>Ga0136632_10000005_pt1 | contig 63018 bp, 61 predicted proteins | sample AntDrymUQ6112106_2_FD_104670 | JGI IMG/M metagenome (GOLD analysis project Ga0136632, IMG submission 104670) | Polar desert sand microbial communities from Dry Valleys, Antarctica - metaG UQ611 (21.06) | ecosystem: Environmental > Terrestrial > Soil > Desert | place: Antarctica: Dry Valley...
CAGGATCTTGGCTCGCGCTCCGCGCCAAGCCAGTTCTCCTTGTTGGACGCTTGGCGCTCACTTGATCACCGAGATCTCGGGGTTGGTCGCAAGCAGGGTCTGGGTGAAGACGTAGTTGAAGGCAAAGACCCCGAGGAAGGCGATCACGACCGCCTCGTTCACGGCTCTACCAACCCCCTCGGCGCCTCCGGACGCATTCATCCCCTTGTAGGAGCAGACGATCGCGATGATCGCCCCGAACAGGGTGGTCTTCAGGATCGAGCCCCAGAGGTCGACGACCGAGGCGTTGTTGAACAGGGTGGCGAAGAAGCCGCCCAGGGGCTGGCCGTAGGCGATCTCGGCGAAGATCCCGCCGGCGATCCCGAACAGCAGGGCGTAGATGTCGAGCAGGCCGGTGATCAACATCAGCGCCAGGAAGCGCGGCACGACCAGGTTCTTGATCGGATCGACGCCGAGCACCTGCAGCGCGTCGAGCTCCTCGCGGATCTTGCGCGCGCCGAGGTCGGCGGTGATCGCGGTGCCCGCGACACCGGCGACGACGACCGCGGTCACGAACGGGGCGAACTCCCTGACCGAGGCGAGGATGAAGAAGCCCCCGAGGCGGTCGAGGGCTCCGAACAGGGAGAGGAAGTTCGCCGCCTGAAGGCCCGGCGCGCCGAAGCCGAAGGCGACGGTCGAGATCAGCATCGGAAACCAGCACAGCTGCAGCGCGAAGAGGAACTGCCCGATGAACTCCCCGCCGTAGGGGAATGGGGGACGGACGGTCGCTGAGAGCGTCTTTCCGGTCAGGATCATCATGTTCCCGACCTGCTCGAAGAGCGACTTCGCGGGAAGGAATGCCCTGTCGGCTACTGATCTGACCAATTTCTCCTCCGGCGGGGGATCCAGGCACGGATCCCCACGAGCGCAAGAGTATTGAACTGGCACTGGCCGCGCCACCCCCAACCGCCGGCTTCACGAATCCCTAATGCGAGCCGGGCCGCAAGGGGCCGGCCGAGGCCGGGGAAAACCGGGCTCGATGGTATGTTCCTCGCGCCTTGGGGGAGGAGACCGCCACAAGCGCCTACCCGCGACGGGCAGGGCGGGGTGCCCGCAAGCGGGCGACCCTTCTCTCGGCACTCGCCGGACTGGCCGCCGCAACCACCGGCTGCGGCGGCGGCGGGGAGCGCCAGGACGTCGACGAGCCGGCGGGCAAGTTCCCGGTCGAGGTGACCGCGGCGAAGTTTCCGACCAGCCAGCGCCTCGCGCAGACGAGCGATCTGATCGTCGAGATCGAGAACTCCGGCGAGGAGGCCGTGCCCGACCTCGCGGTGACGATCTACACCGGTGACGAGAAGGCGAGCGAGCCCTTCTACATTCGCTCCGACCAGCCAGGCCTCGCGGACCCCAACCGCCCGGTGTGGATCCTCGAGGAGGGCTACCCGAAGCTGCTCACCGAGGACGTCAAGCTCGGCAACGTCGACCAGGCAGCCCCGTCGGGGGCCGCGGCCGCCCAGACCGACACATTTTCCTTCGGCCCACTCGAGCCCGGCGAGAGCAAGGAGATCGTCTTCCGGGTGACCCCGGTTCTGGCCGGCACCTACACGGTTCACTACGAGATCGCCGCGGGTCTCCACGGCAAGGCCAAGGCGGTCACCGACGGCGGCGACCCGGTCGAAGGCGAGTTCGTCGTCACAATCACCGACAAGCCCCCGCGCGCCCGCGTCAACGACGCCGGCGACGTCGAGATCCAGAACCCCTAGACCCGATCCCACGTAGCGGGCTCGCTACCGTTCCGCGAGTGCGGGCCGGATGGTGGGCGACGGGGTTGCTGAGCGTCGCGATCGCGCTCTCGGGGTGCGGCGGCTCGGAGGCCGAAACGACCGACGAGCCGCAGGCGACGGTCCCCGCCGCCAAGCCGGGCGCGAAGCGGCCGGCACAGCGGTCCGGCCGGCGGCCCCCGGTGGGCGACGGCTCCGGGGGAGTCCGGCTCGAGAAGCTCGGTGACTTCGAGGGCCCGCTGTTCCTCACCCAGGCCGCCGGCGAGGAAGAGCATCTGTTCGTGATAGAGCAGTGTGGCCGCGTGCTTCGCATCCCCGCCGACGGGAGCGCGGCCGAGACCTTCCTGGACGTCTCGGAGCTGATCAGCTGCGGCGGGGAGCAAGGGCTGCTCTCCGTTGCCTTCGATCCCGCCTACGAGCGCACCGGCCTGCTCTACGTCTACTACACCGACACCGGCGGCGACGAGCGGATCGTCGAGTACCAGCGGTCGGCCGAGGACCCGGCCCGTGCCGACCCGGAGAGTGCTCGCGAGCTGCTGCGAATCGGCGACTTCGCCTCGAACCACAACGGGGGCCTGCTGCTCTTCGGCCCCGACGACCTGCTCTACGTCGGCACCGGGGACGGGGGCGGCGCCGGAGATCCGGAGCGCACGGCGCAGGACCTCTCGAGCCTGCTCGGCAAGCTGCTTCGCATCGACCCGCGCAGCGGCGCGGGCGAGCCGTACTCGATTCCGGCCGACAACCCCCACGTCGAGGACGGCGACGCGCGCGCCGAGATAGTCGCGCATGGCTTGCGGAACCCGTGGCGCTTCTCCTTCGACCGCGAGACCGGTGATCTGTGGATCGGCGACGTCGGCCAGGAAGAGCTCGAGGAGATCGACGCGGCCGGCGTCGGCGAGCTGGCGAAGCGAGGCGAGAGCCTCGACTTCGGCTGGTCGGCCTACGAGGGGACCCGACGGTTCAATGACGACCAGCAGGCCCCCGGCGCGCTCGAGCCCGTGCTCGAGTACGGCCGCGACGGCGGCTGCTCAGTGACCGGGGGCTACGTCGTCCGCGACCCCCAGCTGCGCTCGCTCTACGGCCGCTATCTCTACGCCGACTATTGCGCCGGGGAGCTGCGGAGCTTCACCGCCGACCCGGAGGCGAGCGCCGCCGACGATCGCCCGCTCGGCCTGCAGGTGCCCCAGCTCAGCTCATTCGGCGAGGACGCCGCCGGGCGGATCTACGTGACGTCCCTCGACGGGCCGGTTTACCGGCTCGCGCCCGAGGGCGGCTAGGCGCTCGCGGGCGCGGCCCGGATGGGCGGCGCGACGGCATCGCTAGCTTGTTTGGCGATGGCACTTCGCGCCGGCAGGGAGCGCAGGGCCCTCGGCGCGATCGCGGCAGGGCTCGCGGCGCTTGCGCTCGGGATCGCGACGGCGGACCGTCCCGCGAGCGCCCAGGGGGGTGGGCTATCCGTGCGCGAGGTCGGCACCTTCGAGCAGCCGGTCTTCGTCGAGGACGCACCGGGGGCTCGCAGGCTGCTCTTCGTGGTCGAGCAGGCCGGCGCGGTCCGGGTGCTGCGCAGGGGCCGCATCGTGTCGAAGCCCTTCCTCGACCTCACCGACCGGGTCCGAGCCGGCGGCGAGGAGGGGCTGCTCTCGATCGCCTTCGACCCCCGCTACCGCAAGAACCGCCGCTTCTTCGCCTACTACACGAACGCCAACGGCGACATCGAGGTTGACTCCTTTAGGCGCAAGCGCCGCGATGCGACCCGGGCGAGCGAGCGATCGCGGCGCAAGGTGATCGTCGTCCCGCACCCGAAGAACTCCAACCACAACGGAGGGCAGCTCCAGTTCGGGCCCGACGGCTTCCTCTACCTGGGGACGGGCGACGGCGGCGCCTCGGGCGACCCCGAGGAGAACGCCCAGAACCCCGAGAGCCTGCTCGGCAAGCTGCTGCGGATCGCGCCGAAGCGAAAGCCGAGCAAGGGCGGCTACACGGTCCCGCAGGGCAACCCCTTCGCGGGCGACGACGGCCGCCGCGACGAGATCTACGCGCTCGGTCTGCGAAACCCCTACCGCTTCTCCTTCGACGCAAAGACGGGCGACCTCTCGATCGGCGACGTCGGCCAGAGCGCGATCGAGGAGCTCGACCACCTGGGACTCGAAGCGGCGCGTGGGGCCAACTTCGGCTGGGACATCTTCGAGGGCACCAGGCCATTCGAGGGCGACACGCCGCCGCCGAACTACGCCGGGCCGGTCCACGAATACTCCTCTGGCGGTGGCAACTGCTCGGTGATCGCCGGCTACGTCGTGCGCGACCCCGACCTTCCCTCGCTCGCAGGGCGCCTGCTCTACGCGGATTTCTGCGCGGGCGAGGTTCGCTCGATCGACCCCGGCGCGCCCGACCCCTCCGCGACCGATGCCTCGACCGGGCTGCGGCTCGACCTGGTCAGCTCCTTCGGCGAGGGCGCCGGAAACAGCCTCTACGTCGTCTCGCTCGACGGTCCCGTGATCAGGCTCGTCCAGGAGTAGAGTCCGCTCCTCGCCGTCCGCAGGCCAGAGGAGGAGCAGCATTGGAGTCGATGACCAAGCCCGAAAGCGCGGCAGGCGTCGAGGCCGCCGAGGCGGCTTCGAACGGCAAGCCCGACCCTGACTCCTTCGAGGTCCGCCGGCCGACCGACGGGACGGTGATCGACACCGTCGCGGTCGCCTCGGCAGAGGACGTCGCCGCGACCGTCGCCCGCATGCGCGAAGCGCAGCGCGAGTGGGAGGCGATCGGCTTCCCCGGCCGCCGGCACTGGCTCGAGAAGCTCCGCGACTGGATGCTCGACAACCAGGATCGCCTCGACGACCTGATGCAGGCCGAGAGCGGCAAGGTGCGGGCCGACGCGGCGCTCGAGTGCTTCTACTGCCTCGACGCGATCAACTTCTGGGTCGAACGCGGGCCGAAATTCCTCGCCGACGAGGTGGTCCAGCCGCATCTCACCCTGCTGCGCGCGAAGCGAGCGAAGGTCGTCTACCGACCGTTCGGGGTGGTCGGGATCATCAGCCCCTGGAACTTCCCCGTCATCCTTTCGCTCGGCGATGCGCTGCCCGCGCTCGTCGCCGGAAACGCGGTCGCGATCAAGCCCTCCGAGCTCACCCCGCTGACGCTGATGGAGATCGTCCGCGGCTGGCGCGAGGAGCTTGGCGCCCCGGACGTGCTGGCCGTGGTCAACGGGATGGGCGAGACAGGCGGCGCCCTCGTCGACGAGTCCGACTACGTGCAGTTCACCGGCTCGGAGCGGACTGGCAAGATCGTCATGAAGCGCGCCGCGGAGACGCTCACCCCGGTCAGCCTCGAGCTCGGCGGCAAGGACCCGATGATCGTCACCCGCGGCGCCGACGTCGAGCGGGCCGCCAACGCGACCGCCTTCGGCGGCCTGCTCAACACGGGCCAGATTTGCATCTCGATCGAGCGCGTCTACGTCGAGGAGCCGATATATGACGAGTTCGTCGAGAAGCTGCGCGCCAAGGTCGAGGAGCTTCGCCAGGGCGACGACTCCGACTCCCACTACACGAGCGAGCTCGGGGCGATGACCTCTCCGGCGCAGACCGAGATCGTTTCCTCGCACGTCGAGGACGCCCGTGAGGCCGGAGCGCGGATCCTGACAGGGGGCAAGCGCAAGGACGGCCCGGGCGAGTGGTACGAGCCGACCTTGATCGCCGACGCCGACCACTCGATGCGGGTGATGCGCGAGGAGACCTTCGGCCCGGTGATCCCGGTGATGAAGGTCAAGGACGTCGAGGAGGCGATCGAGCTCGCCAACGACACCAAGTACGGACTCGGCTCGTCGGTTTTCGCGGGCGACGCCGAGGAGGGAGAGCGGATCGCGCGGCGGATCGACGCGGGGCACTGCAACGTCAACGACGTGCTCGTCAACTACAACGTCCTCGGCCTGCCGATGGGAGGCTGGAAGAGCTCGGGGATCGGCGTTCGCCACGGAGCCCAGGGAATCCGCCGCTTCTGCCACACCGAGGCACTGACGATCCCGCGCCTGCCCCAGCCCAAGTCGGAGCCGCTGTGGTACCCCTACGGGCCGCGGCAACGTGGCCTCGTGCGACGCCTGTACCGCTTCCTCAGCGCCCGCGGCGTGCGCAACCGAATCGGCCTCTGAAAGCATCTGCTTCACCGACCGCCAGGGTGACATCACGGCGGTCGGGTTCAAGCGCCGTCGCGACCGCCTGAAGGCGAGCGAATGCTCCGCTCGCACCGTGCTCGGAGATCCCGCACCGACCTCCAAGGCGTCCGGTCCCGTGCCGCGAACCGCCGCCGCGGCGTCGGCTAGACATCCGGGTCGCGATGCCGATGATCCGCGAACGGCGGCTCGAGCTCGGCGGTTTTCGCACCCGCGCGCTGGAGCTCGCCACGGACAGCGACCCGCACGCCGACTCGCTGCTGTTGCTGCACGGCTGGTCTGACTCCGCGGACACCTGGCGACCCCTGCTCGCGCGGCTGGCGGCCCGAAGCCGCCGCGCACTTGCGCTCGACATGCCCGGCTTCGGCCAGGCCGACCGGATGGATCGCGACGAGGCCGTGCTGCCCCAGCTCGACCGCTTCCTCGCCGCCGCCGTCGAGCATGCGAGCGAGCAGGGCGCCGGCGCGCCCGTCGTCGTCGCCGGCAACTCGCTCGGCGGTCTCGCGGCGATGCGCGCGGCGGAGAACGACGAGCCCGCGATCGCAGGGATCGTCCCGATCGCCCCCGCCGGGCTCGAGATGGCGCGGTGGTTTCCGATCGTCGAGAGCGCCCCGTTGGTACGGATGATCCTCCGCGCGCCCGTGCCGCTGCCCGAGGCGGTGGTGCGTGAGTCGGTCGGCCGCGTCTATCGCGCCCTCGCCTTCGCGCGTCCCTCCGAGGTCGACCCGGCGGTGATCAGATCCTTCACTCGCCACGTGCGCAGCCGCCGTGACGTGATCCGGGTGCTCGCAACCGGCCGCCGGCTGCTGGGCGAGATCCGCGATCCCTTCCAGCTCGCGCGGATTCGCTGCCCGGTGCTGCTCGTCTGGGGAGCCGAGGACCGGATGGTCTTCTCGAGCGGCGCCGAGCGTGTCCTGCGCGAGATCCCGGGCGCGCGCCTGGAGCTGATCGAGAACTGCGGCCACTGCCCACAGATCGAGGCCGCCGACCGTCTCGCCGAGCTCCTCGACGGGTTCCCGGGCGTGCTGGCATCTGCTGCCTGAGGCGCGGTTCTAGGCTTCGCGGCGATGCCGGCGGTGCCGCGAATGCTCTCCCCCGGCCGCCTGCCCGCCGCGGCCGAGAACGCCTACCGAAAGCTGAGCGGCCGCGGCGTCGCCGACATGCGACCCTGGCCATCGGAGGTGATCCACGAAGGCCCGCAGCGTACGGTTCGCCGCTACGAGATCCCCGGCGGCGAGCAACCCTCCCAGGCGACGCCGGTCCTGCTCGTCCCGCCACTTGCCGCCCCGGCGCTCTGCTTCGATTTGCGCCGCGGCTGCAGCGTGGCCGAGCACCTCACCTCGCTCGGCTACCCGACCTACCTCGTCGACTACGGGCCGATCTCGTTCGACGACCGCGAGCTCGGCCTCGAGCACTGGGTCGACGAGGTGATCCCGGGGGCGGCCGGCGCGGCGCTGTGGGACTCGCGGGCCGACTACGTCCACATCGTCGGCTGGTGCCTGGGCGGGATCATGTCGCTGCTCTCGGTCGCCGACGGGCGAATCCCGGCCGCGTCGGTCTCACTCGTCGCGAGCCCGTTCGACTTCGCCCAGGTCCGGCTCATGCGACCGGTCCGACAGCTCGCCGACATCACCAGCGGCGCGATCGGCACGGCGCTCTACCGAGCGCTCGGCGGAGCGCCCGCTGCGCTCGTCGGTGCCGGCTTCCGGCTCACTTCGGTCGACCGCTACCTGACCCGACCGCTCGTCCTCGCCTCCCGGCTCGACGACACGGACTTCCTCGCCCAGGACGAGGCGGTTGAGCGGCTGATGCGCTCGATGCTCGCCTACCCGGGAAGGACATTCGGCCAGCTCTACCACCGCTTCTTCCGCGTCAACGACCTCTCCGACGGGCGCCTTCGCCTCACCTACCGCGAGATCGACCTGCGCAAGGTCACCGCCCCGGTGCTCGCGGTCGCGGGACTGACGGACGTGCTCGCGCCGCGCGCCGCCGTCCACCACGTCGGGAGCCTGCTACCAGGGGCCGCCGACGTCCGCCTCGAGACCGCCCCCGGCGGCCATCTCGGCGTGCTCACCGGCCGCGCGGCCGAGCGCACGACCTGGCGAGCGATCGACGAGTTCATGCTCGAGCACGACTGAACGGAGGCTCGGCGCCGAGTCAGGCCGGAGTCGGCTTCATCGAGGGCTCGCCGGTCTCGGACTCGACCGTGCCGTCGCCCTCGGGATCGGACTCCGGGGGCAGCTCTCCCCCCCGGTCGGTGCCGGCGATCAGCTCGTCGCCCTTCTTCTCGGCCGGGATGAAGCCGGACTTCATCCCGAAGTAGACGGCCTGCGGGTGGTGGGCGACGACCGCCGCTGTCGATTGCTCCGGGTCCAGGGCGTAGCCGCCGGAGAGGGTGATCCCGATCTCGGAGAGCCCGAGCAGGCGGTCGACCTTCTCGTGCTCGGACTGCTCCGGGCAGGCCGGATAGCCCCAGGAGTAGCGGCGGCCCTGGTCGAGCTCGATCCCGAGCCCGCGGCGGACCTCGGCGTGAAGCCACTCGGCGAGCCCCTCGGCGGCCTGCACCCCGAGCCCGTGGACGAAGAGCTGCTCGGCGAACTCGCCCTCGCGCTCGAGCGCCCCGATCCGCTCGCTCACCTCGGAGCCGACAGTGACCGCCTGCAGGGCGACGACGTCCCGCTCCCCGGATCCGAGCGGGCGGTAGAAGTCGGCGAGGCAGATCCGATGGTGGCGAGGCTGGCGCGGGAAGACGAGCCGCTCGAGCTCGCGCTCGGGATCCTCGGGATCGAAGACGACGAGCTCGTTGCCCTCGGAGTTGCAGGGGAAGTAGCCGAGCCTCGCCCTCGGGCGCAGGTAGTCCTGCTCGCGCCACATGCGCTCGAGCTTCGGGGCGAAGCCCTCCTCGCCGTCGTGACCCTCGACGATCCGCCGCCACGCCTCGCCCTTTCGCCCGCGCCCGCCCCAGTGGAGCTTGAACAGCACGTGGCGGTCGAGATAGGGGTACACCTGCTCGAGGTTGACCTCGACCTCGCGGGCCCCCCAGAACGGCGGCGCGGGGATCGGATTGTCGATGGTCACCGGGGAGCGCGTCGAGCTGTCTGTCAGCGAGGGTGAGTCGTCGCGGACGATCGGCTTCTCGCGCAGCGTTCGTGCCTCGTCGCGGGCCTTCGCGACCAGCGAGGCGCGTGCCTCCTCGTCGACGAGCGCGTCCATCGTGTCGAGTCCGGCGAAGGCGTCCTTGCAGTAGAAGACACCGGGTCCGTAGACCTCGTCCGACTCCTTGCCGAGCGGATAGAGGGCGCGGCGGCCGAAGTCGCGGTTGATCGCCGCGCCACCGATCAGCACCGGGAACTCGAGCCCGCGCTGGTGGAGCTCGCCGACGCAGAGCGGCATCTGCTTCGAGGTCGAGACGAGCAGCGCCGAGAGGCCGATCGCGTCCGCGTCGTGCTCGATCGCGGCCTCGATGATCGTCTCGATCGGGACCTGCTTTCCCAGGTCGACCACCGTGTAGCCGTTGTTCGTGAGGATCGTGTTGACGAGCGACTTGCCGATGTCGTGAACGTCGCCGAACACGGTCGCGATCACGACCCTGCCCTTGGTGTGCCCCTCGATCCGGTCGAGGTAGTTCTCGAGGCGGGCGACAGCGCGCTTCATCACCTCCGCGGACTGGAGCACGAACGGCAGGATCAGCTCGCCGGCGCCGAACTTGTCGCCGACCTCCTTCATCGCCGGCAGCAGCACGCCGTTCAGGGTCGGGACGGCGCCGATCTTCTCGACCGAGGCATCGATCCACTCCTCCACCCCGTCCTTCTTGCGGCGCAGGATGTGCCAGTGGAGCGCCTCCTCGGGCTCCATCCCGGCGGTCGGGTCCTCGGCCTCCGCCTCGTCCTGCTCACCTCTCGACTCGAAATGGGCGATGAAGCGCTCGAGCGCGTCCTCGCGGCGATTGAGGACGAGGTCGTCGGCGAGCTCGCGCTCGTCGTCGGGTATCTCCCCGTAGGGGGTGATGTGGTTCGGGTTGACCATCGCGAGGTCGAGCCCCGCCTCGACGCAATGGTGCAGGAAGACCGAGTTGAGCACCGCGCGCGCCGGCGGCGAGACGCCAAAGCTCACGTTCGAGACCCCGAGCGACGTCTTCACGCCGGGGATCGCGGCCTTGATCCGGCGGATCCCCTCGACCGTCTCAACCGCGGAGGGTCGCCACTCCTCCTCGCCGGTGGTCAGCGTGAAGGTGAGCGCGTCGAAGATCAGCAGCTCGGGATCGAGGCCGTGCTCGCCGCAGGCGAGGTCCTTGATCCGGCGGGCGACCTCGAGCTTTCGCTCGGCGGTCTTCGCCATCCCGACCTCGTCGATCGTCAGCGCGATCAGCGCCGCGCCGTGCGCCTTGGCGAGCGGGACGACGACGTCGAGCTTGTCGCGGCCGGCCTCGAGGTTGACCGAGTTGACCACCGCCCGGCCCGGGCAGGCCTCGAGCGCGGCCCTGATCACCTCGGGCTCGGTGGAATCGATCTGGACAGGCGCCGGCTGGGTCAGCGAGACGCGCCTGGTGACCTCGGCCATCTGCTCGTCCTCGTCGGCGCGCTCGGTGAGAGCGACGCAGAGATCGAGCACGTGCGCGCCGCCGGTGACCTGGTCCTCGGCGACCTGGACGATGCCATCGTAGTCGTCTGAGAGCAGCAGCTCCTTCGCTCTGCGCGAGCCCTGCGAGTTGACCCGCTCGCCGACCAGGGTCGGGCGCGGCTCCTGAGCCAGCGGGGTGGCGGTCATCATGCTCGACAGAAGCGGCGGCCCGGGAGCGGGGCGCTCGCCCGGGACGCGGCCCGCGACCCGCTCGGCTAGCGCGCGGATGTGCTCAGGCGTCGTCCCGCAGCAGCCGCCGACGATCGAGACGCCGTAGCGCTCGACGAACTCGCCGAGCGCCGAGGAGATCTGCTCCGGCGTCTCCGGGAAGATCGTCTCGCCGTCGGGGCCCTGCAGCGGCAGCCCGGCGTTTGGGATGCAGTGGACCGGGAGCGGCGAATGCTCGCCGAGGTAGCGGATCGCGTCGCGCATGTCCTCGGGCCCGGTCGAGCAGTTGAGGCCGATCACGTCGACGTCGAGCGCCCCGAGCGTCGTCAGGACCGCCTGGATGTCCGTTCCCAGGAGCATCTTGCCGCCCTGTGGCAGGAGCGAGATGGAGGCCTGGACCGGCAGCGCGCGGCCGGTCGCCGCGAACGCCTCCCGGGCGCCGAATACCGCGGCCTTCACCTCGAGGAGGTCCTGCGCGGTCTCGATCATGATCAGGTCAGCACCGCCCTCGACGAGGCCCCGGGCCTGCTCGGAGAACACGTCGACCAGCGCGGCGAAGGAGATCGCGCCGAGCGTCGGATCGTCGGAGGCGGGTAGGTATCCGGTCGGCCCGATCGAGCCGGCGACGAAGCGCGACTCGCCCGCCGCCCGGCGGGCGATCTGCGCTGCCTTCGTGTTGATCTCGAGGGTGTGCTCGCCGAGCCCCCACTCCTCGAGCTTGAGCCGCGAGCCCTGGAAGCTGTCGGTCTCGACGACCTGCGCTCCGGCGTCGAGCATCGAGGCATGGACGCCCTCGATCACATCGGGGCGATTGAGCACAAGCGCCTCGTGGCACTTGCCCTTCAGGCCACCGTAGTCCTCGGAGGAGAGCTCGAACTGCTCGAGCGTCGCCCCCATCCCGCCGTCGAAGACGACGACGCGTTCGCGCACCGCTGCGAGGAAGTTGCGTTCAGTCATCGCTCTCGGGGGTATCGGCGTTCATCTCCATCGGTCCCGGCGTTCGCACCTTGGCATCGCTCCGGGGAGCTGGCCGGTTGCGGCGGCGTCATCGGGCCGGGTCCCTGAGCCGCTCTGGATGGTCAGGCAAGGATAGCGCCGAGCGTCGCGGCCCTGGATCAGATCTGGCGCGCCGGCTCGGTCGCCTCGGCGGACTCCAGCCGCACGGGCGCGGCGGAGAGCGCGCGCAAGCGCATGTCCTGCCAGGTGACGCCCTCGCGGACCAGGGCCGGAAGCCCGAGCGCGACCGCAGTCGCGACCTCGACCGCCTGCAGGATCACACCGTAGGCGAGCGCGTCGGCGAAGCCGACGCCGAAGCCGGTGGTCAGCACGCTGATCGTCGCGAGCTGGAAGACCCCGACGTTCGAGGGAGTGGCGGGGACGACCGCGGTGACGTTGACCGCGAACAGCACCGCGGCGGCGGCACCGACACCGATCTGGGCGTTGTGATCGAGGCCGAGGGCGGTGAACAGCGCGAAGCAGGCGAGGAGCTGAAGGGCCCAGGCGGTCAGCTGGGCGACGGTCGCGAGGGCTCCGCGGCGGGGATCGCGCAACACGCGCAGGCCCGAGCGCACCTTGAGGAGTCCCCCGCGCACCGCGCGGAACAGCCGTGCGATGCGCCCCGAGCCATTCTGGCGGACCACCGACGGCGCGAGGACCACGGCGACGAGCAGGAGCAGCGGAGCGAGGCTGATCAGGAAGAGCCGCTCCGTGTTCGAGTGAAAGAGCTCGGTCGAGCCGACGATGATCGCGCCGAGGATCGCCAGCGCGGCGATGTTGAGCGCCGTCTGGGAAACCAGCGTGCCGAGCAGCACCGGAAAGGTCTCGCGCATCCGCCCGGTGCGTCGCGCGAGCACCATCGCGCGCGCCGGCTCGCCGAGGCGGGCGGGAAGCGTCGCCGACATCAGCACCCCGATCATCGTCGCGGAGGTGACGTCGCGGCGCCGCAGCGGGCGGTTCGGCAGTGCCGAGCGCGCGATCGCGTACCACGACGTCGCTCGCAGGAACAGCGACGCGACCATCAGCGCGCTCGCGACGAGCACCCAAGTGAGATCGGAGCGGACGATGCTCTCGACGACGTTGTCGACGCCGATCCGCCGCGCCGCGATCAGCGTCAGCGCGACGCCGAGGATGCCCGCGATCCCGAGACCGACCCGGCGCGCGGTGCGGTGGCGCCTCCTGGGCTGGGCCGGTTCCGGGTCGAGGCTCGCGAGCCGCTTTGCGGGGGCCGGGGCGCTGCCGTCGATCGGCACGATCCCGGCCCGCCGCGCGACGCGCTCGAGTGCGTCCGCGGGAGCGGGAACGTGCTGGACGCACTCGTAGACGGACTCGACCCGCTCCGCCACGCGGGGCCACGCGTAGCGCTCGGCAGACGCCCGCGCCGCCTCGCCCATGCGCGCGAGTCGATCGCGGTCGCCGCTCAGCTCCTGAAGGCTCTCGGCGAGCTGCTGCGGATCGGCGGGCGGGACCAGTAACCCGTCGAAACCGTCGCTGACGACGTCGGCGTAACCGGCGATGTTGGAGGCCAGAACCGGCGTGCCCGCGGCGAACGCCTCGGTGAGCACCATGCCAAAGCTCTCGCCGGCGAGCGAGGGAGCGCAGAGCAGATCTGCCTCGTGAAGCCGGCGCCAGAGCTCGTCGCCGTCGACGCGACCGAGCGCCTCTATGTGAGGCTCGACCGAGGGGTCGGGAAGGTAGCGGCGAACGTCCGCCTCCCCTGCGCCGATCACCGTCAACCGCGCCGGGACGTGCTCGACCAGGGCCGCGAACGCGGTCAACAGGATCGGCAGGCCCTTGCGCTCCTCCGGGCGGCCGACGAACGCGATCCGCAGCTCGCCTGCGGGGGGCTTCGGGCCACGCGGCGGCGCGTCGACGTCGACCCCGTTCGGGATCACGGTGTACTCGCCGCCAAACCAGCGCCGGCCCGTCCAAGCCGCCGCCTCGGAGACGGCGATCCTGGCGCTGAGCTGGTTGAAAACGCGCCGCGCCCCGCACACGACACCGACCCAGTTCGGGACGGGGCTGGTCGAATACGCGTGGAAGGTGCCGACGACGGGCGCGTGGCGGTAGGTGGCGGCATCGGAGGAGATCAGGAACGCCGGCGGCTCATGGACGTGGACGACGTCCGGTCGGAACGCCCGCAGCTCCCGGCGCATCCTCGTCACCCCGTCGGGGAACACGCAGAGATTCGAGACGGCGCCGTTGGCGGTGATGCCTACCGTCCGCGCCAGCGGGACGAGGTAGTCGGGCGCCTCGCGGAGCTCGGGCTCGGCACGGTGAAGCGCCAGGCTCAGCCGGTCGGGCGGATCCCAGGGAGCGAGCACGCGAAGCTCATGGCCACGGGCGTCGAGCGCCGCGGCGAGCGCTTCCACGTGCCGGTTCACGCCCCCCGGATAGGTCCAGGAGTACGGCGTGACGATCGCGACGCGCACCGGCGGGATGGTAGCCGTCGCCTCAGCCGTCCGACGGCCGGGGCTCTGTCCTCTGGGCCCAGATGAACCCAGCACAGACCGCGAGGTAGATCGTGCCGATCACGAGCAGGACCGAGCCCGAGTCGTTGGCGAGCGAGCCGACGAGGACGCCGCAGAGCGCGCCCAGGAAGCCGCAGCGGGCCGCTCGCCGCTCGCCGAACCACCCGAGGACCGTTCCCCGGCGGGCGAAGCCGGCGAGCAGCACAAGGGCCGTGACGGCGAGGAGCTCCGGGTAGACGGGGTGGATGAAGGTGTCCGCCATCAGCGACAGGCGGCGCTCGATCACGTCGGCCACATCACCGGCTTCCCCGGCCCCGAGCACGGAACGGCTCAGGTGCGCGCCGCCGACCACGAGGTCGATCGCGAACAGTCCCGCGAGCGCCAACGCGCCCCCGACGGCGACGAGCGCGATCGCCCGAATCCCCGCGATCCCGAGCGCGAGCACCGCGGCGGTCGCGCCGCCGACGCCGAGCACGATCGCGGCTCCGACGTCCGCGCCAAACCGCCCGGGCGCGAAGCACGCCGCCGCGAGAATCGCGATCGCGACGAACCAGAGCGCGGTAGCGCGCAGCGAGAGCGCGGGGCGCGTCGCGAGCCAGCAGCCGGCTCCGATCAGCGTCAGCGTCGTCAGCACCGCCTCGAGCTCGTTGCCGATCCCGAAGAACCGCACCCCCCCGCCCGGGTTGGGCCCGAGCACCGAGAGCGAGGTGTAGGAGGAGCCGGCGACGACGTCGACCGCGTGGGCACCGACCGTGACGCCGCACACAAGCGCGAGCCCGCCGAGCCCCGGGATCGCGGCGCGAGTGGCGATCGCGAGTGCCGGGGCGCCGAGCGCCGTCATCATCGCCGCGGCCAGCTCGCTCGCCTCGAAAGCCGCGGCGAGCAGCAGGACGAGCGGGGCCCAGGCGCATGCAAGCGCCAGCAGCGAGAGGGCCGGCCGTGCCGCCCTACTTCGCCAGCGCAGCGAGACGAGCCCGGCGAGCGCGATCCAGGCCGCGAGGGGCGCGAGCGCGACGAGCTCACGGCTGGGCCGGTTGGAGAGCTTGGCCTGCAGCTCGGCGACCGCCGCAGGGTCCCGCTCGCCCTCGGAGCGGATCTGACTGCCGTTCATCTCGTCCGGAACCGCGATCCCGAGTCGCTCGAGGATCGTCGGCGCGAGGTCAGTGGAAGTAATCACCCCGTCGGTACGAGTCGAATCCGAGGTGAGGTTGCCGGAGTAGCCCTGGCCGGCGATCCCGACGGGCAGCAGCGGTTGCTCGACGCGCGCGCCGCCTGCGACGGCAATCAGCAAGTCCTCCTCGGCGAGGCCTTCGACCAGGTCGGCGAGCTCCCGCGTGCGGGCCATGAGCACGATCAACCCCGGCCCGCAGCCGGCCGCGCATCCCTCGCTCTGCAGAAGCCGCACGGCGCCGTGCCCGTCGGCCGCGATCAGCGTCGCGAGCCCGCTGTCGGCTTCCGCGGCGACCGGCACCCCGGCCTCGAGCAGCGTCTCGGCGAGGAACCCCGGCACGACATCGGCCGGCGCGCTCTCGGCGCGGGCGATCGCCCTCTCCCAAAGTCGCGGCGGCACGCGCCCGTCGCGCAGGTAGAGCCGGGGCAGGTCCAAGTCGTAGAGCTTCGGGTTGATCCGGTTGCCCTGGCCGATGTCGAGGTAGGTCTGGGCGACCGGCACGGACCCGAGCCCGGCGCTCATGATCCCCGGAGCAATGCCCTCGACCGAGCCGATCTCATCGACGGTGGTGCCGTAGGGGAGGACCGCGACGATGACTCTCGACTCGGGCCCCTGCGCCGCGGAGGGCGCTTCGCCGAAACCACAGACCCCCGCGAACGCCGCAAGCGCGAGCGCGGCGATCAGCGGCCGGCTCAGCGTCGAAGCTCGCAACTCGCGTCGATCCCGAGCATCCGCGCGAGGCGGTTGCGGTTATCGGCGACGAAGCGGTACGCGCGATCGGTGAGCACCGGAAAGGCGCGGAAGAGGATCGCGAGCGGCCTGCCTCCCGGCAGCTGCTCGACCAGCTCCGGCGCCGCGGCAGCGCCGGAGCGCACCTCCCCTGTGGGCGAGACGAGGTGCCACGACTCAAGCCGGCGAGCCTTTGGCACGCTCGTCAGCAGGGTGTCGCCCTCCTCGCTCTGGATTGCCACGGACCGAAGCGAGCCTCGGCGATCCCAGGCGAGGATCTTGTCGAGGCTCCACTTGCAGAATCCGCAGTCCTCGTCGTAGAGCACGACCCGCCGGGAGTCGATGGCTGGGGAGTTCGAGAAGGCGCGCACTGACACGATGATCACAGCCGGGGACGCCCGCTAGCATCGCCGGGGTGTCGGATCGGACCTTCGCGAAGTTCACCTTCTTCAAGCTCGACCCTGCCTGGCAGCGCCGCGATCCCGAGGAGCGCGCGGAGGACAAGCGGGAGTTCCTCGCCGCCTGCGAGGACTTCGCGACCGACCGCTCGCTACGTGCCTACTCGACCGTCGGCACGCGGGGGGACACCGACCTGATGCTGCTCTCGCAGAGCCCGGTACTCGAGGACATCCACACCTTTCACGTCGTGCTCGCCCAGAGCGGGCTCGCGAAGTGGGCGTCGACCCCCCACTCCTACCTCGCGATGACCAAGCCCTCCCCCTATTCCGAGGCCGAGGCGCGGCCGGAGATCTGCACCTCCGAGCGGCGCTACTTGATCGTCTACCCGCTCGACAAGAAGCGCGAGTGGTACCGGCTGTCGATCGACGAGCGCCGCCGCGTGATGGGGGAGCACATCGAGATCGGCCGCCGCCACCCCGAGATCACGATCAACACCGCCTACTCCTTCGGGCTCGACGACCAGGAGTTCGTGGTCTCCTTCGAGTGCGACGACCCAGGCGAGTTCCTCGACCTCGTCCAGGAGCTCCGCGGCTCGGAGTCGAGCGCCTACACGCTGCGCGACGTGCCGATCTTCACCTGCGTCGCGATGTCCGTCGCCCGCGCGCTCGACGCGCTCGACGGGACCGCGGCGAGCGCCGCCCTCGCCAGCGGCTGAGCCGCCCCTCGCCCGCGACACGCGGCCTCGGTCATCTACCCTTTCGCGCTCCCGATGGCCGCCCTGGGCACATCCGAGAACCCCCTGCGGGTCGCGATCGTCGGCTCGGGGCCGGCGGGCTTCTACGCCGCCGAAGCGCTGCTCGCCGACGCCGAGCGGGCTGTCGAGGTCGACATGTTCGACCGGCTCCCGACCCCCTTCGGCCTCGTCCGCGCCGGTGTAGCTCCGGATCATCCGAAGATCAAGAACGTCATCCGCCGCTACGAGAAGACGGCTGCCAGCGAGGGCTTTCGGTTCTTCGGCAACGTGGAGGTCGGCCGCGAGATCACCGTGGCGGAGCTCGAGCAAGGCTACGAGGCGATTCTCTACGCCTACGGCACCGCCACCGACCGCCGCCTCGGCATCCCGGGCGAGGAGCTTCCCGGCTCGCACGCCGCGACCGAGTTCGTCGCCTGGTACAACGCCCACCCGGATTTCGCCGACGCCGAGTTCGACCTCTCCTCGGAGCGCGCTGTGGTCGTCGGCAATGGCAACGTCGCCGCCGACATCGCGCGGATGCTCGCCCTGCCGCGCGACGAGCTCGAGACCACCGACACCGCCGACCACGCGATCGAGGCGCTCGCCGAGTCCGGGGTCAGGGAGATCGTCGTCCTCGGCCGCCGCGGGCCAGCGCAGGCCGCGTTCACCAACCCGGAGGTGCGCGAGCTCGGCGAGCTGTCCGACGCGGACATCGTGATCGACCCGGCCGAGGTCGAGCTCGACCCGGCGAGCCGCGAGCACATCGACTCCGAGGCCGCCGACCCGACCAGCCGGCGAAACGTCGAGATCTTCACCGATTTCGCGAGCCGCCAGCCCGAGGGCAAGCCGAAGCGCGTCGTCCTGCGCTTCTGCTGCTCCCCGGTCGAGATCCTCGGCGACGGGCGGGTGGAGAAGATCGTGATCGCGCGCAACGAGCTCGTCCGCGAGGAGTCCGGCGCGATCCGTGCCCGCGACACCGGGGAGCGCGAGGAGATCGAGTGCGGGCTCGTGCTGCGCTCGATCGGCTACAAGGGCGCCGGCCTCGCTGGTGTCCCCTTCGACTCCGACCGCGGCCTGATCCCGAACGAGGACGGCCGGGTCGTTGACCCGGACTCGGGTCGGCAGGTGCCCGGCCACTACGCCGTCGGCTGGATCAAGCGCGGCCCCTCGGGTGTGATCGGTACGAACAAGAAGGACGCTCAGGAGACGGTCGACGCGATTCTCGCCGACCTCGAAGCGGGCAAGATTCCCGACCGTACCGCCAACCGGCGCACCCGCGGCGGCGAAGCCGAGGACGTGGCGCCGATCGAACCCTTGCTCGCCGAGCGCGCCCCCGACCACGTCACCTACGCGGGCTGGCAGGCGATCGACCGTGCCGAGGTCGCCGCCGGCGAGCCGCGTGGTCGCCCACGGGTCAAGTTCTGCCGAATCGAGGAGATGGTCGAGGCGGCCCGAGCCGCGGATCCCGTCGCTTCGTAAGCGCCCTCCGCAAACCCATCCGCCTGGCATCGCGAGCTGCCGTAGGGCGGTGAGGGGGAGAAACCTGGGCGCGCGGGCGCTCTCTACGGGCAGAACGATGACCTCGCCCGCCCCTCACTTACAGCGTTGACGTTGTGCCCGATAGCCGTGGGAAACGTCGACGCAGTGGCGAGACGAGCGACGGTGTCGACGTCGTGCCCGTCGATCCGTCGGGGCGGATCGCTGCGCGACAGCGGGGTGTCGTCGCCCGTTGGCAGCTTCGCGAGGCGGGGGTGAGGGAGCGAGCTATCGAGTACCGGCTCGAGACCGGGCGGCTCCATCCGATCTACCGCGGCGTCTACGCGGTAGGTCACCCCCACCTGCCCTACCTCGCGAGAGAAACCGCGGCGCTGCTCGCGTGCGGAGGCAGGGCTGCGCTCAGCCACCGAGCTGCCGCGGGATCAGATCCGCATTCGCGAGGGGTTGCCTGTGACCGATCCTGAGCGGACCCTGCTCGATCTCGCCACCGTGGTGTCGCGGCGAGAGCTGACCGCTGCCTTCGACGCGGCGCGAGCGCGCAGGCTGCTACGCGAGCCGCATCTCGTTACCCTCATTGCCCGTTTTCCAACCCGACATGGCACCCGGGCCCTGCGGACCCTCCTCGAGACGCCCGGCTTCAGCCGCTCGAAGGCCGAGCGGCTGCTGCGCGGATTGATCGGGCGCGCCAACCTCCCGCGCCCCCTGCGCAACGCAAAGATCGCCGGCCACGAAGTCGACTTCCACTGGCCCGACGCGGCCTCGTTGTCGAGGTCGACAGCTACGCCTTTCACTCCAACCGCGAAGCCTTCGAGAACGACCGCCGACGCGACGCCGACCTGCTCGCGGCCGGCTATCAGGTGATCCGCATCACCTGGCGTCAGCTCACGGAGCAGCCCGAAGCGGTTGTCGCTCGCCTTGCCCGTCTGCTGTAGTGCCACCATGGCCGACCTCGCGGAGCTCGAGCGGATGATCGCGGTGGCGCTCCCAGGCGCCGAGGTCGAGGTGCTCGATGAGGGTGGCCGGGACCACCTGCGCGCGCGGGTCGCGGCATCGCAGTTCGAGGGCCTGAGCCGGCTCGAGCAGCACCGGCTGGTCCGCAGCGCGGTCCGCGAGCGCTTCGAAGACGGCTCGATCCACGCGCTCTCGATCGAGACCGCCACCCCGTCGCGCTAACCTCAACTCATGGCCGCCGACCCACAGCTGAAGCAGAAGGTGCAGGAGCTGATCGCAGAGAACCCGGTGCTGCTGTTCATGAAGGGAACCCCCGAGACGCCGCGCTGTGGGTTCTCGATGCGGGTGGTCGGCGTGCTCGAGCAACTCGGTGTCGACTACGGCGCGGTCGACGTGCTTCCCGCCCTCGGCCCGCTGCGCGAGGTGACGACCGAGATCTCCGACTGGCAGACCTTTCCGCAGCTCTACGCCAACGGTGAGCTGGTCGGAGGATGCGACATCGTCGAGGAGATGCTCGACTCCGGGGAGCTGGCCGAGGTGCTCGGGGTCGATCAGCCCACGGAGGTCGAGCCCCCGGAGCCTCAGCGGATCCTGCCGGGCGGGCCGCAGCAGAGCCCGCCGATGCAGCTCGGCTGAGTCGACGCGGCTGAGAGCCGAGCCGGAGCTACGCGGTCGCTGCGGCCTGCTCCGCCTGGTCCTCGCGGACCTGGAAGGAGGAGCCGCAGCCGCAGGCGGCGACGACGTTCGGGTTGTTGACCGTGAAGCCGGCGCCCTGGAGACCGTCGACGAAGTCGACCTCGGAGCCGAAGACGAACTGCATCGAGACCTGATCGACGACGACCGAGACGCCGTTGTGCTCGAAGACGTGATCGTCGCTCTTCGGCTTGTCGAGCGCCAACGCATACTGAAAGCCCGAGCAACCGCCGCCGCGAACCGCGATGCGGAGCGCCTGCTCCTCCTCGTTGGCCGCGACGAGCTCGCTGATCTTGCGCGCAGCGACGTCGGAGACCGCTACCGCTGCCTGGGGAGTGTCCATCGCTTCAAATTGTATAGGCAGGTCAAGCCGCGCTCCCGGAATCCCGTCCGGGCTGATCATCGGACTCGGCCGCGTGCTTCCAGTCGAGGTACTGGCGGATGCGCTTCGAATCGTGGACGACCTCCGCGCCGTCGACCAGCACCGGCACCCGGAGTTGGCGGGTGAGCTCCTCGATCTCGAGTCGCGCCGAGCGCCGGTAGGGCACCCGCTCGGTCCGGTGCTCGACCCCGAGCTTGCGGAGCTTGCGCTCGACCGCGCCGCACGGGCAGAGCACGTTTGTCGGCGTCGGACACCGAAACAGGACCGGCTCCTCGCGTTTCATCCGCCCGCCAACCTCTCCCCGGCGCGGAGGACTCGCCCGACGGTCGCCAGCGCGGCGCGCGCGGCCCCCCCGTTGGCGACCGCTCCGTTGAGCTGCTCGAGCTGCCAGCGAACGGCGTCTTCGAGCGTCTCTTCGTGCGGACGCGGCGCGAAGCCGAGCTCGCGCTTGGCCTTCGTGTTGCGATACGTCCACCATTGGGTGGCGGAGACGATCTCCTCGGGTGCGAACGGCAACGACACCGGAGCGGCGCTCGCGGCGCTCGCGGCGGCCGCGGCCAGGCGGCCCGGGAGCTTCACCGCCGGGGCCCGGCATCCAGAGATTCGAGCCAGGTCGGCGAACAGCCGATCGAGCGTGAAGTTGCGTCCGGCGAGGATGTAGCGCTCGCCGACGCGGCCCTTCTCGTCGGCAAGCAGGTGGCCCGCGGCGACGTCGCGGACGTCGACGACGTTGAGCGCCCCTTCGACGTAGGCCAGGATGCGTCCGGTCACAAAGCGCCTCACCAAACCCATCGAGGTCCCGGTCGGGTCCGCAGGCCCGAGCACGAAAGAAGGGTTGACAATCACCACGGGGAGCCCGGCGGCGGCCAGCCGGAAGGCCTCGAGCTCGGCCTCGTGCTTGGAGTTCACGTAGGCGATCCCGAGGTGGCCGATCTCGAAGGTCTGGGTTTCGTCGGCGGCCTTGCGCGGCCCCCCGACGCCGATCGCGCCCACCGTCGAGGTGTGGACGAGCCGCTCGACGCCGGCCGTCAGCGCCTCCTCGAAGACGATCCGCGCGCCGCGCAGGTTGACGTCAAAGACCCCCGCGCTGTCGCGGGCTCGCAGGGAGGTGCGCCCGGCGACGTGGAAGACGCGTTCGACGCCGTCCATCGCGCGACGCACTGCGCGGCGGTCGGTGACGTCGCCGGTAGCGCGTTCGAACTCGAGCTCGGAGAGGTGATCAGCACTCGAGGCGCGGCGGATCAGCAGGCGCAGCTCGTCGCCACGCGCCGCGAGCGCGCGGGCGAGGTGGGAGCCGAGAAACCCGGTCCCCCCAGTGATCAGCGTCTTGGCCATTGCGCAGGGTGAAGGTTAGAGCCGGCTCATCCTCCGCCAGAGGCCGAACTGATAGGAAGAACCCATGGCCGAGGCTTCCCGAACGGCGGTCGTCACGGATTCGACCTCCTACCTGCCTGACGAGCTGATCGCCGAGCACGGCATTCACCTCGTCAGCCTCTACGTGGCAATCGACGGCCACCAGCAAGCGGAGCTCGAGATCTCCGCCGCCGCCTACGGGGACTTCTACGAGCGGTTGAGCCAAAGCTCGGAGGGGGCGACAACCTCTCAGCCATCGGTAGGCGACTTCCTCGCCGTCTACGAGCCGATACTCGCCGAGGGCAGGGAAATCGTCTCGATTCACCTCTCCGCGGGTATCTCCGGAACCTGCGACTCGGCCCGCCAGGCTGCCGCTCGGCTCGCGGAGGAGGGCAAGGGCGGCGAGCGGATCCGTGTCTGGGACAGCCGCTCGGCCTGTGGCGGGCAGGGAATCATGGTGCTCGTTGCGGCTCGCGCCGCCTCGGCCGGCGCCGACGGCGCGGCGACCTTGAAGGAGGTCGAGCGTGCACGCAGGACGCTGAAGATGTGGTTCGCGATCGACACCCTCGAGTACCTGCGCAGGGGCGGGCGGACCGGTGCCGCTCAGGCCTGGCTCGGCTCGGCGCTTCAGATCAAGCCGATCCTCACCCTCGAGGAGGAGATCACGCCGATCGAGCGTGTCCGCACACGCCGGCGGGCCTTCCAGCGCCTCGTCGAATTCGCCCACGACCGCAAGGAGGCCGGCGCGGGTGCCTGGGTCGTGCAGCACATCCACGACCCCGACACGGCCCGGCGCCTCGTAGACGAGTGTCGCCAGGTGTTTGGCTCCGACCCAATCTTCGTCTCGGAGATCGGGCCCGTGATCGGTGCCCACATCGGCCCCGGCCTGCTCGGCTTCGGCGGGGTCGCGAGCGAGCTGTTCTAGCGGCGCCGGAGCGCCATCAGGCCCCCCACGGCGAAGCCGACGGCGGCGGCGGCGATGATCAGCTCGCGGCGGTGCTCGCGGACCTGGCGGCGCCAATCGGTGAGCTCGCCGATCCGCGTGCGCAGCACCTCGACCGACTGCGAGAGCTCGCCGCGCTGGCGCTCGATGTCGGCGCGGATCTGCTCCGAGCTGCGGCCCGATGCACCCGATCCTCCCGTGCGAACGCCGACGGGCTCGCCCGCGCCGGCGACGACGACGTCGCGGCCGTCGCTCACACCGGCTCCTTGGCCGCCGGGGTCGACGAGGACTCGAGCGTCTGCTTGATGCGCTTGCCCTCTTCGATCGCCATCTCCGGCGTCGGGGGGACGCCGCGCTGAAACGCCTTGTAGGCCATCAGCCCGGCAACGGCAGCGATCGCGAAGAAGAGCACCGCCTCGACCAGGAAGCCGAGCCAGATGTTGTCGCCGAAGAAGAGCTCGGTCAGCAGCCAGGCGATCCCATGCATGAGCAGGATCAGGCCGAGGAACGCGAATACTCCGGCGGCCGCACCGACCGCAGCCCCCTTGATCAGCTCGGAGACCTTCTCGGAGACCTCGGCCTTCGCCAGCTCGATCTCCTCGCGGACGAGGGTCGAGACCTTCTGGGAAACGTCGGAGACGAGATCGCCGACCGGGCGCTCCTCCTCGCGTGGGCCGCTCTGGTAGGAGCTCATTCGGGCGGGTCCCCTCCGAAGAAACGCCTCCAGATCATCGCCGAGGCCCGCATCGCGACGACGCTCGCGAGCGCCCCGGTGCCGGCCACGAGCCCTGTCCACATAAGTCGCTTGACGATCTCGTTGTCCACTCTGCTCCTCCCTACGGCGGTCTACCCGCCGCGGCCCGGGGAGTAAACCACGAAGCCGCTCGAGCTTCCGGGCTTCACTGAGCGGGCTCGCCCGCCGGGTCTCGGTCGAGGCCGCCGCAGATCGTGTCGACGACCATCGTGCGCGCGCGGGTGAAGTCGGCGTCGGCGTCGGGAATCAACTCGAACACCCAGCCGGAGAGGAGCTGCTCGATCGCGCCGTAGAACCACATCGAGGCAAAGTCGGGATCGACATCGGCGCGAAACTCGCCACTCTCTTGCGCCTCGCGGACGATCTTCGCGATCAGCTCGTAGGCCTGACGGATCTCCGGCAGGTGGGTACGACCGAACGAGTTCGCCGCGCGGGTGACCTCGACGATGATCACCTGCATCAGCTCGGGGTCGTGGCGGTAGGAGTCGATGATGAAGCCGGCGACCGCGTCGAGCTTCTCGCGACCGGGGATCGGCCGCGCGTCGACCTCCTCGATCGCTTGCAGGAGCAGCGACCAGCGCTCGACGAAGAGCTCGTTGAGGACCTGGTCCTTGGACTTGAAGTAGTGGTAGACGAGCCCGTAGGCGACCCCCGCCTCGTTGGCGATGTCGGACACCCGACAGGCGTGAAACCCCTGACGGGCGAAGACACGGATCGCGGCGTCGAGGATCTGGCGGCGACGGTCGACCGGTGGCGCCTTGGGGCCGACCATCAGACGGGGACCTCCTGCGGCCAGCGATAGGCCTGTGGGCGGCGATTCGCGAGCGAGGGCAGCGAGGAGCGCACCCGCGCCTGCGCGGCGAGATCGAGGTCCGCGACGACGACGCACTGCTCGTCCGGCGCCGTCGCCAAGACGACCCCCCATGGGTCGACGATCGCGGAGCGCCCATAGGAGCTGAAGTGCGGGGGGGTCTCGCCGAACTGGTTCGGCGCCAGCACGAAGACCTGGTTCTCGATCGCGCGCGCGCGCAGCAGGACCTCCCAATGATCGCGCCCGGTCGCCAGCGTGAAAGCCGAAGGCACGGCGACGAGCTCGGCGCCGCGGACGGCGAGGATCCGGTAGAGCTCTGGGAAGCGCAGGTCGTAGCAGACGCTCATTCCGAGCTCGATCTCGCCCGCCGCCGCGACCACGATCTCCTCGCCCGGCTGCTCGTGCTCGGACTCGCGGTAGGTGACGCCCCCGACCTCGACATCGAACATATGGATCTTGCGGTAGGTCGCAGCGATCTCGCCGTCCGGGTTGATCAGGGCAGACGTGTTGAAGGCGCGCTCCTCACCCTCGACGCGCTCGGCGATGCTTCCGGCGAGCAGATGGACGCCGAGCTCGCGGGCCCAGCTCGAGGCGGCGGCGACCGTCGGTCCGTCGAGCGGCTCGGCGCCCTCTCGGAGCACCTCCGCCTCACCGATCAGATTCCACTTCTCGGGCAGCGCGATGAGCTCGGCGCCAGTGCCCGCGGCCTCGCGGACGAGCCGCTCTGCGAGCTCGACGTTTCGTTGCTTGTCCCGAGTCGAGTTGAGCTGGACCGCGGCGACGCGCATCCGGTCTCCTTCACGTGGAAGCGGGCTCCGGGAGCCCTCGGCCTCCGATTGACTGACTAGTCAATCCAGGATAGCTCCGCCCCTCCTACGTCGCCAGCTCGGCGCCCCCGGCGCCTCTCAGTCCTCTGCGCCGAGAGCTCCGTCGGGCGAGATGCGCGCCTTGAGCTCGGTCCCGCCGTCGGGAACCCGCGCGATCTGGACGAACTCGGAAACCGCCGCGATCATCAAGAGCCCCAGCCTGCCCCCCTCGCCCCGGGCCATCGGGCGCGGCCTGATCCCGCTTCCCCGATCCCGAACCGAGATCTCGAGCGACTCGCCGCAGCGCCTTGCGCTGACCGTGATCGGCGCTCGGTACCCCTTTTTTTGATAGGCGTGGCGGGTGGCGTTGGTGAATGCCTCGGTGACAACCAGCCGGGCCGCCGCGGCCGCGGCCTCCAGCCCGCAGCTGTCAACCAGGCGCTCGATCGCCTGACGGGCCACTGCCGCATTCTCGGAGACCGGCTCGAGCTCGAAAGAGATCGCGGAGGGGTCGCTGGGGTCGCATGCCGATGCCACGGCGGTTCCATACCCACCCGGCGCCGGGGGGAAAACCCGTCCGCGCGGCCTCGGGCGCCCGCTTGCGTGACCGAAGTTGCCTATACCGCCGCCGTTCCCGGCAGCGCTCGCGCCTGCACCACGGCCGGATCCGAGCGCCGCCCGGCGACGTTACGGCGCAGCACGACGAGCGCCGCGTCGTCGTCGGGCTCGCGGGCGAGGAACGACTCGAGGCCGTCGCGAACACGGGAGATCGCCCCGTCGGGGCGCTCGCAACCGGCGAGGCTCTCGCGGAGGCGCTCGACACCGAAACGGTCGCCGTCGACTCGCCGCGCCTCGATCACCCCGTCCGTATAGAGGACGATCACCTCCCCCTCAGCGACGTGGATCCTCGTCGGAGGCCATGAGGGGTTCGGGACGACCCCGAGGGCGGGGCCGGGCGAGCCGAGCTCGGCCACGGAGTCGCCGCGCACGAGCAGCGGATGCGGGTGCCCGGCGAGATAGACCTCGACCTCGGAGCCCGGAACGGTGGCGTCGGGAACGACTAGCATCGCGACCGAGCAGAGCGCCGTGTCGTCACGCCCCCGAAGGTTGGAGTCGAGCAGGCGAAGCCCCGCGCACGGATCGGAGGCCAGGGTGCCGGCGGCTCGGATCGTGTGGCGCGCCTCGGCGGTGAGCGAAGCCGCAGCCGCACCGTGCCCGGAGACGTCGCCGAGCACGATCGCCCACCCCCGCGCCGTGCGAAAGACCTCGTAGAAGTCGCCGCCGACGTCGTTCAGCTCGCCGGCCGGCTGGTACATCGTTTCGATCTCCCACCCAGGCACCTCGGGGAGGCTCGAAGGCAGCAGCTCGCGCTGGAGGAGCTCCGTGACCCGCGCGCGCTCCTCGGCCAGGCGCGCGTTCTCGATCGCGAGCCCCGCGCGGCGGGCCACCTCGACGGCGAGCCCGAGATCGTCCCCGCCGAAGTCCCGCGACCCGCGCTCGTTGAAGAAGGCGAAGGTGCCGACCGTCTCGCCCCCAGCTGACATCGGGGCGACGATCGCCGAAGCGGCCTCGAACCCGCCCATCATCACCGCCGGTACCGGGCCGAGCAGCTTCGCCTCGCCGGTGCGCATCGCGACGGCGCTCGGAGCTGTGCCATCGAGGCCCATGGCGGGCGGGCGGCCACGCTCGAGCGCGCCGCGCTCGAGCGCGCGATCGCGGTGGGCCAGCGCTGTGATCGCCAGTGTCCCGTCGGGCTGCGGGAGGCTGACCATGCAGCCGTCGGCGAACTCCGGCACCAGCAGGTGCACCGCGCCGTCGAGCGTCCGCAGGTAGTCCGTCGAGTGGGAGAGCAGCTCCCCGGTGCGCGCCAGCAGGCGCTGTGAGAACTCAGCCCGCTTGACGTCGGTGACATCCTCGATCACCGATACGGCGTAGAGCGGCTCGCCGTCGGCCCCCTCGATCGGGCGCGACCTGATCCGCACCCAGCTCTCCTTGCCGCCCTGGCGCTCGGTGAGCCGCAGCGTCCGGGGCACGCTCGTGAGCGCCGCGGAGGCGGCGAGCGCCTCGGGCGCGCACTCCTTCCCCTCCTCGTCACGGACCACGAAGCGCTCCCCGATCCGCGCCGCGGAGGACCCCACGGCCTCCTCGGAGGAGGCGAAGCCGAGCGTGCGAGCAGCGGCCGGGTTGGCGAACAGGAGCTCCCCCGAGGAGCCGTGGATCACCACAGCCTCGTCGACGATCGACATCACCGTGTCCATCCGGCGCTCGAAGCTCTCGAGATCGCTGAACAGGCCGGCGTTGTCGAGCGCGAGCGCTACGCGGCTGGCGAGGATCTGTGCGAACTGGACGTCATCGGCGCTGTAGCCGCGCCCCGACCAGGCGCTGATCAGGCTGAGAGCGCCGAGGTTGCGGTCGCGGGCGGCGATCGGGACAACTATCGAAGAGCGCATGCCGAGCGAGCGCAGGAACTCGAGGTCGTCGGGCGTGTGCGCCATCCGCCGCAGGTCCTCGTCGCTGACCTTCGGAAGCCAGCGGGGGATCTGGCGCCAATCGCGCTCGACCTTGACGAGCCACGGAGGCAATGAGGGCTTTCGCCGCTTCAACCGCTCCTCGATCTCGCGCGCGTCCTGGCGACCACTCGCGCGGGCCGCCAGCCGAGTAGCTCGCCCATCGTGGACGGAGTCGACCATGCAGATGTCGCCCGCGGCGGGGACGATCACGTCGGTGACGCGGCGCAGGGTCTCGGCCAGCGGCAGCGAGCCGTCGGCGACCCCTCCGACCGCGTCGAGCAGGTGAAGGCGCTCGGCGCGAGCCGCGGCGCGGGTGCGGTTGCGCGAGCTCAGCGTCGCGAACGCGGAGCCCCCGACGATCACCGCGAGGCGAACGTAGAGGTCCGTGTCGTCGCCGGTGCTCATGTTCCAGGCGGGGCTGGCAAGGCCGGCGACGATCGCGAACACGCCCACGGCGAGGGTTGGGCCCGGCCCCGCAAGCAGGGCGGTGACGAACGGCGCGGCGACGAAGGGACCGATCAGCGCAGCGGAGGCGTCATCGAGCAGGACGTCGACGACGACCAGGATCAGCAGGATCGCAATGCCCAGCGCCAAGCCAAGGGTGCCGCGCTCGTGACCCGGCTCGCTGCGGGCACCCTCAGTCGCGGTTGAGTTAGCCGCCATCAAGGCCACGATCTCCTGCTCGCTTCCCCTCGAGGCGTCGCCTCGTTGAACCGACTGTATTATCTCCGCGGCTCGCCATCCCCCATGGACGCCACGCAAAGACCACGGAAGAGAAGAATTTGAACGCCCCCTTTCGAGTCGAGGCCGAGGACGACGCCGGCCTCAACACCGTCAGCGTCTTCGGTGAGCTCGATCAGGCGACCGCCCCCGAGCTGCGCTCGGCGCTCACGGCGGCGTTCGGCGCCGGCGGCGCCGTGCTCGTCAACCTCAGCGACTGCGACTTCATCGACTCCACCGGGCTCAGCCTGCTGGTTGAGGCCAAGCGCAAGATGGCCGAGGACGAGCGCCAGTTCGGGGTCTGCTGTCCGGACGCCGACGTGCGCCGCCTGCTGACGCTGACCGGAATCGACGATGCGGTCGGCCTCTTCGACACCCGCGACGAGGCAGTCGCCGCGCTGAGCGGCAGCGCGACCGCCTAGAGCCGCCGTCGGCGCCTGCTCAAGGAGGCGCGGTGAAGGAAAGGCGACGGACACGAAGCGCGGCCGTTTCGCGCTCGGCGGCCGGGGGTAGGCTCGCGTCGAGCGGCACGACGGCCCCACCCCACTGCCGAGGAGGCGAGCGATGGAGACTGACCCGCAAGCACGACCGGATCGCGACGACGAGCGCCTCGTCCGAGAGGAGAGCGAGCTCGCCGCCGCAGAGGCTGGGCAGATCGGGGGCCGCCGGGAGGAGGGCGAGGACCCGGCGCTCGCTCCGGTGACCGAGGCGGGCGGCGGCGTCGCCGAGGGCTTCGAGCAGGCCGAGGAGCTCCTGCGCCGACACGCGGAGCACGACGACTCGTCCGGCGACCCGCTCGCCGACCGCGGTCGGCCGGAGGCCTCCCACGACGACGCCGTCCACGGCGAAGCCGACCACGTGCTCTCCTCCGAGACCGAGGACGACACCGGCGCCGGCCCCTGAGCCCGAGCCACGCAGGCGAGAAGCAGAGCGCGGCACGCCGATCCCCGGCGCCGGCTGCCTGAAGGGTCCTCGGCGAGGCGGGGCCGGAACGGAGACGGGCCCCGCTCGCTCGGGGCCCGCCAGGTGCTCGCTTGCTGCGGCTTCGCTCAGGTCTTGCGATCGAGGTCCGCGGCCTCCTGGCGCTTGATCGAGGCCTCGGTCTCCGCGGAGGCCGCCTCCTCCTTGGCCTCTCCCTTGCGCTCCTCCATCGCGCCCTCGCGCTTCGTCCCGCCGTCGCCCATCAGGTCGCCGGCGGCCTGCTTCACGCGGCCACTCACCTTGTCGAAGATGCTCATCGCGTCCTTTCGTTCGCTGTCGGGCATATTCCTTACCCGCCTCCTGGGAGAGCAACCAGGAAGGGTGGCCCAGCGGCGCTGGCCCAGCCGTTGTCCTGCTGGCGGTGGCTGAGCGCTTCCTCGTCGCTGGCGGGATTGCCCATCGGCCCGGGTGAGTCGCGGCGAGTCGCGGCGAGATGCTCTAAGCCCGGCGCTGGCCGTCGAGCGCGTCGGTGAGGAGCTTTGCGTGCAGGGCGCCGATCAGGTCCGGGAACGGCGCCGCGCCGCCCTCGACGAGCGCGGCCGCGCGGTCGGGGTCGAGGGCCGCGAAACGCTCGACGAGCAGCTCGAGCTCGTCGACGATCACCGGCTCGAGCCCGGCCTTGAGCCGTGCGACGTCGCGGGCGGTGAATCCGGTCGTCTCGTTCCAGCCGGCCGCGCGAAAGCGGGCAACGGCCTCGATGATCCGCACCTCCGAACGCGAGTAGCCGGCCGCCGGCGGGCCGATGACGCCGAGCTCCGCGAGCCGGGCGAGTGCCCTCTCTGGGATCTCGAAGCGCTCGAGCACCTCGCTCTGCGGGGTGCGCTCGCGCTCCGGCGCCAGGGCGCGGGCGAGCACCGCATCACCCGTCTCGGCGATCTCACGCAGGCGCTCGAGGTCGCCGCCGGCCGAGTCGAGCACCTGGCGGATCACCCGCAGCGGCATGAAGCGCTCCTCCTGGAGCTGCTTGATCAGCCTGATCCGCTCCGCGAACTCCGGCGGGTAGTAGGCCATGTTGCGCGAGGTTTTGACCGGCTCGGGGAGCAGGCCCTCGCGCAGGTAGTGGCGGACGGTGGCTACCGGGACCTCCGCTCGCTCGGCGAGCTCGGAGATCTTCAGCAGCTCCTGAGCGGGAGCGCTCACGCCATGAACCTCTCGCCGCTCGCGGCGGCGTTCTGCGCCGCCGCGGCTCCGGACTCGAGCAGGGTCGTGATCGCCTCGTCGTCCAGTCCAGCCTCGCGCAGCACCTCCGCGGTGTGCTCGCCTAGTGCCGGGGCATGTCGGGTGGGGTCGGCCGGGGTCCGGGAGAGCTTCACCGGGTGACCGAGCAGCCGCACCTCGCCGATTCCGGGCTGGTCGACCTCGACCACCATCTCGCGTGCGCGAACGAGCTCGGAGGCGAGAGCCTCGTCGAGATCGAGGACCGGTTCGATGCAGCAGTCGTGCTCGTCGTTGAAGGCACGCCATTGCTCGCGGGTGCGGGCGCGGAAGACGTCCGCGACCTCACGCCAGCCGTCTGATCCTGGCGCGGCGAACTGGTGCTCGAGCAGGTCCTCGCGACCGACCCCTTTGCAGAACGCCTGCCAGAACTTCGGCTCCAGCGCACCGCAGCTGACCCAGCCGTCGCTCGCCTCGTAGGGCAGGTAACAGGCGATCGCCCCCGCGAGCGGAAGATGTCCGCGCCGGGGGACCGCCCCGTCGCAGAAGTGCTGCGCGGCAACCATCGCGAGCCACGAGAGGGCGCCGTCGGTCATCGAGACGTCGACGAGCTGGCCCTCGCCCGAGCGCTCGCGCTCGCGAAGCGCGGCGAGGATCGAGAAAGCGGCCATCAGCCCCCCGCCCCCGATGTCGGCGATCTGTCCCGCCGACTGGACCGGCGGGCCGCCGGCGGCGCCGGTGAGGCCGAGCAGGCCGCCGAGCGCGAGGTAGTTGGTGTCGTGGCCCGCGCGCCCCGTGTTCGGCCCGCTCTGCCCGTAGCCCGAGATCGCGCAGAGGACGATTCCGGGGTTCGCCTCGCGAAGCGCCTCGTAGCCGACGCCGAGGCGGTCGAGGACGCCCGGGCGAAAGCTCTCGAGCACCACGTCCGCCTCCCGGACGAGCCGCAGGAACGCCCCCCGGCCGGCGTTCGACTTGAGGTCGAGGCGCACGGAGCGCTTGCCGCGGTTGAGCGAGAGGTAGAGCGCCGAGCGCGTCCCCGATGGCTGCAGCTCCTCGGGGCCGTAGAAGGGGGGCGCCCAGCGCACGTAGTCGCCGGCCCCGGTGTCCTCGACCTTGATCACGTCGGCGCCGAGGTCGGCGAGCAGCAACGAGCAGAAGCCCCCCGGAAGCAGGCGCGAGAGGTCGAGAACCCGGACGTCGCCGAGCGCCTGCGCGCTCACGTCCCGGTGGCCCGCTCCCGCCTCGGCACACCGAGCATCTCCCGGGCCTCCGCGACGCTCGCCGCGCGGCGACCAACGTCCTCGGCCATGCTCCGCGCCTTGGCGATCAGCTCACCGTTCGAGCGCGCCATCTCGCCGTTCGGCAGATAGAGGTTGTCCTCAAGCCCGGCGCGGACGTTGCCGCCGAGCACGAGCGAGGCGCCGAGCAGCTTCCACTGCTCGCGGGAGATCCCGATCACCTGCCAGGCGTTCGGGCCTTCGGCGCCGCCGGGGACCTGCTCGGACATGAAGGCGACGTTGCGGGCGTTGGGGCGGATGCCTCCGTTGACGCCCATGACGAGGGAGATCTGAAGCGGACCGTCGAGAAGTCCCATGTCGATCAGCGGGTCCAGGTTGGCGACGTGGCCGGCGTCGAAGCACTCGTGCTCGGGCTTGATCCCGAGCTCCCGCATCACCCCCAGGAACTCGATGATCGTGTCGAAGGAGTTCTCGAACACCGCCTTGAAGACGAAGTCCTTGCGCCGGCGCGAGTACTTGGCGTAGTTCATCGAGCTCATGTTGAGCGCGGCCACGTCCGGGCGCAGCTCGCGCAGATACGCGATCCGCTTCTCGAGCGGCACCCCGATCGCCCCGGTCGAGTAGTTGACGATCACGTCGCCTACCTCGGCGAGGATCGCCTCCGTGATCGCGCGAAAGTCCTCGATCTCGTAGCTCGGCGTGCCGTCGGGGGTGCGGGCGTGGACGTGGATCTGCGCGGCGCCCTCGTCGACCGCCCGCCGCGCCTCCGCGGCGTACTCCTCGGGCGTGTACGGGATCGCCGGGCACTGCTCGCGGTTCGCGATCGCGCCCGAGATCGAGCACGAGATGATCACCGCGTCCTCGAAGCGGCTCATGCCCGTCCGCCCCTCGAACAACTGAGGGCAGGTACGCGCCAGGGCCGCCGGTAATTGAGCGCCGTCATACCGGCATCACTCCATGCTTCTTCCAGGGCCGCTCAACCCTCTTACCGGCGGCCATCCGCAGCCCGCGGATGATCGTCGGGCGCGTCTCGCGAGGGTCGATGATGTCGTCGATCAGCGCGTTCTTGGCAGCGATGTAGGGATCGATCTGCTCGCGGACGGCGTTGAGCATCTCCTCGCGCGTCTTCTCCGGGTCCTCGGAGGCCTCGATCGCGGAGCGCCCGATGATGTTCACGGCGCCCTCGGCCCCCATCACCGAGATCTCGGCCGAGGGCCAGGCGACGATCAGGTCCGGCTCGTAGGCCTTGCCGTTCATCACGTAGTAGCCCGCGCCGTAGGCCTTGCGGACCACGACGGTGATCTTCGGCACGGTGGCGCGCGAGACGGCATAGAGCATCTTCGCGCCGTGGCGGATGATCCCCGCGTGCTCGACCTTCGAGCCGACCATGAACCCCGGCACGTCCTGGAGAAAGACGAGCGGAATCGAGAACGCGTCGCAGAGGTTGACGAAGCGCGCCGCCTTGTCGGCCGAGTCGTTCTCCAGGATGCCGCCGAGGTGCTTCGGCTGGTTGGCGACGATCCCGACCGGCATGCCACCGAAGCGCCCGAGGCAGGTGATGATCGTCTTCGCGAACTTCGGCTTGATGTCGAAGATCTCGCCGTCGTCGACGATCTCGCAAATCAGCTCGTACATGTCGTAGGGCTGGCGTGAGGACTCCGGGACGATCTCGAGCAGACGCTCGGAGGTCCGATCGTCGGGGTCCGAGGTCGCGCGCACCGGCGGCGGTTCCTCGCAGTTGGCTGGGAAGAAAGAGAGGTAGGACTTGACCGCCGCGATGCATTCCGCGTCGTCGGCCACCTCGAGGTCGCCGACGCCCGACTTGCGGCAATGGACCTTGGCCCCGCCAAGCTCCTCCATCGATATGTCCTCGCCGGTCACGGCCTTGGTCAGATGCGGCCCCGCCAGAGCCATCGCCCCCTGGCCGACGACCATCGGCACGAAGTCCGAGAGGCCCGGGATGTAGGCGGTCCCCGCGGCGCACGGCCCGAGCATCGCGGCGACCAGCGGGACGACGCCCGACATCGTCACCTCCTCGCGAAACAGATGCCCGGAGCCGGCAAACAGCGATCCGGACGCTTCCTGGATCCGCGCACCGGCCGAGTCGAGCAGCCAGACGAGCGGGATCCGCTTGCCGAGCGCAAGCTCGCGCAGGCGGCCGACCTTGAGCTCGCCGGTCATCCCCATCGAACCGGCCATCACCGTGAAGTCGTAGGCGGCGATCGCGACCGGGCGCCCCTCCACGTCCCCCCAGCCGGTGATCACGCCGTCGGCCGCCGCCTCGCGGCCGTCCATCGAGCGCTGGGAGAAGTGCGGGCCACCATGGATGCCAAGCTCGACGAAGGTGCCTTCGTCGACGAGCAGCTCGATCCGCTCGCGCGCGGTCAGCTTCCCGGCGGCGTGCTGCTTGTCGATCTTCTCGGGCCCCCCGCCGAGCTTCGCCTTCTCGCGGCGGGCGTGCAGATCCTCCACCAGGCCCTTGATCCCCGGCGTCCGCGGCTTTTCGCTCATCGCCCCCTCCACTGCGGCTCGCGCTTCTCGAAGAACGCGGTCACGCCCTCGATCGCGTCGTCGGTCGAGAGCTCGATCGTGAGCTGGGAGCGCAGGTAGTCGAGCGCGTCGGCGAGCGGCATGTCCATCTGGCGCCAGATCGCATCCTTGCCGAGGCGCATCACGAGCGGCGACTTCGAGGCGAGCTTCTCCGCCCACTCGCGAACCGCCCCGTCGAACTCCTCCGCGGGGACCACCCGGTTGACGATCCCCGCCTCGCGCGCCTGCTCGGCCGTCAGTCGCTCGCCGAGCAGGAGCATCTCGGTGGTCTTCTTGCGCGGCACGTTGCGGTAGATCAGCGCCATGATCATGAAAGGGAAGAGGCCGACGTTGATCTCGGGGGTGCCGAAGCCCGCTGTCTCCTTGGCGACGATCAGATCGCAGGCGAGCGCGATCCCGAGCGAGCCGGCGAGCACGTGGCCGTTGGCGGCGACGATCGACGGCTTGCCGAGCTCCCCGAGCTCCGTGAACACGTCGACGAACAGCTTCGTCGCGTCGTGCTTGTGGGCGACCGCGGCGTCGCTGCCGAAGCCGGCGAGGTTGCCGCCCGCCGAGAACACCTTCTCGTGGGTCGAGGTGAGAACGACGACGCGCACCTGCTGATCGGCCTTCGCCGCGCGCAGCGCCTCGAGCAGCTCGCTCAGGAGCTGCTCGGAGAGCGCGTTGCGCGTCTCGGGGTCGTCGAGAGCGATCGTCGCGACTCCGCTTTCGACCTCGTAACGAAGCTTCTGATAAGTCATAAGTAGGAAGTAATACCCTACACTTCATCTTCCCGTAACGCGACCAAGGAGCTCGAAGTGGAAGCAGCGACCGTCCTCAAGCCCGATCACGCGGCGAGCCGCCGCCACCTCCTGTTCACCGACGAGCACGAGGACCTGCGTGAGTCGATGCGCTCGTGGGTGCTCAGCGAGCTCCACCCCCACCGCTTCGAGTGGGAGGAGACGACCTGGCCGAACGAGATCATGCGCCGGGCGGGCGAGCTCGGCTACCTCGGCCTTTGCTTCCCGGAGGAGTACGGCGGCCAGGGTGGCGACTACTACTACTCGCTCGTCCGCGCCGAGTGCATGAGCTACTCGGGCTCCGGCGGGACGAACATGGGCTTCGCGGTGCAGAGCGACATGGTGCTGCCCCCGATCCACCTGCTGGGGACCGAGGAGCAAAAGCAGCGCTACCTCGTCCCCGGGATCAAGGGCGCGAAGATCGGCGCGCTCGGGATCACGGAGCCCGGCGCCGGCTCCGACGTCGCCGGGATCCGCACGAAGGCGATCCCCGACGGGGACGACTACCTGATCTCGGGCTCGAAGACGTTCATCACCAACGGCGCCCGCGCAGACTTCATCCTGCTGGTCGCGAAGACCGATCCAGACGCGCGCCACGAGGGGATCACGCTGTTTCTCGTCGACCTGCGCGACGAGGACGGCAACCACGTCCCGGGCTTCGAGGTCTCGCGCAAGCTCGAGAAGATGGGCATGCACGCCTCCGACACCGGCGAGCTCACGTTCGACGAGGTCAGAGTCCCCGGCGAAGCCGTCCTCGGCGAGATCGGCAAGGGCTTCTACCACATCTCCTGGGAGCTCCAGTCGGAGCGGATGGTGGCCGCCGCGGGCTGCGTCGCCGGCGCGGAGCGGATGTTCGAGCGCACCCTCGAATACGCGAAGGAGCGCGAGGCGTTCGGCCGCCCGATCGGCAAGTTCCAGGCGATCCGCCACAAGTTCGCCGAGATGGCGACCAAGATCGAGGCGGCCAAGCAGTTCAACTACCTCGTCGCCTGGCGTTACGCGAACGGCGAATACCCGGTGCGCGAGATCTCGATGGTCAAGCTCTACACATCGCGTGTCGCCTGCGAGGTAGCCGACGAGTGCATCCAGATCCTCGGCGGCTACGGCTACATGAAGGAATACGAGATCGAGCGTGCATACCGCGACGTGCGCCTCAACCGGATCGGCGCCGGCACCGACGAGATCATGCTCGAGGTGATCGGCCGCTCCTACGGTCTCTAGCCCGCGGCGGGGCGGCCGCGAAGCCGCGGTTTCCCGCGACCTCGCGCCCCTGCCCGATACGACCTAGGAGCGGTCGTCGTCCGTATACGGCTCGCGGCTGCCGGACTTGGCGAGGCCGCGTCCGACGGCGTACAAGCCACTGAGGATCGCGACGTAGCCGCGGACCTCTCGCGTGGCGTGGTCAAGCTGATCTCCCGTTACACGGGCCAAGGCCCGACCAAGGCCCGCGCGACCGTAAACACGAACGTGATCCTCGTGGTCATGGAGGACACGCTGACCAAGGGAGAGCAGAAGCTCGTCGCCGCCGGTGAGCAGGATGCCGTCAGATCGATGCGCAGGACTTATCAGGACGCGATGCGGGCGGAGGCCATCGGGATGGTCGAGACCGTCACCGGGCGCACCGTGATCTCGTCCCTCAGCGACATCGACGTGGAGCGCAACGTCGCCGCGGAGGTCTTCGTGCTCGAGCCGCGCCCGGACACCGGGGTAGCGGCCACTGTCGAAGCCGAGCTCGACGGAACCAACGCGGGCGCCTAGCGCCCGCGGCGCTCGCATGAGGCGAGCGCCGCGCAAACACGCACGGGCTAGTTGTTCGGCTCCGCGGCGCTGATATCGCCGAGCACCGAGTCTGAGTCCTGGGCCACCGCGAGGTCGCCGAGCGAGACGATCCCGACCGGCTTCTCGTCGTCGAGGACCGGCACGCGGCGGATGTCGTGCTCGCGCATCGTCTTGATCGCGTCGTCGACCGAGTCCTCGGCGGCGACGGAGACGACGCTCGAGCTGCAGATGTCGCCTACCGAGACGTCGTCGGGGTCCTTGCCCTCGGCGACCGCGCGAACGACGATGTCGCGGTCGGTGAGAAGGCCCTTGAGCTCGTCGCCTTCGACGACAAGCATCGCGCCGACGTCCGCTTCGCGCATGCGCTCGGCGGCCTCGCGCGCGCTGGCCTTGGGCTCGAGCGTGATCGGATCCTCGGTCATCAACTCCTTGATCGTGTCTGCCATCTCTTCCTCCTCGGTTGGGTCGCCCGACGAGTACCCCTGGGGCGAACGAGGAAACGAGCTCCGCCTCCCGCGATCGAGGGCCGGCGCGGATAGCCTTGTGCGGATGGACGACGCTTCCCGCCCCGGCCCACATCCGCCGCTCGACAGCGCCCGGGATCCTGCCTCGGATGGCTCGCGGCTGGAGGAGGCCCCGGGGCTGGCGCGGATCGCCGCAAGCGCCTGGCTGCGCACCGCGACCTGGACGGCCGAGTCGACGCTCCGCACCGGGGCGCGCGTGGCCCGCGCGGTTGCCAGCGGCGAGTCGCCGATCAACCTGGTCCGTGAGGCCGCCGAAGAAACGCTCGAGCTCGCCCGCAGGGTGTTCGGCCCCGAGGAGGTCGACCGGATCGCCGCCCGCGCCGCGCAAGAACCGCCCGAGGATCCCGACCCGTTGCGCAGCCGAGGTGCCCGGCTGCTCGAGGCCTCGGCCGATCTCGAGGCCGACAAGCAGGAGCACCCGGCCTACGCGCGGATTCTCGAGCAGATCTCTCCCGACGAGGCGCGCATCCTGCGCCTGCTCGCCACCGAGGGGCCGCAGGCGGCAGTCGACATCCGCACCTGGCGTCCGCTCGACGTCGGCTCGCGGGTCACCGCGCCCGGGCTGACGATGATCGGCCAGTACGCCGGGGTCATGCGCCACGACCGGGTCCCCCCCTACCTCTCCAACCTCTTTCGCCTCGGCCTGATCTGGTTCTCGCGTGACGAGCTCCCCGATCCGGCTCCCTACCAGGTGCTCGAGGCGCAGCCCGACGTGATCGAGGCGATCCGCCGGACGGGACGGGCGCGGGTCGTGCGGCGAAGCATCCTCCTGACGCCGTTCGGCGGGCACTTCTGCCACTACTGCCTGCCGCTCGAGCCAGGGGAGATCACTGGGGAGTTTGCGGGTCTCGAACACCATCAGCTCGAGGCTGACGGCCAACCGGGGTCCGCTCCCTCCGTCGCGCTCGACTGAGAGCCCGCGGCGATGACGGTGATCAAGGACAGCGGGGCGCGGGCGCTGGTGCCTCCGTTCACCGAGGAGCACGAGGAGCTCCGGGCGACTATCGGGCGCTGGGTGCGAGCCGAGATCGCACCGCACCTCGACCAGTGGGAGGAGGCGCGCGAGTTCCCTCGCGAGCTCTACGAGCGCGCCGGCGAGCTCGGCTTTCTGGGGCTGAAGTACCCGGAGGAGCTCGGAGGCCAGGGAGGCGATTACGTTCACGACGCAGTCTGGGCGGAGGAGCTAGCCGCGGCGGGGGCCGGCGGCGGGGTCGGAGCCGGACTGGGTGCGCATAGCGGGATCGCGACGCCGCCGGTGTTCAAATTCGGCACCCCCGACCAGCACGAGCGTTACCTGCGCCCGGCGATCCGCGGGCAGAGGATCGGGGCGCTCGGGATCACCGAACCGGGGGCGGGCTCCGATGTGGCCGCGATCCGCACCTCCGCCCGCAAGCTCAACGGCGCCTACGTGGTCAACGGCTCCAAGACCTTCATCACGAACGGCGTGCGGGCCGACTTCCTCGTCTGCGCGACGAAGACCACCGAGCAGGGCGGCCACCGCGGGATCTCGTTCCTGATCCTCGAGCGCGAGATGCCGGGCTACGAGGTCGCGCGCAAGCTCGAGAAGCTCGGCTGGCACTCCTCCGACACGGCCGAGCTCTCCTTCACCGACGTGGAGGTCCCTGAGGAGAACCTGCTCGGGCCCGAGAACGGCGGCTTCTACCTGGTGATGGCGAACTTCGCCTGGGAGCGGCTGCTGATGGCGCTCGGCGCGGTGGGGGCGATGGGCCGCCTGATCGAGGACACGATCGCCTACGCCAAGGAGCGGGAAGCGTTCGGGCGAGCGATCGGCCGCTTCCAGGCGATCCGCCACAAGGTCGCCGAGATGGGGGTCAAGCACGAGAGCTCCCGGGCGCTGACGTTGCACGCGCTGCGGGGGTTCCTCGACGCGGAGCCAGCCCGCCAGGCGGCGATCGACGCCGGCGAGCTCGCCGACCCGGCGCTGACCGCGGGGATCCGCGAGGTGACGATGGCGAAGCTGCTCACCCAGCGCGCCGCGCTCGAGGTCGCGGACGAGTGCCTGCAGATCCACGGCGGCTACGGCTACATGCGCGAGTACGGGATCGAGCGCGCCGTGCGCGACCTGCGGCTCGGCCCGATCGGCGGCGGTACCGACGAGGTGATGAAGGAGATCCTCGGCCGCCAGCTCGGGCTCTAGGTGACCTCGCCCCGGCGGCTCGCCTGGCCGAGGACGAGCGGTCGCACCAGCGCGGGCATGCCCCGCCAGCGATCGCGATCGAGCCGCTCGACCGAAAGCTCCTCCTCGATCATCGCCAGCGTGTCCTGATCGCAGCGACAGCCTTCGGCGAACGCAGCCCAGGGGCCGGCGAGGCGGCGCTGCCAGCGGGAGAGGCGAGGCGAGTCGGAAAGCACGTGCTCGCAGAAGAGAAGCCGACCGCCCGGACGCAGCACCCGCGAGATCTCCGCGAGCGCGGCCCACGGATCGCCGGCGGTGCAGAGGACCATCGTCGAGACGACCGTGTCGAAGCTCGCGTCGTCGAACGGCAGAGCCTCCGCCGCGACCTCGAGGACCTCCGCCCCACGCCCGCTGGCCTCGACGCGCTCGCGTAGCTTGCGAACCATCGCCGGGTCGGGCTCGGCGAGGACGAGCTCATCCACCCCTTCCGGGTAGAGCGTCACGTTGAGGCCGGTGCCCGCGCCGATCTCGAGCACCCTTCCGCACGCCTCGGCGAGCAGGGCACGGCGGCGCTTGCGCATGCCCCACCGCTCGCCGAGCCAGAGGAACGGCTCATAGGACGCGGCGCTGAAACGAGCCGAGAGGCTGTCGGAGAACTCCTGGTCGGTGCCGGTCGCCGTCGTCATCCCGCCCAACCTACAACCGATTAGCCTGGGCGTTCGATGGCGAGCGTCACAGAGGTCCCACCCCCGTACTCCATCCCTCAGGAGTTCGAGGACTTCCGCGAGACGATTCGCAAGATGGTCGTCGAGCGGGTCGCTCCACGCGCCGCGGAGATCGACGAGAAGGCCGAGTACCCACGCGACATCCGCGAGCTGTTCGCCTCCCATGACCTGATGGGGCTGCCGTTCGAGGCCGAGCACGGCGGCACCGGCACCGGGGCGCTGATGCTCAACATCGCGATCGAGGAAGTCGCCAAGGGGTGCGCCTCGAGCGCCCTGATCCTGATGGTCCAGGAGCTCGGGACGCTGCCGATCAAGCTGTTCGGCACCGACGAGCTCAAGCAGCGCGTCCTGCCCCGCTGCGCCTCGGGCGAGTGGAGCCCGGCGTTCGCGCTCTCCGAGCCCGACGCGGGCTCCGATCCTGGCGGGATGCGCACCCGCGCCGTCCGCGAGGGCGACGAATGGGTGATCGAAGGGACGAAGAACTGGATCACCAACCTCGGGATCGCCGACTTCTACATCTGCTTCGCGGTCACCGACCCCGAGCAGGGTCACTCGCGCGGGATTTCGGCCTTTCTCGTCGAGGCCGACCGGCCGGGCTTCTCGGTCGGCAAGCTCGAGCACAAGATGGGGATCCGCGGCTCCCCAACGGGCCAGCCGATCTTCGACGACGTCCGCATTCCGGCCGAGAACCTGATCGGCGAGGTGAACGGGGGCTTCAAGGTCGCGATGGCGACCCTCGACCGCTCGCGGCTCGGAGTCGCCGCCCAGGCCGTCGGCATCGCCCAGGGCGCCACGGACTACGCCGCCGCCTACGCCCAGGAGCGCAAGCAGTTCGGCAAGCCGATCGCCACCTTCCAGGGGATCCAGTTCAAGCTCGCCGACATGGAGTCGCGCACCGCCGCCGCGCGCGAGCTGCTCTACCGCGCCTGCTCGAAGATCGACGCCGGCGAGGCCGACATGGGCAAGTACTCGGCGATGGCGAAGCTGGTCGCCTCGGACACCGCGATGTGGGTGACGACCGAGGCCGTGCAGGTGCTCGGCGGCTACGGGTACGTCAACGAGTACCCGGTCGAACGGATGATGCGCGACGCCAAGATCACCCAGATCTACGAGGGCACGAACGAGATCCAGCGGCTGGTGATCGCCCGAACGCTCGCTTAGCGCGGACGCCTGCCGGGAAGCGTCAGCGCCTCGGCCGCGTTGGAGACGGAGGCGAAGGTGATCGGCCCTCCCTCGAGCGCGAACACCGTCCGTCCCACCGCCGCCACCCCCAGCCCGTGCCGCGGGGTCGGCAGGTCGGGCAGGCGGGTCCAGCGGCGCAGCCGCGGGCTGTAGAGCTCCGCGACGGGGATCGTCCCCGTGGCGCCCTCGCCAGGCCGCTCCCCGCCGACCGCCACCACCCGCCTGCCGACGCCGGCGGCGCCGAAGCCTCCGTGGGGCACCCCCATGTCGGGGAGGCGCCGCCAGCGCCTGCGGCGCGGGTCGTAGCGCTCGACGGTCGAGTAGTTGTCGCTGCCGTAGACGTCGCGGCCGCCGAGCGCGTAGAGACGCTTCGAGCCGGCTCGACCGGCGACGGCCCCGGCGAGATGCTCGCGGGCCACCGTCATCGGCGGCCCCTCCCGCCAGCGGTCGCGCCGGAAGCTGTAGACGTCGAGTCGGTTCGTCTTCTGCGCCTCGGGGGTCGAGCCCCCCGCAACGTAGAGCCTGCCCCCGATCACCCCGGCCGCAAAGGAGCTGCGCGGCACCGGCGCACTCGCCAGCTCGCTCCACGAGTCCGTCGCGGCGTCGTAGCGAAACAGCCGATCCGAGAGCCGATCAGCGCCGACGACCGGAGCGGCGATGAAGCCCCCGAAGACGTAGAGATCGCCCCGCCAGCCAACCGCGCCGGCGTGGTTGAGCGTGGTCGGCAGGGGCGCCGTCGACGTCCACTCCCGGGCGCGCGGGTCGTAGCGCTCGACGGCGGCGCTCTGCGCCACGCCGCCACCGGCGAACCCCCCGACGACGTAGATCAAGCCGCCGGCGCGAGCCGCGACGACCTCGGTCCGCGCGAGCTTGCTGGGCGGCAGGGTCTCCCATGAAGGCCCTGTCTTTGCGGGGCCCGCGCCGCCCGAGGCCGATGCGCCGGTGAGCGCCGCGGCGCCGAGCAGCGCGAGCGCCGCCGCGAACCCTGCTCGCAACGGTCGCCTGGGAGCCCTCACCGAGCGCATTCCCGCGCACGGGGAAGCCGGAATTCGAACGGGACTGGGGACTCGATGCGGCAATCGTTGGGAGTCCGCAGGCGTACGGTTCCCGACCCGGATGCGCCGAGCGTGCGGCCCTCTCGTTCGAAGGAGACGAGCTCCTCGGGCGGGCTCGCGAACCGGAAGCGGATCCCCCAGGCGGTGCCAACGGTGGCGACGGTCTCGTAGCGCCAGCGCTTTCGCGGTGCCGGCGGGCGCTCGAAGAGCCCCCAGTCGATCGCGTTGGCGAGGTCACCTCGCCAGTAGGGCCAGTCGTGGATCCCCTGGTGAGGCTCGTAGGTGACCGGCGCGCCGGCGTCGGCAGCGGCCGCCGCGAACTCCGCCGCGTGCTGACCCAGCTCCGCCTCGGCCGCCTGGCCGAAGCCGTTGGCGAGCTCGTCGGGACTCGAGGGGTCGGGGACGCCGTTGCCCGCCGCGACGTAAAGCCGCGTCTGGCGCAGGTTCTCGACCAGCTCGATCGCGTTGTGCCCGGCCCAGTAGAACTCCTGCGCGACGGGGTCCCCGAAGAGCGCCTCGCGGTCCTGGCCCGTCGCTGCCTCGAAGGCGTTCTGATAGGTCGGGCGCTGGATCGAGAGCGGGCCCGAGAACGACGCAGCGGAGCCGAAGTACCCGGGCCGCTGTGAGGCGTAGAAGATCGCCCCCTCCCCGCCCATCGAGAGGCCGGCGATCGCGTGCCAGCGCCGCCCGCGGCGGATCCGCAGCCGCCGCTCGACCAGGGGGATCAGCTGATCGAGGTGGTAGCGCTCCCAGGCGGGTGCGCCGCGGCGGCCAGCGTTCCACCAGTTGGCGTAGAAGCCTCGATCCCCCTCGGGCATGACGATGATCCCCGGGAAGCCGGCCGCGGTGCGGAGCAGGTCCCCGTTCTCAGGGTTGATCCAGGAGTCGTAGGCGTCGCCCTGGCCGTGGAGGAGGAAGAGGACCGGGTAGCGGCGCTTGCCCTGGGCGCGGTAGCCGGGCGGCAGGTAGACGTTGGCACGCAGCGCGTTCGGGCGCTCCTCGACCCCGGGCGGCTCGTTGTAGGAGCCCTCGGGAACGGCCGCAGGATCCACGAAGCGGCTCTCACCGACCCGGGAGTCCTCCCAGGTGACGATCCGCTGGGCTGCGGCGGGCGCGGCGAGGACGAGGCCTGCGGCCGCTCCCAGGACGAGCAAGATGAGCAGGGCGCCGCGCGAGGACACGCCGCTCACGCCCCGCATGGGTCGGCACCGCCCTCGCGGCCCGGCCCGATCACGTTCTCGCGCTTCAGGTAACGCTCGTAGCGGCTCGGGTAGGCGGTCATGATCCCGTCGACGCAGAGCGAGTGGAGCTCGCGATAGAGCTCGTCGCTCTCCTCCTCGTGGTCCGGGAAGATGTGGACCGCGAAGCCATCCGCGTGCGCGCGCGCGACGAAGTCCGCGGTCGCGACGGGCACTCCTTCGAACTGGACCGGAATCTGAATTGCCTCGTGATCGCCCTGCGGAGGGACGCCGGTCGCGACGTAGGCGGCAACGCTCGCCAATCCTGGCGCGGTCCCGAAGGCGGGGGCGAGCTCGTGGAAGCGGGCGACGGCGGCATCGTTGAAGGAGACGACGATCACCTGATCGGCGCGCTCGGGACGGGCGTTGAGGAAGGTCGCGAGGCGCTCGGCCGTGCGCTCGAAGGACTCGAGGTCGCTGTCGGAGTCGCCTTTGATCTCGATGTTGATCGGCTTGTTGGGAAAGCGCCGGAAGATCTCGCCGAGCGTCGGGATGCGAAAGTCGCGGCGCTTGTAGCGGCCGGGCCTGCCCGGCGGGCGGCGATCACCCGTGCGGACGCCGCGCAGGGGGTACTCCTCCGGCGGCAGGCCGCGAACCGCGTTGCGCCCGGGGACGAAGTTGTACGCGGCGTCGAGCTTGCGGACTGCGCGAAGCTCCATCTCGCTGACCAACCCGCTCCCGTTCGTCGTCCGGTCCACCTTCGCGTCGTGAATCACGACGAGGTGGCCGTCGGCCGTGGTGTGGACGTCGAGCTCGAGCATGTCGCTGCCCTTTCGAACCGCGCGCCGGAAGGCGTAGATCGTGTTCGACGGCGCCTCCCACTCGCCGCCCTGGTGGGCGAGGTCGATCACCCGGCGCTCGAGCCAGGGGTTGCCCGCGCCGGCCGCGCCCGCCGGCGCGGTGAGGAGCGCTCCAATGGCGAGCGCCGCGATCGTGGCCAGGAAGAGTCTCGGCACCACGATCCAAGATAGGGGGTCGCTTGCGGCGTCGCGCCGCTGACCGTCGCGGGGGTGCGCCATCCGATTAGAGTCCGCCACCCGTTACCCCGAACGACCCAAGGGAGTGGACTGATAGATGGGACTGCTTGACGGCAAGGCCGCGATCGTCACCGGCTCGGCGCGCGGGATCGGTCGGGCGACCGCCGAGCTCTTCGTCAGCGAGGGCGCAAAGGTGCTGATCAACGACATCGACGGTGACGTCGCCGAGCAGGCAGCGGGTGAGATCGGCGGCGAGACGGCGGTCTTCTCCGGCGATCTCACCAAGGAGGGAGTGCCCGACGCCCTGGTGGCGAAGGGGATCGAGGCGTTCGGGCAGGTCGACATCCTCGTCAACAACGCGGGCTACACCTGGGACGGCGTGCTCCACAAGATGGGCGACGAGCAGTTCCAGGCGATGCTCGACATCCACACGGTCGTCCCCTTCCGGATGATGCGCGCGGTCGCCCCGGCCTGGCGCGAGGCCGCCAAGGCCGAGCGCGGCGAGGGCAGCGAGGTGTTCCGCAAGGTGGTCAACGTCTCCTCGATCTCGGGCACGATGGGCAACGCCGGTCAGGCCAACTACTCGGCCGCGAAGGCGGGCGTCGTCGGGCTGACCAAGACGATGGCCAAGGAATGGGGCGCGTTGAAGATCAACGTCAACGCGGTCGCCTTCGGGTTCATCGAGACGCGGCTCACGCAGGCGAAGGAGAAGGGCGAGGAGATCGAGGCGGCCGGGGGCGAGAAGGTCGCGCTCGGGATCCCCGAGCAGATGCGCGCGATGGCCTCGGCGATCATCCCGCTCGGGCGCCCGGCGGCGCCCGAGGAGGCCGCCGGGCCGGTGCTCTTCCTCTGCTCCGAGCACGCCAACTACGTCCACGGCCAGACGCTGAACGTGACCGGCGGTCAGTTCGGGGGCATGTACACCTAGCTCGGTGAGGCGTCTCGGGGCCCTGCTCGCAGCAGTCGCCGCCCTGGCGCTTGGCGCCTGTGGCCCCGAGCAGGCCGACGCCCCCGACGAGCAGCGAAGCCCCGAGCCCGACGGGCTGCTCGTCGCAGCCCTGGGCGACTCGATCACGGCCGGGAGCCCGGGCTACGATCCCGACCCGGCGGCGCGCGCCCGGCTCGGGTTCGGTGAGGATGAGCGCAGCTCCTACGAGTTCTGGGCCGAGCGCGCCTACCCACGGCTCGAGTACCGCAACTGCGGCGTCTTCGGCGAGCGCACCGATGAGATCGTCGATCGCCTCGACGCCTGCGCCGAGGGCGCCGACGTCCTAATCGTGCAGGGCGGCATCAACGACATCGCCCAGGGTCGGCCGCTCTCAGACGCAGCAGCTGACCTGCGCGCGATGGTGAAGCGCGGCCAGGATCTCGGCCTCGCCGTCGCGATCGCCGAGGTGCTGCCGTGGAACAACGGCCATCCCGCCGCCGATCGCCCGATCGCAGCGCTCAACCGAGAGATCGCCGCAATCGCCCGTGATACGGACGCCCTGCTGCTGCGCTTTCACGAAGCGCTCGAGCTCCCGCGCGGTTCAGGGCTGATCGGAGCCGGGCTGACCAGCGACGGTGACCACCCCTCCGTCGCGGGTTACCGCTTGCTCGGGGAGCTGGTCTCGGAGCGGCTACGAAAGCATGTCGTCGACCCATCAGCCGCCTACGGCTAATTGGTTCGGTTGCTCTTTGAACGTGACTCGCAGAAAGCTCTCACCGCCGCCGGGCTGGCGGAGTAGGCGATGTCGCGGGAGAACTCCGAGCGGCTGAGAGCCGTCTACGTGAGTTTCTCGCTCAATGAGCGCGTTTCCGGATCGTTGGCGAGTTCGTTGAGGTGGGCGAGACGATCTTCAACAGGGAGTGGCAGCACGGCACCGGCAAGTCGAGCGGCGTCGAGACCGAGCTGACCGACTACGCGGCCTGGACCTTCCGCGATGCGGAGGTGGTCAGGATCAGGTGGGAGACCGGCCGGCCGAGTGCCCTCGAAGCGGCGAGGCCGTCGGAGTAGGGACGCTCCGCGCCGGCCGGCCTAGCGCGGTTTTCGCTCCTCGGCTGGCAGCTCTCCCGACCGTCCATACGCACCAGGCGGCCAGCCGCCGAACCAGTTGTCGCGCGCACCGTCGATCGTGATCACGGAGCCCGAGAAGAAGTCGCCGGCCGGCGACGCCAGGTAGGCGACGAGCCAGGCCATCTCCTCCTCGGTCCCCAGCCGGCCAAGCGGGACCGTCGCGGCGACGTTGTCGACCACCTCGCGCGGGTACTTGGTCCGCAGCGTCTCGGTGTCGAACTGACCGGCGGCAACTGCGCAGAGCCGGACGCCGTGGCGCGCCCACTCCACCGAGAGGGTCCGCATCATGTTCTCGACCGCCGCCCGCGCGGCGCCCGAATGGACCATGCCCGGCATCCCGTTGTGCGGGGAGAGGGTGACGCTGATCACCTTGCCAGCTCCCTGGGGGATCATCGCCTTGGTCGCCGCCGCGTGGGTCATCAGCCAGGTGCCGACGACGTTCAGCTCGACGACCGTGCGAAATCCCTTCGGCGAGATTGCCTCGGCGGGGCTGAGGAACTGCCCACCGGCGTTGTTGAGCAGCAGGTCGACCCTTCCATGGCGCTCGAGCGCCCCGTCGAAGAGGCTCTCGACCGCCTCCTCGTCGCGAATATCCATCGCCACCGCCTCGGCGCGCCCGCCCAGCCCCTCGATCTCGGCGACCGCGGACTCGAGCGGCTCTGCCCGCCGTCCGCAGCCGATCACCGTGGCACCGAGTCGGCCGAGCTCGAGGGCGCTGGCGCGACCGAGCCCGGTGCCCGCGCCCGAGACCACGGAGACGAGGCCGTCGAGCAGCCCGGGCGCGAAGATTCGCGAGCTCGCTTGCGCCATCGGGGGCGGAATCTAACCGGCTAACGTGGCCCGGGATGAAGGTCCGGGCCGAGACACGCCGCCTCAGCAAGCCGCTTCCCAACGGCCGCGAGGGCGCGACGGTCGCCGTCGAGGCGCTCAAGGTGGGCGAGGCGGACGTCCCGCGAGCCTGGCTCGAGGGCCCCGGCGGATTGCGCCTGCTCGGTGCCGCGGTCACGGGCTCGGGCCGGGTCACCGTTCCCTGCCCGGCCTACCTGATCCACCACCCCTCGGCCGGCCCCTTCCTCGTCGACACCGGGCTTCATCCCTCCGTGGCCTCGAAGCCGGCCGCGAACATGGGCGGGGTGATCGCGCGCTTCGGGCGCCTGCGGCTCGACCAAGGGGAGGACCTGCCCACCCAGCTGCGCTCCCGCGGCGTCGAGGCCAAGGCGATCCGCATGGTCGTGATGACGCACCTGCACCTCGACCACGCCTCGGGCATGTCCGAGTTCCCGGGGGCGACCTTCGTCGTCGCCGAAGCGGAGTGGATCGCCGCGACGACCGGCAGTCGGCCGCTCCTGCGGGGATACCGGCCGAACCACTTCAACTACGCCTTCGACTATCGCACGCTCTCCTACGACGGCGACCACGTCGCCTCCTACTCGACCTTTGGTCGCACCTTCGACCTCTTCGGCGACGGCAGCGTCCGACTCGCGTTCACGCCCGGCCACACCGCGGGCCATCAGGCGGTGATCTGCCGACTGCGCGATCACGACCTGGTGATCGCCGGCGACGCGATCTACACCCTGCGCCAGCTCGACGACGACACGGCGCTGCCGCCGAGCCCGTTCGATCTCCACACCTTTCGCCGCTCGCTTCAGGAGCTGCGGCTCTTCCATCGCCAGTATCCGCAGGCGCCGATCCTGCCCGGGCACGATCCCGAGCATCGGCCCTCGGACGCGCGCTTCGAATAGCGCGCCCGCCCCCGCCGAGACCGCCGCTAGAGCTTCTCGTCGATCTCGCTCGCGCGCTCGTCGTGGAAGGCGGCCCCTCGCCCTTCGCGCGCCAAGCGCTCCTCGAGCTGATCGGCGCGGCTCGCATGCTCGTCGGCCTTCGCGGCGTGCTCCTCGGCCAGCTCGGTGTGCCTCGCCTCCTCGCGGCGATGCTCGCCTGCTTGGGGTTCGAGCTCACGCGCCTTGGCGACGTGCGAGTCGGCGACCTGTCGATGGTCGGAGGCCTCGCCACTGAGGCGCTCTCGATCGACGCGCTGCTGCTCGGCCCTACGCTTGAGCGCGACGGCGAGCAGGATGACGACCAGGATCGCGACGACCACGATCGCGATGATCACGATGGTGTCCATGCGGGATTCATTCCCGGTGCGGCGCTGGCCCAAACCCGCCGGCCTGGCGGCTCAGCCGGTGCCGGACGAAAGTTCGGGGAGCGTCTTGAGCACCTCGCGGCGCCCGCGCTCCTCGAGCGGGCCGTACATCTCCTTGACGCGGTTGAAGATCCTCCGGGCCGCCTCGAGCTGCTGCTCGCGGGTCGGCTGTTCGACCACCGGGAAGCTGAGCGGCGCGCCGAACTGGATTGTCACCTTCGCGAACCTCAGCCGCTTCCAGCGCCTGACAGTTGAGGAGCCGTGGACGGCGACGGGGATCACGGGCACGCCCGACTCGAGTGCAAGCCGCCCAACCCCGGGTCTCGCTTCGCCGAGACGACCGGTGCGCGAGCGCCCGCCCTCGCAGTACATGCAGACGCAGCCGCCACGTTCGAGGATCGCGTGGGCGGTGATGAACGCCTCCTGGTCGTGGTGGCCGCGGCGGACCGGGAAGACGCCGCCGACCCGGAAGATGTAGTCGAAGACGGGATTTGGGCCGAAGAGCTGCGACTTCGCCATGAACTGCACCTTGCGGCGCAGGAAGGCGGCGATCAGGAAGTGGTCGAGGTTCGAGAAGTGGTTCGGGGCGAGGATGAAGGGGCCGTCGGCGGGCACGTTGCTCGTGTTGATCCCGCGCCCGCGGTAGACGAACAGGGTGAGCGGCGTGATGATCATCCGGACGAGCTCGTAGGTCCAGCCCGGGGGGTGGGTGCGCACCCAGTCGTGGACGTAGGAGACCGACTCCGCAGGGCGGGGGTCCTTGTAGCGCTGGGGCTTGAGCTCGGCCATCTGGAGGGGGGCGGGCCCGTGCCCGCTGCCCGGACTAAACCCCGCTTCGCGGGCGGGTTACGCGCCCGCGGCGGCGCGCTGTGCCCAGTTCTTGGAGCGCTTCAGCGCCTCGGCCCAGCGGCCGAGCAACCGCTCGCGCTCGCCCTCCGGGATCGCTGGCTCGTAGCAGGCCGCCTGCGACCACATCGCCGCGACCTGCTCGCTCTCCCAAACACCTGCTCCGATCCCCGCGAGGTACGCGGCTCCGAGCGCGGTCGTCTCGGTGATCTCGGGGATGATCACCGGCGCGCCCAGCACGTCGGCCTGAAACTGCATCAGCCAGCGGTTGGCCACCGCGCCGCCGTCGGCGCGGAGCTCGCTCAGCGCCTTGCCCGCCACCCGTTCCTGGGCGCGTACCGCGTCGACGGTCTGGTAGGCGATCGCCTCGAGCGCGGCGCGGGCGAGGTGGGCGCGCGTCGTCCCCCGCGTCAGCCCGAGGATCGCCCCGCGCGCGTACGGATCCCAGTGCGGGGAGCCGAGCCCCGTCAGCGCGGGGACGAAGAAGACGTCGTCGTTGGAGTCGAGCGAGGCGGCGAGGCTCTCCGTCTCGGCCGCCTCAGTGATCAATCCAAGCCCGTCGCGGAGCCACTGGACGGCGGCGCCGGTGACGAACACCGCGGCCTCGAGCGCGTATTGCGTCGGCTCGGACCCGGCGGCGACCGTGGTCAGCAAGCCCTCGCCCGGCACCGGCATCTCCGAGCCGGCGTGGAGGAGGACGAAGCTGCCCGTCCCGTAGGTGCTCTTCGCCATCCCCGGCGAGTGGCAGGCCTGCCCGAAGAGCGCCGCCTGTTGATCGCCGGCGATCCCGGCCACGGGCACGTCGCCGCCGAACTCGGTGGTGGTGCCGAACACCTGCGCCGAGGGCAGCGGCTCGGGCAGCCGCGAGGGGTCCACTCCCAGGAGCCCGCAGAGCTCCTCGTCCCAACACAGCTCGCGGATGTCGAAGAGCATCGTCCGCGAGGCGTTGGTGAGGTCGGTCGCATGGCGGCCGGTGAGCTTGAACACGAGCCAGGAGTCGATCGTCCCGAAGACCGCGTCGCGGGCCGCGTCTACGTTGCGAAGCAGCCACTCGATCTTCGTCGCGGAGAAGTAGGGGTCGATGACGAGCCCCGTGCGCTCGCGGACGAGGTTCGTGTGCCCGGCCTCGCGCAGCTCCTCACACCGCGCCGCGGTACGACGGTCCTGCCAGACGAGCGCGTTGTGGACAGGCTCCCCGGTCCTCTGATCCCAGGCGAGCACGGTCTCGCGCTGGTTTGTGATCCCGATCGCCCGCAGCGAACCGCCGTCGGCCTTGGCGTCGGCGAGCGCCTGCGAGGCGATGCGCCTGGTCACCTCCCAGATCTCGTTCGCGTCGTGCTCGACCCAGCCCGGACGCGGGAAGTGCTGCGTGAACTCGCTGTAAGCGCGGCCCCGGATCCGGCCCTCTTCGTCGAAGACGAGGCAGGTGGTGCCCGTGGTCCCTTGATCGATCGCCAGGATCAAGCCGTCGCCCAGGCTATCCAGGCACCGGTCTCACCGCCGTGCCCACCAGACGCCGGCGAAGTCGCGGAGCTGGCGAGCACGGTGCGCGAAGCCGGCGAAGCTGCGCCCGGTGGCGCGGTGCTCGAGCTCGAGCTCGACCTCGCACACGCGGTAGCCGGCTCGCACGGCGTCGATCGTCATCCCGATCTCCATCCCGTACCCGGGCGCGAATGGCAGCACCGTCGAGAGGACCTCGCCGCGCATCGCCCGCTGGCCCGAGATCGGCGCCTCGGCTCGAAAGCCGCAGCGCCGCTCGATCGCCCAGCGCGCGAACCCCAGCGCGAGGCCGAAGCCACCGCCGAGGCGCCGCCGAAAAGCCGCGACGGCGAGCTCGCAGCGGCCCTCGCGTACCGCGTCCACCAGCCCGCCGAGCGCGGTCGCCGAGGCACCGAGATCCCCGTCGCAGACGAGGACCAGGTCCGGGACGCCGTCGGAGAGCGCCGCCTCGGCCGCCGCGGTGACGTTAGCGCCCTTGCCGTGTGAGCGTCCGCGGGTCACCACCCGCGCGCCGTGGGCGAGAGCGACCTCTGCGGTGCCGTCCTCGGAGGCGTCGTCGGCGACCAAGCGCTCGGCGCCCGGAAACGCCTCAGCGAGCGCGTCGAGAGTCGCGCCGATCCGGTCGGCCTCGTTTCGCGCGGCGACGATGACGGTGAAGTCGGGCAGGCCGGGTATTCTGCCGCGCGGCATGACCGATATCCCCGCGCACATCACGGGAACCGTCTGGAAGATCGAAGTCGCGGTCGGCGAGCAGGTCTCCGACGGCGACACGGTCGCGATCCTCGAGTCGATGAAGATGGAGATGCCGGTCGAGTCCGAGGATGACGGGACCGTGAAGGAGATCCGCTGCGAGGAGGGCCAGTCGGTGCAGGAGGGCGACGTGCTCGTCGTCCTCGAGTAGCCGAGGCGTCGTGGCCGCCACCGAGCTAGCGGGCGGCAAGCTGCTCCTCGACGAACCCGCCGAGGCCGTCGCCCGCCTGACGCTCAACAACCCCGAGAAGCGAAACCCGCTCGACCACGAGGTGCTCGACGCGTTAGCGGCCGCGCTGGAGCAGCTCGACCGTGGAATCGAGGTCCGTTGCGTCGTGGTCACCGGGGCCGGCGGCGCGTTCTCGGCCGGCTACGACATCGGCGCGATCCCCGACTCGAGCTTCGAACGCGACGCGGAGGCGCTCGTCGCCCACCCCTTCCACGCGGCGATGGAGGCCGTGAGCGCCCATCCCTATCCCGTGATCGCCGCGCTCAACGGCCACTGTCTCGGCGGGGGACTGGAGCTCGCGGTGCGCTGCGACCTGCGGATCTGCGCCGAGGCGGCAAAGCTCGGAATGCCGCCAGCGAAGCTCGGTCTTGTCTACGGCCACACTGGCCTCGAGCGCTTCATCGACGTAATCGGCGTCGCCCGCACGAAGGAGCTCTTTCTCACCGGCCGCGTCCTGAGTGCCGAGCGCGCAGGCGAGATCGGGCTCGTCAACGAGGTGGTTCCCGACGACGAAGTCGAAGCCGCCACGCTCGAGCTCGCGATCGAGATCGCCTCGAACGCACCGCTTTCGATGCGCGGCAACAAGCACGCGATCGAGCTGCTCGCCCGGGCGGCCCCTCTCAGCGTCGAGCTGCAGAGCGAGCTCGTCGAATTGCGCCGCGCCTGCTTCGCTTCCGAGGACCTCCGCGAGGGGATTCGCGCGTTCGCCGAGAAGCGCAAGCCCCAGTGGCGCGGACGCTAGCCGAGGGGAAAGCCCGCCGGTGGGGCTCCCGGCCTCACTTGCAGGCTCTGACCTTCGCCGGGACGGCGACCCGCCGGCCGTCAGTGAAAAGCGCGCGGGCGAGCACCTGAGCCGACTCGGGCAACTGGCGTCGCAGCTCCCGGTAGGGGAGCTCCGTCTCGAACGGAGGCGCGGTGTCGACGGCGGCGCGGCGCTTTCCGGCTCGAAACGCGACCGACACGATCGAGTCGATCTCAGGGCTGTCGAGGCGCGCGATCACCGGCTTCAGCGAACAGCCCGCCTTGCCCGTCCCGCCACTGCTCAACGAGAGCTGTGCCGCGGGCCGCTCGCGGCACTCGGCGCCGACGCAGTCGATCGTCGCGTCGAGCTGCTCAGCGAGGTCGTTCACCACCGGCAGGTGGGCCGGGTCGCTGGCGAGGTTGTTGAGCTGGTAAGGGTCGGCGTATGTGTCGTAGAGCTCGCGCTCGGGCAGCGGCTGACCGGTTTCCCACTCCGCGTAGAGGTAGCGGGATGTGCGCAGCCCACGGATCGTCGGGTCCCCACCGTAGGACTCGAGCACGATCGCCCGGCCGTTCTCGAGCTTGGGCTCGGCGAACGTCGGTAGGAGTGATTCGCCGTCCTGCACCTCGCCGGGCTCGGCGCCGCTGATCTCGAGGATGGTCGGAACCAGGTCGGCGTTGGTCACCACGTCCTCGGACTCTTCGCCGCGGGCGACGCCAGGCCCACGGACCACGAAGGGCACCCGGGCGGACTCCTCGTAGAGGAAGCGCTTGCTGTCGCGGATCCGGTGCTCGCCGAGCAGCAACCCGTTGTCAGAGGTGAAGAAGACATAGGTACGCCGGCGCTCGCCGACGCGCTTGAGCGCGGAGAGGATCTCGCCGACGCTCTCGTCCACCGCCAGCAGCGACTCCCAGGCGCAGCGGCGCTTTCGCTCTAAGTCTCGCACCTGCCTGTCGGTCAGCGGCTCGAGCGCGGCGATCGGGCTCGGCTTGTCGCTCGTGTCCTCGTTGAACGAGGGCGGGAAGGGGAAATCCTTCGTCTTCAGCGATCCCAGGTGCCGCGGGGCGGGGCGAGCGCCGCGATTGCACTCGCGTCCGGGTGCGCCACCGCCGCCTCCGTGCGGAGCCGCGTAGCCGAGCATGAGGAAGAACGGGTCGGGGCTCGGGGCGCTACGGCGGATGAAGCGCTTCGCCTTGAGCGTGAACTGGTCGGTGGAGTACGCGTCGTCCTCCTCGCCGAAGTCGGCGCGCGTGCCGTTCTGGTTCAGCGTGTAGTCGAAGTACTGCGCCTTGGCGGGAGCGAGGGCGCGCCAGTCGTCCCAGCCCGGCGGCACATAGGTGGGCAGGTTCCCGTACTCGTCCGGCTCGGCGTATTGGTTCAGGAACTTGCCGATGTATCCCGTCGTGTAGCCCGCGTCCTGGAGCCAGTCATTGACGCTGTTGCCGGCGTGCTCGGCGTCGAAGACGCCGAACCCTCCGCTCGGAAACTGGTTCGAGAGGACCCCGTGGTTGTGTGCGTACTGACCCGTCAGCATCGTCGCCCGCGAGGGGCAGCAGAGCGGGAAGTTCGTGTAGTAGCGCTTCATCGTCGTGCCCTTCGCCTTCAGCTCCTTGCGGACGATCTTCATCACCCTGAGGGAGGCGGGCTCCTGGTCGTCGGTGAAGAGCACGACGACGTTCGCCGGCTTCTGCTTCGCCCCCACTGCCTGTGCGCCGCCCGACGGCCAGAGGGCGATCGCCAGCGCCGCCAGCGAGAGCAGCGCGAGCGCCAGCGCCAGCATTCGCGGACGCAGGCTGTCCTCGATCCTCGGTGGTGCGGGCACTTTCCGGCGACGCTCCTTCGCTGGGGACGTTGCGACTCCAGGCACCGGAACACCCTCCCCTGGGCAGAGTCGCGCTCAGGCGAGACCCCGCCGGCGCCCACGGGAAGCGGTCAGGATAGCGGCCGCGCGGATAGCGTCCCGGCCGTGACGCCCCGAGGCCACCTCGCCGCCGCCGACCCCGTGATGGCCGGCCTGCTCGAGCGCGTGGGTGAGATCTCGCTCGACGAGCGCAAGCAACGCCGGCGCGAGCGCGGAGCGTTCGGCGCCCTGCTCGGAAGCGTGGTCAGCCAGCAGCTCTCGACCAAGGCAGCGGCGACGATCTACGCGCGGGTGCTCGCGCTGTTCGGCGACCGGGCTCCGACGCCCGCGGAACTGCTCGCCGTCGCGCCGCAGCGGTTGCGGGAGTGTGGCCTCTCCGGACGCAAGGTCGAGTACGTGCACGATCTCGCCCGGCACGTCGAGTCGGGCGAGCTCGAGCTCGATCGGCTTGACGAGCTCGCCGACGAGGACGTGATCGCCGAGATCACCGCGGTGCGTGGCTTCGGGCGCTGGAGCGCGGAGATGTTCCTGATCTTCTTCCTCGGTCGTGCCGACGTGCTACCGCTCGGCGATCTCGGCATCCGCCGAGCTGTCCAGCTCGCCTATGGCCTCGAGGAGCTGCCGGGGCCACAGAAGCTGACCCGCATCGCCGAGCCGTGGCGACCGGAGCGCACGCTCGCGTGCCTGTACCTCTGGGCGTCGCTGGACAACACGCCGGCCGCCTAGCGGCCGCTGACGGCACTCGCGGCCGTTCGCACCTCAGCGGCAGCGGATCCGGCGCAGCAGAGTCACCCGGCGACCGTCGAGGAAGCTCGCAACGGCTTCGAGCTTCGTTCCCGGCCGCTCGAGCCGGCGGCGCGGGAGCTGGGCGCTCCACGGCTGGGAGCGGTCGGTCCGAAGCGTCCGCCCGCGGATCCGGAACTCGATCCGCACCAGCTCCTCGGCGTCCGGACCGAAAACCTCGGCGGTGACCGAGCGGCCCTCGCACGAGCCCTCACCGGCGCGACGCAGCTTCAAGCGCGGTCGGCTGCGACACTCGCGTCCCTCGCACTCGCCGAGCTCCTCGAGGCGTCCGGCGAGTGTCCGGCGAACGTCGCGCAGCTCGCGGTTGCCGTTCTGGGAGCGGAGCTGATTGGGGTCGCGCCGGAGGTCGTAGAGCTCCTTCTCGCCCCTGTTCTCCGGACGGCCGTGGTGCTCCGCATAGGCGTAGCGAGCGGTGCGTATCCCCGTCCACCCGTCTCCGGTGAGCAGGATCTCGCGGCCGCGCTCGCGATCGGGGCGGGCGAGGATCGGAAACAGCGAGCGACCGTCCTGCGGAATCCCCGCCCGGGCGCCGGCAGCCGCGAGGATCGTCGGTGAGAGGTCGATGTTCGAGACCAGCTCGCTGATCTTCGTTCCCGCCGGGATCCCGGGCCCGCGGATCAGCAGCGGGACCCGGATCGCCTCCTCGTAGATCTCGTTCTTTCCGAACGGGATCCGGTGCTCGCCGTGGAAGAAGCCGTTGTCGGACGTGAAGATCAGCACTGTGTTGTCGAGCTCCCCGCTCGCCCCCAGTGCCCCGACGATCCGCTCGACGCCCTCGTCGACCGCGAGCAGCGAGGCCAGCTCGCAGCGGTAGAAGCGCTCGATCGCGGCGGCGCCGGCCGCGTCGAAGGGCTCGGCGCGGCGCAGGAACCGCGGCTTGTCGGAGACATCGGGCTCGTTGAATGACGGGGGCTTCGGCAGCGGCTCGTCGGCGAAGGAGCCGAGGTGGCGCTCGGCCGGCTTGGCGTTGCCGCGGCACGGGCTGGGGACGTCCGCTGGAGGGTCGGGCTGCCCGCTGTGCGGCGCGTTGTAGGAGACCCAGAGGAAGAAGGGGTCGGCGGCGGGAGCGTGGGCGTCGATGAAGTTGATCGCCTTCTCGGTGTAGACGTCGGTCGAGTAGCTCTCGGGGTCGGCGGGGTCCTCGGGGTTCTCGTTCGGGTCACCGTAGGTGACCGGCCCGCCGTTCTCGTAGAGCTGATAGCCGTAGTAGCGATCCTGGCTCTTCTCGCCATGCCATTCGCTCCAGCCGGGCGGGATCCCGACCGGGCTGTCCTTGTAGCCGTTCATGAACTTGCCGATCTGTCCGGTGAAGTAACCGCCTCGGGTAAGCCAGACGGGCAGGGTCTCCTCTGTGCGCAGGGACTGGAAGCCGCCCTTCGGCGGTGCATTCCCGAGCACGCGGTGGTTGTGCGGGTACTGGCCGGTGAGGAAGCTCGCGCGCGAGGGGCAGCAGAGCGGGAAGGTGACGAAGCTGTTCTCGAACGTCGCGCCCGCCTCGCCGATCAGCTGCCGGGTGCGCGGCATCACCGCGAGCTGCCCGACGGTCTGATCGTCGGTCATCACGACGACGACGTTCGGGCGGGGCCCGGACGTGGCTGGCCCAGCCGGGGCCGCTGCGGCGCCGATCAGCGCCGTCGCGCTCGCAAGCGCGCACATCACTGCCAGCCCGCGCGCACGTGCGCGCGGGGATCCCGCCTCCCTGCTCATAAGCGAGAATCAGCCTAGCAACGGGCCCTGGGCGCCCACTGAACGCGTCCGAAGGCGCTCCTAGCCTTCCGCGAGTGGCCTCCCTGATCGGGTTCGACGAGGCGCTCGCTCTCGGCGAGCTCACCGGGCAGGAGGAGATCGCAGACCTGGTCGAGCGTGCGTGGAAGGTCCGCCGCGAGCGCTTCGGCGACTCGACCGACCTCTGCTCGCTGGTCAACGCAAAGTCGGGCGGGTGCGCCGAGGACTGCGGCTTCTGCGCCCAGTCGCGCTATGCCGAGGCCGACACCCCGATGCACGCGATGATGGAGCCCGAGCAGATCCTCGAGCACGCGCGGGCGGCGGAGGCGGCCGGTGCGCATCGCTTCTGCATGGTCACCCAGGGACAGGGCCTCTCCAAGCGCGACTTCGAGCGGATCGTGGAAGGCGCCACCCTGGTCGCCTCGGAGACGAACCTGAAGCGCTGCGTCTCGATCGGCCACATGTCGCCGGAGCGCGCCAAGCGTCTCGCCGAGGCGGGGGTGCAGCGTGTTCACCACAACGTCGAAACGGCGCGTTCCTACTACGAGGAGGTGACGACCACGGTCCGCTACGAGGGACGGATCCGGACGATCGACGCGGTCCGCGAGGCGGGCATGGAGACCTGCGTCGGCGGGATCCTCAACCTCGGGGAGAGCCCGCGCCAGCGCGTCGAGATGGCCTTCGAGCTGGCCGAGATCAACCCGACGTCGGTGCCGATCAACCTGCTCAACCCGCGAGGCGGCACGAAGTTCGGCGACCGCGAGCTGATGGATCCATGGGAGGTCGTCAAGTGGGTCGCGATCTTCCGGCTGATCATCCCCGACGCGCTCTTCCGCCTCTGCGGCGGACGGGTCGAGAACCTCGACGAGCTGCAGCCGCTGGCGGTCAAGGCCGGCCTCAACGGCGTGATGATGGGCAACTTCCTGACCACCCTCGGCGCCGAGCCCGCCGACGACCGCGCGATGTTCGAGGAGCTCGGGCTGAACGTCCACCGCCAGCCCGACAACGGCGCCAACCCGCGCCCCGACAACCGCTCCGGCTGGCTCGATGGCGAGGCTCCGAGGACCCCTGTCGACGAGCTGATCGAAAGCCAAGCCGAGGCGAACTTCTGGGACCCCTCGACCCAGCTCCGGGTGATCCGCAAGCCGAACAAGCCGCCCGCCTACCCCGAGCGCCCGAGCGAGCATGCCGAGGACGAGCCGGCTCGCCCGGCAGGCTGACGCAAGCGGATGAGCGACGCGGTCGCGCAGCGGCTCGCCGACCTTCGCCGAGCCGGGCTTCACCGGCGGCTGCGCGTGATCGACGGGCCGCAGGGCCCCCGGGTCATGCTCGACGGCGCCGAGGTTCTGCTGCTCTGCTCGAACAACTACCTCGGCCTCGCCGACCACCCGCGGGTCCGCCAGGCCGCTGCCGAGGCCGCGGAGCGCTTCGGCGCCGGCGCCGGCGCCTCGCGGCTGATCTCGGGGACGATGTCGCTGCATCGAAAGCTCGAGCGGCGCCTCGCCGAGTTCGAGGGGACCGAGGCCGCGCTCCTGTTCGGCTCCGGTTACCTCGCCAACACCGGGACGATCGCCGCGCTCGCCGGGCCAGGCGACGTGGTCTTCTCCGACGAGCTCAACCACGCGAGCATCATCGACGGCTGCCGGCTCTCGCGAGCGGAGACCTTCGTCTACCGCCACTGCGACACCGAGCATCTCGCGTGGGGGCTCGAGCGGGCGAAACGCCGCGCCCGGCTGATCATCTCCGACTCGGTGTTCTCGATGGACGGGGACGTCGCGCCGCTCGCGGAGCTTCAGCTGCTCGCTCGCCGTCACGGCTGCATGCTGGTCGTCGACGAGGCCCATGGAACCGGCGCGCTCGGCCCCGGCGGGAGAGGGGCGGTCGCGGCCGCGGGACTCGACGGAGAGATCGACGTGGTGGTCGGCACGCTCGGCAAGGCGCTCGGCAGCTACGGCGCCTACGTCTGTGCGTCAGCGCAGATCGTCGAGCTGCTCGTCAACACGGCGCGACCGTTCATCTTCTCAACCGCTCCCGCGCCGCCCGCGCTCGGCGCCGCGCTCGCCGCGCTCTCGCTGCTCGTCGCCCGCCCCGGGCTGGTCGAGCAGCTGCGCCGAAACGGGGCCACTCTTCGCGAGGCGCTCGCCGCCCGGGGGCTCGACACCGGCGCCTCGCGGACCCAGATCGTCCCGGTGATCGTCGGCGACCCGAGGCGCGCCGTGGCGCTGTGCGAGCGCACGCTCGAAGGGCGGGTGTTCGCCCAGGCGATCCGGCCGCCCACCGTGCCCGGCGGAAGCTCGCGCCTGCGCCTCGCGGTGATGGCCACCCACCGAGTCGACGAGCTGCGCGCCGCGGCCTCGACGATCGGCCGCGCCGCGGAGGAGCTCGGGATCGTAGGGCGTGCGCCGGACCGCGTCGAGCGGGGAATCCGCCGCGCCGCCTGAGCGCGCCTTGAGCGGCGTCTTCGTCACCGGCACGGGCACCGAGGTCGGCAAGACGGTCGTCGCCGCGGCGCTCGCGCGCACCGCCATGCGCGCGGGCAACCGGGTCGCGGTGTTCAAACCCGCGGTCAGCGGTCTCAACGACGGCGACGGGTCGGGGGGGGAGCCCGATCACGTGCTCCTGCGCCGGGCGGCCGGCTCGGGGCAGGACGACGATGAGATCGCGCCGTATCGCTATGGCCCGGCGGTCTCGCCCCACCTGGCCGCTGAGCTCGCCGGGAAGGAGATCGAGCCGGCGCGCCTGCTCAAGGGCGCCCGTGCGGCGGCCAGCGACGCGGACGTGCTCGTCTGCGAGGGCGTCGGCGGGTTCCTCGTCCCGCTCACGCCGACATACCTGGTGCGCGACTTCGCGCGCGAGCTTGGACTGCCGGTCGTCGTCGCCGCACACGCGGGCCTGGGCACGATCAACCACACCCTGCTCACGCTCGAGGCCGTGCGGGGCGCGGGGCTCGAGGCACTCACGGTGGTGCTTACCCCGTGGCCCGATGCGCCCGGCACGCTCGAGCGCTCGAACCGTGAGACGATCAAGCGCCTCGGAGGGGCCGAGGTACGGATCCTCCCCACGCTCGATCTCGGCGCCCCCGAGAGCTGGCCGGCGCTCGAGCTCGGCTGAGGATTCCCTCCGATCGCGGGTTTATCGTCGCCACAGGCGATGCCGGACTCCACCGCAGCCCTCGATCACCGTCACCTCTGGCACCCGTTCACCCAGCAGCGTGACTGGTGCGAGGAGGAGCCGCTCGTGATCGAGCGCGGGGAGGGGACCGACCTGATCGACGCCGACGGGCAGCGCTACATCGACGGAGTCTCCTCGCTGTGGTGCAACGTCCACGGCCACCGCCATCCGACGATCGACGAAGCGATTCGCGAGCAGCTCGATCGCGTCGCGCACTCGACCATGCTCGGGCTCACGCACGCGCCTGGTGCCGAGCTCGCCGCTCGGCTGGTCGAGCTCGCACCGCCCGGGCTGAACCGCGTCTTCTACTCCGAGTCCGGGTCGACGGCGGTCGAGATCGCGCTCAAGATGGCCTTTCAGCACCATCAGCAGCGTGGCGGCCAGCACCGCCGGCGCACCTCCTTCGTCACGCTCTCCGGCGCCTACCACGGCGACACCCTGGGTTCGGTGTCGGTTGGCGGCATCGACCTCTTTCACGGCGCCTTCGGCCCGCTCTTGTTCCACGCCCATCAGGTCGAGCCCGGCGACGTCGCCGAGCTCGAGCGGGTGCTCGACTTCCACGCGGAGGAGATCGCCGCGGTGATCGTCGAGCCCCTGGTCCAGGGCGCGGCCGGGATCCGGGTCCAGGCGCCAGGCTATCTACGGCGGGTGCGCGAGCTGACCGAGGCCCACGGGATCTTCCTGATCGCCGACGAGGTCGCGACAGGATTTGGGCGGACCGGGACGATGTTCGCCTGCGAGCAGGAGCGTGTCGCCCCAGACCTGCTCTGCCTCGGCAAGGGCCTCACCGGCGGCTACCTGCCGCTCGCCGCGACGCTCGCCACCGAACGGGTCTACGAAGGGTTCCTTGGCGCCCAGGAGGACTTCCGCACCTTCTTTCACGGCCACACGTTCACGGGCAACCCGCTCGGCTGCGCCGCGGCGCTGGCGAGCCTCGAGGTGTTCGAGCGCGAGGGCACCCTGCTCCGCCTGCAGCCGAAGATGCGTCTGCTGGGAGAGCTGCTCACCGAGCTGGCGAGCATGCCCGAGGTGGCGGAGGTGCGCGGGCGCGGCTTCATGGCCGGGATCGACCTCGGCGAGCACGATCCGGGCCTGCGCCTCGGCCACCGGGTCGTGCTCGAGGCGCGCCGGCGGGGAGCGATCGTCCGCCCGCTCGGCGAGACGATCGTCTTGATGCCGCCGCTCACGATCTCGAAGGCGGACCTGACCCGGCTGGTCGGGATCGTCGGCGAGGCGATCGAGGCCGCGGTCGGCTCGGCATACCCCGCGGCCGAGCCCGGCCTCCGCCTCGCCGCCTAGGAATCGGTCATCTAGATCCAGCCACCGTCCCGGGGCCAGATACCGCGCTGTGATGGAACGCGGCCGGCGTCGTAGTAGGGGCATGAACGAGACGCTTGTCGCACCCGCGGTCGAGGCGCCCTCCGAGGCCGATGCCGCCTTCGAGATGCTCTATCGCGAGAGCCGCGACGACGTCTTCGCCTACGTCGCGGGGCTGCTTCACGATCGAAGCGCCACCGAGGACGTCACCGCGCAGGCCTTCGAGCGCGCCTACCGGCGGCGCTCGAGCTTCGACGCGCGACGGGGCACGCACCGCGCCTGGCTGTTCGGCATCGCCCGCAACGCGGCGCTCGACGAGCTGCGCCGCCGCAAGCGCCTCACCGAGCTCGTCGGCGACCCCGCCGACGCGGGCGCGGCGACAGCCGAGGAGAGCGCTGAGAGCGCCCTGCGACGCACCGCGCTTCGCGGCGCGATCGCGGAGCTCGCGCCGCGCGAGCGCGAGCTCGTCGCGCTCAAGTTCTTTGCCGGGCTCGCGAACACCGAGATCGCCTCGGTGGTGGGGACGAGCGAATCCAACGTCGGGACGCGCCTTCATCGCGTGCTCGAGAAGCTGAGGGAGGCATGCGATGAGGTTTGAGGAGCTGGAGCGCGAGATCAGGGCCGAGCGTCCCGAGCCGGACACCGAGTTCGCTCGTCGCCTCGACGAATGGGCCGCCGCCGGGTTTCCACGCGGCGGCGAGCACGACCCCCGCGCGGAGCGCCGGCGGGGCGCCGGCGCGTCCGGCTGGATCGCCCGCCTGCGCGACCGCCTCTCGGCCGCCCCGCCGCGGCGCCTGCTCGCGCCCGCGGGCGCGCTGGCGACGCTGTTCGTGGTCGGCGCGGTGGCGATCACCCAGAGCGGTGAGATCGATGGCGGCTCGGATGACACAGCCGCTCAGCTCGACGGCGGGTCACCGGCAGC
>Ga0136632_10000006_pt1 | contig 59965 bp, 57 predicted proteins | sample AntDrymUQ6112106_2_FD_104670 | JGI IMG/M metagenome (GOLD analysis project Ga0136632, IMG submission 104670) | Polar desert sand microbial communities from Dry Valleys, Antarctica - metaG UQ611 (21.06) | ecosystem: Environmental > Terrestrial > Soil > Desert | place: Antarctica: Dry Valley...
CGTCGCCGCGGCGACGCTCTCGGAGCGCTACATCGCTGACCGCTTCCTCCCTGACAAGGCGATCGACCTGATCGACGAGGCGGCCTCGCGGCTGAAGATGGAGATCGAGTCCTCCCCAGTCGAGATCGACGAGGTCGACCGGCGGATCAAGCAGCTCGAGATCGAGCGCCAGGCGCTGAAGAAGGAAAAGGATGAGGCCTCGAAGACCCGCCGCGCGGCGATCGAGGCCGAGCTCGCCGAGCTGAACGAGAGCGCCTCCGAGATGAAGGCGCGATGGCAAGCGGAGAAGGACGCGATCGAGGCGACCCGGGCGGCGAAGGCGCAGCTCGACGAGGCGCGCGGCGAGCTCGAGCGCGCCGAGCGGGAGAACGACCTCGAGCGCGCGGCGCGAATCCAGTACAGCGACATCCCCGAGCTCGAGCAGGTGCTCGAGGCACAGGACGCGCGGCTTCGCGAGCTGCACGCCGGAGGCGGCTCGATGCTGACCGAGGAGGTGACCGAGGAGGACGTCGCCCAGGTCGTCGCCAAGTGGACCGGGATCCCGGTCTCGCGGTTGATGGAGGGAGAGGTCGAGAAGCTGATCCAGATGGAGGAGCGCCTGCACGAGCGGGTGGTCGGCCAGGACGAGGCGGTCGCGGCGGTCTCGGCGGCGCTTCGGCGCTCGCGGGCCGGGCTCTCCGATCCGCACCGGCCGATCGGAAGCTTCCTCTTCCTCGGCCCGACGGGAGTCGGCAAGACCGAGCTCGCCCGGGCTCTGGCGGAGTTCATGTTCGACTCCGAGCAGGCCGTCGTCCGCCTCGATATGTCGGAGTACATGGAGAAGCACACCGTCGCCCGCCTGATCGGCGCGCCGCCCGGGTACGTGGGTTACGAGGAGGGCGGGCAGCTGACCGAGGCCGTGCGGCGGCGCCCCTACGCGGTCGTCCTGCTCGACGAGATCGAGAAGGCCCACCCCGACGTCTTCAACGTCCTGCTCCAGCTGATGGACGACGGCCGGCTCACCGACGGCCAGGGCCGCACGGTGAGCTTCACGAACACGATCCTGATCATGACCTCGAACGTGGGCTCCGATCGAATCGCGGGCGAGTCGGTCGACGAGCGCATCCGCGAGCGCGTCGAGGAGGTCCTGCAGACGACGTTCAAGCCCGAGTTCCTGAACCGGATCGACGACACGGTGATCTTCCACCGCCTCTCGCGCGAGGACATCGGGCGGATCGTCGACCTCCAGGTCGTGCTGCTCGCGCGCCGGCTCGCCGAGAAGGGCATCGAGATCGAGCTCTCCGAGGAAGCGCGCACGCTGCTCGGCAACCTCGGCTACGACCCGACCTACGGCGCCCGCCCGCTGAAGCGTGTGATCCAGCGCCAGCTCGTCGACCGTCTCGCGCTCAAGCTGCTCGAGGGCGAGTTCGCCGAGGGTGACCTGGTGCGCGTCGAGGCCGAGGGGGGCGAGCTCGCCTTCGAGCGGGCTCAATCGCCAGCCGCGTCCGAGCCCGCGGCGGTCTAGCGCCATACTGCCCGCGCGATGCGGGTGGGGATCTGCTCCTACTGGTTCAACCGCGGGCAGGGCGTCGTCGCGCGGCAGATCCGCTCGGCGCTCGACTCGCTCGGCCACGAGACGTTCGTGCTCGCCCGGCCCACCCGGGCGAGCAACATCCGGCCCGCGTTCGTCGATCGCTCCGGTGTCTGGGACCAGCCGCGGGTCACGGAGGCGTCGGCGTATGAGATTCCGACCGAGGAGCTCCTCGCCTGGGCCCGGGAGAACGAGCTCGAAGTCGCGCTCTTCGACCAGAACTATCGCTTCGCGGCGATCGAGGCGGTGCGTAAAGCCGGCACGCGGACGATCGCCCGCTTCGTCTGGGAGCAGTTCTCCGAGCAGCACGTCGAGCCCGCGAAGCGGGCGCTCGACGTCGTCTACTCGCTGACCGGATGCGAGCAGCAGCGCTACGCCGCAATGGGGATCGAGAGCCCTCGCGTGCGGTGGGGAATCCATCCCGAGCTGCTCAGTTACGCGCGCGAGCGTCCTGGCGGCGAGGGCGTCGGCCGCGGAAGCGGAGCTGAGCAGCCGGAGGGCCGGCTCTTCTTCTATCCGGCAGGGTTCCTCAGCAAGCGCAAGCCGGTCTCGCAGTTGCTGAAGGCCTTTCGCCGCGTCGAGGGCGATGAGCTGCGGCTGATCGTCAAGGGGCAGGTCGAACGCGAGATGGAGCTGCTCGAGCGCGGCGCGCGGCGGGACCCACGTGTCGAGGTGGTCCTCGAGGACCTGCCGAGCGATGAGCACCTTCGGCTCTTCGCCTCGGCGGACGTCTGCATCGCGCCGAGCCGCTGGGAGGGACTCGGGCTCCACTTGTATGAGTCGATGGCGCTCGGTTTGCCGGTGATCACAAACGACAACCCACCGATGAACGAGGTGATCCGTGACGGCGAGAACGGGCTCCTCGTCAGCGGCCGCCGGCGTGGCAGGGCGAAGTCTGGGATCCCCGCCTATCTACCGGGTGTTCGTGAGCTCTCGGGCGCGATGCGTCACGCGATCGAACCCGAGACCCTCGAGCGGCTGCGGGCCGGCGTCCGGGCCGCCCGCGAGCGCCTCGCCTGGGAGCGGACAGTGAGCGACTTCGCCGAGCTGCTCGAACGCCTCACGGATTCGCCCCCGGCTCCGCCTCCCCGAGCACCCTGACCGGCCGGTCCAGGCGCCTTCGCACCTCCTCGATCTCCGCGCGCCCCACGCCCGGCCCCGCCAGGATCGCGACCTCATCGGCGGCGAAGCTGTGGAGCTCGTCCTCGACCGCCTGCACGACGTCGCCGTCCCCGACGCGACCGACGCCGTCGAGCCCGGCGGCCGCCAACGCGGCCAGCGACACGGCGAGCCCGTCGCGAGCGGTGGAGCGCGCGGGAGCGACGTCCGAGGCCCAGCGCGCCAGCGTCGAGCTCCGCGCCGGCACGAGGACCAGCACCTGCGGCTCGCCGTCGCGCTCGCCGCGGCGCACCCTGTCCCCCTCGGCCGCGATCCGGGCGATCTCCGCCAGCGTCCGAGGGTGCTCGAGCGCCCGAGGGGCAACGACGAGCAGCCGGTAACGCGAGTCGGCCGCCGCGGCGACCGCGATCGGCTCGTCGTAGCGAAGCCGGGCCGCCGCGATGACAATCGCCCCCACCGTCAGGGCGCCGATGGCGAGCCCGAGCTGTGGGCCGACTAGCGCGAACGCGGCCACGCTCGGCGCAACCAGCGCGAGCACCACGAGGGGCAGCGTCCAGGAGCGCAGCACGTAGGGGACGAGGCGTCGCACGAGGGTTTCGTACCCGAGCTCACTTGCGCGATGCGGCGCGACGTGAAAGAAAGAGGGTGCCGCGCCGAATGTGGGCGCGCGTTGGAGTCAACGAGAGGAGGACCGGGTGCCCACCTACATCATGCTCACGCGCCTGACACCGGACGGGGTGAAGACGATCAAGGACAACCCGTCGCGGGTCAACGAGGTGAATCGCGAGGTCGAGCAGCTCGGCGTCAAGGTGCTCAACCAATGGTCGACGCTGGGCCGCTACGACTTCGTCAGCGTCGTCGAGGCGCCGGACGAGCAGACCATGGCCAAGCTCTCGATCGAGATGGGCTCGCGAGGCACGGTGATGAATGAGACGATGACGGCGCTCGACGCCGAGGAGTTCACGAAGAGCCTGTGAACGGGCCGCGGCCCGATCGCCCGCCGGCGTGAGCCGGGTCCTAGTCGTCGGTGGAGGCGGGCGCGAGCACGCGATTGTGCGCGCGCTCGGCAGCTCGCCCGGTGCGCCCGAGGTGCTCTGCGCGCCCGGCAACGCCGGGGTCGCCCCAGATGCGCGCTGCCTCGAGGTCGAGGCCGAGGACGTGGCGGGGATCGTCGCCGCGGCGAGCGCCGAGAACTGCAACCTGGTGATCGTCGGCCCGGAGGCGCCGCTCGTCGCCGGGCTCGTCGACGCCCTGGAGGCGGCCGGGGTCCCCGCCTTCGGCCCAAGTGCCGAGGCCTCGCGGCTTGAGGGCTCCAAGGTCCATGCGAAAGCGCTGATGGCCGAGGCCGGCGTGCCGACCGCCTCCCACGCCGTGCTGCGAACCCGCGAGGAGGCGCTCGAGCACCTCTCCTGCGCCTCCTATCCGGCGGTGCTCAAGGCCGACGGGCTCGCCGCCGGCAAGGGCGTCGTGATCTGCGCCGACGAGCGCGAGGCGCGCGAGGCCGTCGAGACCTTCTTCGTCGAGCGGCGCTTCGGCGAGACACAGGTCGTGCTCGAGGAGCACCTCGACGGGGAGGAGGTCTCCCTGCTCGCCCTTTGCGACGGCGAGAACGTGCTGCCCCTCGCCCCTGCGCAGGACTTCAAGCGCATCTTCGACGGTGACCGCGGCCCGAACACCGGCGGCATGGGGAGCTACTCCCCAGTGCCCGACTTCGACGTCGACCGCGTCGAGGAGATCACCGATCTCGTCCACCGGCCGATCGTCGAGCTCATGCGCCGGCGGGGGACGCCGTTCCACGGTGTGCTCTACGCCGGGCTGATGATCGGCGACGCGGGGCCCAGGGTGCTCGAGTTCAACTGCCGCTTCGGTGACCCGGAGACCCAGGCGGTGCTCCCGCGGCTCGCATCCGACCTGCTCGAGCTCTGTAGCGCTGCCCGCGAGCCCGGCGGCCTCGCCGGCGCCGAGGCTGTTTTCCGTGACGACTGGGCGGTGAGCGTGGTGCTCGCCTCGGCGGGCTACCCAGCCTCGTCCTCGAGGGGTGACGCGATCAGCGGGCTCGATCAGGTTGCCGACGACGTCGAGGTGACGCACGCCGGCACTGCCCTGGAAAACGGGAAGATTGTCACGGCCGGGGGGCGGGTCCTGAATGTGACCGCGTTCGGGTCGACGCTGGGCGAGGCGCGCGAGCGCGTCTACACAGCGGCGAACGTGATCGACTTCGAGGGCAAGCAGATGCGCAGCGACATCGCCGAGCGCGCCGCGAATAGAGTCGCCGCCGGATCCGGATAGAGGGAGAGCGAGTGGAGATTCAGGAACCTGTGCCCGGCGGCGAGACCGTGGCCACGGGGGTCGAGGGGCCGCCCCCCGAGGCGATGCCCGACGTCGAGGCCGTATTCGGGGAGATCGAGGTCGACGCGCCGCGCGTCGGGATCATCATGGGCTCGAAGAACGACAAGCCGAAGATGCAGCCCGCCGGAACCGCCCTCCAGGAGGCGGGGATCCGCTACGAGGTCCGGGTGATGAGCGCCCACCGCGACCCCGAGATGGTGCGCGAGTACTGCCACGCGGCGCGCATGCGCGGCCTCAAGGTGCTGATCGCGGGCGCCGGGATGTCGGCGGCGCTTCCCGGGGTCGCGGCGGCCCATACCGACCTGCCGGTGATCGGGGTGCCGATCATGGGCAAGAGCCTCGGCGGCCTCGACGCGCTGCTCTCCGCGGTTCAGATGCCGCCCGGCGTCCCGGTCGCCTGCGTCGCGATCGACGGGGCAAAGAACGCGGGCCTGCTCGCCGCGCGGATCATCCAGGCGTGAGTGTTGTAGTATCCAACTACGATGCTGACCGTGCCCCAGGCCGCCGAGCGAGTTGGGCGCAACCCTGAGACGGTCCGTCGGTGGATTCGCGAAGGGAAGCTCCGGGCTCGCAAGGTCGGCACTCAGCACGTGATCGAGGATGCCGATCTCGAAGCTGCTTTCGAGAAGGGCGAGCCGCTCGCGGTGCCGGAGGAATGGCAGCGTCTGCCGTCGGGGGCGCCTGCTCCGAACTGGGTCGCCGAGATTCGCCGTCAGCGCCAAAGTCACTGAGTGCTCGTCGTAGACGCAAGCATCGCGATCTACGCGATCAATCACGAGCAGGGATTCGCCACCCTCGAGGACCGGGAGCTGGTGGCGCCCGCCTTGATGTGGTCCGAGACCCGTTCCGTTCTGCACGCGAAGCGCTGGCGCCGTGAGCTCGCCGACGACGATGCCGAGATCCTTCGACGGCGCCTCGAGAGCTCCCCCGTGCGGCTGGTTCACCGGGCGCGGCTTGGCGATGAAGCGTGGCGATTGGCGGACGAGTTGGGGTGGGCGAAGACCTACGACGCCGAGTACCTCGCCGTCGCGAGCCTGCTCGGCTGTCGTCTCGTGACCCTGGACGGAAAGCTTCGCCGCGGCGCGGACCGTTTGGGGCTCGTCGTTTCGCCCGAGGAGCTCAACGCGTGATTGCCCGCTACACGCGCGACCAGATCGGCGCGGTGTGGACCGACGAGCGCCGGATGCATGGCTGGCTCGAGGTCGAGCTCGCCGCGACGGACGCCTGGGCAGCCGAGGGGCGGGTCCCGGCGGAGGCGGCCGCGGCCTGTCGCGAACGCGCCTCGTTCAGCGTCGAGGCGGTCGCCGATCGCGAACGTGAGACGCACCACGACGTCGCCGCGTTCGTCGACGTCGTCGCGAGCTCGGTTGGCGAGCACGGGCGCTGGATTCACTTCGGGCTCACCTCCTCCGACGTGCTCGACACGGCGCTCGGATTGCAGCTCACCGAGGCGGGGACGATCCTCGCGAGCGGGGCGACCGCGTATCGCGACGCGCTCGTAGCGCAGGCACGCGACCACGCACAGACCCTCTGCGTCGGGCGTACCCACGGCATCCACGCCGAGCCGACGACGTTCGGCCTCCGCCTCGCCGGCTTCGCCTTCGAAGCGGACCGCAACCTCGGGCGCCTGCGGCGAGCGTTCGAGCAGGCGGCGGTGGGCAAGCTCTCGGGCGCGGTCGGCACCTACGCCTCCACTCCCCCGTCGGTCGAGGTGGCGGTGATGGAGCGCCTCGGGCTCGGGGTCGAGGACATCTCGACCCAGGTCGTGCCGCGTGACCGCCACGCCGAGGTGCTCGCGGCGATCGCCCTCGCCGGCGGTGGCCTCGAGCGCTTCGCCCAGGAGGTGAGAAACCTCCAGCGCACCGAGGTCCGGGAGATCGAGGAGCCGTTCGCCTCAGGGGCGCAAAAGGGCTCCTCGGCGATGCCGCACAAGCGAAACCCGATCACCGCGGAGCGGATCTGCGGGCTGGCGCGCGTGCTCCGCGGCTACGCGCAGACGGGGTTCGAGAACGTCGCGCTCTGGCATGAGCGCGATATCTCGCACTCGGGAGCCGAGCGCGTCGTGCTGCCCGACGCGACGATCCTGCTCGACTACATGCAGCACCTGGCGACACGGCTCGTCGAGGGGATGACCGTCCACGCCGAGCGGATGCGCAAGAACCTCGACCTCACCCACGGCGCGCTGTTCAGCCAGCGGGCGCTGACAGCTCTGGTCGAGTCGGGGATGACCCGGGACGACGCATACCGGCTGGTCCAGGAAGCCGCGCAGCGGGCCTGGGATACCGAGGAGCCTTTCCGCGAGCTGATCGCCGAGCGCGCTCCGACCCTGGACCTCGACGCGGTCTTCAACTACGACGCCTACCTCGAGCACGTGCCGGAAGCGCTCGCCCGGCTCGACGCGCTGGGCTAGCGGCGGCGCTCGAGGATCACGCGGGTGCCGTTAGCCGGCGAGAGCGTGACGTTGCGGCGCACCGGGCGCTCGAGCTCGGGTGACGCGGCACGTAGCTCGGCCGAGCGCAGGATCGTCTCGATCGCGACCCGCATCTCGAGCTCGGCGAAGGCCGCTCCGATGCAGCGGCGCGTGCCGCCGCCGAACGGGATCCAGGAGTACGTGTCCGGCGCATCGTCGAGGAAGCGCTCGGGGCGGAAGGCGTAGGGCTCCGGGTAGATGTCGGGGAGCGTGTGGGTGAGGTAGATCGCCGCCAGCACCACCGTCCCCGCCGGGAGCTCGTAGCCGCCGAGCTCGGCGCCCTCGAGCAGCTTGCGCCCGGTGAACGGGATCACCGGGCGGACGCGAAGCGATTCGTCGATCACGGCTCCGAGGTAGGCGCGCTCGTCGCCGTCGAGCTCCTCGCGAAGCCGCGCCAGCGCATCCGGGCGGTGGAACAGCAGGTCGAAGGTCCAGGCGAGCGCGGTGGCGGTCGTCTCGTGCCCGGCGAGCAGCAGGGTCATGAGCTGGTCGCGGAGCTCGTCGTCGGCCATCGCGGAGCCGTCGTCGAAGCGCGCCGCCACGAGCATCGAGAGGATGTCCTCGCGCCCCTCCAGATCCGGGTCACGGCGGCGCTCGTCGATCTCGGCGTAGAGCAGCGCGTCGGCCCGCGAGCGCAGCCGGTCGATGCGGCGGTAGATCGGCAGGCGGCGGACACCCGGCGTCAGCAGGCCAACCGTCGTCGGCGACGCGGTCGCGCCGAGGATCTCGACCAAGGCCTCGGAGAGCTCGTCGCGTCGGCTGGCGTCCTCGACGCCGAACACCGCCCGCAGGATCACCTCGAGCGTGATCGACTGCATGCTCGGATGGAGCGCGAACGGCTCCCCGACGGGCCAGCCAGCGACCGCGCGCTCGGTGGCTTGCGCGATCACGGCCTCGTAGGCGCGCATCCGCTCGCCGTGGAACGGGGGCAGCATCAACCGGCGGCGGCGGAGATGCTCCTTGCCCTCCTGGAGCAGCAGCGATCCCGGGCCGAGCAGCGGGCGGAGGATGATGTTGCGACCGGGCGCGATCGTGTTGACCCGATCGGCGGAGAAGAGCCGCTTCATCGACTCCGGATCGGAGAGAAAGACGACCTCCCCGGGGCCGAAGAGGCTCGCGTGAAAGGTCTCGCCGAGCTCGCGACGCCAGTGCTCCAGATAGGGGATCGGGCGGGCGATGAAGCGCGCCGTCTGCAGCGCCTTCGGTAGGGGAACGCTCGGCGGCTGTCCCGCTCGCGACTCGGGCACCGAGGCGGGGGCGGTCGCGGCCTCCACAGACGCCCTCAGCGCACCCGGGCGAAGCGCTCGACCGCGGCGAGCAGCTCGGCGACCTTCTCGTCGGCGCCCGGGCCGCCGGTCTCGACAGCGCCGCGGACGCAGTGGTTCGTGTGCTCGGCGAGCAGCTTCAACGAGACGCCCTCGAGCGCCCGCGTCACCGCCGCGACCTGGGTCAGCACGTCGACGCAGTAGGCCTCGTCGTCGACCATCCCTCGCAGGCCACGGACCTGGCCCTCGATCCGCGAGAGCCGCCGCATGATCGCGGCCTTGTCGTCGAGGTAGCCGACGTTTTCCATTGCCCGGCCCACTATACCCGGCAGGGGTATCAAGTGCGCCCGCCACCGCTGTTAGGATCGTCACCCTCGATGACCGCTTCTCTCGCCGAGCTCGAGCTCCACTCCTCCGGCAAGGTCCGGGAGATGTATGAGGTCGAGGGCGATCTGCTGATGGTCGCCTCGGACCGGATCTCCGCCTACGACGTCGTCCTGCCGACGCCGATCCCCGACAAGGGCCGGGTCTTGACGCAGATGTCGGTGTTCTGGTTCGAGACCACGCGCGGGATCTGCCCGAACCATCTCGTCTCCCAGGACGTGCCCGAGGAGGTCGCGGGCCGGGCTCTGCGCGTCAAGAAGCTCGAGATGTACCCGGTCGAGTGCGTCGCGCGTGGCTATCTCTCAGGCTCGGGATGGCGCGAATATCGCGAGACGGGCGCGGTCTGCGGAATCGAGTTGGCCGAGGGGTTGCGCGAATCCGACAAGCTCCCCGAGCCGATCTTCACCCCGGCGACGAAGGCCGAGATCGGCGATCACGACGAGAACATCGACTTCGAGCGCGCGGTCGAGATGATCGGCGACCGCGCGCTGATGGAGTCGCTGCGGGAGACGACGCTCAGCCTCTACCGCCACGCTGCCGAGCACGCGGCAGAGCGCGGGATCATCATCGCCGACACGAAATTCGAGTTCGGCTCCTCGCCGGGTGCGGAGGTCGTGCTCGCCGACGAGGTGCTGACCCCGGACTCCTCGCGCTTCTGGCCGGCCGACTCCTACGAACCGGGCCGCTCGCAGCCGTCCTTCGACAAGCAGTACGTCCGCGACTGGCTCGACTCATCCGGCTGGGACCATTCACCGCCGGGCCCCGAGCTGCCCGACGAAGTGGTCGCCAATACGCGCGCCAAATACGTCGAGGCCTACGAGCGAATCACGGGCCGCTCGCTCGGCTGATCCGCACCCCGCGCCGTACGCTGAGCCGCATGAAGCTGTTCGTTCTCGGCCTGCGCCGCTCGGGCACGACGATCCTCTACGACGCGCTGCGCGAGGACCGGGCACTGCGCTGCTTCTACGAGCCGCTCCGCGAGGAGGGCGTGAGCGAGGGCGGCGGCAGCGGCGCGCGGCCTGGCGATGCCTTCGCCGAGACCCGCGCGCTGCGGGAGCGCTTCCGCGACCTCCACCACCCCGGGCTGCCGCTCGCTCAGTTCAACTGGGGCGGGCCGCGTGGCCCGGAGCTCGAGCTGGAGCCCTCGCTGCCCGACCACGTGCGCGGCTTCCTCGCCAACCTGCTCGACCAAGGCGACGACGTGGCGATCAAGGAAACCCGCCTTCACCACAAGCTCGGAGCCGTGGCCGAGCTCGCCCCGGATGCCCAGATCGTCCACCTGGTCCGCGACCCGCGCGCCGTCACCGCCTCGATGCTGCTCGGCCGCCGTCGCAGGCTCGACCTCTACCCCGACGCCGACGCCTTCTTCACCGCGCGCACGCGCCGCAAGCTGTGGTCGAGCAGGCGGATCTCGGTGGCCCTGGCCGAGCGCCAGCGCTCGCTCGGTCTGCCGCCCGACCTGCCCGACTTCCTGCGCCCGCTGCTCGTCTGGCGGGTCGCGTTCGAGACGGCCCATGGCGATGGCAGGCGGCTGTTCGGTGAGCGTTACGCGCTCGTCCGGCTCGAGGATCTGCGCCGGCGCCCGCCCGAAGAGCTCCGGCGGGTGTACGGGATCGGCGGCCGCGAGCTCCCCCCCGAGGTCGCGCAGTGGGCCGCGGTCAACCTCCGCCGCGATGACCCTGTCCACCTCGGCGAGGACCCCCGCTGGGCGCGGGCCGCGCGCCTGTTGGGGATGCAGGAGGGCCTCGCTTCCGCGGGCTACGGCGAGCTGATGGAGCTGGAGGCGCCCGACGGCCCCCCGCTCGATCTCGATCCTCCCCCGCCCCCGTCACGTCTCTCCGCCGCGATCGGCCGCGCCAGCCGTCGCTTTGGTCGTCCCTAGGCCGGGCTCGGGCCAACCGCGGCCCCCGTTAGATTGGGTCCGGTGAAGGCTCGCGTGCTGATTCGCCCGAAGCAGGGGATTCTCGACCCCCAGGGCAAGGCGGTCGAGCGAGCCCTACCCGCGCTCGGCTTCGAGGGCGTCTCCGAGGTGCGCATCGGGCGACTGGTCGAGCTCGAGGCGGACGATCCCTCCGAGCTCCCGGCGCTCTGCGAGAAGCTGCTCGCGAACCCGCTGATCGAGGACTACGAGGTGATCACGGAAGAGGCGAGCTGAGCCCGTGCGCTGGGGGGTGCTTCAGTTCCCGGGCTCCTGCGACGAGCGCGACGCGCTCGTCGCCTGCGAGCTCGCCGGCGAGGCGCGGCTGATCTGGCACGAGGAGCCCGAGCTCGGCGACGTCGACGCCGTGGTCATCCCCGGCGGGTTCTCCTATGGCGACTACCTGCGCGCCGGAGCGATCGCGCGCTTCTCCCCGGCGATGGAGGCGGTCGCGCGCTTCGCGGAGAGCGGCGGGGCGATACTCGGGATCTGCAACGGCTTCCAAGTCCTCTGCGAGGCGGGGCTCCTGCCCGGCGCCCTGCTGCCCAACGAGGGCCTTCGCTTCCTCTGCCGGCAGGTCGAGATCGAGGTGGTCGACACGCGGACGGTGTTCACAGCGGGACTCCGGGCGGGCGAGCGTCTTTCGGTCCCGGTCAAGCACATGAGCGGGCGCTGGTTCGCCCCCCCTGAGCTGCTCGCCGGCCTCGAGGCGAGCAAGCAGATCGTCTTCCGTTACGCCGCAGGGCAGAACCCGAATGGGTCGCTCGCCGATGTCGCGGGCGTCTCGAACGAGGCCGGGAACGTGGTCGGGCTCATGCCCCATCCCGAGCACGCCGTCGACCCCTTGACCGGGTCCACCGACGGGCTCAAGCTCTTCGAGTCCGTTCGCAGCGCGGTCCCAGCGCCGGCTTGAGCCCGCTCGGCCCGCGCCGACGCGGCGCCACGGCCCCGGCACCATTCGTCGTCGGTGTCGGGCGCTCGGGCACGACCCTGCTGCGGATGATGCTCGACGCCCATCCCGAGCTCGCGATCCCGCCGGAGACCCACTTCGTACCCGAGCTGATCGAGCGCCACCGGGCCGGAGCGGGCGCCGAGGACCTGGCCCGCTTGATCATCGAGTCGCGGACCTGGTCCGACTTCGGCCTCTCCCAAAAGGAGCTCCTGGCGCGGATCGAGGGGCTCGAGCGCGCGGACGCGGCGGGGGCCCTGCGAGCCTTCTACGAGCTCTACGCCGCCAAGCAGGGCAAATCGCGCTGGGGGGACAAGACGCCGATCTACGTGAAGCGGATGCGGCTGATCGGCGGGGTGCTCGACGAGGCGCGCTTCGTGCACCTGATCCGCGACGGACGCGACGTGGCCCTCTCACGCCAGCGCCGCGGCATGGGCGCCGCGAAGTCGATCGCCGACGTCGCCGAGCGCTGGCGACGCAGGATCGAGCTGGCGCGAAAGCAGAGCCGCCGTCTGCGCGGGCGCTACCTCGAGCTGCGCTACGAGGACCTCGTCGCGGATCCCGAGCCCGCGCTGAGGGGTGTGTGCGAGCTCTGCGAGCTCGCCTTCGACCGGGCGATGCTCGCCCACCACGAGGGTGCCGCCGAGCGCCTCGGCGAGCTCGGAGACCTCCCGGCCGACGGGGATCGCAAGCCGCTAAGCGGCAAGGAGCGCCTCGCCGCCCACGCGCTCGCGGCGCGGCCGGCGAGCGGCGAGCGAACCGGCGTCTGGCGCTCCGAGATGAGCGACGCCGACATCGCCGCGTTCGAGGCCGTCGCCGGGGGCCTGCTCGCCGAGCTCGGCTACGAGCTTGCCAGCCGACGCGCATAATGTCCCGCTCCCCACCCCGGGAGCAGCTGCACACCGATGGCCTTCGAGTACTCGCTCCGATTCCTTCGCAACCGCAGGCTCAGAGGCCGGTCGGAGCCGACCCATCCGGCTCCCTTCATCGTCGGTGTCGGGCGCTCGGGCACGACCCTGCTGCGGATGATGCTCGACGCCCACCCCGAGCTCGCGATCCCGCCGGAGACCCACTTCGCGAACCCGTTGATCCAGGCCTCGGGGCGGATCCGCTTCACCGCGGAGATCGCAAAGCGTGCGATCGTCCGCGACCAGCGCCGGCGCTGGCGCGACTTCGGCCTCGACGAGGACGAGCTGCTCGCCCGCTTCCACGAGCTCGAGCCCTTCAACACCTCCGACGCGCTGCGGGCCTTCTACGAGCTCTACGCAGCCAAGCACGGCAAGCCACGCTGGGGGGACAAGACGCCCGACTACGTGCGCAAGATGAAGAAGCTCCGCAAGACGCTCCCCGAGGCGCGATTCATCCACGTGATCCGCGACGGGCGCGACGCCGGGCTATCGCAGAACGCGAGGATCACCCAGCGCGGCAAGGAGCCGCTGCCGCCCCGCGAGATGGCGCGGCGCTGGCGCAAGCGGATCGTCAAGTCGCGCGCCGACGCGGAGCAGGTCGAGCACTACATCGAGGTCCGCTACGAGGACCTGGTTCAGGACACCGAGACGGTCCTGCGCCGGGTCTGCGAGCACGTCGAGCTGGACTACGACCCGGTGATGCTGAGCTATCACGAGCGCGCCGGGGAGCGGCTCGCGGAGATGGCGGGGGCGCTGCCGGCGAAGAAGGGCCGCCCCGAGCGCGAGGCGGGCGAGCGCGTCGAGGCCCACGCGCTGACCACGAAGCCGCCGCAGAGCGATCGGGTGGCAGTCTGGAAGCGCGAGATGTCCGAGGCCGAGAACGCCGAGTTCGAGCAGGCGGCCGGATACCTGCTCGCCGACCTCGGCTACGAGACGGTTACGCCGCAGGGCAGCTGGCTGCCGCCCGAGGAGTGGGCGGGCTCCAGGGACCCGGTTGATCGCGGCGGACGCGGCGCGGTGAGCGGCGGGCGCCTCGCCAGGCTGTTCGGCCGCAACAGCTGAGCGATCACGGTTTCGATCTAGACTCGAACCGGTATGCGGATCCCGTTCCTGAACCGAGGCGAAGCCGATCGCGGCCGGGCACCCGTGCCCTTCGTGGTCGGCATGAACCGCTCGGGCACGACCCTGCTGCGGATGATGCTCGACGCCCACCCCGAGCTGACGATCCCGCCCGAGACGCACTTCGTACCCGACCTGATCAAGGCCGTGCGCGAGGACGGAGCGACCCCCGAGAGCGCGCTCGCGGCGATGAAGTCGGCCCGGGAATGGGGGGACTTCGGATTCTCCGACGAGGAGATGCTCGCCCGCCTGCGGGCACTGCCCGAGCTGGCGCCCGGGCCCGCGGTGCGGACCTTCTACGAGGCCTACATGGAGCAGCAGGGCAAGTCGCGTTGGGGGGAGAAGACGCCGACCTACGTGCAGAAGATGAAGCTGATCCAGCGCGCGCTGCCAGAGGCCCGCTTCGTGCACGTGATCCGCGACGGGCGCGACGTCGCCCTCTCGGTGCTCGACCGCACTGTCCGCGAGCTGACCGCCGCCGACGTCGCCGGGCGCTGGCGCAAGAAGGTGAGCAAGGCACGCGAGGACTCCCCCCAGCTTCCCCACTACACCGAGCTCCGCTACGAGGACTTGGTCCTCGACACCGAGCCCGTCCTGCGCCGAGTCTGCGAGTTCGTCGAGCTGCCGTGGGAGGACTCGATGCTCGCCTACCACGAGCGCTCCGGCGAGCGGCTCCAGGAGATGGCCCGGGCGCTGCCAGGCGACGGGCGCGCCAGGGAGCTCAGCGTCGAGCGGCGGATGGCGACGCACGCGATGACGACCAAGCCCCCGAGCGCCGATCGCGTCGCGCGCTGGCGCACCCAGATGAGCGCCGAGCAGCGGGCCGAGTTCGAGGCCGTGGCCGGGGACCTCCTCGCCGAGCTCGGCTACCCCGTCGGCGACGACGCGGTCGAGCGGGCCACGGCGCAGATCGAAGCCGCGGCCTGATCAATCCGGCGATGCGCGTCGGGATCGTGACCAAGTGGTTCGCGAGTGGCCAGGCGGTCGTCTCGCGCTACATCCGTTCGGCGCTCGAGGAGCTGGGCCACGAGACCTTCGTGCTCGCCAAGCGTGGCAAGGGCCCTCGTGCCGGGCAGGAGCGTGTCGCCGACCCGGTCTGGGACCAGCCCGATGTCACCCATGCCTCGCAGGCCGATCCCTCAGCCGAGGAGTACGCGAGTTGGGCAACCGACAACTCCCTCGACGCGGTTCTCTGCGATCAGAACGACCAGTTCGACGAGATCGCCGCGCTTCGCGAGCTCGGGGTGCGGACGATCGGTCGCTTCGTCTGGGAGAGCTTCTCGCCCGCCCATGCCGATCCGGCGAAGCGCGCCTACGACGTGGTCTACTCGTTCACGCGGGCCGAGCAGGAGCGCTACCGGGGCTTCGGGATCGAGAGTCCCTACCTCGTCTGGGGCTGCCACCCGGAGCTCCTGCGGATCGCTGAGGGGGTCGAGCGTGACCCCGAGCTCGTCAGGTTCGTGGTCCCGGGCTCGTTCATGGGCAAGCGAAAGCCCTTCCCGGAGATCGTCGAGGCGTTCACGCGCACGCGGGATCCTCGCCTTCGGCTGTTGATCCGCGGCCAGGTCGATCGCAAGGGCGGCAAGCTCGAGAAGGCGGCCGGCGGCGACGAGCGGGTGGTGATCGAGCTCGAGGACCGCCCCACCGACGAGCACCTGCGCCAGTTCGCCTCCTGCGACGTATGCCTGTCGCCGTCGCGCTGGGAGGGGCTCGGCCTGCCGCTGTACGAGGCGATCGCCTTCGGGATGCCGACGATCACCAACGACGCACCGCCGATGAACGAGGTCGTCTCCGATGGCGCCAACGGGATCGTCGTCGACGCTGTCCCATGGGGGGAGGCGGGCTCCGGAATCCCCGCCTTCGACCCCGACTTCGATCAGCTCACGGCAGCAATCGAGCGGCTCGCCGACGACGACGAGCGCCAGCGCCTCGCCCGCGGGGCGCTCGAGCTGCGCGAAGGGGAGCGGAGCTGGAGGCGCACGGTCGAGGGGCTCGCCGACCTGCTCGAGCTCGTGGGCTGAGGCCGTGCGCGTCGGCGTCGTCACGAAGTGGTTCAACCGCGGTCAGCCCGTTGTCGGCCGCCAGCTCCGCTCGGCGCTGGACGAACTCGGCCACGAGACCTTCGTCCTCGCGCGACCGAAGAAGGAGCGCGGCCCGCGTCCAGGCGCGCTCGACCGTGACGACGTCTGGGACCAGCCAGGGGTGACCGAGGCCTCGGCCTTCGACGTCCCGCTCGCTGAATACGAGGGCTGGGTCGACCGTCACCGGATCGAGGCCGTGTTCTGCGATCAGAACTACGGCTTCGAGGAGATCACCGCGCTCCGCGAGCGCGGCGTGCGGACGATCGGCCGCTTCGTCTGGGAGCACTTCGCCGCCGAGCACGCCGAGGGCGCGAAGCGCGCCTATGAAGTCGTCTACTCCTTCACCCGCGCCGAGCAGGCGCGCTACCGCGAGCTCGGGATCGAGAGCCCATACGTCCCGTGGGGCTGCCACCCGGAGCTGCTCGAGGTCGCCCGCTCCGTGAACCGCGACGTCGGCGACAGCATCGTCACCTACGTCTTTCCGGGCGGCTTCCTCGGCCATCGCAAGCCGCTCGCCGAGGTGCTCGAAGCCTTCGAGCGCACCAACGACGAGCGGCTGCGCCTGCTGGTCAAGGCACAGGTCGACCGCAAGGCTCTGCGCCCTGCCGAGGCGGCCGCGGCGCGAGACTCTCGGATCAGCCTCCAGGTCGAGGACCTGGCGACGTTCGAGCATCTGCGCGAGATCGCGAGCTGCGACGTCTGCGTCGCTCCGGCGCGTTGGGAAGGTCTCGGCCTGCCGCTCTACGAGGCGATCGCGTTCGGGATCCCGACGATCACGAACGACGCCCCGCCGATGAACGAGGCGATCCGCAACGGCGTCAACGGGCTGCTCGTCGGCGGTCGCCCCGAGGGCGAGACCAAGTCCGGGATTCCCGCGATCACCCCCGACATCGATGCCCTCGCGGCCGCGATCGAACGACTAGCCGACGACGGGTTGCGCGCCGAGCTCGCCGAAGGCGCTCGCCGCGTGCGCGACGAAGAGCGCCGCTGGGAGGACACGGTACGGGGCATCGGCGGGCTGCTCGAACGACTACCTTGAACGGTCGCATGTCGCTCGCCAACACAGTCAAGGGCTACCGCCAGCGTGCCGGCATCGTTCTCGCCAAGCGCCGCCTCGAGGGGCGCACCGAGCCGCCGGGGCCGGCGCCGTTCGTCTGCGGCGTGACCCGCTCGGGAACGACGCTGCTGCGGCTGATGCTCGACAGCCACACCGATATGGCGATCCCGGGCGAGACCCACTGGCTCCCCAAGCTGATCAAGTACCAGGAGCGCGGCAAGCACACGGCGGACGAGCTCGCCAACCAGATCATCGACCACAAGCGCTGGGGAGACTTCCACCTCGACGGCGAGCAACTGCGCGAGCGGATTAGGGCGCTCCAGCCGGTCAACGCCGCCGACGCGATCCGCGCCTTCTACCTCCTCTACACCGAGCGCGAGGGCAAGACGCGTTACGGGGACAAGACGCCCGGCTACATCAAGGAGATGCCGCGGATCGAGCGGGTCCTGCCCGAGGCGCGCTTCGTCCACATCATCCGTGACGGGCGCGACGTCGCGCTCTCCCACTTCCGGATGAACTGGGGCCCGGAGACGCCCGCCGAGTCGGCGCGGCTGTGGCGCAACCGGATTCGCAAGGCCCGCAAGGTCGGCCCCAAGGTCAGCCACTACACGGAGGTGCGCTTCGAGGAGCTGGTCCTCGACACGGAGGGCGTCCTGCGCCGCGTCTGCGACTTCATCGAGCTCGACTTCCAGCCGGCGATGCTCGACTACCACGAGCGCGCCGAGGGCCGCCTCGCCGAGAAGGCGCGTGAGCTGCCGCGCAAGAACCGCCCGAACCAGCCCGCGGAGACCCGACTCGAAAGCCACCGGCTCGCGAAGGAGCCGCCACGCTCGGACCGGATCGGGATGTGGCGCGAGCGGATGAGCGAGGGGCAGGTCGCAGAGTACGAGGCCGTCGCTGGCGACATGCTGGCCGAGCTCGGCTACGAGCTGGCAACCGACGCCGGAGTCGCGCGGGCGCGGGAGAAGGGCCTCGACGCCGAGGTCGCGGCGGCGCCCGCCGGAGCGACCTAGGCCGTCCTGAGCGCCTCGTGGGGAGAACGCACGAGACGCTGATCCGCCGCGCCTACCAGGCGTTCGCCGCCCGTGACCTCGAGGCGCTCGAGTCGCTGGCCAGCCCCGAGATCGAGGTCTCAACCGTCACCGGCCTGCTCGCCGGTCGCGAGGAGCCCTACCTCGGGCACGGGGGAATCGCCGAGTACCTGCGCGACACGGAGGGGGTCTGGAAGCGGCTCGAGTTGTTTCCGCGGGAGTTCCAGGCGCTCGACGAGGAGCGGGTGATGGTCTTCGGCCGGGTTCGGGCCTGGCACGAGCGGGGTTTCCTGGACTCCGCGAACGCCTGGCTGTGGACGGTGCGCGAAGAGAAGATCGCCAGGGTGCAGGTCTTCGCGAACCCCGGCGACGCCCGCCAGTTTCTAGGGGGTGAGGCCGGAGGGGGTGAAGCGGGTCACTCGTAGGCCCCCCTGCGAAGTGAGCTGCACGCGGTGCTTCGGCTTCACCTTGTCAGTGAGCAGGGCCTTGGCCGAGGAGACGAGGTTGATGTAAAGGGGTACGGGGTTGCCCGCCTCGTCGACGACGTCCCTGGTGATCCGGATCGCTCCCGTCTTCGCGATCTCGCATGGCGTCCGGTAGCCGCTCGGCCCCTGCGTGCAGTTGAAGCCGTTCGCCTCGCTTGCATCGCCGCCGAGAATCGTCGCGCTGCGCGCAAGCTCGGTGGACTCCGTCGCCACCGGGCTCTCGGCGACGATCAGGCGCGAGCCGATGAAGGTGTTGAACGGCAGGCGCCGGATGCTCGCGAGGTAGTTGCCGTCGATCGCCAGCACCTCGCCCTTCTTCGGCGGCGGCACCTCGACCGTGAACACCACCCTGCGCTTGACCTTCTTGCCCTCGGTCAGCGGCAGGTCGGGGTTGATCAGGAAATTCGAGCTCGCGTCGGTGGGTGCCGGGACCTCGGCGCGCGCGTGGATCACGTTCAGCCGGCCCTTGTCCTGAACGACCGTGCCGTCCGGACGATCGGCACCGAGAACGACCAGGTTGTCTGGCTTCGCGCGCCGGTGATAGGCGCCGAGGATGACGTTCGCGTAGCAGGCGTTCGCCGCGCAGGGAAGCGAGGCGAGCTCGGAGATCACCGTTTCCGTGTTCGGGAGCGCGATCGTGCAGTGGTGGTTGCGGTCCGGGCGCCGCTGAGCGCACTTCACCTGCTTGGTCTCGGACAGCCCGAGCGCGGTCGCCTCCGTTGACGGCTCGGCAGCGAGCTCGACGCGGGCGTAGACGCGCGGGTTGAAGTCGTAGCGGCGCCCGACGCAGCGCGGCCCCTCCTCGATGCAGGTGGTGGAGACCTGGACCTCGGCTCCGACCCGCAGCCTGTCACCGGCCTCGAATCGGGGCAGCTCCTCAGGCCCCAGCGACATCACGACCCGCTCCTCGAGACCCGGCGCGGTGGAGATCGGCACGCTCTCGAGCAGCTCGGAGCCGTTCCCGGTCGTGATCAGGTCGGCCTTTTCGGGCGGGTCGAGCAGGCCGGCGGCGGCGGCGGCCGGCAGAGCCCAGGCGAGAGCGGCCAGCAGGACGATGGCGATCGAGGATCTCCTGGGGTGGACGTGCATCAAAGCGATTCAACACCGCTCTGCCCGAATCGAAGCGCCCCGCGTCACGATCGAAAGACGACGTGCACAGTCGCGATACTGCGGGGCGATGACCGTCTCGGCGCCGCCGCATCGCGAGCTCGGGCTCAGCGACGCCGAGTACGAGCGGATCACGGAGCTGCTCGGTCGCGAGCCGAACGGCGTCGAGCTGGCGATGTTCAGCCTGATGTGGTCCGAGCATTGCGCCTACAAGCACTCGCGAAAGCTGCTCGCACGGCTGCCCACGGACGGTCCGCGGGTGCTGATGGGGCCAGGTGAGAATGCCGGCGCCGTCTCGATCGGCGACGGGTGGGCGGTGGCGTTCAAGGTCGAGTCGCACAACCATCCGAGCGCCGTCGAGCCGTTCCAGGGCGCCGCGACCGGCGTCGGCGGGATCCTTCGAGACGTCTTCGCACTCGGGGCCCGGCCGATCGCGATCCTCGACTCGCTGCGTTTCGGGGAGCTCGACTCGGAGCGCTCGCGCTACCTCTTCGACCACGTCGTCGCCGGGATCGGGCACTACGGCAACTCGATCGGGGTGCCGACCGTGGGCGGCGAGGTCTATTTCGAGGCGCCCTACGAGCAGAACTGCCTCGTCAACGCGATGTGCGTCGGCCTCGCCCGCGCCGACGCGACGATCCGCTCGGCGGCAAGGGGGGCCGGCAACGCGCTCGTCCTGATCGGCGCCTCGACGGGGCGCGATGGGATCGGCGGCGCCTCGGTCCTCGCCTCGGCCGAGCTCGGAGCGGACGAGGACAAGCGCCCGACCGTCCAGATCGGCGACCCGTTCGAGGAGGCGAAGGTGCTCGAATGCTGCCTCGAGCTGCTCGAGCGAGGGCTGCTCGTCGCGCTCCAGGACCTGGGCGCGGCGGGACTCACCTCCTCGGCCAGCGAGATGGCGGCGAAGGGCGCCGTCGGGATCGACATCGACGTTGCCCGCGTTCCGCTCCGCGAAGCCGACATGGAGCCGTTCGAGATCATGGTCTCCGAGTCTCAGGAGCGGATGCTCGCGGTCGTCGACCCGCGCCGCCTCGAAGAGGTGCTCGACATCTGCGAGAAGTGGCAGACGGGCGGCGCTGCGATCGGCGAGGTGACGGGCTCCGAGCTGATCCGCGTCCTGCGCGAGGGCGAGACGGTCGGCGAGATGCCGGTCCGCGCCCTGGTCGACGAGTGTCCCCTCTACGACCTCGAGCCGGCTGAGCCCGAGAGCTGGATCTACCCCAACCACCGCACGCTGGAAACCGCGGCTGCGGAGGTGGTCATGCTCGGGCTGCTCGGCTCGCCCAGCGTCGCCTCGAAGCGCTGGGCGTTCGAGCAGTACGACTCGATCGTGCTCTCGCACACCGTGCGCCGCCCCGAGAGCGCCGACGCCGCGGTCCTCCATCTCCACGAGGCCGGCGCGACGATCGCGGTGGCGATCGACGGCAACGGCCGGCGCGTCGCCTGCGACCCCTACGCGGGCGCGGTCGAGGCGGTGCTCGAGTGCGCTCAGAACCTCGCCTGCGTCGGCGCCGAGCCGCTCGGGCTGACCAACTGCCTCAACTTCGGCAACCCGGAGAAGCCCCACGTCGCCTGGCAGCTCGACCGCGCGACCCGGGGTCTAGCGGATGCCTGCAAGGCTCTCGGCATCCCCGTCGTCGGCGGCAACGTGTCGCTCTACAACGAGACCGACGCCGGGCCGATCTACCCGACGCCCGTCGTCGGCATGGTGGGCGAGCTGCCCGACCCCGAGCTGGCCGGCGGGGTCGCGCTTCGTGACGGCGACGCGGTCGCGCTCTGCGGGCCGTTCTCGCCGTCCCTGGCCGGCTCGGAGCTGGCAAAACAACGCGGCGAGCTCGGGCCGGGGCTGCCCTCGCTGCCAATCGAGCGTGTCGCCGCCGCGCTCGAGTTCGTGCGCGGGGCGGTGCGCGAGGGGCGGGTGAACGCGGCCCACGACGTCAGCGACGGCGGGATTGCCTGCACGCTCGCGGAGATGGCGATCGCAGGTGGCGTGGGAACCGCCGCGGAGCTCGATCCGCTCGTCGAAAAGCGCGGCTGCTCGGGGGAAAGCGCCCTGTTCGGCGAGGGGCCAGGCGGTTTCCTGCTCGCTGGCTCGCGCGGTGAGCTCGAGCGCCTGCGCGCCGAGGCCGAGGGCGCCGGGGTCGAGCTGGCGATCATCGGCGTCGCGGGCGGCACGCGTCTCTCGCTCGCCGCCGCCGAAACCGAGCTCGACCTGCCGCTCGCCGAGGCCGAACGCGCCTGGCGCTCGCTCGGCGGGCGGATGGGAACGCCGTAGCTCGGCCGACACTCTCCGCGCAGAGCCGCTACGAAGAGGCGTGTCCGCGTGGCCGGCCGATCCGGCTCCATTGCTAGCCTCTGCCTGCAGGCGGCCCGCCTGCCTCGAGTCGAGCTCTCCCGGGGTCCATTTTCCGTGAGCACCCAGACCGAGCGGCCGATCTCCGACCGCGACGGCCCGCGCGATGAGTGCGGGGTGTTCGGCGTCTACGCGCCGGGCCGTGACCCTGCCCGGCTCGCGTACTTCGCGCTGTTCGCACTCCAGCACCGTGGCCAGGAGTCGGCCGGCATCGCGACCTGCGAGGGCGGGCACATTACGACCCTGCGCGACACCGGCCTCGTCTCGCAGGTCTTCGACGAGCAGAAGCTGCGCGGGCTCGATGGCGACATGGCGATCGGCCACGTGCGCTACTCGACCACGGGCGGGGGCTCCTGGGAGAACACCCAACCGGTGTGGCGCGACGACGGGCGCGAGGTGGCCCTCGCGCACAACGGCAACCTGACAAACGCCGTCGAGCTCTACGCCGAGCTGCGCGAACGCGGCATCGCCTTTCGCGGCACCTCCGACTCGGAGATCATCGCCGCGCTGCTCTCGGTCGAGGAGGCGCGCCCGATCGAGAACGCAGTCGCCGCGGTCATGCCGCGCCTCGAGGGCGCGTACTCGACCGTGGTGATGACCAAGCGCGCGGTGGTCGCCTTCCGCGACCCGCACGGTGTCCGCCCGCTCTCGCTCGGCAAGCTCGGGGATCGCTTCTGCGTCGCCTCGGAGAGTTGCGCCTTCGACATCATCGGCGCTGAGCTGATCCGTGAGGTCGCGCCCGGCGAGCTCGTCGCGCTGACGGAGGCGGGACTCGAGACGCGGCAGATCGTCCCCGCCGACCGGCCCGCCCACTGTGTCTTCGAGCACATCTACTTCTCCCGCCCCGACTCGCGCCTCGAGGGCCGCGTGCTGCAGGAGGTGCGCGGGCGCATGGGTGAGCTTCTCGCCCGGGAGGCGCCGGTGGAGGCGGACCTCGTGATCTCCGTCCCGGACTCCGGAAACGCCGCGGCAAACGGGTTCGCCCGCGCCAGCGGCCTGCCCAAGGACGATGGGCTGATCAAGAACCGCTACGTCCAGCGCACCTTCATCCAACCGGGCCAGGAGCTCCGAAAGCACGGCCTGCGGATGAAATTCAACCCACTGCCGGAGATCGTCGCCGGTAAGCGCGTGGTCGTCGTCGACGACTCGATCGTGCGCGGCAACACGACGCGGCAAATCGTCGGCATGCTGCGCGACGCGGGCGCGAAGGAGGTCCATCTGCGGATCTCCGCGCCGCCGATCCGCCACCCCTGCTTCTACGGGGTCGACATGTCGACGCGCGAGGAGATGATCGCCCACGAGCGAAGCGTGGACGAGGTCGGCCGCGAGCTCCAGGCGGACTCGCTCGCCTACCTCTCGCTCGAGGGCGTCTACGAGGCGGTCGGGACGCCACGCGAGCACCACTGCGACGCGTGCTTCACCGGGTCCTACCCGCTCGGGGACGACGGCAACGGGAACGGCAAGTTCGCGCTCGAGCAGCTCCCGGTCGTCCAGGCGGCCCCCTGAGGCCGCCTGGCGGGGAGAGAACTCCGCCGCGGCGGCCTCCATCCTGGGAAGCTCGATGACGGCGATCGACTCGAGCGAGGCGCTTCTCCGCCACTTCGGCCATCCCGGCTTTCGTCCAGGTCAGGCGGACGCGGTCGCCGCCGCGATCGCAGGCCGAGACGTGCTGCTCGTGATGCCGACCGGTGCCGGCAAATCGGTCTGCTACCAGCTCCCGGCGCTGATCGACGGCCGTCTCGCCGTGGTCGTCTCGCCCCTCGTCTCGCTGATGCAGGACCAGGTCGAGGGCCTCGGCGAGCGGGCGGGGCTGATCAACGCCCAGCGCGACTCGGGCGAGAACCGTGAGACGCTCGCCCGCGCGCTGCGGGGTGACCTCGGGCTCCTCTACGTCGCGCCGGAGCGCTTCGCGGCGGCCGGGTTCGTCGATCGCCTGCGCGAGGCCGAGATCGGCCTCTTCGTCGTCGACGAGGCCCACTGCGTCTCGCAATGGGGGCACGACTTCCGCCCGGAGTACTTCCGCCTCGGAGAGGTCGCTCGGGCGCTCGGGGCTCGCGCGATCTTCGCGGCGACCGCGACCGCGACACCACGGGTGGCGGGCGACATCGTCCGCCGCCTCGGCCTCCGAGAAGCCGTACGGATCACAACCGGGTTCGAACGGCCAAACCTCTCCTACGACGTCGTGCCGGTGCGCTCGGCGCGCGCGAAGCGCGAGGCGACGCTGGCGCTGCTGAATGAGCCGGGGGCGCTGCCGGCGATCGTCTACGCCGGGACCCGCAAGAAGACCGATGAGACGGCTCGCCGGCTCGCCGGCGAGCTCGGCTGCCGCGTCCCGGCCTACCACGCCGGGCTCGAGCGCGACGAGCGCGCCCGGGCGCAGCGCGCGTTCATGACCGGCGAGACGCCGGTCGTCGTCGCGACGAACGCGTTCGGCATGGGGGTCGACAAGGCGGACGTGCGCACGGTCATTCACGAGGCGGTCCCCTCCTCGCTCGAGGCGCTCTACCAGGAGGCCGGCAGGGCGGGGCGCGACGGGGATCCGTCGCGCTGCGTGCTGCTGGCGGAGAATCGCGACAAGGGCCTGCACGTCTTCTTCATCAACGGAACGCAGGACCCGGAGGCCAAGCAGCATGGCTGGCGCCAGTACCGCGAGGTCTGGGGATACGTCGAGGGCGAGGGCTGCCGGCGCGCGGCCATCCTGCGCCACTTCGGCGACCGCACCGAGCCCGCGGCGCTGGGCCGCTGCTGCGACCGCTGTGACGGGCCGCTCGCGGTGCTCGCCACGAAGCCGGCCGGCTCGGCGAGCGCGGGCCCGGCGCCGTTTGCCGGGGATCCGGCGGCATCGCGCGTCGATTCCGGCGACGGCGAGCCCGAGGAGGCGATCGTCGCCGTGGTCGCGGCTGCGTCGCCGGCGGTCGGGCGCACGCGCGCGGTCGAGATCCTGCGCGGGGGGCGCAGCAAGGTCGTCGTCAAGTACGACTACCACTCGCTGCCCGGCTACGGCGACTTTCACGACTGGCGAGCCGACGAGCTGCTCGCCCGCGTCGACGGACTGGTCGACGCCGGCCGCCTGCGCTCGACGGGCGGGCGCTTCCCGAAGCTCTGCGTGGTGGAGCGCGCGGCTTGAACAGCTTCCGGGTGGCGGTGCTCGCATCGGGGACCGGAACCAACCTGCAGGCGATTCTCGACCAGCTCCACGGCCGCCCGGTGGCCGAGGGAGGACCCATGCTCGAGGTCGTCGGCGTCGGCTCGGATAAGCCCGAGGCCAGGGCGCTCGCGCGAGCCGCTGACGCAGGCCTTCCGGGCGCTGTCTTCGCGGCGGGGGAGTGCCCGGATCGCGAGGCGCGCGATGCCGCGCTCGGTGACTGGCTCGAGGAGCTCGAGGTCGCGCTGGTCGTGCTCGCCGGCTACATGCAGCTGCTCACGCCTGGGCTGGTGCGCCGCTTCGCGAACCGGATCGTCAACGTCCACCCTGCGCTTCTGCCCTCGTTTCCCGGCCTCGACGCAATCGGGCAGGCGCTCGAGCACGGCGTGTGGATCACGGGGGTGACCGTCCACTTCGTCGACGACGGCGTGGATTCGGGCCCAATCGTCCTTCAGCGCCCGGTGCCGATTGCGCCGGATCGCGATCGCGCAGCGCTCGAGGAGGCGATCCACGCAACGGAGCACGAGCTGCTTCCCGAGGCGGTCCGGCTGATCGCGGCGGGGAGGGTCGCGATCGAGCCGGGTTCGCGCGTGGTGAGGATCAGCCCCGGGCCGTAGGGATCGCGCCCGCGTGCATAAACTCGGCGCGAATGGAGCTCGGAGCGCAGACGACCGGGTCCGAGGCGAGCACGGCGCCGGCGGGAGAGCCCGTCCGAGTTCGCCAGGCGCTGATCTCAGTCTCCGACAAGACCGGCGTGGTCGAGTTCGCGCGCGGGCTCGAACGGCTCGGCGTCGGGATCATCTCCACCGGCGGCACCGCGGCGGCTATCCGTGACGGCGGCGTTCAGGTGCGCGACGTCTCGGAGTTCACCGGCTCACCCGAGATTCTCGACGGTCGCGTCAAGACCCTGCACCCGCGCCTTCACGCGGCACTGCTCGCGCGGCGCGACGACGCCGAGCACGTCGCAACGTTGCGCGCGGAGGGCATCGAGCCGATCGACCTCGTCTGCGTCAACCTCTATCCGTTCGAGCGGACCGTCGCCCGGGCCGACGCCGGCGAGGATGAGGCGATCGAGAAGATCGACGTCGGGGGCCCAACGATGATCCGGGCGGCCGCCAAGAACCACCGCGACGTCGCCGTTGTGGTCAGGCCCGAGAGCTACGACGCGGTGCTGGCCGAGCTCGAAGAGAGCGGCGGCGAGATTTCCGCGGAGACCCGCCACTGGCTCGCGAACGAGGCGTTCGCCCACACCGCTGCCTACGACGCGGCGATCAGCCGTTGGTTCGCGATGCGCTACGAGGCGTTCCCGAGTCACTGGGTGATGGCGCACGAGAAGCTCCTCGACCTCTCCTATGGCGAGAACCCGCATCAGCGCGCGGCGCTCTACGTCGAGGCCGGAACGCGCTCGCACGTGCTCTCGCGGGCCGCCAAGCAGCACGGTCGCGCCCTCTCGTTCAACAACGTGCTCGACCTCGACTCGGCGAGAAAGCTGCTCGACGAGTTCGACGAGCCCGCCTGCGTGATCGTCAAGCACAACAATCCCTGCGGGACGGCAGTCGCCGAGACCGTCAACGACGCGTACGAGAAGGCGTTCGCCTGCGACCCGCTCTCTGCCTTCGGCGGCGTGATCGCCGTCAACCGTCCGATCGACGAGGCGCTCGCGCGCCGGCTGCACGAGCAGTTCATCGAGGTCTTGATCGCTCCCGGAGTCGACCCGGGCGCCCTCGAGGTTCTGACGCAAAAAGAGGCGATCAGGATCCTCGAGATGACCGAGCGCCGCACCTATGAGCCCCGCGAGCAGGACGTGAAGCGGGTACGGGGTGGACTGCTGGTCCAGGAGCCCGACCGCGTCGATGCGCGACGGGACGCGATGGACGTCGCCACCCGGGCCCAGCCGTCGGAGGAACAGTGGCGCGACCTGATCTTCGCCTGGAAGGTCTGTCGTCACGTGCGCTCGAACGCGATCGTGATCGCCAAGGGCGGAGCGACTCTGGGGATCGGCGCCGGACAGATGAGCCGGGTCGACTCGGTGCGGATTGCGATCGACAAGGCACGCGACGCTCGGGACGCCGACGCCGACGTGATGCTCGCCGGCTCCTCCGTCGCCTCCGATGCGTTCTTTCCCTTCCCAGACGGTCCCCAGACGGCGATCGATGCCGGCGCGAGCGCGTTCATCCAGCCTGGCGGATCGAAGCGCGACGACGAGGTGGTCGCCGCCTGCGACGAGGCCGGGGCGGCGATGGTGATGACCCACCGCCGCCATTTCCGCCACTGACTTGGAGACCAAGCCCGCAGAGCTCCACGTCCTGCGTGTCTTCTGCTCCGAGGACGGAAGCGGCGGCAACCACCTCGGCGTGTTCCTGGACGGCTCGGCGGTGCCGGAGGCCGAGCGCCAGGGGGTGGCGCGCGAGCTCGGGTTCGCCGAGACGGTGTTCGTCGATGACCGCGAGCGCGCGCAGCTGCGGATCTTCACGCCGGCCGTGGAGCTGCCGCTGGCCGGGCACCCGCTCGTCGGCACCGCCTGGCTGCTGCGCGAGCAGGGCGATGAGGTTGCGACGCTGCGCCCACCGGCAGGAGAGGTCGGCGTCCGCTTCGAGGGCGAGATGGTGTTCATCTCCGCCGTGCCCGATTGGGCGCCGCCGTTCGACTTCTTCGAGGTCGGCTCGCCCGACGAGGTCGAAGCGCTCGCGGGACAACCGCAGGGCTACGGCAACGTCGGTGTCTGGAGCTGGCTCGACGAGAACGCGGGGAGGATTCGCGAGCGCGTCTTCGCCCCCGACGAGGGAGTTCCCGAGGACGAGGCGACCGGGGCCGCGGCGATGCGCCTGGTCGCGAAGCTCAACCGACCGATCGAGATCCGCCAGGGCCGCGGCTCGGTGATCCACGCTCGGCCCCTCGGCGACGGGCGCGTCGAGATCGGCGGCCGCGTCGCGCTCGACGAGGAGCGCGAGCGTTAGGACCCCGAGCAGAAAAGTGCCCCCGGTGGGACTCCAACCCACAACCTTTCGGGTAAAAGCCGACTGCTCTTGGCATTGAGCTACGGGGGCACCGTTCAGCTTACGCGGCCCAGGAGCGTTCGCTGTCCATGCGCGTGCGGCGCCGATGACAGTTAGCGCATCGCACCTGGCACTTCGCTATCTCGGCGACGACCGTGGCCAATCGGCAACCAGATCTGGCGAGCTGGGTGACATTTGCTTCCTTCTCCTGAAGGTGGTCGAACTCCAAACGCTTAGGTCGCCGATCCCGCAGTCGACGCATCTGGACGAGGTGAGAAAACCACGCACAAGAATTAGATTGCGTCTTTCTCCCGGCGTCAGTCGAGGATTCGCTTCCAACGCACTTGGATCGACTCGCCACGAGGGCTCGCGCGCATAGGTTCGCCGGCGGTGGCAGTTGACGCACACGACGTTGCACCGAGCCACTTCTCTCGTAATCCGATCGACCGACCAGCCGTCGCTGACCAGGATGCTGACTCCCGACAGCTTCTCCTGAACATGGTCGAACTCGAGTACCAGTGGATCGCGCAGCCCACAGTCGGCGCAAGCTTCGTCCCTTAGAGGCCTAGCTTCGGCTTTCCGACGCCGCTTCGCTGCGGCCGATTGTTGGCGATGCAGATCGCCGCGCTGTTTGAAGTATTCGCGAAAGCAGCGACGACACCACCACTGATGACCCTGCTCTGGATGCCTTGAGAACTCGGATAACGGCAGGATCTCCTTGCACCGCCCGCCCCGACGTCCCGGCTGCTCGTCAGCCGGTGGCGGTTCGATAAATGCCACCGCCTCGCCGAGCTCCGGCGGCATCCGGATGTCAGCCGTCCAAAGGCTGACCGAGGAGAGGGCAACGCCGAGGTCGTTGGCAATGCTACGCATCGATCGACCCTGCTCTCGCAGCTTTCGAGCCTGACGCCGCTCATCAACCTTAGCTCGCATACCGAACATATGTGCGGGGTATCCGCTTCGCTCCAGTAGACTCCACATCTGGTGGATCGCACCCAGGGAGGCCCGCGCGAGGATCGGCCGGTGGCCGGGCGCGACTACCCGCGCACCTGGCCCGAGTTCGGGCACTTCTTCCCCGATGAAGACGCCTGCGCCGCCTATCTCGAGCGGCTGCGCTGGCCCGAGGGGTTTCGCTGCCCCGCCTGCGGGGGCGCCGATGCCTGGAGGACCAAGCGAGGGCTATGGGTCTGCCGGGCATGCGAGCGCCAGAGCTCGGTGACCGCGCAGACGATCTTCGCCGGCACCCGCACCCCGCTTTCATCGTGGTTCGCCGCGATCTGGCAGCTGGTCTCGGCAAAGCAGGGGATGTCTGCGCTTCAGCTCCAGCGGATCATGGGCCTCGGCTCCTATGAGACCGCCTGGGCTCATCTGCACAAGCTCCGCCGCGCGATGGTCCGTCCCGGCCGCGAGCGGCTCGGCGCTCTGGTCGAGGTCGACGAGGGCTACGTCGGCGGGCGCGAGGTCGGCATGGCAGGGCGCCAGAGCGCCGACAAGTCGATCGTGCTCGTCGCGGTGGAGGTCCGCGAGGGCCGACGGGAGAGCGCGGGACGGGTTCGCCTAAGCCGCATCGAGCGGCTCTCAAAGCAAGCGCTCTCAGACTTCGTCTGCGAGGCCGCTGAGCCGGGCTCGCTGATCCGGACCGACGGGTTCAACCTCTACTCGGGACTGGTCGAGCTCGGCTACCGCCATCAGCCGATCAACGTCTCTCGCACCGGCGAGACGGCCTCGGCCTCGATGCCCCACGTCCACCGCGTGCTGGCGCTGCTCAAGCGCTGGCTGTTGGGCACCCACCAGGGCTCCGTTCAGCCCCACCAGCTCGACTACTACCTCGACGAGTTCAGCTTCCGCTTCAACCGCCGTCGCTCCCGCCACCCGGGCCTGCTCTTCTATCGCCTGCTCCAGGAGGCGGCCGCGACCGAGCCGATCCCGCTCAAGGCGATCATTCGCGGGGAGCGTGGTCGCCAGCGCACGAGCCGCGAGATCCACATCTAGCGTCTACTGGACTAAAGCGGATACCCCACACATATGTTCGCACACGCGCCGGACGACGCGGTGTCAACTTCCGCGTTCACCGGGCTACCGACCGCCTCGGTGAGCGCGACGCTCGGCCCTCGGCGCGATCGCGACGCTTGCCCTCAGGTCAGGCTCTGCTCGAAGGACTCGTGCAGCTCGTGCTTGTCTGTTTCAGGGTCTCCGACGGTGCGCTCGAGCCTCATCGACGCGGTGCGGCCCTCGAGGGTGATGGTGGCGATCTGGTTGTCGTAGGCGGGCCCCTCGACCAACTTCCACTGGATCGGCTGCGGGCCGACGCCGGCCGACCGTGCGAGCAAGCGGCCGATCGCCGTTCCCGGCCGTGAGTTGCCGAACTCGATCACGGAGCGCTCGGAGCGCTTCAGCGCGTTGCGATACGGCGAGCAGACCGCCTGCCAGACGGCGCTCTTCACCTCCGCCGATCGCGGAAACGCCACCGCCGCCAGATATGCGTGATGGACGTCGCCGGAGAGCACCGTGATCGAGGCCGGTGGACGCCCGTACTCGCCCGCCCCGCACGCGGCGAGCATTCCGGCGAGGCGCTCGAAGGAATCGCCGAACGCCGCCCAGTGATCGAAGTCGAGCGTGCGGCGGATCCACTCGCCAGCCTGAGACATGCCCTCGCCCCACGCTCCGGCGCACATCGCCTCACCCCAGCGCTCCATGTAGTGAAGGCCCGGCGCCAGCAGGAAGGGGTCGGAGGTGCCGATCAACAGGTGGTCGAAGTCGCCTCGCATGTTCTCCTCGAGCCACTCCCACTCGTCCTCGTCGAGGATCGAGCGCCGGCCCTCTTCGAGCACCCGCCCGCAGCGCGAGTCGATCACGATCAGCCGGCTTCCGTTCAGGTCGCGGCAGTAGCTCCAGCGCGCTCCGTCTCTCTTGCCCCGCTCACCCGCGGCAAAGCTGTTCAGGATCTCCTCGGCGTCGTCGGCCTCGCGAACCCGCCGGTAGAGCTCGTGATCGCGCAGCACACCCGGCGAGAGGTTGCCGATGAACTGGTAGACCCAGTAGGAAGCGAGCGCCGCGCGCTCGCGCTTCGCCCACCAGCCCTTCTCGCGCATGTCCTCGACCCACGCCGCGGAGATGTTCCAGTCGTCGTGAACGTCGTGATCGTCGACGACCATCGCGCAGGAGACGGTCGAGAACAGCCAGCGGATCGTCGGATCGCCCCACGCCTCCCGGTAGAGCGCCGTGTACTCCTCGAAGTCGGCCACCTCCTCCCCGGGCGGCGCGCTGACATCACGCCGGCTCTTGATGAAGGCGAGCGCCTGCGGCGAGACCTCGTCGGCGTAGACCTGATCGCCGAGCATCAGCAGCATCTGCGGCCAGCGCTCGCGCGGCGCGCGACACATCTCCTCGGTCAGCGAGCAGAGGGCGTCGAACTCGCGCCCGTCGGGATGCTCGTCCTTGGGCAGCACGTAGGGCTCGTGGTGGGGAAGCGAGACGCGGCAGGAGCCGAAGCTGAACCGCACCGCGCCCTCGCCGGAGAGCGTACGGATCACGCTCGGCGGGAACTCCGAGTCCTCCTCGGGCCAGCGGCGCTCGCCGTCGAGCGCCACCTCGTACTCGTACTCGCCGCCGGGCTCGAGGCCCTCGACGACGACGAGCGCGAAGTGATGGCGCGCGACGCAGAACGTGGGCTCCTCGTGGTCGAGCACCTGGACCGTGCACGGTTCGTCGGTCTCGACCCAGACCACGGCCTCGGTTTCGCCGACGTAACGCAGAACGGGTCCGAGGATCAGCTTGGCCACCAACGCGAGGTTACCCGCGGCGCCCAGAGGTCAACACGTGTCCGATCCGAATAGGTCCTTACCTGCCCCGCGCGTTGAGGAGGCGAGGGGGGCCCCCAACAATGGGGCTGAGCATCAAAGGGCTGACCGCTAGCCGAGCTCGGGGAGCCCATCCTCGGGTGTCGAGGCCAGCGCATGCAGGCGGCGGGGGATCCGGCCGGCTCGCCTGGCGTCATAGCCGGCCTCGACCGCACGGCGCATCGCGAGGGCCATCAGGCGGGGGTCCTCGGCCCGCGAGACCGCGCTCGCCAGCAGCACCCCGTCGCAGCCGAGCTCCATCGCCAGCGCGGCGTCCGAGGCGGTTCCGATTCCGGCGTCGAGGATCACGGGCACTCCAGCCGCCTCGAGGATGATCCGCAGGTTGTAGGGGTTGCGGATCCCTGCGCCGGAGCCGATCGGCGAGCCGAGCGGCATCACCGCCGCGCATCCGGCTGCCTCGAGCCGGCGAGCGAGGATCGGATCGTCGTTGGAGTAGGGAAGGACGACGAACCCGTCGTCGACCAGCTCCTCCGCGGCTCGCAGGAGCTCCGGCGCGTCTGGCAGCAGGGTGCGGTCGTCGCCGATCACCTCGAGCTTCACCCAGTCGGTCTCGAACGCCTCGCGCGCCAGGCGAGCGGTGCGGACCGCGTCGCGCGCTGTGTAGCAGCCGGCAGTGTTGGGAAGAGGGAAGAGACCCAACCGGCCGATCGTGTCGAGCAGCGAGCCTGGAGCGGAAGGGTCGACCCGGCGGAGCGCGACGGTGACGATCTCCGCGCCGGAAGCCGCGAGAGCCGCCTCCATCTGCTCGAGGGAGCGAAAGCCGCCGGTCCCGAGGACCAGCCGGGAGGTCCAGCGCCTGCCCCCGAGCTCCCATCCCCCCGGCTCGGAGGGGCGCGGCGTCTGAACCTGCGACTTCTCCTCAGCCACCCTGCACCGCCCCGACGACCTCGACGCGTTGCCCGTCGCGAAGCGGCGTCGCGCCCCACGCGCTCCGCGGGACGACCTCGCCGTCGACAGCGACCGCGACCCCCACCGGAGCGTCGTCGGCCCCCAGGCTCGCGACCGCATCGCCGACACTGGTCCCATCGGCCAGCTCGATGCGCGCGCCGTTCAGCTCGACGGTCATCTGCTCGCCGCCGCCCGCTGGGGCTCGACAGGTTCGCCGATCAAGTCGGCGACGATCAGCTCGGCCGTCAGCGGCGCGAGCATGATTCCGTTGCGGAAGTGCCCCGTCGCGAGCAGCAGGCCCTCGAGCTCGCCCCTGCCGACAAGCGGCAGGTTGTCCTCGGTCGCCGGTCGCAGGCCGGCGACCGTCTCGACCAGCTCGAGCTCCTCGATCTCGGGGAGGACGCGATAAGCCTCGCGGAGCAGCTCGTGGACCCCGCCGGCCGTCACCCGTGTGTCGAAGCCCTGCTCCTCGACGGTCGCGCCGACGACGAGCCGGCCGTCGGGGCGCGGCACGACGTAGACGCGCTCGGTGACGACGATTCGCTCGCAGATGGGAGCGCCGGCCGGCCCGCGCAGGGTGAGGATCTGGCCCTTGACGGGGCGGATCGACGGTCGAGCCGAACGCGGCAGCCACTCGGCGGCCGACCATGCCCCGGCCGCGAGGACCGTAGCCGGGGCGCGATGCTCTCGGCCGTCGCTGGTACGGACCCCGCGGATCCGTTCTCCATCGAGAAGCGCGTCGACCACCTCCCCCTCGGCCCCGAGCAGCAGCTCCGCGCCGGCTCGCGATGCCGCCTCGGCGAGCGCGCGAGTCAGCGCTCGCGGCTCGACGCCGGCCTCGTGCGGGGCATACATGCCGCCGGCGAGCGCGGGGGCGAGGCCCGGCTCGAGCTCGCGGCAGCCGGCAGGTCGCTCCCAGCGGGCTGCGAGCCCGAGCGACTCGATCAGCTCGAAGCGCCTTCGCAACTCGGCGAGCTCATCGCGGTCGAGTGCGACATGTAGCGCTCCGAGCTGCAGGTAGCCGATCTCGCAGTCGCCGGCTGCGGCGAGCTCGGCGGCGAAGCCTGGCCAGAGCTCGTGTGAGCGCAGCGCCAGCTCGAGCATCCGATCCTCACCCCAGCTCGCCTCGCCGACCGGGGCCAGCATTCCCGCCGCGATACCGGACGCCCCGCTCGCAAGTTCGTCGCGCTCGAGCACCCGTATCCGAAGCCCGCGCTCAGCGGCACGCCAGGCACAGGCGAGTCCGATGACGCCGCCACCGACGATCAGCGCGTCGAGGGTCCGCTCACGATCCTTGCTCACCGGGTGCTTCCTTCCCGGGCGACGGCGTGATCTCGATCGTCCCTGCGCCGGCATTACCCGGATCAGGTTCAGACGGTCGGCGGCCCGTCGCCGCCCTCTCAGCCCACTCGGTCGGGCTCCCGTTGCCTTCAAGATACTCCTCCCGTGCCCCCGGTCGATCCCGATCCGCTTCACCAGAGCCTCGATCAGGCCTTGCTCGCCGGCCGGCGCCAGGCGATGCGGGAGGCCCGCCTCTACTTCATCTGCGAGGGGCTTCCAAATGGCCAAGACCCCGAGGCCCTGCTCGAAGCCGCGCTTGTTGGTGGGGTCGACTTGATCCAGCTGCGCGAGAAGGCACCCCGGTGCGCGGAGGAGATCGTCGCGCTCGCGCGGCCGTTTCGCCGAGCGGCCGAGCGGCATGGAGCGCTCTTCCTGCTCAACGACCATCCCGAGCTCGTCGCGGCCTGTGGGGCCGACGGCGTCCACGTCGGCCAGGACGACCTGCCCGTCGCCGACGCCAGAGCAGCGGCTGGTCCGGGGACGCTCGTCGGCCTCTCCACGCACTCCGCCGGGGAGCTCGTGGCTGCCCGATCCGCAAGCGGGCACGCCCAACCCGACCAGCTCAGCGTTGGTCCGATCTGGGAGACGCCGACCAAGCAGGGGCGCCCGGCGACCGGTCTCGAGCTGGTCGAGCACGCCGCCGAGGGCGAGGACGAGCCGCCGTGGTTCGCGATCGGCGGCATCGACCTCGAGAACGTCCATCGCGTCGTCGCGGCGGGCGCGAGGCGGGTCGTCGTCGTACGCGCGATCCGCGATGCGACCGATCCCGCAGCCGCGGCTCGCGAGCTGCGGTCCGCCCTCGACGCGGCCGCGGCGGGCTAGCCTCTCGCTCGATGGCGAGCCGCGAGCGAAAGCGCGCCGACCGGCGCAAGCGAAAGGAGCGCTCGGTTGAGCGGAGCCAGGCGCTCGCCGAGCGCCGCGAAGCGATCTCGACGCGCACCGAGGCCAAGAACGCGGCGGCCCGCGAGGCGCTCCAGGCGCTCGCCGAGGACGAGCGCCCGACGGTGGTCACGATCGGTGCGGTGATCTCCGCGCTGATCGCGCTCTCGACGATCATCGGCTACGCCGCCGGGGTCGAGGTGACGAAGATCGGCAGCGACGGGATCGAGCAGGGCGAGGACCAGGCACCGCTCGCGTCGGTGATCGCGGCCGTCGCCCTGATGGGGACGATGGCCTACGGGATGTGGCGCGCGCGCTACTGGGCGGTGCTCGGCTTCCAGGCGCTGCTCGTGATCGTCCTCGTCGCCGCGTCCCTCGGGCTGGTCCAGGCGACGGAGTGGCCGCAGGCGCTCGGCACAGTCGTCCTGATCGCCGCAGCGGGGGCGATGTTCTTCTTCATGATCAAGGCGATGGCGCGGATTCAGATGCCCGAGCGGGCACCGCGCGAGTAGATAGAGTCGAAGCGTGGCGGATTCCTTCGACGTGATCGTGATCGGCGGCGGCCCCGGCGGCTACGTCGCGGCTATCCGGGCCGCCCAGCTCGGGAAGAAGACGGCGGTTGTCGAGCGCGACAAGCCGGGCGGTCGCTGCCTCAACTACGCGTGCATCCCGGCAAAGACGATGCTGCACACGGCCGAGCTCCTCGACCATGCCCAGAACAGCGCCGAGCTCGGGGTCAAGGTCGAGGCTGCGAGCCTCGACTGGGAGGCGCTCGCCGCGCGCCGGGCCAAGGTCTCGGAGACCCTCTCGGGCGGGGTGAAGATGCTCTGGGACAAGAACAAGGTGACGATGCTCGAGGGCGACGGGGCCCTCGACGGCGACGGCAACGTCACGGTAGGCGGCGAGACCTACGAGGCCGGTGCCGTCGTCCTCGCAACCGGCTCTGTCGCGATGTCGATCCCGGGCGTCGAGTTCGGCGATCGGATCGTCGACACCTGGGGTGCCTGGTCGCTTTCCGAGCGCCCCGAGCGGATCACGGTCGTCGGCGCCGGCGCCTCGGGCTCCGAGATCGCCTCGGCATACATCCGCTACGGGACCGAGGTGATCCTCGTCGAGATGCTCGACCAGATCCTTCCGCTCGAGGACAAGGACTGCGCCCGGGTCGTCGAGCGGACCTTCAAGAAGCAGGGGATCGAGATCCTCACCGGCACCCCGATCTCCGACGTCGAGGGCGGCAAGAAGTCCGTCAAGGCGAAGGTCGGCGACCGCGAGCTCGAGGTCGACTACCTCTGCATCGCCGGCGGCCGCAAGCCCGACACCGAGAGCCTCAACCTCTCCGAGGCGGGTGTCGAGACCGAGGAGGACGGACGGATCAAGATCGACGAGTACCAGCGCACCTCGAACCAGAAGGTGTTCGCGATCGGCGACCTCGTCCGCGGCCCGGCGCTCGCCCACAAGGCTTCCGAGGAGGGTGTCGTCGCGGTCGAGACGATCGCCGAGCACCCTACGCACCCGATCGATGTCGCGCTCGTCCCCGGCGCGACCTTCTGCCACCCCCAGGTCGCCAGCGTCGGGATGACCGAGGCCGAGGCGAAGGCGGCCGGCAAGGACGTCAAGGTCGGCCGCTTCAAGCTCGGCGGGGTCGGAGCGTCCGCGGTCTACGACGACCGCGAGGGGATGGTGAAGATCGTCGCCGACTCCGAGTACGGCGAGATCCTCGGCGCCCACATCGTCGGCAACCGCGCCTGCGACATGATCGCCGAGCTCGTCGACACGATCGCGCTCGAGGGCGGCTATCAGGAGCTCGCGCGGATCATGCACGCCCACCCGACGATCTCCGAGGCGGTGCTCGACGCCGCACGCGCCGTCGACGGCTGGGCGACGCACGCCTAGGACGGTGGACTTCGAGTCGATCCGCCAGGGGATGGCCGCGGCGATCCCCTTCAACACCCACCTCGGGCTCGAGGTCACCGAGCTCCAGCCCGGACGCGCGACGGTTCGCCTGCCCGATGACGAGCGGCTTCGAAACCACGTCGGATCCCAGCACGCGAGCGGCCTCTTCGCCGCAGCGGAGGCCGCGTCTGGCGGCGCCTTCGTCGGCGCCTTCGCCGAGCGCCTCGGCGAGCTGACCCCGCTCGCGAGCGCGGCCGAGATCCGTTACGAGAAGCTCGCCCGAGGGCCGATCGACGCCCGCGCAGAGCTCTCGGAAGCCGGCGAGCTGCTCGATCGCCTCGACGCGGAGGGCAAGGTCGCATTCCCGATCGAGGTCACGCTCTCGAACGCGAAGGGCGAGACCGTCGCGACCGCGACCGTGCAGTGGCACGTGCGCAAGAGCGCTTGAGCACGGCGCGCGCCAGCTTCCTCTACGACCTCGGCTCCCCCTACGCCTACCTCGCCGCCGAGCGGGTGAACTCCGTGTTCGTCACCGCGGGCGCCGAGGCCCCGGAGTGGCAGCCGGTCCTGCTCGGCGGGCTGTTCAAGCACTTCGGCCGCTCGTCCTGGGCCGAGGGCCGGGGACGCGAGGACGGAATCGCCGAGTGCGAGCGCCGCGGCGCCGCCTACGGGCTGCCGCCGTTTCGCTGGCCCGAGCCCTGGCCAGGGAACACCCTGATCGCGATGCGCGCCGCCACCTTCGCCAAGGAGATCGGCCGCGCGGTCTCCTTCTCGCTCGCGGCCTTCCGCCAGGCCTTTGCCGCCGGGCGCGACCTGAGCGAGTTCGACAACGTCGCGCTCGCCGCCGCCGCCTCCGAGATCCACCCCCGCGCCCTGCGCACCGCGATCGAGCGCGACGCGGTCAAGGCTCGGCTTCGCGAGGCAACCGATCGCGCCGCGGCGCTCGGCGTTCGTGGCGTCCCCAGCATGGTCGTCGGCGAACAGGTCTTCTGGGGCGAGGAGCGGCTCGAGGCTGCAGCCGAGGCTGCGGTCGGCTGAGGACGCTGAGCGTGATCGGGGATCGAGTCGATTTCTTTCCAGGGCCCACACCCGCGGGACGCCAGGGTGAGATCGTCCCGACGCCACCGCTGCCGATCGAGGGCGCCGTCGAGCTCGACATGCCCGTGGCTGACCTCTGGCAGGCCTTCCTCGACGTGCAACGGTGGTCCGCCTGGAATCAGAGCATCTGGCGCTCGACTGTTCGCGGAGATGAGCTGCGCGTGGGGGCGTGGCTCGTCTGGGCCTTCAACTCGATTGATCGCCGTTATCCGTACAAGCTTCCCGCGATCGCCGAGATCGTCGAGCTCGAGCCCGAGGACCGGGTCACCTGGGAGGTGAAGCTGCCGGGCTTTCACGCCCTGCACGCCTACCGCTTCGCGGATCTCGGTTCGGGCCGCTGCCGGTTCGGGTCGTGGGAGGTAGCCGCGGGCCCGCTCTACCGTCTCACGCGTCGCTTCTGGCTGGCCCACTTTCGCTTCGTCTGCCGCGAATCCCTGATCGGCGCCGAGCGGCTCGCGCGGCGAGAGTGAGGCGCTCCCGGGTCCCGGCGCCTTTGGGCTATGTTGCTCACGGGTGGCTGAGGAAACGGTGAAGAGCGCCGACGCGCGGGCGGGAAACGCCGGCGGCGCGGAGCGCCAACTGCCAGACGCCGAGACCTCGCGCGAGCTGCTCGAGACGATGGCGCTGATCCGCCGCTTCGAGGAGGAGGCGGGGCGCCAGTACCAGAAGGCCAAGGCGGGCGGGTTCCTCCACCTCGCGATCGGCGAGGAGGCGACGATCGTCGGCACCACCTCGGTGATGCGCGAGGACGACTACCTGATCGGCACCTACCGCACGCACGGTCACGCGATCGCCCGCGGGACCGAGCCGAAGCGGGTGATGGCCGAGCTCTTCGGCCGCGTCGACGGGACCTCCGGGGGCCGCGGCGGCTCGATGCACGTCTTCGACGGCGAGCGCCGCTTCATGGGCGGCTACGGGATCGTCGGCGGAAACCTGCCGCTCGCCGCCGGCCTGGCGCTCGCCTCCGACTACCGCGGCGACGAGAACGTGACCGTCTGCATGTTCGGCGACGGGGCCTCGAACACGGGCAACTTCGGCGAGACGATGAACCTCGCCGCGCTCTGGAAGCTGCCGGTGGTCTTCCTCGTCGAGAACAACCTCTACGGGATGGGTACGTCGATCGAGCGCCACTCCGCGGTCACTGACCTGTCGAAGAGGGCCGAGGGCCTCGGGGTGCCAGGCGTCCGCGTCGACGGCATGGACGTGCTCGCGATGCGCGAGACGGTCGCCGAGCACATCCGGATCGCCCGCGAGGAGCGCCGTCCCACCCTGGTCGAGGCCTTCACCTACCGCTATCGCGGCCACTCCGCCGCCGACCCCGAGGTCTACCGGACCAAGGAGGAGGTGGCCGAGTGGCGCAAGAAGGACCCCGTCGAGTCCTTCGCCGACCGGCTCGAGTCCGAGGGGGTGCTCGACGAAGGCGCGCGGGAGGAGATGCGCGAGCGGGTCGAGAAGCGCGTGCTGGAAGCGGTCGAGTTCGCCGACGCCTCGGCCGAGCCCGACCTCGATTCGCTGTACGACCACCTCTACGTGCTCGGCGACCAGATGCCGGGCTGGTACGCGGTCGACGAGCGCGCGCCCGAGCCCTTCCGCGGCGAGCGCGAGCGCGAGCACCTCGAGGGCGAGGCGAAGAAGCTCGCCGAGGCCGGGGCCGCTTATGCCGGATCTGGGATCCAGCAGGGTGCGCGCTCCGAAGGGCGCGAACAGGGGCGCGATCAGTCGGCCGACACCTCCGAGCAGGCCGCAAGCGACGAGGGCGAAGACCTCGCCGATGCCGGCTGAGCGGGGGGCGAGCTGATGGCGGTGATGCGTATGCGAGAGGCGCTTCGCGATGCGATGGCCGAGGAGATGCGCCGCGACGAGAATGTCTTCGTGATCGGCGAGGACGTCGGCGTCTTCCAGGGCGCCTTCAAGGTCACCGAGGGGCTGCTCGACGAGTTCGGGGAGAAGCGCGTGCGCGACACGCCGATCTCGGAGAACACAATCGTCGGCACGGGGGTCGGCGCGGCGATGGCGGGCCTGCGCCCGATCGTCGAGCTGATGACGGTCAACTTCTCGCTGCTCGCCTTCGACCAGATGATCAATCACGCCGCGTCGATCCCGTACATGTTCGCCGGCCAGGTCCGCGTGCCGATGGTGATCCGGATGCCGGGCGGCGGCGGCCACCAGCTCGGCCCCACCCACTCCCACTCCTTCGAGGCGATGTTCCTGCAGGTCCCGGGCCTGCTGGTCGCCTGCCCCTCGACCCCGGCCGACGGCAAGGGCCTGCTCAAGGCGGCGATCCGCGACGACAACCCGGTCGTATTCATCGAGCACGAGACCCTCTACGGCGCCCGCGGCGAGGTGCCCGAGGGCGAGGACCACACCCTGCGCTTCGGCGAGGCCGCAATCCGACGCGAGGGGGACGCGGTGACGATCGTCGGCCTGTTGCGGATGGCGCACATCGCCGAGCAGGCGGCGGAGACACTCGCCAGCGAGCATGACGTCGAGACCGAGGTGATCGATCCTCGGACGCTGCGGCCGCTCGACCTCGACACGATCATCGCCTCGGTCGCGAAGACGAACCGCCTCGTGATCGTCGAGGAAGGCTGGCCGCACGGAGGGGTCGGCGCGAACATCGCGGCGCTCGTCCAGGAGCAGGCCTTCGACGACCTCGACGCCCCAATCCAGCGGGTGACCGGGGCCGACGTCCCGATGCCCTATTCCAAGCGCCTCGAGCAGTCGGCGATGCCCCACTCCGAGCACGTTGTCTCTGCGGCGCTCGCGACCCTCGAGGGCGCGATCTGATGGCCGCCGAGATCGTCATGCCGCGCCTCTCGGACTCGATGGAGGAGGGGACCGTCCTCAAGTGGATGAAGTCGGTCGGCGACGAGGTGGCGGTCGGCGACGAGCTGGTCGAGATCGAGACCGACAAGGCGAACATGGTCTACGAGTCCGACGAGGGCGGGACGCTGATCGAGATCGTCGCCGGCGAGGGGGACACGCTGCCGATCGGTGAGGTGATCGCTCGGGTTGGCGATGAGTCTGAAGCGAGCGACACTGCCTCGAAGGAAGAGCAACCTCCAGCCGAGGGCGAGGGGCCCGAGGACGCCGAGAGGGGCAGCTCCGCTGTCCATGCTCCGCACGATCCTCGCGTCCATGCTGCGGATGCCCCTCGCGACGCCTCAGCCCCCTCGCCCACTCAATCCGACTCGCCTTCGGATGCCTCAGCTTCCTCCCCCACCCAGCCCTCGGAGCCCTCGGAGCCCGCTCCCGCCGAGGGGGACAGCGGGAACGGGCGGGTGAAGGCGAGCCCGATCGCGAGGCGGGTTGCGAAGGAGAAGGGGGTCGAGCTTGGTGGCCTCGAGGGTTCGGGGCCGGGTGGACGGATCATCAAGGCGGACGTCGAGGGTGCGGTTGGAGACGGGGATCGCGCCCCCGCCCCCGCCACCTCGGGGGAGACGGAGAAGGCGGAAACCGCGAAGGGGCAGGTCGAGACGGTGGAGCTGACGAAGCTCCAGAAGACCGTCTCGCGGCGGATGGCGGAGTCGAAGGCGACGGCGCCGCACTTCTACCTTCAGGCCGAGGTCGACATGAGCGCCTGCGTCGCGTCGCGTTCGCGGCTCAAGTCCTCGGCGGGCGAGGGCGAGGTGATCCCCTCGTTCAACGACATGATCGTCAAGGCCTGCGCGATCGCGCTGCGCGAGTTCCCGCGCGCGAATGGCGCCTACCGCGACGGACGGATCGAGCTCTACTCCCGGGTAAATGTCGGGATCGCCGTCGCGGCGCAGGACGCCCTCGTCGTTCCCACGATCTTCGACGCCGACCAGAAGGGCCTGCGCCGGATCGCTACCGAGTCGCGTGAGCTGGCCGGAAAGGTCCGCGAGGGAAAGGTGACCCCGCCCGAGCTCTCGGGCGGCACCTTCACCGTCTCCAACCTGGGCATGTACGGGGTCTCGAACTTCCACGCGGTGATCAACCCGCCGCAGGCCGGAATCCTCGCGGTCGGCGCGATCGTCGAGCGGCCGTTCGTCCGCGACGGCGAGCTGATCACCGCACAGACGATGGGCGTCACCCTCGCCTGCGATCACCGCATCCTCTACGGCGCTGACGGCGCCGAGTTCCTCGCCCGCGTCCGCTCGGTGCTCGAGGAGCCGCTCGGACTGGCCCTGTAGCCGCCGTGGGGACTAGGGCTCATCCCGGGTAGAGCCGGTGTCAGGCCCCTAAGCCTTCCGTCCGACGTTTGCCCCGGCGCGCGCGCATCGAGCGGGCTGCCGATGAGAAGAGGGTGATCGGAGAGCCATCCGCGGACCGGGCGGGCACGAGGATGCGGTGAGTGGCTCGCCGGCTGAGGACCACCTCGCAGTCGGCACGGTCGAGGTGACGATGCCCGCCACGGGCGACGCATTGAGCGCATCGGGGTTGACGCGTCCTCGAACGGGAATATGATTTGCGTAGCGATCCGCACGAGCTGACCAGCGAGCGCGGGCCAGACATAGGGACCGGGAGCGGAACCTCCCGATCCCATCGTCCGTAGGCGCCGCCGAGGAGATCCCGAAGCGGCGAGAACGGCCGGCCGGAGGAGATCCCGAGGGGCGGCCCGAACGAAGGGCGGAGAGATGCGAGGCGACGGCGCAGTCGCGAGCGCGGGCGAGTCCCGCACGGACGGCGCGAGCGTGCACGCGATCGAGACGGGCGCACGGGTGGGCGCGGAGCCGGACCTGACCCATGCCGACAGGGGGAACCTGCTCCGGTTCATGGCGATGATGCGCTCCGCGGAGGAGCGCGGCCTGGCGCTCTACAAGCAGGGCAAGATCCCAGGGAGCTTCTACGACGGACGGGGACAGGAGGCGATCTCGGTCGGCTCCGCATTCGCGCTCGGCCCGCGCGACCGGATGTGCATCCTGCACCGCGACCTCGGGGCCCACTTCGTCCGCGGTCTGACCCCCGACCTCTACCTCGCCAACTACATGGGCCGCGCCGGCGGGGTGACCGGCGGCAAGGACGGCAACATGCACTTTGGCGAGCGGCGTCTCGGCTGCGTCGGGATGGTCTCGATGCTCCCCGACATGGCGCTCGTCGCAAACGGGCTCGCGCTGGCGTTCAAGATGCGCCGCGAGCCGCGGGTCGCGCTCACCTACTTCGGCGAGGGCTCGACCGCGAACGGCCAGTGGCACGAGGCGATGAACTTCGCGGGCGTCCACCAACTGCCGGTCGTGTTCGTGCTCGAGAACAACGGCTTCGCCTACTCGACCCCGAACGAGCTCGAGTTCGCCGTCGACCCCGTCGAGCGTGCCCGAACCTACGGGTTCCCCGGCGTGGAGGTCGACGGAAACGATGTCGAGGCCGTCTTCGAGGCGACCCGCGTCGCGGCCGAGCGCGCCCGGGGGGGAAACGGGCCGACCCTGATCGAGTGCCGGACGATGCGCATGCACGGGCACGGCGCTCACGACGACATCCGCTACGTCCCGCGCGAGGTGCTCGAGGAATGGGAGCGCCGCGATCCGATCGAGCGCTACCAGGAGCGGCTCGTCAGCCAACACGGCTTCACGGGCGAGGAGGTTGCTGAGCTTCGCGAGGAGGTCCGCTCATACGTCGAGCAGTGCGCCGCCAAGGCGCTCGACTCGTCGATGCCGGACCCCGCCGAGGCGACCGCGGGCGTCTTCGCCGAGGAGTGGGAGCCGCTCGGCGACGGCGCGGCGCCCTGGTCGCGCTGGGCCGGCGCCAACGGCGCCGCACGGAGGGCGGCATGAGCGTCGCCAGCGGGCGGGGAGCCCGGGAGGCTGTCGCCGGCGCCACGGTGGAAGCGGCGCCAACGGGCGCTTCGCGCGAGATGACCTACCTCGAGGCGATCTCCGACGCGCTTCGCGAGGAGATGCGACGCGACGAGACGGTGTTCTGCATCGGCCAGGACATCGGCTCCTTCGGCGGCGCGTTCAAGGTCACCGACGGCTTCCACGAGGAGTTCGGGGCCGACCGGGTGCTCGACGCGCCGCTGGCCGAGAACGCGATCATTGGAGCGGCGGTCGGCGCCGCGCTCGAGGGCCTGCGACCGGTCTGCGAGATGCAGTTCGCCGACTTCATCTCCTGCGGTTTCGACCAGCTCGTGAACGTCGCGGCGAAGCTCCACTTCCGCCAGGGGCTGGCGGTGCCGATGGTCGTCCGGCTGCCGTCCGGCGGCGGGTTCTCGGGCGGTCCATTCCACTCCCAGAACCCAGAGGCGTGGTTCCTTCAGTCGCCTGGGCTGAAGGTGGTAGCCCCGGCGACGGCGGAGGACGCGAAGGGCCTGCTTACCGCGGCGATCCGTGACCCGAACCCGGTCTGCTTCCTCGAGCACAAGGGCCTCTACCGCTACGTGCGCGGGCAGGTGCCCGAGGGCGAGCACGAGATCGAGCTGGGAAAGGCGCGAGTCGCCCGCGAGGGCGAGGAGATGACCGTGATCGCCTACGGCTCGAGCGTCCACCTCGCCCTCGCGGCGGCGGACGCCCTCGACGAGGGCATCGAAGTGCTCGATCTGCGCTCCCTCTGTCCGCTCGACAAGGAAGCGATCCTCGCCAGCGCCAGGAAGACGGGCAAGGTGCTCGTCGCCCATGAGGCCACGCAGTCGTGCGGCGTCGGCGCCGAGGTCGCCGCGCTCGTCGCGGCCGAGGCCTTCGAGGACCTCGACGCCCCGGTCAGGCGGCTGACCGCGCCCGACGTCCCGATTCCGTTCAGCCCCCCGCTCGAGCAGGCCGTCCTGCCGCAGCTCGAGGACATGAAGGAGGCTTGCCGTGAGCTCCGCTCCTACTGAGACGACGGTGCGGGTCGAGATGCCGAAGATGGGGATCTCGGTCTCCGAGGGGACGATCGTCGAGTGGAGGAAGCAGCCGGGGGAGGCGGTCGCCGCCGACGAGACGATCTGCGAGGTGAGCACCGACAAGGTCGACGTCGAGATCCCGGCGCCGGCCGACGGGCGCCTGGTTCGGATCCTGGCCGAGCCGGGCACCACGGTCCCGGTCGGCGAGCCGATCGCTGAGATCGCGTCCGGTGCCGGCGAAATCGCGGAGAGCGTGCAGGGGTCAACTTCCGCGGCCGAGACCGACCGCTCCGCGTTCATCTCGCCCGTCGTCAGACGAATCGCGGACCGCCACGGCATCGATCTCGCCCAGGTGCAGGGCACGGGGATCGGCGGGCGGGTGCGAAAGACCGACGTGCTCGCCTTCGTCGAGCGCCCCGCCGAGCGCCCGCTGCACATCGAATCCCCGTATCGACCCGAGGCCGATGCCGAACCGGTTGCCGTCAATGGTGGCGGCGCGCCGGCGACCGTCGGGGGGCGGCGCGAACCGATGTCCCCGATGCGCCAGGCGATCGCGCGGCACATGGTCGAGAGCCGGCGGACCTCGGCCCACTGCACGACGATCGTCGAGGTCGACATGTCGCCGGTGGCCGCGAGGCGAGCGGAGCTCAAGCACGACTACGAGCGTCGTCGCGTCCCGTTGACCTACCTCGCCTTCGTCGCTCGGGCGACGGTGGAGGCGCTCGGCGAGCACCCGGTCCTCAACTCCTCGGTCGAGGGCGAGGAGCTGGTCATTCATGACGACGTCAACCTGGGGATCGCCGTCGCGCTCGAGCAGGGGCTGATCGTCCCGGTGATCCCACGCGCCCAGAGACTCAGCCTCGAGGGGCTGGCGGCAGCGATCGCCGACGTCGCCAGCCGGGCCCGCTCGAAAGGTCTCGAGCCAGACGAGGTCCACGGGGGGACCTTCACGATCACCAACCCTGGCCAGTTCGGGGCTGTGCTCGCGACGCCGATCATCAACCAGCCGCAGGTTGCGATCCTCGACCTCGAGGCGATCGTCAAGCGCCCGGTGGTGGTGGACGACGGCGCCGGAGGCGACTCGATCGCGATCCGCCCGATGGTCTACCTGCCGATGTCCTGGGACCATCGTGCTCTCGACGGCGCCGAGGCAGCGCGCTTTCTCTCCCGGATCAAGACCAGGCTCGAAGAATGGAAGGCGGACTGATGGGCCGCTCCCACGAAAGGCTGCTCGTCCGCGACGGCCCCCGCAGCGGTCTGCCGATGGCGATCGCGGTCCACTCGACCGCTCGCGGTCCGGCCCTCGGCGGCGTGCGGATCTGGAGCTACCCGCGCGCCCGCGACGGGGTTCACGACGCCCTGCGCCTGGCGCAGGGCATGACCTTGAAGGCGGCGGCGGCCGGTCTTGACCTCGGCGGCGGCAAAGGCGTGATCTGCGCTCCCGCCGAGGGGCTCGGCGATCCGGTTCGGCGCCGTGCGGCGCTGCTCGACTTCGGCGATCTCGTCGAGTCGCTCGAGGGCGCCTACATCACGGCGGAGGATGTCGGCGCGACCCCGGACGACATCGCCACGATCGCCGAGCGCACCGACCACGTCACCGGGCTCTCGCCCGAGCGCGGTGGCTCCGGCGACCCGAGTCCGTTCACCGCACTTGGCGTCGAGGCGGCGATGCGGGCCTGCGCCGCCACCCGGTTCGGAAGCCCCGAGCTCGGCGGGCGCACGATCGCGATCATCGGGCTCGGCCACGTCGGCGCCCACCTCGCCCGCCGGCTAGCGGCGGCGGGGTGCGAGCTCGCCGTCGCGGACATCGACCCGGAGAAGCGGGGGCTCGCAGGAGAGCTCGGCGCCAGCTGGGTGGACGCCGAGCACGCGATGGCATCGGAATGCGAGCTGCTCGCGCCCTGCGCGCTCGGCGGAGCGATCTCGTCACGCACACTTCCACACCTGCGCTGCGCGGTTGTCTGCGGTGCCGCCAACAATCAGCTCGCCGACGACTCGCTGGCCGAGCAGCTGGCCGCGAGGGGGATCGTCTACGCGCCCGACTTCATCGCCAACGCCGGTGGCCTGATCCACGTCGCCAGCGAGATCCTCGGTTATGACGAAGAGCGGGCGGTGGAGCTCGCGAAGGCAATCGAGGTCTCGATGGCCAGGGTGCTCGAGCTCGCGGAGGATCGCGTGGCCACCCCGCTGGCGGCCGCGCGCGAGCTCGCACTCGTGAGACTCGAAGCTGCTCGGGCGAACGGCTCGGTCGCCGCGGCTGCATGAGCGCTCTCCGGCGGAATGCGAGACTCCCCAGGATGAGCGGGAACACCGAGCTGGCGGTGGTGCGAGCCGGGCTCGTCCCCTACGGGGAGGCGCGGGCGCTCCAGCATGAGCTCGAAGCCGAGCGCGCGGACGAGCGAATCAGTGACGTGCTCCTGCTGCTCGAGCACCCGCCCGTCTACACCAAGGGGAGGCGCACCGATCCGTCCGAGCTGCCGATGGGCGAGGACTGGTACCGGATGCAGGGAATCGAGGTGACCGAGACGGACCGCGGCGGCCGGGTCACCTACCACGGCCCGGGGCAGCTCGTGGCGTACCCGGTCGTCTCGCTGCGTCCGTACGGCGACGACGTGCATGAGTTCGTCAGGCGGCTGGAGCGGGTGATGATCGCCGCGCTCGGAGATTGGGGCGTCTCGTGCCAGACGATCGACGACCTCACAGGCGTTTGGACCGAGGGCGATCCACCGCCCGAAGACGATGCGCGGAAGATCGGCTCGATCGGCATCCACGTGAGCCGCGGCGTCACCACCCACGGGCTGGCGATCAACGTCAACAACGACCTGCAGCCGTTCGAGTGGATCGTGCCCTGCGGGATCGAGGCGGTGCGAATGACCTCGCTGTCCCGCGAGCTCGGCGCCGTTCAGGACCTCGCCGCGTTCGCGGGCACGCTCGCCGCGCGCTTCGCCGAGATCTACGAGCGCGAGCCTGTCGATACCGATCTCGGCGAGCTGCCGGCCGCTATCGCCCCGGTAGCGTCCATGGTGCGATGAGCGGCACGGCAGAGCGAGTCCACGTCACCCGCTCGCGAGCGAACCCGGGCGGCGCGCAGGTTGCCGAGGGGCGGCCGTTTCGCGAGCGAAAGCCGCCGTGGCTCAAGGTTCCCGCTCCCGGCGGCCCCACTTACCGGCGGCTGAAGGAATCGATTCACGCGGATGGGCTGCACACGGTCTGCGAGGAAGCGAACTGCCCGAACGTCGGCGAGTGCTGGGAGCGCGGCACGGCGACCTTCATGATCCTCGGCGACGTCTGCACCCGTCGCTGTGGCTTTTGCAACGTGCAGACGGGGGTGCCCACTTGGAACGACCCGCTCGAGCCGCTTCGGGTCGCGACCCAGGTGAAACGGATGGGCCTCCGCCACGCGGTGGTCACCTCGGTTGACCGAGACGATCTGCCCGACTACGGAGCGGGGGCGTTCGTCGGTGTGATCCGCTCGATCCGGATGCTCGCTCCGGAATGCAAGGTGGAGGTGCTGACGCCGGACTTCCGCGGCCAGGAGATGCCGCTTGCTCGGGTGATCGCCGAGCGCCCCGACGTCTTCAATCACAACGTCGAGACGGTCCCGCGCCTGTACCCCTACGCGCGACGCGGCTCGAGCTTCCTTCGCTCGTGCCGCGTGCTCGAACTCGCCAAGCAGATGGGCGGCGAGGAGGTCGTGACGAAGTCGGGCCTCATGGTCGGGCTCGGCGAGAGCTTCGAGGAGATGGTCGAGACGTTCGGACTCCTGCGCGAGCATGGAGTCGAGATCCTCACGGTCGGTCAGTACCTGCGTCCGACCGAGCGCCACCTTCCGGTGGTCCGTTACTGGCACCCAGAGGAGTTCGACGCGCTTCGCGGCGCGGCGCTCGAGCTCGGGTTCGCGTCGGTGGCTTCCGGGCCGCTTGTGCGCAGCTCCTACCACGCCGACGAGTCCGCCCGCGAGGCGAGCGAGCGGCGCGCGGCGGCGTGAGCGGACTGCGGCTCGGCCCCTAGTCTCGCGCGCGCTTGCTGCCGCTCAAGGACAACCTGCCGACCGACCGATTCCCGGTCCTCACCGTGCTTCTGATCGTGATCAACATCGCGGTCTTCGCCTGGCAGACGCAGTTCCCCGTCGACGAGCAGCTCGAGCGGCTCGGGTTTGCCTCGGTCGATGCGAGCGCGGTCGAGTACGGGGCGGTCCCCTTCCGGCTCACGCACCCCGACGACACCGAATGCGAGCTCGCGGGCCGCAGAGCGGCGATCGTCTGCGGAGAGGCGCAGATCGCCGCCGAGGGCGATACCCCGATCGAGCAGGCGCCGTGGTGGGTGACCGTGTTCACCTCGATGTTCATGCACGGGGGGATCCTGCACCTGGCGGGCAACATGCTCTTCCTGTGGATCTTCGGCAACAACATCGAGGACTCGCTGGGCAAGCCGAGGTTTCTGCTCTTCTACCTGCTCGCCGGGATCGCGGCCGTGTACGCGCAGTCGCTGCTCGACACGAGCGCAACCGTGCCGACGATCGGCGCGAGCGGCGCGGTGGCGGGCGTGCTCGGCGGCTATGCGCTCTTACATCCGAGAGCCCGGGTGCTCTCGCTGATCTTCATCGTCTTCTTCGTCACCCTGATCGAGGTGCCGGCGGCGATCGTCCTCGGGATCTGGTTCCTGCTCCAGTTCCTGCCCGCGGTCGGCCAGGCCGCGATCCCGGAGGTGGCGGGCCAGGGGGGGATCGCCTACTTCGCGCACGTCGGCGGCTTCATCTTCGGGCTGGCGATGATCAAGCTCTTCGCCCACCGCCGGCGCGACGGGCCGATCGGCCACCCCGCGGCGTACTGATCAACTAACGTCGAGGATCTCGAGCTGCTTCGAGCCGCCCGGCGTCTCGATCTGCACGCGATCGCCCTTGCGCACACCAACGAGTGCCTGTCCGATCGGGCTGTCGACGGAGATCTTCGCCTCCGCGACGCTGGACTCGAGCGGGTGGACGAGCGTCGCCTCGCTGAGCTTGCCGCTTGACGCGTCGCGGTAGCTGACCCGGGAACCCGCCCCAGCTCCGTCGCCAGGAGCGCTCTCGCGCACCTCCGCGTGCGCAAGGTGATACTCGAGCGAGCGGATCCGCGCCTCGTTCATGCCCTGTGCCTCGCGCGCGGCGTGGTACTCCGCGTTCTCCTTCAGGTCCCCGAACTCGCGCGCCGTCTTGATCGCCCGCACGATCTCCGGCCGGCGCACCTCGCGCAGGTGCTCGAGCTCGGCCTCCGCCTTCGCCCTGCCCTCGGCGCTGATCGAGTTGCTTGCGTCGGTCATCGCCTTCCGCAGGGTACTTTTCCTCAGCGGAACGAACTCGCTGCGTAAGCTCAATCCGTGCCGGGCCGGTCCAGGTTCGACGTCGTCATCGCCGGGGCGAGCCTCGCCGGCTGCACGGCCGCGCGCCTGTTTGCGCGGCGAGGACTGGAACTTCGATCTGATCTTCGCGCGGCCGGGTTCCGAGCGGCTCGAACGGGTGCAGGTGAAGTATGCGGAGTCAGATGGAGTAGTCATCCCCGTTCGATGCCGTTCCCACTCTCTGACGAACGGGAAGATTCGACGCACAAAGAAGTACACGGCCGTCACCATCGACTGGCTCGCGGTGTACGACCGCACGACTGACCGCTGTTACTACGTGCCTGCGATAGAACTCGGTCAGGGCAAAGCGATGCTCCATCTGAGGCTCGCGCCCGCGAAGAACAGCCAGCTTGCACTCACGCGCGACGCTGCTGCGTACCTGGATCCCACGGAGCCAGCTCAGAGAAACCTGGAGCTGACGATGGAGCCAGCGGGATTCGAACCCGCGACCTCGGATTTGCAAAACCCGCGCTCTCCCAACTGAGCTATGGCCCCAGGGCGCAGATTGTAGGTCGGGCCAGGGTTCACGAGATAGCGCTTTGCGGGGCGTGACCTTTGTGCGAGGATCCCGCGCGCACCGCGAGCGTGGAGGAGAGATGGCCGAGACGGAGACCGCGACGTCAGTCGGCGAGCGCGAGCACCCCGACAAGTCACCAGAGGCCGTCGACCGCGCGGGTGAGCACGCGCGCGGTGCGGACCGACCCGAGAGCAAGCAGCGCGCCGAGGTCTCGAACCTCGACATCGTCCGGCATTACTTCGAGAAGGCCTCCGACCGCCTCGAGCTGGATGACGACGTGCGCGTGGTGTTCTGGTCGCCCTACCGCGAGGTCACGGTGCAGATCCCGGTCAAGCTCGCCGACGGCAAGACTCACGTCTTCTCCGGCTACCGGATCCAGCACAACGGCGCGCGCGGCCCCTACAAGGGCGGGATCCGCTTCCACCCGGAGGTCGACATCGACGAGGTGAGGGCGCTCGCTTCGCTGATGACCTGGAAGACGGCGGTCGCCGGCGTCCCCTTCGGCGGCGCCAAGGGCGGGGTCAACTGCCCGGCCCAGGACCTCGAGCAGAGCGAGCTCCAGAAGATCACCCGCTCGTTCATGGACAAGATCGAGAAGGTGCTCGGCCCGACCCGCGACATCCCCGCACCCGACGTGAACACGAACGCCCAGACGATGGCCTGGCTGATGGACGAGTACGGAAAGCTCCACGGCCACACCCCCGCGATCTGCACCGGCAAGCCGATCGCGCTCGAGGGCTCCTACGGGCGCGAGGCGGCGACCGGGCGCGGCTGCGTCTACATGTTCCGCGAGGCGGCACCGCAGCTCGGCCTCTCCCCCGCCGACACGACCTTCGTCGTCCAGGGCTACGGCAACGTGGGGTCCTGGGCGGCGCGGATCATGCAGCAGCTCGGCGCCAAGATGACCGCCGTCTCCGACGCGAACGGTGCGATCCGAAGCGATGCAGGGATCGACGCCAACGAACTGCACGACCACATCACGAAGGGCGGCAAGATCACCGAGTTCGACGGGGTCGAGGAGATCGACAGCGACGACCTGATCGCGGTCCCCTGCGACGTCTTCATCCCCGCAGCGCTCGGCGGAATGATCCACGAGGGCAACGCTGACCGGATGGACTGCAAGGTGCTGGTCGAGGGTGCGAACAGCCCGACGACTCCGGCTGCCGACGACATCCTTCGCGAGAAGAACACCTACGTGATTCCCGACGTGATGGCGAACGCAGGGGGTGTCGTCGTCTCCTACTTCGAGTGGGTGCAGAACCTCCAGCACTTCCGTTGGGACGAGCGTGAGGTGAACGACAAGCTCGGCACGATCATGCGTCGGGCTTACCGCGAGGTCTCCGGCCGAGCCAAGGAGGAGGGCATCGACCTGCGCGAGGCCGCGTACCTGGTCGGGATCGAGCGCGTCGTCGAGGCCGCCCGCATCCGCGGTTACGTCTAAGCGCTAGGCGCTCAGAAGTCGAAGTCCTTGGGCTCGCCCTGTTCGAACCAGAGCTCGTCGTCTTCCGGCTGATCTCGCAGGAACTCGGGCGTTTCCTCGAGCACGTCCTCCCCGTCGACGAGGTCCTCGCCCTCGAGAGCTTCCTCCTCCTCGCTCCTTTCGGTATCGGAGTGCGCTGACTCGTCGCCCTCGGGCACTCCCTCAACGGTGTGCTCAACGGTGTCGAGGGACTCGACCGGGGCGGTGTGCTCCACGGTATCGCTCGAAGACGCCGGCGGGGCGTCGGGCTCAGGCTCGCCGAGCTCGGAGAACTCGTCCTCGAGCTCGAGGTCGAGCTCGTCGAGCGCCACCTCCCCCTGGGCCGCGGGCGGCTCAGCGACGACCGCTGCCGGGCCCGCCGTCTCCTCGAACACGGCCGCCGGCTCCTGGGCTTCATCGGGCTCGACCGCAATCTCGATCTGCTCCGCCTCCGCCGATGCCTCCGGCTCGCCCGGCGCCGGGGTCTCGACCACTGCCTCAGCGCTCGGAAAATCTGGCTCGCCAGGGCGCGTCGGCGGCCCGAATGCCTCGCCTTCGAGGCGCGCGAGCTCGTCGTCGGCGGCGCCCTGGCGCCGCTTCAGCTCGAGGTGCTGTCGGATGGCGTCGTCGAGGATTCCCATCGTCGATCAGATGTGAGGAAGATTACCCGCGTGCGAAGGCTCGACGCTTGTGGTCGACAGCCGTCCACGGTCGCTGCTTGTCCATTCGTCGCTCGGATTCGTCTCCCTTCGCCGCTCAGCCGAGGTCGCCGGCGACGCGGTCGGCGACCGTCAGGTCAGGCGCCTGCATGACCCGGTTCTTGCCGCTTCGCTTCGCGTCGTAGAGCGCTGAGTCGGCCGCCGCGAACAGCGCTTCCACATCGTGAGCCGGGCCGGGCATCGTCGCCGCGCCGAGGCTTGCGGTGACGTGGATGAAGCCACTCCCTTCGACCAAGGGAATGGGCGCGGCCGCGATGCGCTCGCGGAACCGCTCGCCGAACTCGAAGGCTCCGTCGCGGTCGGTCTCGGGCAGCGCCACGACGAACTCCTCGCCTCCGTAGCGGGCGGGTGTGTCGACCTCGCGCGACTGGCTGGCAAGGATCCTCCCGACCGCACGCAACACCTCATCGCCCTGTGGGTGGCCGTAGGTGTCGTTGACGAGCTTGAAGTCGTCGAGGTCGAGGATCAGCAGCGACACGTAGTGGCGGAAGCGTGCCGCCCGGGCCGCCTCCCTCTCGATCGTCTCGCGAAAACCGCGGTTGTTCGCCAGCCCGGTGAGCTCGTCGGTCGCAGCCTGCTCGGAGAAGAGCTCGTGCAGGGCGACGTTCTCAACCGAAGCCTCCGCCTGACCGACGAGGTAGCAGAAGACATCGGACTCGTCCTTCGTGAACGCCCGGTCTGCCCGCGCGAGGCTGATCACCCCGAGCGGCTCGCCGGCCGAGTCCTGTCCGAGCGGGCTCGCGAGCGCGAACGTTCCATCCTGTGACGCCTCGAACAGTCCTTCGGCGGCGCGGGTTGCGCGATACTCCGCGGCGAGCGCGACCTCGCGAAGCGTCTCGTTCGGACGCCCAGCCTCCGCCTCCGCCCCCACGTGCCCGCTGAGGACGAGCAACCCGTAGTCCGCCCGGCAGGCGGCGACCGCGGTCTCGACCACGATCGAGATCAACGCCGAACGGTCGAGCCCCGAAGCAAAGGCCTCGCCGATCCTGTGCACGGAGCGCTCGATCTCATCGCGCTGGCGACGAAGCTGACTGAGCTGCGTGGAGAGCCGCTCGCTCATCTTGTTGAACTCCCGCGCGAGCCCGGCCATCTCATCCCCACCGACGATGGGCACCCTGCTGCTGAAGTCTCCCGCGCCGATTCGCCGGGCGGCATCGAGCATCGCGCCGATCTGTCCCTGAAGCGTGCGGGTCAGGAAGGCGACCGCCAGCAGCGCGATCGCGACAAAAGCGATCAACGCGACGGCGATGGCCGGGCTCGAGGCGAGAAAGCCGGCCTCCGCAGCCTCGGTGAAGAGCGCTAGGCGAAGCTCGCCGTCGCCGGGCAGGCGGGTGACCGCGACGCGCTGCTCCTCGCCCTCAACCGCGACGTCGGCGCCCTCGCCGCCCTGCGGCAGCGCCGTCGCCTCGATCGAGACCGTCCTCGCAAGCGTCCTCGAACGGGTGACGAGCACGGCGTCCTCGCCCGTCGTCCCGCGAACGCGGTCGAGAAAGCTCGAGGCCGAGGTGAGCGAGGCGGTCAACCGCCCGGCGCTCGTCCCGTCCCGGCTGATCTCCACCGATGCCCCCGCGACCGGGGGACGCTCACCGACGCTCAGCGCCTCGCCTTCGGGTGACTCGAACTCGAGCGTCTCGAGTCCGCGCTCAGCCGCGAGCCGCTCGAGCGTTTCGCGGGTGGCGCCGGAGGCGAGAAGAAGGTCGCGGGCAAGGGATTCGGCGACCTGCTCGGCCTCATTCACACGCTCGCGATAGAGCTGCAGCCCCACGTCGAGGTCCGACCCCAGCTGCGCATCGGTCTTTCCCGTCGCCGAGTCGCTCGCCACCTGCGTCACCACGACGCCGAGTGCCACGATCGGCAGCACGACGATCAGCAGGAAGAACAGCGTCAGGCGAGTGCGAAAGCTCATCGACATGAGCTTAAATCGGCCGCTCGGCAGTTATCCTGGATAGCTACCCGCCCGCACGGCGGCACCCGCAAGGGGCTATAGCTCAGTTGGGAGAGCGCCTGGTTCGCAATCAGGAGGTCGCCGGTTCGAGCCCGGCTAGCTCCACTGACCCGCACGGTGGTCGAACCGCGGGCAAATTGAAGGTCGGGTAGATCTCCTCGGGGCTGACGACGCGGATCTCGGCAACGAGAGCCTCGAGGAGCGCCTTGCGGGCCGGGGGGTCGCCGGTTTCGATCACCTCGCGGACGTGGCCTTGTAGGGCGCGCAAGTCCTCGTCGCTGAGCGGCTCGGGCGCCGCGGAGTCGTCGATGGCGAGCTCTTGGCGGCGCGCTTCGAGTCCGGTCAGGCGCTCGGCGAGCTGCTCGATGCGCTGGCCGCAAGCCTGCTCTGGCATGCTGCCGGCCTCGAAGGCGCGGAAGTAGCGCTCGAGCGTGGCGTTCGTCCTCCGGACGTCGGCGTCGATCCGCTTCAGCTCGGCCTCGCGCTTGGGGCGCTCCTGGTCGATCTCAGTGAACGCTTCCTGGATCGGCGACGGCTGCGCTCGCGTCACGAGTGGTGCAGATCAGTGGGGCGACGAACCGTGAACCTGGCTCACCAGCCAGCGGTCCTCGTGGCGCTCGAGCACCATCGTCATCCGGTATGGGTGCCGTTCGAGGCGGTCCTCGGTCGCGGCGGTCTCGGTGCCCTCGGCCAAGAGCCATGCGACCGACCCCGCTGTAGAGACATCGTGACGATCCCACTCCCACGAGTAGGTCGTCGGACCGTCGACATAGCGGTCGAGGAAGCACCTGAGTTCGACCCGGCCGCGGAGCAACGCCTCCTCGGAGGTGACCACCGCCACACCGGGGTCGGGAACGACAAGGCGCATCACCGCCTCGGCGTCCCGGGCTGCAAACCCGGCGCAGAACCGCTCCAGGACTTCGATCAGCTCAGTTTCAATGGCGGCGTCGGGCTTCACGTGGGCGATGCTGGAGGTCTACGTGACTGCCGGCGCCCCCTCTCGCTCGCGCAGCACGCGTCTGAGGATCCTCCCCGACGGTGAGTTCGGGGGCGTCGGGACGTCGGGTCCGAACCTGAGCCCGTGGTCTTCGAGGAGGCCCGGCGTTCGGGCTGACGCGCCCGGTCGACCCCCGCGGTGCAGCACCGTCAGGGGAGCGCCTCGCGGACGAGGTCCAGGACGGGATTGGGGTAGATCCCGATCGCGACCGAGAGCGCGGCCGTCACGACCAGCGGCACGACGACGAGCCGGCGGGGATCGCCGGTCTGCGCCGCTCCGGGCTCGCCCTGCGCGGACGCGGGCGCCGGCTCGGGCGCGGTGCCGAAGAAGGCGGTGCGCAGGATGCGCAGGTAGTAGCCGGCGCTGACGAGCGTGCTGAGGAAGAGCACGAGCAGGAAGGCGACCTCCTTCGCGTCGATCATCCCGATCGCGACGTAGTACTTGGTCACGAAGCCGGCGGTCGGGGGGAGGCCGACGATGCTGAGCGCGCCGATGGCGAAGGCGCCCATCGTCAGCGGCAGCCGGCGGCCGATCCCGCTCAGCTCGGAGATCTTCGTCTTGCCGGTGGCGATCAGGATCGACCCGGCGCAGAAGAACAGCGTGATCTTCGCGAGCGAGTGGTTGGCCAGGTGCATGATCCCGCCGGTCATCGAGCTGCGGTCCAGCAGCGCCACCGCGAGGATCATCAGCGACAGGTGGCTGATCGTCGAGTAGGCGAGCAGCGCCTTGAGGCTGTCGAGCCGGTAGGCGTAGAAGGTCGCCAGCACCACCGTGATCGAGACGAAGACCGCCGTCACGATGCCGAGGCTGAGGTCGTCCATCAGCTCCACCCCGAAGACGTCGAGGATCACCCGCAACATCAGGAAGACCCCGGCGTTGACCACCGCGACGGCGTGCAGCAGGGCGCTCACGGGGACCGGGGCCACCATCGCCCCCGGCAGCCAGCTGTGGAGCGGCATGATCGCGGCCTTGGTCGCGCCGGCCAGGAAGAGGATGTAGGCGACGACGAGCCCGGTCGAGTCCGTGTCGGCTCCGAACACGCCGCCCGGGCGGAAGTCGAACGTGTCCGAGAGGGCGAACGTGATGATGATCGCGGGCAGCAGGAAGGCGATCGAGGTCGCCAGGTGGTACTGGAGGTAGCGCTTCCCAGCTGCGAAGGCCTCGTCGGTCTGGGCGTGCGTGACGAGCGGATAGGTGATGAACGTGAGGCCCTCGTAGAAGAGGTAGAGCGTGACCAGGTTGGCCGAGAAGGCGATCCCCATCGTGGCGAAGAGGGCGATCGCGAACGAGGCGAAGTAGCGCGTCTGCGAGCGCTCCCCGACCGCGCGCACGTAGCCGATCGAGTAGAGCGTCGTGAGCAGCCACAGAAACGATGCGATGGCAGCGAACAGGAGCCCCAGCGCGTCCACCCGGAGGGCGATCGAGACCTGCGGGATGAACGAGGACAGCGTGACGTGGAGCGTCTTGCCGTCGAGCACGGCCGGCACCATGCTGAGCACGATCAGGGTCTGGAGCGCAGCCGCCGCGACCGAGCAGCCTTCGCGGAGGTTGGGACGAGCGCGGGTGGCGTAGATCAGGGCCGCCGCGAGCGCGGGGACCGCGGTGGCCAGCAGCGGAGCCGCAGAGGTCGTCTCCATCGTTACGGTAGCCGGGCCTGGTCGCCGTCCACGGTCCTCCGGGCGAGCGCTCCCCGGTCGGTCCGCTCGGCGAGCGCTCCCCGGTCGGTCCGCTCGGCGAGCGCCTCGACCGAGCCGCGCGTGATGTCGAGGAACGCCCCCGGGAACAGGCCGACCCAGAGGATCACCACGCTGACCGCCGCCGCCATCCCGGCCTCCCTGGGGCCGAGGTCGTGGAGGGTGCTCGCCGCGGACCGGGTCACCGGGCCAAGGAACGCGCGCTCGTAGTAGGAGAGGAAGAAGGCCGCGCTCAGCACGACGGTCAGCACGGCCGCCGCCGCGAGCGCCCAGTGGACGCGGAAGGCCCCCAGCAGGACGAGGAACTCGCCGACGAAGCCGCTCGTGGCGGGCAGGCCGATCGTGGCCAGGCCGACGATGAAGAAGAAGCACGCGAGCAGCGGCAGCCGGCGCGCCAGCCCGCCGTAGCGCGACAGCTCGGACGAGCCGGTGCGCGCGTGGAGGAAGCCCGCCAGCATCAGCAGCCCCGTGGAGGCGAGCCCGGCGTTGAAGACCACGAACAGCGCGCCCTGCATCCCCTGCACGTTGAGGGTGAACGCCCCCACCACCGCCAGCCCCACGTGACTCACGCCGGCGAAGGCGAGCAGCCGGTTCAGGTCGCGCTGGACGAGCGCGATCAGCGCCGCGTAGAGGACGGCGAGCACCCCGAGCACGGCGAGCAGCCAGGACCACTGCTCGGCGGCGTCGGGCATCAGCGGGATCGCGAAGCGCAGGAAGCCGTACACGCCGAGCTTGAGCCCGACCAGGAACATCCCCATCGCGACCGGCCCCTCCACGAGCGCGCTCGGCAGCCAGGTGTGGAAGGGGGGGAGCGGACCCTTGACGGCGAAGGCGAAGGCGAACAGGAAGAAGACCAGCGTCTGGAGGCCCTCCGACATGGGAGTGGCGAGCAGCGTCAGGAAGTCGGACGAGAACAGCGGGCCGTTCGGGTCCGCCCGGACGTCGCCGTAGTTGGCCCCCAGGAGCACGATGCCGATCAGCATCGGCGCCGACCCGGCGAGCATGTACAGCACGTACGTGAAGCCCGCGTGCTGGCGCTGCGACCCGCCGCCCCAGAGCTTGATCAGGAAGTAGCTCGGGACGAGCATCATCTCCCAGAAGACGAAGAAGAGCACGAGGTCGAGCGACGCGAACACGCCGACCATCGCCGCCTCGAGGCCGAGCACGGCCGCGAAGTAGGTCTTGGACAGAAACCGCGGGCTGTTCCAGGAGAAGAGGACCACCAGCAAGGTGATGAAGGCGGTGAGCGGTACGAACAGGACGCTGATGCCGTCGACGCCGACGTGGTACTGCGCGCCGACGGTCTCGATCCAGGCGACCCGCTCGGCGAGCTGGACGTCGGAGACTCCCGGTTCGAACGCGAGCACGAGCACCACCGCGAGCGCGAGCTCCGCGACCGCGACCGCGAGCGCCCCGGCGCGGGCCCGGCGGCGATCGGGGAGGAACGGCAGTACGGCCGCGCCGACGAGCGGCAGGAAGATCAGCAGGCTCAGGATCGGGAAGCCGACCTGGTCGGCGGCGAAGCTCTCATGGAGCCTCACGACGCACCTCGAAGCGTGACCACGTACTCGGGGCGCGCGATCGCGGGTGCGGGCGCCAGCGCCGGAGCCGCCTCGATGCGCCGCTCGAGCCAGCGCAGCGAGCCGTTCATCTCGCGCAGGAAGGGCCCGCTGTCCAGACCGATCCAGAAGATGACGCCGCCCAGCGCGAGCGCGATCAGCAGCTCGCGGGGGCGCAGGTCGGGCAGACGCCGACGAGACGGGCCAGCCGGGGCGGGCGGCGACGACGGCGGGGCGGTCGCGGGCGCCGCGGCGGTCGCCGCAGCCGGCGCGCCTGGGGTGCGCGCCGCGGCCGGGGGCGTCGCCTCCCCGACCGGCGGCGACTGCGCGGGCGCGCTCGTGGCCGCGGCCGCCGTCTCGGTGGCGAGGTCGGGGTCCGGCCCCATGAAGCCGCGCTGGAAGTACCAGAGCAGGTAGGCCGCCGTGAGGACGGTCCCGGTGCCGACTGCCAGCGCCATGGTCCAGCCCACCTCGTAGGCGCCGATCAGGATGAGATGCTCGCCGTTGAACCCGCCGGTGCCCGGGAGCCCGACGGTGGCGAGGGCGAGGACGAGGAAGGTCGTGCTGAGCAGCGGCAGCGCGTAGACCAGGCCGCCCATCGAGCTCAGCTCCGGCGGGCCGACGCGCGTGTGCAGGAAGGCCGCGACGAAGAACAG
>Ga0136632_10000007_pt1 | contig 59265 bp, 57 predicted proteins | sample AntDrymUQ6112106_2_FD_104670 | JGI IMG/M metagenome (GOLD analysis project Ga0136632, IMG submission 104670) | Polar desert sand microbial communities from Dry Valleys, Antarctica - metaG UQ611 (21.06) | ecosystem: Environmental > Terrestrial > Soil > Desert | place: Antarctica: Dry Valley...
CGCGAGCGGCCCGCCGTCTGGGCGCCCGCCGTCGCCGCCCGGCGAGCCGCTCGCGTCCGGGCGCTGTGCGTCCGGCGCCGCCGCCGAGCTCGCGGCGCCGGCGAGGAGCGCGGCGATCGAGACCAGCGCGGCTAGGACCAAACGCCTAGCTCGCGAGGGCATCCTCGGTCTCCTCCTCGAGGAGCTCCTCGCCGGCGAGAGGCCCGCCGCCAGCGTCCGCCACCGCGCTCCCGTGGCCCGCGGCCCGCGGCGTCGTGTCGAGCGCCGCCAGGAGCTCGGGTTCGGGGTCGATCCGCATCGGCACGACGCGCCCGTCGACGTCGCGGAAGTAGCAGCGCCCGGCGCGAAAGCCGATCAGCCGCGAGCGCAGGAGCTCATCGTCGGCATCGAGGCGAAGCAGCGCCAGCGCGCGCTCCGCCTCGCCCTCGGTCTCGACCCCGAAGGCGAAGTAGGAGCCGACGAGGTTCTCGAGCTCGCCGGCGTCGCCGACGATCTGGCTCGCGAGGATCGGCGTGATGTTCATCGACCGCCCCATGCGCGAGAGGCGGTCCATCAGCGCCCGCCCCTGGGAATCGGTGAGGAGCGCCCACGCCTCGTCGAGGGCGAGCACGGAGTGGGTCGCCTCATCCTCCGAGCAGAGCCGCAGCGCATAGGCGGCGAGCAGGCGGACGATCGCCTGGGAGATCCGCTCGTCCTCCTGGAGCTCCGAGCGCCGCGTGCCGGGCAGCGGGCGGGCCAGGTTTCGAATCCGCAGGGAGACGACCTGTGCGCTCCCGACCTCGGGGAGCTCGCGCCCGGGCTCGGAGTAGCCGAGGCGCGCGAGGCCGGCCTCGAGGTGGACCTCGAGCGCCCGCGCCGCGTCGAGCGCCGCCGGGGTCCCGGTGCGGAGCTCGGCGAGCACCTCGCCGGTGCTCCGCGCCCCCGCCTTCGCCGCGAGCGCGACGGCGGCGCGGATCTCCGTCTGCCACTCCGCCGGCACCGGGCCGGGCAGGATCGTCGTCAAGAACGAGTAGGTGAGGTCCTCGCGGCTCTCGGCCGTTCCGATCCTCATCGGGTCGAGCAGGCCCCGGTAGCGCTCGGAGGGCCCGAGTTCGATCGTCTCCATCGCCTCGGCGACCCCGGGGAGCCGCTCGAGGCGGTGATCGCCCTTCGGGTCGATGTCGACGATCGGCGATGAGCCCTGGAGGAAGGCCTGGTAGAGGAGCGTCTCGAGCGCCATCGTCTTGCCCGAGCCGAGCGAGCCCGTGAGCAGAACGGTCGGCGGGCGGCTCTGCCGCGAGGCCTCGCCGGCGTCGAACTGGATCGGGGAGCGCGAGCCGGTGAGCGCGTAGCCGATGTAGGGGCCGATCTCCGAGCCCGCGTGGGAGATCGCCGTCGGCACCATCGCCCCGAGCTGCTCAGGGAGTAGGTGGGCGAGGTAGTCGCGCACGGGAAAGGACTGGGCGGGCATCGCCGCGAGGAAGAGGCGGTGCTGCTCGCCGAGCGGGCGATGGACGCGAACCGGCGAGAACTCCGCCCGCAGGCGCTCGACGCGCTCCTCGAGCTCCTCGGCGCCCGGCGCGCCGACCGAGAGTGCGACCGCGGAGCGCAGGAAGGGCGGGTGATCGGAGGCTCCGAGGCGGTCCTCGAGCTCGCGCGCGTCGGCGACCTTGCGCGCCGTTCGCGAGGAGGTGCCACGCTGGCCGTGGCCCTCCTCGCCGGCCTGCTGCTCGGCGTCGATCGCCCGCTTTTGGGCCAGCTTCTGCGCGGCGCGGTTCGGAACCCACTCGCAGCTGAAGATCGCGTCGACGGGGAAGCCGAGCTCGAGCGGGCTGAACAGGAGCTCGGCGTCGGCGCCGGGGAAGCTCGCCTCCTCGGGAAGCGCCCCGAGCACGAGCAGCGCCTGGTGGGAGCTGCCGAGCTCGGTCTCGACGCGAAGCGAGCGCGCCTCGACCGTGACCCGCGACTCGTGCAGGCGAAGCAGGTCGTGCTCTGCGGGCTCAAAGCGCCCGCCCTCGGGGTCGGTCCAGATCGCCTCAGGGCGCCAGTGGGGGTCGACCTCGAGCGCACCGAGGCCGCGCCCGTAGGCGGCGCGGATCAAGCGCGCGATCTCCCCCGAGCGCGCGCGCTCGCAGGGCAGGTAGTCGCCGACGCGGTCGAAGGCGCGCTCCTCGCGGCGGCGGAGCTCGGCGAGCTGCGCCTCGCCGAGCCCGCGCGCCTCCGCGAGCCCGAGCGCGCCGGCGAGCTCGCGCAGACCGCGCCGGACCCGCGCGCCGGCGTTCTGGGCGCCGGCCGGGGGCCCGAGCCGCACGAGGCAGAAGAGCTCCGGGCGGACGACCTGGCGCGCGGCGAGGCGCTCGCCCTGAGCGGCGAGGTAGGCGCGGAACGCCTCCGCGTGCCCGGTGCGCGGGTCGAGCGTCGAGAGCGCCCGCTCGAGGTAGCGGTCGAGCGACCAAGCACGCGCCGAGCGGATCAGCTGGAAGTCGGTCTCGACCGAGTAGGCGAAGGCCTCGATCCGCTCCTTGAGCTCGAGCTTTCGGTTCGCCGAGAGCCCGGGGTAGCTCTGGCCCTCGAGGCGATAGGCCGCCCAGGCGTCCTCGGGCCCCGAGGCGAAGACGAGGTTTCCGTGCAGGAAGTAGTGCGGTCGACGGATCACTCGAAGACCACCTCGCCGCCCTCGGGCACCTGGATCGCATGGCCCTCGAGCAGCGGCCGCGAGCGCTCGGAGAGCGCGCTCACCCGCACCCGCCTCGCCTCGTGAAGCGAGCCGGCCGGCCTGCGGCCGGCGAGAGCGCCCCGGCGCTCGAGCTCGAGCCGGGCTGGGTAGCGCAGGAGCACGGTCGCGGGCCCGCGCACCCTGCCCGGGCGGTAGCGGGGCTCATCGCCCGAGGGAGCGATCCGCACGGCCTCGAGCGGCGCGAAGCTCCTCCCGACCGCCGGGGCGCGGCGAAGGCCCGCCAGGGTCCGCGCCGCGATCCGCTGGCGTGCCGCGGCCCACAGCGCGTGGTGGGGGCGGCGCCCGTCGACCTGCCACGAGCTGAGCGCCCAGGCGCCGAGGATCGGCAGCCCGATCAGCCGCAGCGCCGGCTCGAGGAGGGCGAGCAGCCCGCCGAAGAGCGGCAGCTTCGAGGCGACGAGCACGACGACGAGGACGCCGACGAAGTAGCCGAGGGCCGCCGCCGAGAGCCCGCCGGGGTGCGGGATCCGCCAGCGATCGACGCGGAAGATGCGCCTCTCGACGACGTCGACGACATCGCGGTAGGAGCGCACGGGGACCGTGCGGCGGGCATCCATCTCGGGGCCCCTGCCCTAGAGGACCGAGTTGTAGATGCCCTTGAACAGGTTGAGGGCGGCGCTCGGCTCGATGATGAACATGCCGGCGATCAGCCCGACGACGACGATCATCATCGCCTGGCCGATCGAGCGCGCGGCGAAGGCGGCGATCCCGAATGCCCCGATGAGGACGATCAGGAGCTGGGTCAGGTTGCCGGAGATCAGCTCCGCGAGGTTGTCGCCGGCCTTCGCCGCCGAGGAGCCTCCGCCACCCGGCTTCGCCGCCAGGGCGGCGAGCGGGAGGCAGAGCGCAAAGAGCGCCGCGCCGATCAGCGCGGAGGCGAGCTTGGTCTTGGTGGTCATCTTCTTCCCTCCTTGGGATCAGGGGTCGGTTGGCACGGTCTCGATGAAGGTCACGACGCTTCGTCCGCGCTCGCGGGCGACGCCGATCTCGTAGGTCAAGGTCCAGCTGGCGCCGAGCTCGTCGCGGGCGGTGACGGTGGCGAGCACCGCCGAGGAGCCGGCGCCGGCGGCCCAGGCGATGCCCTCGACGGAGAGCAGGCGAAGCGGTCGGGTCGGCGCCGAGACGACCGCCCCGCGCGCCAGGTCGGCGGCGAGGTTCGCCTCCGAGCCCGCGAGGTAGTTCGAGACCGCCCGCCGCGCCACGGCGAGCACCGCTCGCTCCTCGACCGCCTCGCGCTCGGGGAGCGGGGCGCGAGAGGCGATCGGCGGCCCGACGAGCGACGGGTAGGCGGTGAGGCCGATCGCGCCCTCGAGGCGGTCGAGCGGCGCCGAGAGGTAGAGCGGCTCGGGCTGGGTCGAGACGCCGACGGCGACGACGACGATCCGCCCGCCGGCGATCGCCTCCTGGTTTGAGGCGACCTGGGTCCAGAGGACCTCCTGGGAGCCGCGCGCGGCGGTGAGGCCGGCGTCGAGCTCGAGGTCCTCGGGGAGCAGCGGGCGCAGGAGGCGCTCGCGCAGGCCCGGGCGGGCGGCGTCGTAGGCGAGATACGCTCGCGCGAAGCGCTGAGCGAAGTCCTGGGCGGCGTTGTCGACCACGACGCCCGAGGATCCGGCGCTCGCCGGGTCCGACGGCCAGAACATCGACCGCAAACCGACGAGACACGTGAGGGTAAGCGCCCCCATCGCGAGGTAGCGCGGCGCCCGCGCGCGCAGCTGCTCGAGGCGCGCGGAGCGCTGGATCATCCCCATGCGCTCGACGACCGTCGCGCGGGCCCCACTCACGGGCCGAACTCACGTCTCACATCGGCACCCGTCGCACCGTTCGCTCCGTCCGAGCTTCCGGGCGCGGGCGCGGTGTCCGGCGGGGCCGTGGCAGCGACTGGCTCGGGCGAGGGCGGCGCCGGGGGTCCGGTCGCAGGGGTGATGGGCGCTGGCGCGGCGCGCGTGCCGGCCGACGGGCTCGGCGGAGACGCCACGCTGGTTTCTCCTCTTGCCTCTGGCTGAGCCGGGCGAGCGGCGGGCTTCGGCGCGCCTCGATCCGGACTTTCGCGCGCGTCCGAGGACCTGCGCCGGCCAATAGCGGGTGAGGCGCCGTCCTGAGGAGCCGTCTGGGTGAACCCATCGCGGCTTCGCTTTGAGACCGATTCTTCGCTACCCGCGAGCAGTGCTCCGGCCAGAAGGGCTGCTGCGAAGCCAAGCGCGCCAAGCGGGGCCACCCGGCCTGGCAGCCCGGAACGAGGACGCCGAGGCCTCTGCGGCGGGGGCTTCTCGCCCTCCTCAGGCGGGCGCTTGACGTCCTCGAACTCGGGGGGCGGCCCGTCAGGCTCCGAAGGCGTCGCCGCGATCGGATCGGAGACTGGCTCGTCCTCCGGCCGGGACGCAGCCGGCTCGAGGGAAACCCCGAACTCGGCCTCGTCGAGGAGCCTCTCCGAGCCGAGCAGGAAGACGTCTGCTCCGCTTCGCCGGCGCCTCATTAGGAGGCCTTCCGTCGGGTGGCGGGCATTGCTGCCATCGCCACCTAGACGGACGGAGGGCGGAAAGGTCTACGCGGATCTCATCTTCGAGCGCGAGTGCCCAAGGTCGGAGCCCGGGGCCGGCTCACGCCTCTTACGACCGCGAAGGCGTAAGGGTTCGGTCGGGGCTGGGCTTGTGCGCTAGGCCGAGGAGGGACGAGCCGATCCGGGCTGGTCCCGACGTCGGCTCCTCAGCCAGATCGTCTCACCCCCTAGGGCAGCCGCCGCTACTCCGAAGATGATGGCGGCGGTCCAGATCGCCTCGAGAGGCGAGAGGACGAGCACGGCCACGATGATCGCCGCCAGCACCCCGGTGCCGACGTACATCGCTCGTTCGATCGCCTTCGCGCTCATGTGTTCAATGATAGGTCAGAAGACGACGATCGCCGCAACGATCACGTAGACGAGAGCCCCGAGGATGCCGCCCAGCGCTGAGGCGAGGCCGACCCAGGTCCGCTTCCGCTCGTAGCGGTCCTGCGGTCGCGGCGGCCCGAACTCATCGAGCGCTCGACCGACGACCTGGCCGATCAGCACGCCGGCGCCGAGCACCAGGATGAGGAAGCCGAGCCAGTCAGGCAGTTCGTCGGGAAACCGATCGACACCGAGAACGGTGGCGGTGGCCGCGGCGACGCCGGTAAGAAGCGCGACGGGCGTGTCGTCGTTCATCGGCTATCTGCCCGGCTCACGCACGTCGTCGATCGTCTGTACCCGAGGTCGCCAGCTGCGCCTCCCTGGCCACGCGTGTAGCCCAGCGACCGAGCTACCGGCGCAGACAGATGACACGGGCCTCGAGCTGGTTAAAGGCCTCGGCCGTCTCGCCACGCACCACGTATCCGGTTGCTCGAGCCGGCGGTCTTTCGTCCGTGTTAGGCCCCGCGAACCGAATGGTCCCTCTACCCGACCACCCACCCCCGCCGGAGATGAAGCGCTCGTTCTTCTTGCAACGCGCTTCCACCGACAATGGCGTCATCGGATCCGCCGAATCAGCTTGCCGGGTAGCCACGCGGACGACCGGCTCCCTGAGCTCGTCGGCGTGGATCGCACCGGCCTTGATCTTCGGCGAGGTCACCGCGTCTCTCTTTAGATCCTTTGTCCCGATCCTCTCGGCGGCATAGGCCCCGCCCGTCGCGAGGGCGCAGAACAGGGCGAGGTAGGCGGCGATCGTCGTGTGGTTTGGCATGCGAGATCTCATCTGCACTCCTCGATCGTGTCCATCGGTCATTGAAGCCCGCGCGGCGGCGGCTTGCCCCCGTTCGGACCGCAAGCACCAGCCGTTGCGCCGACCTCGTATCGCTTTAGTCGGCCTTGACGATGATCTTTCGGGATCGTGTCGCGATCCCGACATAGGGCCAGTCACTCTCGCCTGGCACCTTGAGCCGGAACTTGAATCGCGTGTTCTGGACGTAATGCTTGCCGAAGCGGTAGCGAAAGCTGTACGAACCGTCGGCCCTGGTCCGGAAGGCCTGCTTGACGGTGTCCCACTTCGCCTTCTTGCCGAGGCGGACCTGGACCTCGACCTGCTTTCCCTTCGGCGGGATCCTCGCATCGAGGTGGCGCACCGAGCCGCGAAAGCGGACGGCCTTCCCCTCGGAAACCCGCTTGTGAACCGGCTTGAAAGCGGCAGCGCTCTTGACTCTGATGCTTCCAGTCTGATCAGCGCTTGGGAGGTACTTAGTCGACCCCTCGTAGGACGCGCTAACGGTCCCGGAGGGCCCAGGCGGAATCTCAACCGACCAGCGCCCCTCGGCGTCGGTCACTGCATCCCCTTCACGGCGCGGGTAGAGCGCTCCGCGGTGCATCTCCTGCGTGACGACGATCCGCTTGCCAGCGAGCGGGTTTCTCTGCGCGTCGAGGAGGCGGCCCTGGGCGCGCGAGGACTCGCCGTATCGAAGCGTCTGCGACCTCCCCCCTCCGCCGCCGAGGTTCGACTCGAGCACGGTCGCGCCCTTGAGCGGGAAGCGAAGCACCATCGCTTGGCCGTTTTCTCGCTGGGTGCTCGCCGTGGCGTTGCCGGCGACGTCGCTGCCCTCGAGGCGGAACTCGTAGTCGCCTGGCGGCATCGACGCACTGTCAACCCGAGTGGAGATCTCGCTCCCCGCCCGGTCGGTGTCTAGCTGTTGCCATGTCTCGCCCCCAATCCGGCGAAGAAGCATCCTCGGCTCTCCCGAGAGCCCCGAGTGCTGATCGGCGGCATGCGCGCGAATCAGCTCCGGATCCTCGGGATCCTCCGAGTTTGCGAACCAGAGCTCAGGCCGAGCGTTGTCGACGAGAACGGTCCGGTCGACGGTGGCCGAATTGATCGGGTAGTCCCAGGCGAAGAACCGGATCGAGTTCTCGCCGTTGCGGAAAGGGGCGGCCCGCGTGTCGAGCTCGGTGCTGAGGTTCGCCCACCCGCCGAAGCACGGGGCGGCCCGGCGCACATAGGGGCGGCTGAGGTCTCCGGGACAGCCCGGCCCCCCGGCGTTTCCAACCGACGCCCCGTTCACCTGCGCTCCAAAGACGAGAAGCCCCGAGCCGCCGTCGATCGCCGACCCGCTCAAGGTCTGCGTGCCGCGCCGCCAGCCGCCGGCGAGCAGGTTTCCGCCGATCTCCTGGATCGACGGGTCGGCGGCATCTGCGAGCTGGATCTCGACCTCGCGGACGAAGAAGTGCGCCGCCGAGGACTGACTACAGCCGCCCGCTCGCCGGCAGTACAGGTTCACGACGATATTTCGGTGATGGAGCCCGCCCCAACTGAACGGGGCGAACCCGCCCGCGTCGTTCGGCGCGCGGTAGATGGTCGTCCCACCGCCGCTGAAGTCGACGACGCCTATGTCCGCATTGAAGTCGTCGGCTGACCGCGCGTCGATCCGCATCGAGAAGTAGCGGATCGCGGTCCCCGCCGGAGCGTTGAACTGAAGCAAGGCTTGATTGCCGGCACCACCGAATCCACTGCTTTTCAGCTGGTAGGACCAGTCCGAGATCGCCTGCCCGCACTTGTCCCGCGCCGAGAAACCTGCTCGCTCGTCGAGCCCGACGTGTTCAACAACGCCTTCGCGGTTGTAGCTGTGGCAGTTGAGCCAGTTGTAGGTGTTGCCGGCCGCTTGGGCGCCGGCGGGGACCGCCGCGAGCGCCCCCAGCGCGAGCGCGACGAGCGCCGCGCGCGCAGGAATCGATCGGTTGAGGTTGAGCATGGTGGTTCTCCTCTCATCGGGCGCCCTCACGGCCCGAACTCCTGTCTCACGTCTGAGCCGCTCGCGCCGCTCCCTGTGCTTGAAGATCCCGAGCTCCCGCTAGCCGGCACGCCGGCACTTTCGAGCCCGAGCTCCTGCTCCTGCGGCGGCGTCGAAGGCGCCACCGTCTCCACCGGCGCCGGCTCCGCCGGGGCGGGCGCCGGCTCCGGCGCCGGCTCCTCGGAAGGACTGGGCGCCGAGTTGGTCTCGGGTGACGGCTCAGGGTGATCGAGTTGACTTGGCAACACGCCCGCGGGTTCTGGCGGCTCGACCCGAGCCGGGTCCTCCACACGCCGCTCCGAGGCGGACTGCCGCGGGGCCTCGCCCGACGCGTCACCGGGCCCGCCTGGTGCCGGGAGCAACCCAGAGGCGACGCAGGCGGCGACCGTCGCGCCCGTTGCCAGGCAGCCGGCCGCGGCCTTGCCACCGAGGCTGAGGGCGCCAAGCTTCGCGAGCACGCCCGCGCTCGCCGCCCCGGCGCCCCGTCCCGCACCCGAGCTCGCGAGGGCGGTGGCCGCCTCGGAGGCATCGCTCGAGTCGCGCGGAAAATGCGACGTGGTCGCCTCTCGGATCCGCCCAGGCAAGAGGGCGAGCCGCTCGAGAATGCCGGAATCGGCGCTCTCGAAGGCGATCGGGGGGAGCGCGGCCGCCGCGGTTTGGTGGCCGCGGTGGAGTTCGCGAAGCAAGGCGGCGGCCTCGGGACTGTTTCTGATCAGCCGTTCCGCCCGGGCCGCTTCGCGAGCGCTCGCGACCCCGAAGGCGTAGGCACTGAGGAGCTTGTACTCGCCACGGGCGTAGGGCGAGTCGGTTCCAATCAACGCCGTCTGGACGTGCGCGTGCGCGAGCTTCAGGTGCTTGTAGAACGTCGATCGCTTCATTCCCAGTCGTCTCAGCGCGGCTCCGGGGTCGAGTCCCTCGATCACCGTCGCCCGGTAGACAGCCTGCTGGGCGGGCGGAAGCTGCTCGGCAGCCTCGATGCCGCGGGCCAGATCCACCCGCGCGAGGAGGCTTCCCTCGGGATCTCTTGCTCGCGCCGTATCGGGGATCGCGTCCGGCTCCTCGGTCAACTCGAATCGACCCCGCCGCAAGCCGTCGAGCGTCAAGTTGCGAGCCGCGGTCTTGACGAACGCCGTGGGCGAGCGCACCTCCTCTCCCGCCTTGTGGCGGTCGAGGACCCGCAGGTAGGCCTCTTGGGCGAGGTCCTCCCGGTCTCGTTCGGAGAGCGTGGCGCCAAACTGCATCGCCAAGCTCACCATCGTCTTCTCGACGATCTCGCCGGCATCTGCGATCAGGTCAGCCATGGGCGCCGTCGGCCCGATTCGACAGCACGCCTTCCAGCGCCCCCATGACCGCGCGGGCGGGATGCTCTTCCGTCGCCGGCAGGCGATCGATGAACGCTCGGACAAAGCTGCAACCCAGGTCCGAGCTCAACCGCCCGACCAGGTACTCGAGCTCGACCTCCAGCCCCGCATCTCTTGCGATGGCCGCCTCCAGCCGATGCCGCTCGGACTCGCTCAGCTCGGCAGCGCCCAGAGCCCGTTTCCAGTCCTCCCGCTCCTTCCCCATACGCCTCCTAGACGGACGACGCCCCCATCAGTCCACGCAACCTCCTAACGAACTCTGTATCAAGAATCACTTTCGCCTAACCATTCTGCTTCCTCTCCTCCTCCCATGTCGCACTCCAGATGACTTCCCCCCTGAGGCGCAGCCTCCGCCGACCCCGTCCTCGCTCGTGGCGGGGGCGGGGTCGGCGGGGGCGGAGCGGCGTACGCCGCATGGGCATCAGGAGAGCCACCCCCGGCCTGCGGACTGCCTATCCGTATCTGAGTTCGCAGGCCGCGACCGCTACCTCTGACGGCGCAGTGGGGGCTCTCCAGCAGGGGGCGGAGCACGAGCTGAGCGCGCGGGCGCTGGGCAGCGCGCTGACTGCCGGACTCGACGGACAGCGGCTCGTGGGCGTGCAGGACGCGAGCGTGCGCACAGGAACCGCGGCCTCTACTGCTCGGCGAACCGAATGCGTAGTTCTCCCGCTTCGTCACGGCCGGCCGGACGCGACGGATCGGGCGCTGGACAATCCACGACCTGCGGACTGCCAGCGCCCCCTCGCCCGTCCATGTTGGCGCGGCCAGCAGGATGGGAATCGTTCGTATCGGCCTCAGCGGATGACGCGTGCTCGCATTCCCGGCGCGGTCGTAGGCAATCGCGCTCGCCTCGTGCAGGAAGAGGGAGTCGGCTGCGGTCATCTGACGCGACCAGGTGATCGGCGGACAGCTTCCGGGACCGCACGGGCGCTCGACTGCGCCGAGGAGCTCCGTCGAGGTAGAGCTCGAGCCGCTCCGGCCCTGAGGCATAGCTGCTCCCGACGGGCGGATCGCCCGCGGAAACCCGGAGTTCGTACGTTCCGGCGAGGGTGGGATCGCCGGCGCTGATCGTCACCTGCGCCTCGTCGGGGTCGGCGCGGAGCGTGATCGGGAAGCTGCGCTCGCCGAGGTGCCCGAGCGCGCCGGTGGCAACCATGCGCACGGTATGAGTGCCGACCGGCAGGTCCTCCAGATCGCCCGCCTGACCGTCCAAGTGGCGGCCATCTCGCGGCTTCCGTCCGGGTGCGCGCAATCTTGAGCCGGGGCCGCGAGGCGCGGCTCCGACTCGCCGTGGCGCCAGCCAGACCGCTCAGGGACTCGGCGCCGAGATTGACCAGCTCGCTCCCCTTCTTGAGATCGTCATCGACCGGGGTCTTGGCCATGTCGGGACGGTACCCGAGGGCGTTCCGACGTTCGGGGGGCGCCTCCTACGGGATCGGTTGGTGGGCTTCTGATCTCGCCGCACGAACTGGCGGCTTGCTAGCGCCGCCCCACGCGCAGCCGGCCTTGATTTTCCGCGCGTCGGCTACGCGAAAGGACTCCCCAGCCGTCGTCACCTTGAGCCGTGCCCTTGCCTTCCCGGGCAGCTCGGCAACCTGAGAGCCGCTCAGGACGAGGTGGTCCCGTCGCACCCGCCTGCGTCCAGGGGATCTTTGCGCTCATCTTTTTCGAATCCACCCGCGCCGTCTACGCCTGGCAGGAGCCCTGCAGGAGCGGATCAGGCCGCTGACCACGTAGTCGTGGCGACCCTCCCGCTCGGCCCGGGCGGCCTCGCCCGCGTCGACACCTCAACGAAGCGAAAGCTGCGCGACGCGGGCGTACGCGGATGCGATCTACGCCTGCGTCGGCGGCGGCGGCTACGTCGGCCGCGACGGGATCCTGCCCGAGGGCGGGCAGCGCGCGCAACGGGCCCAGGACGGCTGAGCGCCCGGCCGCGGCCGCGGCGCGATCCGGCGCCTCAGTAGTCCCGCTCGGCCCAGGCTTCGTGCGGCGCGGAAAGCTGACTGTTCAGGAACCGGCTCGCCGCGGCATCTTGAGCTCCGGTGAGGCATCCCCGTGGCAGAGGACCTTCCTCCGCTCGCCGTCGATTCTGTAGCGGCGAACCTCCCTGAAGATCCTCGCCTTGTAGATGCCGGGCTCCGTCCGCTTGATGATCCAGACCCCGCGTTCTCCACTTGCCTTGGTCCACACCTCCTTTCTGGACCCATCCCTCGTCGTATATCGCAGCCGCACATCACGATCAAACGAGCAGTTTGAGTGCCACTTGGGCTTGATCCATCCTTGGACGCCGACGACCTCCATCTCTTCGCTGTACTCGTAGTCGATCATGACCCGCGATCTGTAGTGGAAGTCGTAGTCACCTGCCCCGGCCCCGCCCGCGGCGCCGGGCCAGGCAAGCGCGAGCGTCGCGCTGATCAGCCCTAGCGAAAAGAGAGGTGCTCTCGGCCGCCCTGCTCGCCCTGAGGCGCGGCGCTTTCGGCTCATGGAGCGGCCACCACCTGCACGTTGTCGATCCGGATGCGGCAGCCGGTCGGCCGCGGGCATGGGATCCCAGGGTCGCCAGGCTCCGCCTCCGCGTGGTAGAGGCCCATCCGCAGGTGACTCGGGATCGCGTCACCCGCCCTCAGCCCGTCATCTCGGGTCCCCGCGATCTCTGTCTTCAGCGTCTTGATGCCGACGGTGGGTTCCTGGGCTTCGTAAGCGTCCGTGACGAAGCCGTCGTTGTCGAGGTCGACGTACACGCTGACCCTGCCCTGCGCGGGATCGTCCGCGTAGGTGGCGTCGATCGCAAAGCGAGTCCAGGTGTCGTGCTGCGCCGGCGCCGACCAGATCTGGGTCCGGCTGTTCCTGAAGATCCACTGTCCGTCATAGGCCTCGAGGGCGAGAACCGGGTTTCTCGCATCGTCGCTCGGAGGGTCCATCAGATCGGACGGGTTGGTCTGCTTCATCTGCATCACCACCTGCCAACGCTCCTGATTCAGAGGATAGCTCTGCGGCAGGTAGATCGAGAAGTAGGTGATGCGTCGCTGCCCGTCGCGATAGAGGACGGTCGGGCCGGTGCGGTGGTCGTTCCTTCCGAGCTCGCAGCGCTCACCGGAGGAGAACACTTCGTCGCCGTCGAAGACCGTGAGTTCCCTGGCCTGCGGTCCGCTCTGCGGCGTCCCGCCGGCGACCAGAGCTGGGGGCTCAGCCGGAGTCACGCGTCCGAGCCGCTCGGCATAGATCGCTCAGGAATTACCTATCACTCAGGGTAGGAAGATCTACACCTAGGGAGGCGACGCGATGAGGCGCTCGAGGCGCCCGTACGGATGGCCGCGAGCGCCCCGATCCGAGAGCTTCCCCAAGCCGCCACGGCGCCTAACAACACGAGATTCGGGACGCCAAGAGCGACGACCAGGACATCTCGTCCCGCGTCGAGCAGAAGATAGCCGCCGATCAACGGCCCGATGACGATCCCGACGGCAGGAATCAAGACGGCGGCACGGCGAAATGAGTGCAAGCGGCGGATCGTGCCGTTCGACAGACCGGTCTCCCATGTCAGAGCTGGACCCGGCCCTGCGAGAGACTTGTTGATCCGCCCTCAAGCTGGGTGAGATGCTCCCCAGCGCGAGTCGTCCGCTCCGCCTCGGCCGCCATCATCCCGGCGCCAAAGAGCACCAACAGAGGGACCAGTGCCATGAGCACTAGCGCAGCCAACACCACGTCTTTGTCGCTCGCTACCACGGCAGCTATATCGCAACGCCAGCGGTCGCGAGTCCGTATTGCGCGATCTGTTGAAGGCGTGCTATCGCCTCAAGCGACTCTTGCCGAAGCGTCCTGTACTCCTCGAGAGCGGCTTGACACCAGTCGTCCATGGGCTCGTGGGAGATCGTACGGCGGAAGACCGCTCGGGGAACGAGACCGAGATGAGACCACCACTACCGGGAATTGGTCTGCAGCGACATTCGGCTGGCCTTCCCGCCAGAAGTTTGCGACTTCAGCATCAAGGAGGATCGTGGAAATCGCCGTCACACCGGTGCCAGACGCCCCGGTTATTGCTTCGGGCTTGGTCTTCGGCTCGCTGGTAGCTGTCCTGCCCACGGACGTTGTGAACGCGGCTGATCGGCGGCCGGCCACCTAGCGAGCTGTGGGGCCTGCGCTCGTTGTAGTGCTCGAGCCAGTGTGGCAGGGCTCGGTTGCGGTGGCGGTAGGAGCGGTAGGCCATCCCGTAGGCCCACTCGCGTCCCATCGTCTGGTGAAAGCGCTCGACCTTGCCGTTGGTCTGCGGCCGGTAGGGCGCCGTCGTTAGGTGCTTGATCTGGCGCCCGGCCAGCAGCTCGCGCAGCGAGCGGTTCTTGACGTAGGTGAACGCGTTGTCGGTCATCAAGCGCCGCGGCCGAACCCCGTAGCCGCCGAACCAAGCCAGCGCGCGGCCGACGAAGGCGGTCACGGTCTCGGCGCGCTCGTCTGCGAGCAGCTCAACGTAGGCGAGCCGCGAGTGATCGTCGACGATCGCGTGGGCGAAGTCATAGCCGACGCGAGTGCCGTCGCTCATCCAGTTGCGAGAGCGCTGCGAGCGATCGCCGGTGACCCGGTGGCCGGGGCGCTCAAAGCGCGCGTAGCGCGCCGTGTCCATGTGCAGCAGGTCTCCGGGGCAGGGCCACTCGTAGCGATTGGCGGTCTCCCTGGGCGCCCTCGGCGGCCGCGAGATGCCGTGGCGGCGAAGCACCTTCCAGACGGTCGAGTGCGGATGACCGGTCTCCCCGCCGACCAGCCGCGGCCCCCACCCGGTTCGCCGCCGGCACTCGCAGATCCGCTCCTGGTCGGGCGTTCCCAGTAGCCGCGGAGAACAGCTCGGACGACTGGAGCGATCAAGCAGCCAGCTCCCCGACTCGAGTTCTTCGGACGTCGCAGCCAGCCGCCGGTGCCACCAACGGTGGGCCGTGGCGGGCGCCACGCAACGACTCGATCGCATTGACCAGGGCGAGCCGGCCTGCCGGTCCGAGGGCAGCGTTAGCGTGAACCTTCATCCGGGTCCTCCTTGGAGGCGTAGGGCGTAGACACCCCAAGCCTCTGGGTGGGCCCGGATGGCTTTTCAGCCGTTCACAAGGTGTGTGGGCAGGTCAGCTAGTGCACGCTGCCGCCACGTCCCGGTCGCATCGGCGGTTTGCCCCAGTTTCCTCGGCTATCTCGCTTGCCCACCGACCTTCGAAGGTAGGAGCGCTCTAGGAAGAGTCAAGTAGACGCCTCGACGGCTCAAGCGCCCTCAGCTGCACTCCGTCGAGTCTAGGAGCAGCGGAACTTCGACCGGAGCGCCGTGGAGCAGGCGGAACTCGTAAGCCGGTATCCCGTCCAGGGCTGCCGTAATTGCCCCGCATAGGCGCTCCTTGTCCTGCGCGCCGTGAACTGCAACGACCAGGTGCCGGTCTCTGTCCCTCGCCGGGCGTAGATCGACTTTCGCGATCGACTGTCCCGACGGGAGCGCCGCGGAGATCAACTCCCGAATCTTCTCTTCAAGGCGCTGCTCGGCAACTGATGGCCGGTTACCTTCCTCGCGCCAGGACTGGATCCGCTCCCTCGCCTTCGGGTTCAGCGAAAGCTGCACCGTCAGAGGCATCTGGCTCAGCCCGTGACCGTGGACCAATCGCGACGGTCGGCGTGACTTCGAGGGGGACATACCTATCGGCCGGCATCGTGCGACGCGGCGAGCGAACTCATCGCTTCCGCAATGCGATCGCACGAAGCGTCGGTGGTCGCGCCGGTTTCGATTAGGCCGAGGCACCGCTGCAACGGCTCGCCGAGCGCTGCCGCGGCTCCCACCCGCTCCGCCGCCGGAGAACTTGCGTCCGCATCCTTGGCAGCGTCCGATGCCGCACCGCAGATTTCCGGCAGCCTCGTCGCGTCGGCAGTGCGTGCCTCTGCACAGCTCTTCGCGATCGCTACCTGCTCCGTCCGCTCGCTAGAAACGTAGTCGGTCCCCAGCGCAAAGAGAAGGAAGCCCACGACGAAAACGCCGTACGCAGCCTGGGACATGGAGTCTCGGATCGCGTTCGACGCGCGCCGACGGACAACGAGATGCGCCGCGCGCGCGAACGTAACCTCGAGATCTGCGCGGATTGCCGCAGCCATCTGCTCGATACGCCCGCGCTCTTTCTCATCTGAGATCCGGGCGGCGATACGTGTCAGGCGACCCTCACGCGCCTCGTAGGCACGCAAGTCGTTGTGGCCATTGAGTCGCGCGGTTTCAGTGAAGAGCGCGCTGACCTCGTGCTCCTCCGCTGGTGACAGCCGTTCTGACTTCTTCATCGACTCAAGGTCTGCCCGCACTCGGACCGGCTGGCTCACGGACCACAGCCGATACGTCACAAAGAGGATGGCAGCGGCCAGCCCGGCGAAGCCGATGATCGCCAGGCCAAACCAGACCCAGCTCCAAACCGTATGCGAGACGGGATAGAGGTCGCCGATCCGGTCGATGCCGACGGCGGTGGCGGCGGTTGTACCGACTCCCCCAAGGACCTTGGCTGAGAACTCGACGCGGCTCCGGATGTCCTGGATCGCCGCTCGCCACTGGGAGGCCCCGGCCGCACCTTCCGCCGCGGCCGGCTTGTCCTCCTCGATCTTGGCCCCTTCCGCCGCCACGACCGGCTTAGGATCGCCGCTCGGCTCGCTCAACGCCGGACCCCGCCTAGCTCTCGGTGGCGGAGCGCTCCGCCTCGGCGCGGACCTCTAACCCCTTTGCCTGTTGGACAAGGTCAAGGGATTCCTCGGCCAGGAGCCTGACGTCTCGGACCAGGGTCTGGTCGGTAAGGCCGGTCGCGTTCTCGAGTCGAGTGGCAGCGGCACGAAGTTTCTTGTGGGCGGCCTTCAACTTGTCGGACGCCGTGGTGAATTCGTCCATGACAGAGGTGCAGTCTTCGCCGGTGAGCCGGCCCTTGCTTGGTGTCCGTTTACCCCTAGGCCACATCTCGTCGCCGGGCCTGGCTCTTCGGGGGTTTCGCGCGGGGGTCCGAGGCGGAGCCTGAGGACGCCGCGGCGAGTGGAGCCGCGCTCAGTGACCCCGGTGCGCCGGCGCGAGGTCCTGGCGCCATCCGGCCCGATTGCGATATCTCAGTGAGCCTCACCGGCAGTCCCGGACGACCCTAGACCAGCTCGACAGGTGGCGTCAAGCGCGTACCCGCGGATCGACACGCACCAAACTCCGCGGTAGGGTCGACGGTGCTCGTTCGAGTTGAGGAGTGCCAGTTGGTTGCGTTCCCGAAACCCAGCTTCGCCTACGACTATCAGGTGGCGGCGCAGATCGGCGCGCTTCGCCGCTGGCGCGACACCGAGCCGGGGCGTCAAATCCCGGGGAGGACCGCGAACCGCTTGCTTTTCGCGACCTGGAACATCGCGAATCTAGGTGTTCAGCAACGCCGGGCCCAGGACTATCAGCTGCTCGCCGAGATCGTCAGCTGGTTCGACCTGGTCGCGATCCAGGAGGTCAATGACAATCTGGCCGGCCTCCGCGCCATCTACGACCGCCTGCCAAGCGACTACCGCTTGCTGTTCTCCGACGCCGGCGGCAACAGCGAGCGCCTCACCTTCGTCTACGACTGGAAGAAGGTGACCCAGCTTGAAGAGATCGGCGAGCTCGCGATTCCGCCGAGCCAGCTGCCGCGGATCAAGCTGCAGGACTCGGACCAGCGCTTCGATGGTTTCGACCGAAACCCCTACCTGGCGCTCTTCAAGGCCGGCACCCTGACGCTGCAGTTAGCCAACGTCCACTTGTACTTCGGCAGCGACTCAGCCGTCTCGATGAACCGTCGGCGCCTTGAGACCTTGGCGGTTGCGCTGTGGGCTGAGCGCCGGCGAAAGAGCGACTATGCCTCCACGAAAGACATCATCCCCTTGGGGGACTTCAATCTGCCGAAAGCCGGACCCGGAGACTCGATCTACGACGAGCTCACCCGCTACGGGCTCCACCTACCCGCCCACTCAACCGAAATCGGCTCAAGCATCGCCGACCTCAAGCATTACGATCAGATCGCCTTCTTCCCCGGAGAGACTCAGGAGCATTTCACGGGGCACTCCGGCGTCTTCGACTTCGACGGTGCTCTGTTTCGGACGCTCTGGGAGGAGCGTCCGCGCAAGGACTTTCTCGCCTACATGCGCTACTTCATCTCCGATCACCGGGTGCTCTGGGCGGAGCTGGCGATTTAGGGCCGGGACGGCCGCCGAGGCCCCCTCCCCGAGTTAGGCCACCAGGCCGAGCGACGGGGCCGAGCCGTTCAAGGAGGCCAGGCAGCGTTCGATCTCGGCGTAGCGATCAACTGAGAGCAACACCGCGCGCATCTGGTTGCGCTGGGTGAGGACGAGTTTCTCCTGCTCGCCGGCATCAAGCGTCTCGATCAGCCGGCCGAGCTCGCGCGCGGCCTGGCGGACGCTTTTCAGCTCGTCGTTGCGGACTCGAAGTTCGGCCACTGTTCGCCTCCTCGCTCACCTGGTGTAGGACGCCGCGGAGGCTAGCTGAGGGCGCAGACGAAGCGGGGGCGCCACCGGGAAGAAACGCCGACGTTCCGCTGTCGATCTCGCGCTGATTCCGCCCGCAAGCTGTCATCCGATCGTCGGAGTAGCTTGTCTGGATAGGAGGAGGCCCCCACCTAAGGAGATCTGACTTGAGGATCCACGGCTCCGAACCCAGAGGACTGCGGCGCGTTCCGCGCTCACCGATCGACGCGGGCCGCTTCGGGCGCATGTTCCGCCGGCTCCAGGCGGCTCCCTCCTACGAGGAGCCGGAGCTTCAGGCGCTCGCCGAGACGATGCGCGAGGACGTCGGGGGCAATACCGGCTCCTGGGGCCAGCCCGACGCCCAGCCCGAAGGCGGCGACAACGCCGACCTCCCGGCCGCCTACACGTACTTCGGCCAGTTCGTCGACCACGACATCACCTTCGACCCGGCCTCAGAGCTTCAGCGCCAAAACGATCCGGATGCCCTCCGCGACTTCCGGACGCCGCGCTTCGACCTCGACTCCGTTTACGGCTCCGGTCCTGCCGATGAGCCGTTTCAATACGACCGGGCGAATTCAGGACGGATGTTGATCGGCTCCGCCGGCGAGCAGGCCGACCTGCCGCGGAACGTGCAGGAGGTCGCTCTGATCGGCGATCCCCGCAATGACGAGAACACGATCGTCAGCCAACTGCAGCTGGTCTTCCTGCAGGCGCACAATAAGCTAGCCGACCAGGTTGAGGCCGACGCCGCCGTCCCGGCCGAGCGCAAGTTCGAGGAGACACAGCGCCGGCTGCGTTGGCACTACCAGTGGGTCGTCGTCCACGACTTCCTCCCCCGCGTCTGCGGGAAGGCGCTGGTCGAGGAGCTGTTCGATCACGACCCGACGAGCAGTCTCCCGCGCTTCAACCTCCGCCATTATCGCCCGAAGAACGACCCTTACATGCCGGTTGAGTTCAGCGCCGCGGCCTTCCGCTACGGCCACTCGCAGGTCCGCTCGGCCTACAACCTCAACGACGCCATCCAGAACATTCCGATCTTCGCGCCCGGCGACGACGTGCAGCCGACCGACGACCTCCGTGGCGGCAAGATCCTGCCGCCTGCCTGGTCGATCGTCTGGGGCCACTTCCTCCCGATCGCGGGCTCGACACCGCAGCCGTCGCGCCTGATCGACTCCCACCTAACGCCCGCGCTGTTCGACCTGCCCCGCTTTCCTGTCGAGGAGCCGCAGTCGCTCGCTCTCAGGAACCTCCTGCGCGGTCAGGCGCTTGGCCTGCCCTCCGGGCAGGACGTCGCCCGCTTCCTTGGCGTGCCGCAGGTTCTCACCGGGGCGGACCTCGGTGACGTCCTCGAGCCGACGCCGCTTTGGTTCTACATCCTGAAGGAGGCCGAGTTGAAGGCGGACGAGAGCGGCAACACGGGCCGGCAGCTCGGGCCGGCTGGCGCGCGGATCGTCGCTGAAGTACTGCTCGGAATCCTCAAAGGCGACCCGCTGTCGTACGTGAACGTGCAGCCGACCTGGACGCCGACGCTGGCGGCGGCAGATCCTGAGCCGGGGTTCACCTTGGCCGACCTCGTCTCCTTCGCGACGGGCTAGCAAGGGGCTGGAGCGAGTATGACCCCTGACGACCCAGCCGGCGCGGTGCGCGTCAGCTGGACCGGGAACGGCGTCGCCGAGCGGAGCGATCGCGTCGCCATCAGCCGCCCCCGCGGTGGAGGCCAGGTGATCATGTCTTTGGGCCCAGCTCGAGACCCCGAATGCGCCCTGCCTGATCTCAAACCCGGCGACCGTCTCCGCGTGATGGCGGAGCTCGAAGTTACAACCGACTACAGCACCGCTGAGGCGAGAGCCTATCCGCAAGGCTGTGCTCAGCAGCCATACGACTACGCTCCCGAGGTATCGGCGACGCTGATCCTCGCTGACGGGTCCGACTCCACCCAGCCGGTGGCAGGGACACGACCGATCGGCTCGAAGACGGTTGCGCTCTCTCATGAGCTACACCATTACGTGTTCGTCTTTGACCGACGTGAGGTAATAATTCCCGATGGTTTTAGAGGACGCGGCTCCGTCAACCTGCTCCTAGCCGCAGGCCACAAGGCCGCTGGAGTGGACCAGTGCCTGTTGGTCGGACAGAACCAACCGGACGGCAAGCCGAAGACGGACATGGGCGGCATCGCGATCTGTCGTCTGCGCGGAGAGGTGGCGGAGCCGGTCACCGGGCGCGAAACTCGCCTCCGAGTCACCGGAATCAAGATTCACGCGAGCCAGGCACGGCCGGCCGTCGTTTACTCCATGCCGCTAACGAACCTCAAGGCACATGAGCAAATGACGGTACGAGCTAAGGTGGCCGCGTCGGCGGCTGCGCTTTCAACGCGGGCTCGGCTATCGACCCGCGTTTTTCTGGCGGACTCGGCCGGCCAGTTGGCGCCTGAAGATGGCTACGCCTCGGGTCTCGCGGCCAATAAGGGGCGGGTCACGAAGCGGACAGGATTCAACCTTCTACGGGGCGCAGCCGTTCCGACGCTGAAGGTCGGCGTCCTTCATATCCTCAGAGATCAGGATGCGAGCAAGACCGTCTACATGGCTCCGGAGACAACTGCGACGCTGGAACTCGTACGACAGCGAACTCTCGCCGCGGCGGTCAGCCCGCCTACTCGTCATGGTGAGCTTCGTCTCGCCGGTAGGCGCGGCGCTGGTCGCCGCTGGATCCATCCAGGGTGACGGCCACCTCAGCGCGAGCTTTTTGTCGACGACGGCCCAGGTTCTGCCGACGCTCGTGATCGCGCTCGCACTCCAGGTTGGGATTGCCTACTCGCGCTTCGCCGGACCACTCCGGCGCATGCCTCGTTTTTCGCCCGGCGCACACGACGCGAGATACCTGTATGTGACCCAGCTTGGCCCGATCCCGAAGCTGCAGACGGCCGCACTTCTTTCCCTGGTCTCGGTCTTCGGGTTCCTGGTGGTAGGCGAAGTACATGCGCTCGCTGCGCTCGCTCCGTGCGAGCAGGCCAGATGCATCACGACCGAGGACGACCTAAACGCGATCGTTGCCGCATATTCGGCCGCCGCGACTCTCATTGCGCTGCTCGTTGTCGTCGATCTTCTCCCTCGTCTCACGAGCCTGCCGTGGGGAATGTTTGCGGAGCACGATCTCGGGCGGGCGGGTGCCAGAGCGGCGAAAGCTCGCCCAGCGGAGAAGCCCGAACCGGGAGCCAACGAGACGCCCTGAAGCGACATCGAACGCTCCCCGCTAAGGGGCGAGCGCTTCTGCTTTCGGACAGCGACAGTACAAGGGGGCCCCTCGGGAGCTCGATCAGCAACCGCGCACGCATTCATCGCGCCGAGAACTGGGACGATATTGGGCCGACGGATTCTGAGACGAGAAGACGCCAGGAACGCGAAAGGCCCGCATTTGCGGGCCTTTCCTTCAGTAGCGGGGATGGGATTTGAACCCACGACCTTCGGGTTATGGGCTCTGAGGCCGCCGTCTCTTATCGCCACCGATACTTCGGCTGCTCTGGCGCTTGGCCTTGGGCGAACCGGGCCCCAGGGCGGCACGAGCACGCTCTAGTCGATCGAGTTCACTCCGCGCGCGTTCAATCATGGCATCGAGCTCGCTGCGGACATCCTTTGCCACCGCGTCAGTCTCGCGCATTGCGAAGGCATGCGCCCGTTGCGCGCCACAGAGCGACGTGGGCCCAAGCTACCGGGGCAACGTCGCGGTGTCGTGTCCACCTGAGGACCCGTACATCGAGGGAGTCCTACCGGAACGTGCCGCGCGGCCCCTAGCCGACGCACCTCCGGCGGCGAACGCTACCCCTGAGGCCGGCCTAGTGACCTTCTGGCGACCAAGGGTGCGATGCCCCAGCTGCCGCCTTCGGTCTTCACTCAAGCGCAGCGCTCGGCCGACCACGCCGTCTACGTAGCTGACCATGCTGGCGACGTGCGTGCGCTCGCTGTCATTGGACCCAGGCTGGATGGGTTGGGGCGTACTACGAAGGATGCTCGGAATTCCCGCAAATGGTAGGGCCGACGTGCAGTGATCTCGTCGCCAATTCATCTCAGGACCGCCTATGCACGCGCATGGCTATCTGACTCGGGGGATCTTGGTGTCGCGTGCGCCCATCGACATGAGTAGCTTTGGCAACGCCAGCTGGCAGTTGGCCTCGGTCACGGCGCCGCCAGAGAGGCATCGAACTTGAGCAAAGACAAGCAGCCCGTGCTCGCCTGGGTGAATATGGTCATCGGTGCCGTCACGGCCCTGGCGGCGGTCGCCGCTGTCGTGGTTGCGCTTCTCGCTGCAAACAAGATCGACGTTTCGGTTCCTCCATCAACTACCCCGACCCAGACGGTTACCGAGACCGTGACCCAGACAACCACGGTTGATGACGGCGGCCCGTCTGAGCCGCCCGCGCCGATATCGGTCGGCCTAACCGAGCTCCACGAACAGGAGGACGTGCAGTTTCAAGTCGAGGCTCAATTTGAGACGCGGACCATAGGAAAGAAGGAGTACACCGACGCGGTGACGGGTCTCGTCTATCCCGATAATTCCGGGTTCGACGAACTTACGATTGAGACCAAGGGTCGTTTCGACCTTCTCAGATTCGTCGTCGGTATCGATGCCGAAACCGAGTGCCCTCAGGCCCGGGCTCAGGTCGCGGTCCAGAATGAGTACGGCGTCTCTCTATGGGGACCGGAGACGGTATCGATCCGCCCAAAATCGGCTGTGGTGCCGCTTCATTCGGCGCTGCAAGCGACGCTTACGCAGACGAGCCTCGCTAGCGACGGCTCATGCTTCAACGGTGAGGCGCATGTCAGTTGGGGTGGCGTCGTCTTCGAGCGGGATTGAGGCGGATTGCTCGCGTAGCGATGACCGCTCACACCCGCAAGCCGAGGTCGCGGCTAGATCGGATCGTGGAAATCGCCGCCGCAATGGGTCCAAACTCCGCGATCGGCGTTCCGTGCTCGGGCTTCGGCCCGGCGGAAACTCGGAAGGCGTTGAAAGGGCGACTCGAAGACGTACACCTTCGCCCACCCGCGGCGAATCTGCCGCCTCCCCACGTCACGGCCTCGGCGCTCGATGTAGCGGAGGAGGCGGTCGTAGGAGTCGCGGTTGTCTTGGGTTGGGTCCCGGACGAGGGAGACCCGGCTGCCGACAGAGAGCATCTGCCTGATCGATGCCGAGGCGTCGGCACCGCCACACTCCTCCCCGAAATAGACCTCCGGGGTGTCGATCCCGACTAGCCGCACGTCGCGGAGTCGGCCTCGTTGTCGAACCTCGATGGTGTCTCCGTCGGCAATGTCGGTGACGGTGGCGTGCTTTCGTAGCTCCACGTCGCCGGTGGCTCCTCCGCCTCCTTGCTCCTCGCCGCCGCCCGAGGCGCAGGGGCACGGCAGGTCCTCGCAAGCTTCGCCGTCCCCGTCCCCGTCGAGGCGGTGAGGATCGCCGGGACCCTGAGCCTCGAAGAAGCCTTGGGCCTCTTGCTGGCTGCTGAAGTCGCCGCAGTCGCGGTCGCCTCCGGCGGCCCGTGCGACGGGCGGTATTTCCGCCGCCGAGCCCCCCAGGGCGAACGCGGCTCCGAGGACCGCGACGCTAAGCGCTAACCGACTTTGAACTTGCGATCGCGGGTATCGCAAGCCGCGCCAGCATCGTTTCGGAATCGGACCCGGACCTCGCCGCGGACTTTCTCGCTGTCGTCCTTGAGCTCTCCGGTCGCTTTCGCTAGGACGCCGGAGAACCCGCCGAGGACGGTCAGGCGACGCGAGCGGAACTTCTTGCCATCGCCGTCAATCTTGGCCCGCTTGCCGCGGACCTTGGGCTTGACCCCGTTATCGCATTGCGCCGGCAGGCCGCGGAACCGGAAGTCCTTGACCTCTTTCAACTTCTCGCCCTGGGTCGTCTTCTTCAGACAAACACGCGAGCCGCTGATGCCGACGAACTTGCCGCAGACCTTCTCCGTCTTCACTGGGTCGGGCGGCGGAGGCGGTGGTGCGGGCGGGGGTGCGCCGCCCCCTCCGCCCCCGCCTCCTCCGTCAGAGCAAGGACAGGGGTTGGTCTCGCATGCTTCTCCATCCCCATCGGCATCAAGGCCGTTCGGATCGCCAGGGCCGCTGTTCTCGAAGGCCTGCTGTGCTGCCGCCTGGGAAGAGAAGTCCGAGCAATCGAGATCGCCGCGGGCGTTGGCCGCTCCCGGCGCGGCCGAGGTCGCCGGGGCGAAGGTGAACACGGCGCACAACCCGGTGAGAGCAACGAACCCGAACAGCCACCTTTTCAACGTGCGTTCCTCCTCTTGCCGGTGACCCGCGGATGGGCCGACCCTATCGCAGCCCTCAGGAGTTCCTAAGCAGCTCCTCGCCTTCCGCGAGTTCTTTCGAACGAGCCTTCTGGTCATTACAGGGCCTCACCCCAAGAGGGCGGTCTGCAGGGCGGACGGAAGCATCCGGTGACAGCGGAAGCGATCGAGATGGACCCCAGCGCGTACCCTGCGCCCCACCGTGCCTGACGGTGATCTCTCGCCCCGAGGCCGGGGAGGCCAAATGGCTCCGTCGACTACGGAGGCGCGCCCCCTTTGGCGCTTTCACTGGCGCCGCGTTCCAGGCACCCACGCCCGCCAGGACGCGGAGCTCCTGGCCGCCTGCGCCGAGCTCTACTCGACCTCCTACGGCGTCTGGAGCGACGCCGCCACGCGCATCCACCGCACTCCGGGAGAGCGCATTCGGCGTAGCCCGCAAGACATCGCAGAGCTGCTGGAATCGCCGGATTCGTTCCTCGCCCTAGCCGAGCTTTCCTCGGGAGAGCTCGTCGGCTACTGCATCGCCGTCTTCACCGCCGCCCCAGAAGGCCAGGGGCGAATCGCCTGGGTCAGCCAGCTGGTCGTTGGCGACGCATACCGCAATGAGGGCGTCGCGACCAACCTGCTCTTCAGTGTCTGGGGCTTCTCAGACCACTACGCCTGCGGGCTCGTCACCAGCAACCCCTTCGCCGTGCGCGCGCTCGAGAGCGCGACACGCCGCGCCTGCCGCCTCGGCGAGATCCGGCGCCGTGGCAACCACGTTCTTCACGCTCTAGAGGAAAGGTCCCGTACCTGCCGCCGCAACTGCAGAATGGCTCAGAACGCATGAGACCAGTCGTCGACACCCGGTTTTTCGTCTCTCACAAAGGGCTTGAGCGGATGCGTCGCGATGCCGCGCGCGGAGAACGGCGCTGGGCCTTGGGCGAAATCGCTGAGGGTGAGGAGTGGTTTGCCGCCACCTTCCACGATCAGGAGCCAACGCCGCTTTCGGCCGAGAAGCTCAATGACATCCTCGTCGGCGCCGACCGCGTCTGGATGGAGGCCTTCGCGCGGATGACCCTCGGCAAGGAGCACGCCTGGCACCACTACGCGCCAGACGAGGTCGACTTCATCCTTGACCATGTCGAGCCATCGCCGGAGGCCGCTTTTCTCGACCTCGGGTGCGGCGATGGTCGGCACGCCGTCCTACTTGCTGAGCGCGGTTACCGCGTGACCGGCATCGACATCGTTACGGAGTTGATCGAGCGTGCGCGTGAAATGCATGGTCAGTCCGATCGCCTTTCCTTCCAAGCCGGGGATACCCGCGACCTCGTTGCAGGGCCGGAGGATCGGTACGACCTAGTCCTCCTCCTCTATGACGTGCTCGGCGCCTCCGGCAGCCGGGACGATGACCTGAGGACCCTGCGCAACATCCGCGCGGCGCTGGCACCCGAGGGACGCGTCGTGCTGAGCGTGATGAACGCCGGCACCGTCATCGATCGCATCCCGGACGAGCGCATGCCGGACTCAGATCAAGCCTTTGCCCGTGCGCTTGAGGATCTGTCGCCCTCGAACACGATGGAGAGCACCGGCGACATCTTCAACCCCGACCTCCTGCTCTATTACGGCGGGATCTTCTATCGCAAGGAGCAGTTCGAGCTGGGCCAGCAACTACCGAGTGAACTGGTCGTGCGCGACCTGCGCTACCTTCCGGACGCGCTAAGCGAGCTCTTACAGCGCGCAGGGTTCGAGGTTGAACTGCTGCGGCCGGTCCAGGCTGGACAGTGGGCACGCGACCCCGAACTTGACGTTCGGGACGAACGGGCCAAGGAGCTTCTAGTCATCGCCCGCGCAAGGTGAGGCGACCTCTCCTCGCGCGGAGGGTCGCGCGCGGATTCATTTCGCAGCTTGGGCTAGTTCGGTGGGGGCGTCTTTCGTGGCCGACCCGCAGGGCAGCGGGGGTGACAGAAGACGAGGTCCTCGTCGGCCTGGTATCGGCCCTACCCGCGGCCGCCACAGTGTGTGCGCGCCAAGGGCACCGGTGGCTGCTAGCGGCGGCGGCTCCAAGCCGCGAGGCAGGTCGCGACCGCCGCCCCAGCGGCGGCGATTATCGCCGGCACGTCGCTAACGGACTGATCGAGGACCAAGACCAAGACCACGACGGCGAGGATGAGTGTGACCAGGCTCCAAATCGTGGTCATGACCAAGAGAGCGGCGAGGATGCGGCGAAGCCAGGTCGGGATCTGCTGTTGCTCGCGCTGAGTCTGGCTCGATCCGAGGTGCTGGCCGGCCGTCCGCAAAACGAATCCCGTCTTCCACGGCGTCGCTGCCGGAAAGCGCCGAATTACTTCCTCTGCATCGAACGCAACGGTCTCGGTCTCGATCAGGTCGTGCTCGATCAGCGTTCTTTCCCGCAACTCGGCAATCAGCACTTCAGTTCCGACCGCGGGTCCGCGGAGTGAGCTGTCGAGAATCATCATCGCCGCGCCGCTGATGATCGCCAGCTCGACCGCCACCCAGACCGTTGGCGTTAGGACGCGCGGCATCGAAGCGCCTGTATCGGCGTCGTTCTCATCGCGCCAGGTCTGGACCCGGCGCAGCGTGTCGTTGGCGGCGGGCGTCAACGCCCACAGTGACTTGTGGGAGATGCGCCCGAACTGAGCCAGATCTCGCAGGCCGAGGTCTTCCTGCATCGTCGCTTGTTGAAGATCGGCGACGTGCCCGCCCTGGGCCCTGTAGCGGCGTACTTTGCCTGCGAAGAGCTCGACCCCATAAGCGGCGAGCTCGCGCGGCGCCAGCTCGCGCGGGTCGACCTGCATCCTGAGGATCGACGCTTCGACCCCATCTTCCGGCGACATCGCCAGCAGGCCGTGCCGGACCTGGACCGGGCACTCCTGCTCGCTGCGATGGAGACAGAGGCTGGCAGCCGGATGTGAGTCGCAGGGGACGATGAAGACCTCCTGGCGCAAACAGCCTTCGACCGGGAACAGACTCGAGCTACCGCGGGAAGCGGCCAATTGCCGCCGCTCGCCAAGGAGCCATGGCTCGGCTGCGAGGATCGAGCCATGCCCCGGGTGTCGACAGTGCTCGCGCAGCACCTCGTTCTCCGAACGCGACCGCGGGGTGCAGGCCACTTCGAGCCTCATGGGCTCCTCCTCTCCGGACCCAAGTTCTGCGTGCCGACGCAGCCCTAGGCGACTTTAGCAGACCTTGAAAGTGCTCTGCAACTCTCTTGGGCGCTTTGTAGGCGGGTTATACAAGTCTCATGCTAGACTCAGCGCATACAAATGATGCTGACCCAAGAGGTCAACTTTTGGAGGAGGTAGACACATGCGGGCAAGCAACCGCTTGCTGGTGCGGGGCAACAGCCAGCTCCAGCCGCTTCATCCCAACGGACTCGGAGCCGTACTAGTCAAGGATAAGATCGCTTTTCTGCGCGGGATTGGCTTGAAGCTGCGTGAGATCGCAGCGGTCGAGGGAGCTTCAGAGAGCACAGTCTCTCGCTGGGCGTCGGGTACCGAGCAAGAGCCTGAGGCCGATGGCGTTGACAGCCTCTACGTCATTGCTCGAGCTCTTCTCGAAGGCGTCGACGGACAAGAACGCTTTGCCATCGGCTGGCTGCGCTCGCGCAATCGAGCCTTGCGCAATGAGCAAGGGCCGGTGCGACCTCTGGATGCTCTCGCACGCGGTCGCTATGAGGACGTCGACGAGGCGGTGCGGCTGCTGAGGTCGGGAGTCGTCGCCTCGCCTCCGCAGGCGAGGTCACCGATCCCGACCAACGAGACCGATCCGGTCGAACAGCCGGCTTCGCAGGGGCGGTAAAGAAGCGCAGCGCCTGCCCAGACTGCGCTGGGTGGGCGCTGACCAAAAGCAATCGCGTCCTTCGACCTGGCTCGGCAGGCCGGCAGGTCCGAGGCCGGCGGGATCGTCCCCGTTGGCATCGGTTGCGGAGGCGCGAGCGGCGACCGTAACCGCGGCCGGCAACCAAACTACTTTCGGTGTCTTTATTGCTGAATGTGCCCGCGATCAAGCGTGGGATTGAAACAGTGCTCTGCGGCCGGCCCTGCGGTCGCAGGGGCGTTTTCTTCCCGCCCGGTGCACTTAGGACCAAGGCGGGCCGGGCAGAACTGCGGGCGGGACCAGATCAGCACCTGCCGCGCGGCGAAAGGACTGCGTGCTGGCGCTGCCGTGAGGGGCCGGTAGGGCCGCACAACCTGGCTAGGCCGTCATCGGTGCGCCCAATACCCAGCAAGAACAAGCGCCAGCGGCGTCGCAGAGCCGCGGCTGGGGCAGCTGTCAGGTCGATGACAGATGAGGCCTTGGACATCGACGGCGCTCTACGCGCGCCACGGAGAAGACCTACTCATGTTCTTGGCCCGGGAGGGGCGGTCGACATCCGGGCCGAGACGTTCGCAAGGTCAGGAGATGTCCCCAGCAACGCCCGGGGCCACGCGGCCGACGGCCGGTGGCGAGCGCGGGCCTATGCCTATCATCGTCTGGGGGAATAGCCGCTTCGTCCGAGGCGTGCATCCGCCGAACGTCCCTGAGCTGAGTGCCTACACCGCTACGGACGTTCACCGATCGCCCCGGTGCTCCTTCGCGTGCGAGCGGCAGGATGACCGGGCTCCAGTCGGTTCTCGGGGTATCACCGGCCGCAGTGCCGCCACGAAACGGAACCATATTGGGACCACAGATCTGCGCCTCGGCACGCCCTATCACGCAGAACTCCGCAGATTACCAGGGGCTTTCTTGATAGCGGGGGCAGGATTTGAACCTGCGACCTCCGGGTTATGAGCCCTGAGGCGGAGTCCGCTTCGCTGCGCGAGCCCTCTTAACTTTGGACCGCTTCGTCCTGTCCAAGTCGGGACCAAGCGCCCCCCGCGCGCTCTCGAGCCGAGCGAGCTCCGCCCGCGAGCGTTGGATCAGCACCTCAAGTTCACGTCGAACATCTTTCGCCATGGCGGGCAGTTTGCCGCGTTCGGAGAACGATGTGCGTCACGCGAAGCCGGCAGCAGTGAGACCAGACACGGCGGAAACCCGGCGCGGAGTCTCCGAGACCGGGCACCTGGCCACTTGGCAGGACTCACGCGCTGCCGAGATCTTCCAGAAGCTGCTCCAACGTGTGCGCCTTGTCGGTGGCTTTCAGGTACTCGTCGTATTGGAACTTCGCGTTTCTGATGAGCCGGTCGTAGAGCACGTAGCGGGCGTTGATCTGCTCAAACCGGCTCTCCCGGTACTCCCGGTCCGTCTTGTCGGCGGTCTTGTTCTGGGCCGTCGGGTGATCGCCGAGCACGAAGACGATCTCGATCCGCTCCTCCTCGGCCTGCTGCTTGCTCAGGATGCTGCGCAGCGCGTTGTAGTAGTTAAGGCCCTGTGTGTACAGCTCATCCACGTCCACGGCCCTTTTGTACCGCTTGAGCTCGACTATGACGTGCTCGCCTGTCGCGTTCGCGTACCGGATGTCTATGCGGCCCTTGACCTCGTTCCCCTCGTTGTCCTCAGGAAGGAACCCGGGCGTGCTCGAGTCAAGGTGCTCCGAGAGCTTGCTTAGGAACTCCTCCATCTCGCCACCCACGGTCGCCCGCTCCCACGCTGGATCGAGAAGCCAGAGATGGTTGTAGAGATGCTTCTGGAGGACCTTTTCGAGTTCGTCCGCGTCCGTGAGGTTCTGGAGCTGACCGATCGCGTCAACGCGCGACCGGAGGATGTCGGCCCACAGGCTCGCTTCGTAGACGTCCTGCTGCCCTAAGAGTGGAAGCAGCTTCTCGGCCGTCACCGACCCGAGATCCTCGAAATCGCTCGCGAGCGCGCGGATGCCGACGCGTTCGAAAGCGAGAATTCCGGCTCGGAAGAGGTTGGCCCGGTCCTCGTCGGCATCGTCCTCCATCTCAAGGCTTGCGATCGTGCCGATCATCTTCTCCGCGGCCGGCTTCTGGAGGTCCGGCCGGCCGTCAACCCAATTCCTCAGGGTTGGATACCTCTCGAGCGTGTCCTTGGCCTCCTTCTTCGGCCGCTCCATGCTCCACTCCTCGGCCGAGCGCCCGCTCGATGCCGCGACTCAAGAGCGTCACCTGCGCCAGCTGATCTATTTCTCTGACCTGGCGGGCGTGGGCGAAGGAGGAGAGGAAGCACAGCGGCGCCTGGGTCAGGCCACCGTGGTCGTCCTTGGCGTCGGTGGCCTCGGCTGCTGAGCGGCCGCAGCCTTGGCCTGCGCCGGGATCGGCCTCATCCGCTTGGTCGATGACGATGTCGTTGAGCTCGGCAATCTCAACCGCCAGTTGCTCTTCGGCGAAAACGACCTCGGCCGGGTCAAGGTCGACGCCGCCGCTGGGGCCTTAAGCGCCCACGATTCCGGCCTTGGGGTCGAGCGCGTGCGAAGGCGCGTGTGCTCCGAGGCAGATGTCGCCGAGGTGATTGATGGCGCTGATGTCTTGCTGGCGACAGCTGATTGGCCACCGTACGAACTCCCGCGCTGGGTCAACAGCGCTTGCCTGGCTCAGGGCGTGCCATACATCACCGCCGGGCAGTTTCCGCCGCTTGTCCGGATCGGACCGACGGTCATCCCTGGCGTGACGGCGTGCCACGAGTGCCAGGAAGTGGCGATTCGCCGGGAGTACCCGCTCTACGACCAGCTGGCTGAGTTCCGATACCAGCGCCCTACCTCGGCTTCGACCTACGGCGCGGCTTCGGGACTGATCGGGACGCTGATCGCCAACGAGGCCCTACATCTGCTAACTGGTTTGTGTAAGCCGGCGACGGCGGGACGAGCGATCACGGCCAATCTTTGCACCCTCGAGGTCCAGCGAGAGCGAGTTGAATCGGTGCCGGGGTGCAAGGCCTGCGGCGCCACATAGCGTGCCGCGGCCAAGGATGTGCAGGGCCTCCAGCTCGGCGCGGTAGGCCTCGTCGTCGACGGCCAGGTCCTCGCCGTCCCACATCGTCGCTCCGTATTTCAGGTAGTCGATCAGGATGTTGGTGTCCCAGACCGCCTGGAGCGGGCCCTCACCCGTCCGGCCCAAAAAGAGGCCGGGCCCATGCTCGTAAACGAAGTAGGGCCCTTCCGGCAAATGCGACAGAGTCGCCCAGGGCCGGGAGCCGTCCACTACTCCGGCGGCTCCTGCTCTGCCTGCTGTGCCTCGTCGAGACTGCGCTGGATGTGCTGGGCGATGATGTCCGGGCTCTGGAGCAGGCACACATTGTCGTCGTCGGTGATCTGGATCAGCTTGCCGGACATCGACTCCAGGGCGATCAGCTTCCGGGTGAATTCTTGGAAGTCGGAGATCTCATCGCGGTAATGGTCTTGCCAGAGCGCGCGAAACGGGACGACATCGCCGCTGGCCTGCGTCGGCGTCTTCGACGTCACCCAGCCCCAGTGGGACACGCCTGTTTTCGATCGCCTGAAGGCCGATCTTGGCGCCTGCTTTGGCGAGCTCCGCGACTGGGTCGGAGCGCGCCGGGTCGCCGAGCGCGTTCGAGAACGCCAGCTGTTCCATCTGCGCACGGCCCTCGAGGCCCAGGTGGACCTCTCGGCCCTTGATCGCACGGTGGAGGACGTCAAGGCGATCGTTGACGAAGTGCGCCCGACCGTGCTTGAGCGGAGAGAGCAGATCCGCGACGAAGCCCGCGACCGCGTGCGGACCCGCGGCGAGGCCGCCAGGGACGCGGCTGGGATCTGGGGCCATGCTCAACACTTGAATAGCCCTCTGTTCATCACCCCGGCCGATATCGACTACAGCGTCGAGCTTGTCCGCCGTCAGGCTCCGATTGTGCGGGCTCGCGAATTTGACGACTTCGAGAAAGCCACAATCCCGATCGGTCATGACCGCCCGCGTATGTGGTTCTGGCTGCGCATCGCACGTCTGGGGTCCGCCGTCCTCCTGATCGAGGACGAGGGCTGCGGTGACCACTGCCGAGAGGCGGCGGTCCAGGCGGCGAGAGATCACGCGAGCGCATTTACCGATGAGCCACTGGAAGCCGCGGCCTATCGGCTTCAGCGCCTGTTGGGTCCGCTCGGCTGGCGCTTGGCAGCGAATTCGAAGCCCACGCTCGACGCCTCTGCTGAGCGCCTGGTCCAGTCACTCGAGGCCGAGGAGTGGCTTCGGCTGGACGGAGATGGGAGCGACCGCGGAGGCCGCCTACAAACGCATCGCCATTCTCGGACCTCGGGCGATCTTGGCGCAGATCGATCCGTGGGATGTCGAAACCATCAACGAGGCGGCCGACGCCGCCGAGAAGCTTCTGGCCTCCCTACCCAAGCCGCCTGGCGTCGCCGATCTTCAGCCGGCTGGCGATCCATGGCAAGAGTCCTGGCTGCGCGGCGACCCGTTGCGCGAGGGCTCCGCGGCAGTCCTTGCGCGCCTCGCCCAGCGCAGCGACGCCCCGTCTGTGGCCGCATTCGCCGCCGAGCTCCGCGGTCAGCACTACGAGTAGGCGTGCTCGAACGGCTCAAGCCCGGACATCGACGACGACCGGCGGGTCCGCAGGCTGGGCGATCGGGACGAGGTGGTACTGAACTCTGTAGCCGAGGGCTTGGGCATAGCGGTCGACTGTGGAGATCCGCGCGTCCGTGGCCGAGGACTCGAGACGGGCGATGCTCGACTGCGAGCTGTGCATCGCGGCCGCAATCGCGGTCTGGGACCGCTCGGTCTCACGGCGCTTCTCCGCAAGCGCGCCAAGCAGGGCTCGCCGCCGGGCGGCTGCTTCCACCAGTTGGGGGAACTCGGGATTCTGAGCGGTCCGCTCCTCAATCACCTCATCCAGAAAATCCTTCTCAGCCATGAATGCCTCCTTCTCGACATGTCAAAGCTAGCATCCCTAGTTTGAGATATCAATGGTGAGATATCGAAGCTTCCTACTTCGGCTTCGTGCCACGACTCTCCCAATCGCGCAGTCGTCGCTTCGCCAGCGCGATCTTCTCCACCGGCGTCCTCTGCGTCTTCTTCTTGAAGGCCTCGAGCGAGAGCAGGACTTGCTTTCGCGTGCCTACTGGAGCGAATAGAACGCGGTAGATGACACCCTTGCCGTCGGCCCGAACCTCGTAGATCCGGCCATCGAGATGGCGCGCTGCCTTGAGCCCTTCCTGCCGGACCTCCTTCATGGCCGCTACGACCGACGCGAGGTCGTCGTCATCGAGGTCGTTGAGAAACTCCTTGATCGGCCGGCGACCGGATTGCGTCGAGTAGCCGCGCCAACGATGATTCACCGGGCGCGCGAGGGCCTTCGCCCGTCGGCGCGGACGAGCCGCTTTGCCTCGGTTCCGCTTCGAGGGGCTCACCGGCCGACTGTAGCCGGGGCCGGTGGGGCCGGGCACGGCCGTCCGGCGCGCCACTATTCCCGGATGGAACGAGCGCGCTTCATCCTGCGAGCTCTGAAGCTCGGCGCATCGCCCGGGTGGGGCCTGCTCCGCCAACTCCTTTCGATCGCTGCACTGGTCGCCGTTGTAGCTGGCCTGCAGGTGGTCGGCTTGCCGCTCGTGGCGACCGTCGTGCTCGGGCTGGTGCTCCTGTTTGGGGTGGTCGTCGAGGGATCGTTTCGGCTTTGGACCGTCGCTCAGGAGGAACTCAACGCGGCTACGCAAGCAGCTCAGCTACCGAGGCCGGACGGGCGTCAGGATCTCGCGCCCAACATCTCCGACGCGCTAAACGCCCAGCTGCGTCGCGGACGAAGGCTGCGCACCACAGCGCGCTTCTCGTCCGATGGCACAGCCGGGCCACTGGAAATGTGGGAGGAGGAGGTCGCGATGCTTCTCGAGGATCGTGGGCGCCATGACTTAGCGGCTCGTTTTGAGGCCGGGGCCCCAGCCGACAAAGGACGGGCGCTGATCAGCGGGCCTTGGGCGACGCGCAGCCGCATTGACCGAAAGCTTCGGCTGCTGGGCGAGTTCATCGATGCCGAGCACTCGGAAACCTAGCCACCCTCGGCGAGCGAGGTCGCCTCGGCTCAGCTCGCAGTCAGGAGCATGTCGGCGAGTTCCTGAACTCGCCGCGATGGATGGTGGCGACGGACCCGAGTGACCTCCTCGCCGACCGTCCTATGCGGCAGCTGCCCGTCACGCTTGGCTTCCAGCAGGCCGGCAAGCGTCCAGTACGGAACCTCAGTGCCCGGCTCCTCGAGCAGGGATTCGAGGCGTCGCACAGCGACCGCCCCAAGTTCCCGAGAACCTTTGCGTCGCAGCCGTGCCAAGGAGCGGCCAGCAGGCGCGCGAACGCTGACGTCTCGATCCCGTGTGAGGGTCAACGCCAAGGTGAACGCCGAGTCATCGCCGAGCTTTCTCTGCGCAGCCGGGAGCGTCTTTGCGGCCTCACGACGACCCTCAGGGTCCATGTCGCCTGCCAGCTCCAACAAGCGACTGAGAAGCTCGTCCCGCGTCAGGCCTCCGAGTTTCAGCCAGAGGCGAAGAGACGCACCGTGCAGCTCATTTCGAGAGCCCTCCAAGTCGTCTCCAAACCCGCCGATCTCGGCTATCCCGTCACGAAGGCGGCTTCGGATACGACTGGGAATCGATGTCTCCGGCGAGGCCAACTCTTCGATAGCGCCTGTCTTCGCCCCGATGCTGACCTTGTCGTCGAGCAAGAAATCCGCAAGCTGGTCCCAGCCGTCCTGTCGGGGCCGATCTCTGAGCAGGTAGAGAGCCAGGCGCGCGACATCGAGGTCGCCAATGCCGAATCTGCCGCGATTCGCGTCCTCGCGGATGCATTCCAACGCCCTGCACACCTCATCGATTGCCGGTCCCCGCTGCCCCGGAGAGATAGGGACGCTCCCGTCGACCATCAGAGCGAGCCGGCTCAGGTTCGGAGCGCTTTCGTATGCCTCAGACAAGGCTTCAGCGACAGCGACGCCCTCCGTTGCGGCCAAAGCCGCAGCAGCAGCCTCGGCCAAGAATCGGGCGTCGCCCGGTTCGAGCAAATGCAGCTTGATGTAGGCGAGCCACTGCTGCCGCTCGCGAGACGCGATTTCATCCCATCTCAGCGCGCGCACCACCCGTCCCATCTCCTGAAGCACGATGGGCTCCGGCCATTCGTCCGCGAGCTCGCGGACGAACCGACTTGTCGGCGTCTGCGCGCCAGCAGAGGCCACCCGAAGCAGTCGCGCGATCGACCGTATGGCTTGGACGAAGGTGGCGAGTGTGATGTCGGCAGTCGTCCGAAGCCGCGACAGGGCCTGGTCCCCCTGAGCGGCGCTGAGCAAGTCCGCACCCCCGGCGAGGAGCGACAGAGCCGCGCTTCGCTGCGTGTTCGGCCACGGCATCTCGACGACCGCCTGAGTCTCGGATCGCAGCGCGCCGAGCGGTCCAATGGCCGCGACAGATCGCGTCGCCTCAACCATCGCCTTCTGGTCGCCAGCAAGGCGGAACAGCTCGAAGGCCGTGGGCGGCACACCGTCAGCGGTACCAAGCTTGGACGCTACGAGGTATCGCCCGAGCAGACCGCGACAGTGACCTCGTCCCACCCAGTCAGCCAGGCATTCCGCACGGAGGAGCGCACCGCGAAGCGGGACCTCGACGGGATCCTCGGTGCGGAAGGTGATAGAGCGCGCGTACGGGTTGCGCGTAGAAAGCGCGAACTGCTCCTCGAGGTACTTGGCAAGACCGTCCGCCAGGTCGATCCCACCGCGCACCAGTGGCAGATGCGAAGCGCGCAGCGGCAGTTGAGCCAGGTCGCTCATCTCTCCGACAAGCCGTCGGTAAGAGAACACGTTGTACTCAGCGATCACCTTCAACGCCCGGAAGTGGTGTGCCGGCTCGGCGTGCCGCGTGGCTCGGGCACGGACGGTGGCGTCGATCGCCTCGTGAGTGTTGCCCCGCTCGGCTTCGCGTACGCCGATGTGGAGCGCAAGCACCATGGCTTCCAGCGGCTCCGGCTTCTTGCGAAGTGCGCGCGCCAGGACGTCCAAGGCTTCGTCCTCGTTTGCGCGCCCAGCTAGCTCGATAGAGGCAAGAACCGCGACCACCGTTGCGAATCCGCCGTCACCTCCGGTCAGTCTCAGCAACCTCTTGTATGTGCTCGTCGCCTCATCGCTGCCGCTCAGGTGAAGCCCCACTGCCGCGAGAAGCTGTTGATCGCGAGACGTTCCCCTGCGGGGCCCAGCACCCAGCCGGGGCCACTCAGACTCGATGGCGAGCCGCTCGTACTGAAACAGCTCTCCTCCCAGCAGCAGGGCTAGCCCGGCTCGCGGATCTTTTCCTCCGCGTCGAGCGGTCGCCGCGAGCTTGTGCGGATCGATCAGCGGGTCAAGCCACGACGTCATGTCATGACTCCAGCTTGACTGGGCGAGGGGGATGGTTCGTTTCGTTCGAGCAGATACCGAAACATCGTTCGATACATCTGGTGCAGGAAGTCTTCGCTCTTTTCGTAGTGGCCGAACTGAACCTCGCGCCGATAGTCGCGCTTGATCCGTGCCAGCAGGCGGCGGTGTTCGGCTCCGATCAGGTTCGGATTGGCGAGGACAAATGCGCGCATCTGCTCACCACCCGCCTGTCGCTCATACGCACGAAGAATCTCCTTCCGGGTCAGGTCCGGGACGGTGGCGCCGAGCACGCCGATCAGGATCTGTGACCTGTCAACCAATTCGAGGCTCCTTCGCTCGAACTCCCCAGCAGGCACGTCTCGGGGCAGGTCCTTGCGGTAGTCCCAGCAGAACAGGATTGGTCCGTCTCGCTCAGTCACGAGAAACTGGCTCAGCTGGTCGACGACCCTGCCGCCCAGGTTCCGCAGGCGGTTCGCCTCCTTGCCACAACTGATGAAGATCCTCAGATCGAGCATTGGCCAGCCCAGCACCGATTTGCGCAGCAAACGGCTTCTGACATCAACTTATCTCGCGCACCCTCCTGGCGTGGTGCGGCGAGACGACGCAGCGGTGACGGTCATGAGCGGGCTTCACGCGCGCGCCTGAGCGGGATCGCCAGATTCCGACGTGGAAATTCGTGCGCCAGGTCAGTTGCCCGATCGAGTGTCTGACGATTGGAATCCGGGCCTCGGTGTTGCGCCTCTGGGCGCGGTGGATCTTCTGTTCGAGCACGGGCCAGAGGGCATCGGCGAGCTCGGTCTTCGAGGCGTGGCCGATCACCGACTCGAGATTCCCTCGACTCGAGCGCACAGCCCGTATCGCTTGGACCCGCGCGGGGCGCGCAGGCTGCCTGACGCGGCGGTCGACGGTCTCCATGGCTAGCGCCAACTGACGATCGGTGAAGTGCGCGAACTCGAAGCTCTGCCCCTTGGCGTCCCATGTCTCTACGGCTACCAAGCGGTCTACCGACTCCCTGACCGCTTCGGTCTGATCCTCCTTTCCGAAGCGTGCGCATGATCCGCTCGATCCAGATCCCGCGACGTGCCTCTCTCTGGGCTGGCGTGACAAGCGGACCCTCCGCGTCCATCATCACCAGCAGTCGGGTGGGTGGCCTCAACAATCGGAGGTATCGCCCTCCGTCTTCGCGTTCGGTCATCGGCGCAACGGCGTAGGCCACCAGCGAGGAGAGGTCCCTCCCGACGCCCTCGGCGTTCTCGATCGCAATGAAATCGCGATCGACGCGCACGTCGAAATGGATCATGACCCGCGGAAACAGCAACAGCTCCGTTTGGCCCTCGAGGATCAGAATGAGTCGAGGATGCGGTGAGAGCCCAAACCTGGTCAGCACATCGTCCAGCTTCCCCTGCGGCTTGAGGCGGGAGGCGAACTCGTTCCGCGACCGGCCGGCTCCCCGGCTCGATCGACGGCGCTCTACGCCCGCGTACCAGGCGTTCGTAGTAGCGAAGCAGGATTTCGGCCCCCACACGCAAGTCCACGGCACTTCGCGCGGTCCCATTGAGGTCATCCCAGCGGTCGGGGTCCGCCTCACGAACGAGGTCGGCCCATTTGCCGAGGGGGTCAAATCCGTCTGCCTGGCGGAGCAAGCCGGCAGCTCGGGTCCGGATCCAGTTCGCATCCACTCCCAGCCACGTCAGCATCGCTCGCGGACCCAACCGCTGAAGCCAGCGCTCGTACTCGTCGAACTCCCCACCTGAGTAGCGGATCCGCCGAATGACCTTTGGGTAGTAGATGGGCTCCAGCGCGGTAAGCGCCACCACGAGCTCATGAATTGAGCCGGCCGTCGCCCTCCACGTGCGCAGGTCGACTGGATGGACATCGATGCCGTCGACCTCGCCAGAGGCTCGACGGTAGGTCAGCAGCGGAGCGGCCACCCGGACGATCGGCAGCAGGATGAGCTGGTGGTGCGAGTAGAGGAACTCGCTTGATCGATATGCCACGTCGCCGAGTCTGCGGTCGAGTCGGCGCCGAGCGATGAAATGCTCGTTCGCTGGATCATGCAGGCGACCGTGCTCGCGGGCGCTGAGTAGGTCGACTCGATGCGTGGGCTGCCAATGCGCGGCTTCCCAGATGCCTGGGTCGTCCCGTCGATAGAGCGCCGAGAGGTCGGTGGTTCGAAACCACCCGCGCCCATGGCTTAGGCAAGCCATCCGAACCTCGAAGCAAGCTAGCAGTCTCTTGAATATGCGCGAGCGACTGAGCCGCGTGAAACACTGACGGACGCCTTGCCTGGTGCATTCACGGAGATCGCCATCTATTCGATCCATTCGCACCATCGAAGTGGGCCCGAGCTCCTGGAGCTCCGGATCAATGGTTAGGTCTGAGCCTGGACTAGCACCGTAAGGGTGAGTTGCGCGTCGCCCACTCGACCGGTAAGCCGCCAGCAACCGTCCTCCGGGAAAATGACTGAGCTGGATTGGAAACCGGATCCTCCGTATCCACCGGGGATTCTTGCGCCGGCCGGCGGCGCCTGGCCGTCCAGGCGCCGCCCGCGAATGACGAGCTTTCCGCGCACGTCCGAGCCGCGCCACCAGGGAAATTTGGTCGCGCTCGACCCGTCGGGACGAACCTCATCGGGTTGCGCGTCGGCAGGCAGGACAGTCCAGATCTTTCCATTCCCGAAGTAGTCACCGTCTGCGGTCTCCCCCGGGGGCGTTTTACCGTTTGGTTGGGTCACTCTGCAGCCATCCGTGACAACCGGGCCAGTTGTCGCTGCGGTCGCGGTGGACGTCTGGGTTTGCGACGTGTCCGTGCTGCCCGTATCACTGTCTTCCTCGCCGCATGCTGCAAGAGCGCTTCCGGCGAACGCTATGCAGGCGAGAGAGGCGACGAGCCTGAAGATGCTCGGCGTCGAGATCCCGTCCTCCGTGTTTTCTGCAAGCCCCACTGCCCACCGTCCCGGGTCACCGCTCTCACGCCTCCGTGGTCTAGCAGCAATTGTCACACCTCTTGTTGGCACATGAGCAGCGAATCCCACCGCAGCTTCCGTCACAGTTGCCTGAGCCTGAGCTCACGTAGTACTCGCAGCAGCGCCAGGAATTTCCGTTGTGGCAGCAAGGCCAGCACCATGCGCAAGATGCCCCCGTCAAGCAACCGGTGGTGCAGTAATCAGGGTTCTGGCAAAGATTGCAGCACTTGTAGCCAAACTTGTACGGCGCAGGCTTTCCCCAACCGGATGTGGATCCGTGTACAGCGGCGCAGAGCACCGCAGCCTCGATATCAGTTGACCCCAAGCACCCGCTTGATTCTGCGCTCCCTCACTGCAACATTAATTCGGTTGTTTCGGTAATCATCATCGATGTTCAGGAACTCACCGTTGCGCTTAACTACCCGAATACTGCAACCGTGTCGTTCTGCGATGGATTCTGCCCTCTTCACAGAGTGACCAACTACGCGGTCCGCGTTGAATGGACCTGTCCTCTTCAAATTCGGTTTCTCAGGGCAGTCATGCCGGCCGCCGCCGTTAGCAGACGTGACACTCCCTCCACTAGCAAGTATTAAAGCGATGAGAAGAGTCGGGAGCGCTCGGGAGAGCACTCGGGGCTTCGCGGGCCCCATCTCAGCGGGTCACCACCGCGACACCAAGCGCCTGTTCAACGTGGTCAATATGAGTGAAGTAGCTGTGCGATCCCTCGCGGCGGCACCCCCCGCTGGAACCACCTTTGTGCACACCCAGCGCCGTAGACTGCCGGAATACTGCTGCACCGCTATCCCCGCCCTTGGCGCAGTACGTCGTGTCGATGAAGCCGCCATCCTCTGTGCCGTCGGGGCTGTAAGCGGTGTCGAGAACTCTCCCGCAGCGAAAGCCCGTCTTCGCCCCTGACTTGCAGACTCGCGTATCGAGCATGACGCCCTCAGGGGTCGGGCTCACACGGCGAACATCCCGCGCTCGTTCACGAGATCTGATCCAGATCGTCGGCTCCAGGTTGATGTTGCCGTCTACGCCGATCCGCTCCGCATCGACATCAGCGTCGTTATCGACCTCCTGAGCGACTGTTCCTACTCGCTTATTGGCAGGATGGAAACGCCCGTTGCCCAGGCAATGGCCCGCCGAAAGCAGCTGGCGTTCACCAGCGCCATGTCGCACCGTGAAGGCGCTTGAACAGATGTACCGGCAATTGCCAGGCCCGTCAACACAAGGAATGGTGTCGCTCGTCAACAGCAACCCTGCTCGAAGGTCCCTTCCGCAGTTCGCCCGTGTACATGCTTCGTCGACCCCCAGAAGTCCCTGGCGGACGACAACGTCCGGCCCGTAACGAGCCTCGAACGCGGTGATTGTCAGCGGGGTCAGCTCTTCAACGACCGCATAGACCTTATTGATCCGATTGTCGATTCCCAGGTCGTAGTGACTGGGCATCCCCGGCACGTTGAGCAATCCCTGGTTGGCTAGTCGGCGGTCCGCGATCATCTGTTGCTGTAGCGCTTCGAGTTGTTGCTGTGATCTCGCAACCGTAACTGCCCTCAGCATATTTGGCTGGGGATAGCTCTGCGAGAGCTGGTCTACGTTTGCCTGGGCGTTCTGCGTGAAAGCAAAGCTCAAGGTGCCGTCAGTATTCCGCCATGATCCGGCGTAAGTAGCTGGCCATGTGAGAGCCGCTTGCTCAGCAATAGCCTCGGCGGGCACGTCTTCATTCCCTTCGTCTTGCTCCGGGATTCCGGTCGTAATGTTGAACGAGAACGGCGCACTCTGGTTGCCAGCCTGATCCTCCGCCACGATGCGGACGACATGGTTACCTGGTGGGACGTCGCTCGGCGGGAACGTCCACGTGTCGAGCAGCTCGCAACTCCCGCCAGGGCATTCCTGCTCGGCGAGGTGAAGCTCCTCGCCGTCGACAGCAATCGAGATGCTCTTTACCCCAGAACGGGGCGCGGCGGAGGATCCATCCGCTGCTCTGACGGTGAGCGAATAGTCATCGTCCTCGAGGACCTGCGAACGTTGATCCCACAGGCTCCCGCTTACGCTCTGAACGACCGGGCCGTCCCGGTCGATCTTCGCCGTCCAAGTGCGCGGAGCGCTCGACGTGTCACCAGCATCGACCGCGAATGCGCTCAGAGTCGAGACGCCCTGGGGAAGCAGCCCGGCCCTGAGCGTCCGGTTGTACGGGCAGCGCCACGTATGTCCTCCGTCGCAGCCCTCCGGTGTTTCCGCAACTAGAGGACTCTGGTTGGAGGGCCCGCTGCGGATCTGGAGCTTGCGAAGGCCGAGTCCACGGTCGGCCATAGTGAAGTTGATCGGCGTCTGCTGGTCATTAATCCAACCGGTCGGCGGCGTCCCTGAAATCGTTGGCGCATAACGGTCATACCGCCATACATTCGCTGAGCGCATGATGTTCTCGGACCGGGTTGACGGAATCCCGTTCTCAAGGGCCTGAAGCATGAAGATCCCTTGGCTTCCATCCGGTGCCTCAGCGTCGGAGCCCCCGAGGTGATCGTCCGGGTAATAGTTGCTTCCAACCCAAAATGAGCGCGTCTGAAAGTTGCGGTTGCCGCAGACGCTGATCCACCCCGCAGGGTAAGTCTGATTTGTTTGAGCATCCCAGGCCGTCCCATTGACCCACCACCCGTTGCCCCAGATTCCCTCGAAAGTGCACATCTGAGGACGATCCGTGGCATCCATTTGGTCGAAGTTGTAGAAGTCCACACGCTCGATGTAGGTATCCGGAAATGATGCCGCATACCACTCACCAAGCTGATACTGACCATAGGCCCGCCCGTTCGGGGCACGGTTCATGACTCCGAGCTTGTTATTGCCCGCGTCCCAGCTGAAGAACGAACTAAAGGGACTGCCCGGCGTTACGTAGGTCGTCCAGTGATCTGTGCTGTACGCGCCACCGCTCCAGTTGTAGTAGCCAAACGGCGGGTCAACCATGATCGGGTAGAGATATCCCCGATCACGGTGCGAGACCAGAACCTCGAGCTTGTCGCCAGATAGCTCGTATCGGACCTCAACGGGCCGCTCCGCTGCGTCCCATGCCTTTGGTGCGCCGATCGAGACCAGCGGCTCTCCTTCGCGCTCTATGAGCGCCCCACCCTCCGGTGCGTCCGTCAATTCCGCGTTCGGCGGAAGCCTGAGCGAGAGATCGTGGCTTTCTGGACTCGCGCTCGAACGTAGCTGGTAGAAGAGCTCGACGCCTGTGGCCGTGGGGGCCGCCATGACGTCCGTGTCGGTGTTCGTGTTCGAGTAGAAGACATTCCTGTCAAGTCGCGTCGTGACGGTCGAGGGGGTAGTTTCGGGCACGACCTCGACGTTCGCCGGCGCGATACTGATGCCGCGCTCGAGCTGCACTGGCAGTTCGGTATTGACAATCGGGTTGTCCGGCTCAAAGTGATCGCCTTCGCGCTCCAGATCGCCGTCGAGCGGCTCCGGGGACCCGCCCTCGGCGGCGCGAAGGGGGAGCGTGCTTTCGACGACTGCTGCCGGACCCCCTGCATCGTCTTGAACGCGGGCAGCAAACTTGCCGAGAAAGTCGGTTATCTCTTCGCCGGAGCGAAGCTCCAGTTCGGGGACGAGCTCGGCGAAGAGCACCTCCTCGAACTCTGCGGCGGCGAGCTCGACGGCTTCCTCGGACGACATTTCGGTGTAGGCGTCCTCAGAGGCCGCAACCTCCGATGAGGTGGGCTCCGGGGATATGGTCGGAGGAGGCGCCGCGGGCCAGTCATCGTGGCTCCAGAAGTCGGCACTCTGGGGAGGACCCCCGCTCGCGGTGGATTCGGCGACCGACGAACCAACACCGAAGGCAAGGATGCCAGCCGCACAAACGGCCGATAGACCTAAATATCGCCCCTGCGGTCGACAGCAAGCCAAGCTCTCGGGCGCCTCACGGAGAGGCCCCCCTCGCCAAAGCGTCCTACGCACCCGCCGTCTCTCTCGCTTGGGGTTTAGCGACCTACCAGTCAAGTATCCCAGATTACTCGCCGATTGTCTACTGGCCAGGTCCGGTCGGCGGTTGATGAAGATCGCGTTGCCACTTGGCCACAGTGGACTCGCTCAGGCAGCCTCAGAGCGCTCTGTGCGCTGAAACGCCTGTTAGCCTCGATCCGAGGCTAGCCCTCGGCCCTCCCCATCCCTCGCGCAGCTCATCGAGCTCCCGTCGTAGCGCGCCGCCGGTGTCGAGGCGCCCGGCGTAGCGGGCCAGGAGCGTGTCGACTCGCGTCAGGACGAGCCGCCCGACGCCGAGCGCGTCAACGCGAACCACGTCGCCCGGCTCGAGGCCGGCCGCGCGAAGTTCGCTGGCCGGGACCGTGATCTGGTTCTTTTCGTCGACCCTCGCCGTGTGCCACGGAGAGCGGCCACGGTCGTTCTTGTCGATCATCGGAGGCATATGTGAAGGGTAGGTCGCGAGGTTGATTCCTCACGCGATTCGGCCCGATTCCATTGGGCACCAGTGCCCAAATGCCAGATAATCACCGCAAATTGCGGGCTATTTTCGGCGCCTCAGAGCCGATCCGCAACACTCCGAAAACCGCTTACTCAAGCCCTTTTCGCCGCCTTTTCCGCTTCCTCCGGGAGCTTTTCACACGCGAGAGGTCGCTGGTTCGAAACCAGCCGCGCCAATTCCTCCGAAAGAGCGCCGCTCCGGCGGTCGGGCGCGAATGCTGCCTATTAGCGCCGCCCTCACAGCCTGCGCGTTCCCACCTAGACTGCGCCGCAGATGGAGCTGCGGACGCTCGGCCGGACGGAACTTCAGGTGTCTGTGCTGGCCTTCGGAACGATGGGGTTCGGCGGGCGGGGCGGGTTCCGAGTCGCCGGCCGCACCGACACCGCCCAGGCCCGGCGCCTCGTGGACCACTGCCTCGATGCGGGTGTCAACTTCTTCGACACCGCAGACATCTACTCGGGCGGCGGGTCGGAAAAGATCCTCGGCCGGGCCCTGGCCGGCCGCAGGGACGACGTCGTGCTGGGCACAAAGGTGGGTGGTGCGATGGGGGGCGGTCCGAACGACGCCGGCCTCTCGCGGCAGCACGTCATCGCGGGCTGTGAGGACAGCCTGCGACGCCTGGGCACCGACTACGTCGACCTCTACCAGGTGCACCGCTGGGATGGGCTGACGCCGCTCGAGGAGACGCTGACGGCCCTGGACGACCTCGTGCAGCAGGGCAAGGTGCGCTACATCGGCTGCTCAAACTTCGCGGCCTGGCAGCTGATGAAGGCGCTGGCGACCTCCGAGCGCGAGGGGCTGAACCGCTTCTGCTCGCAGCAGATCTACTACTCGCTCGTCGCGCGCGAGGTGGAGTACGAACTGGTGCCCATCTCGCTAGACCAGGGCGTCGGGATCCTGGTGTGGTCACCGCTCGCCGGCGGCTTCCTTTCGGGGAAGTACACGCGCGAACAGCCGGCGCCGGAGGGCAGCAGGCGGGCGCAGTGGGGCGATCCAGGAACAATCGACGAGGAGCGCGGCTACGCAATCATCGCTGCGCTCGAGGACGTCGCGGCCACGCACGGCGCCACGGTCCCCCAGGCCGCGCTGCGCTGGGTCGCGCACCAACCCGGGGTCAGCTCAGTGATCGTGGGAGCCCGTACTGAGCAGCAGCTCGCCGACAACCTGCGCGCGGCGCGCTGGGCGATGTCCGAGGACGAGCTGACCCTGCTCGAGAACCTGAGCGCGCCTCCGCTCATCTACCCGTACTGGCACCAGCAGCGCGAGAGCGACGACCGGCTCGGCCCGGCCGATCGCTGGCCAAGACGAGGCCTAGCCCCAGAGCGGGCTGAGCGGTAGATTTCACGCAGCAAATCGAGGCCCCGGGGGAAGAGTCGGGATGGTAGACGTAGACGTGCTGATCGTCGGTGGGGGCGCGCAGGGCCTGTGGCTCCTGAACGACCTCACGAAACGTCACTACAAAGCCATCGTGCTCGAGCGTTACGAGCTCGGGGCCGGGCAGACCTGCCACTCGCACGGCCTGATCCACCGCGGCCATTACTACGACGACGTAGACATGATGATCGTCCTGAACGCTGCGGCTCAGTTCTGGCAGGCGTTCATCGGTGAGAAGGGGATCGAGAAGCTCAACCCGGAGCGCGCGCTCGCCGGCTTCGGCCCCGGCACGGAGGTCGCCCGCCACACGTACTTCTGGGAGACCGCCGGGCTCGCGTTCGATCAGTGCAGTCAGGGGCCCGACGTGCTCCAGGGGGGCAGGGTTCGCAAGCTGTTCGAGACAGAGGAGTTCTCGCTGGACGCAAGCGAGGTGATCGCCGGGCTCTCGGGTGACGTCGACCACTGCATCTACAAGCTCGACGACTCCGACGACGCGCTCCTGTTCGAGTGCGATGGCTCGACCGTCCGCAGCGTCGAGGCCTCGCTGGACGGCCGGAAGGTCGAGATCGCGCCGCGCTTCGTGATGCTGACCGCCGGCGTCGGCAACCGTACCCTCCTGGCCTCGCTCGGCGCGGACGCCAACCCAAATGCCGCACGCACCCCAGTCCAGGCGCAGCGCAAGAACCACATGATGGTGCTGCGCGGCGAGGGCCTACCGATGATGACCGCCGTGTTCCCGATCAAGGGTGGGCTCCAGGGCGTATTCCTGTGCCCCCGAAGGGACCCCGAGACGGGGAGGCCGGTTTGGCTCGTGTCCGACCACAACAGCTTGCCCTTCGACATGACCGCGGATGGGGTCGGCTCGCTGGGGTCCGAGCCCTCCGGCGAGTGGGTCAAGCGGATGCTCATCTCGCTCCGCGCGGCCGCACCCGCGGTGCTCACAGACGACATGACGGAGCGCCTCGACGTGGCTGTCTACACGGGCCTCACGTCGGAGCGCAACTTCGGCGTCGGCCAGCACATGACCGACTGCTACATAGACCCGCTGGGCTTCGAGAACGTGCTCACGATCTGGCCGACCAAACTCACGATGACACCGTTTGCCAGCAACGTCGCAGTCAGGTTCATACGGGCCAAGGTGCCGGAGCCGGACGGCGCATGGCCCAGGGTCGAGCGGTCGATCCAGGCGCCGCCCCCCGCGGTGGCGCCGGAGATGTGGTGCCGGGCGGAACTCGACACCCCCACCAAGGCCAAGACGCCGTGGCTGTCGTACCCGCAGTTCGTCGAGCAGTGGGAAGCGTCTCACGCCGGCGCCGGCAGAGGGAGGTGAGGAGTCATCCCGCGAAAGATCGGTGAGATCACCGACCAGCTGGCGAACGCTGACAGCGTCGAGCAGCGCCGCGACGCGGCGACCGAGCTGCGCGACGCTGGGTTCGCCAAGCGCTTCAGCCTCGAGAAGCGGGGATCGCTGGCGCAGCCGGCCGACACCGAGCTAGCAGAGCACGAGCTGAAGGCCCTGACCGCCGCGCTCGCCGACGACGATCCTGAGGTGCGCGGCGCTGCGATCGTGTCCGCGGGCGACCTGGGCGACGCCAGCTGCGTTCCGGCCCTCATCGGTCAGCTTGACGACGACGACGACGAGATCCAGCTGGCGGCGATCGACTCGCTCGGCGAGATCGGCGGCACGGAGAGCCTGGGCGCGCTCACGCGCCTGGCCTGCGAGCCGGAGGAGAGCGTCGACATCCGGCTCGCCGCGCTGACGGAGCTCGAGGAGCTGACCGCGAAGGCGATCAGCTCCGGCCCCGACCGGCGCTTCGACCCGCCCGAGGGACCGGTGGCCGCCGGTCCCGAGCGCCGCTTCGACCCCGAGGAGGCGAAGAAGGCCAGGGCCGAGCTGCTCAAGGCGCTGACCTCCATCCAGGCCGAGGAGGATGCCGACGAGCTCCTTCAGCTCAAGGCCAAAGACGTCCAGGCGTACCTCGAGAGCGGGATCGGATAGCCGCGTCGGCATGCCGTCCCCCGGAGGACCGCGAAGCGCGCGACTCCGGGTGGTCAATCGGTCGAGCCGATCCCGAAGGTCCCGGTTCGAACCACGCCCAACCAGGTCCATCTCGGACGTCCGGTGGGCCCGAGCGCATCGCGGCGCGACCGGGTTGGCTACCACGCGTTGCCGCACGGACGGGCTGCGACCGCGCGGGGATGAGGCACTTAACGCGCTTTCAGTGCCTGAATCCGGCGGTCTCCCCGAGACTCCGCGGGTATCGGCGGCGGCTCGGGACCCACGCGGTCGTTCGCAACCCCGCTCCACAAGCGGGATCGCCGCCGCTGGGGAGACTGCAAAGCTGCGGCGCGCGGGCCCTGCGATTGCTGCAGCGAGTCTGCGACGTGTTGACCCCTGCGTTGACCTGAAGGCTTCAGGGATGCCCCGAAAAGCGGAAATTGCAGGATATTTCACCGCGACATGCGCGAACTCCTTGTTCGCGAGCTCCACCGCGCGGCCAGCGACCCTGACCTCGCGCCGGGCGGTGTCGACGACTATCTCACCCACCCTGACGGGGCCCTCGCGCCGCCCGCTTCGCCGGCGCAGGATCGCCTTCACCCGCGCTGAAACCTCGGAGGGGTGGAAGGGCTTGGTGACGTAGTCGTCGGCGCCCTCGATCAGGCCTCGCAGCCGGTCCGCCTCGCTGCCGCGCCCGCTGAGGATCATTACGGGGAGCCCCGGGTCATAGCGGCCGGTGACACCATCGGCGCCGCGAATCGTCCGCAGGACGTCGAGCCCGCCCGCGTCGGGTAGGCGCAGGTCGAGCAGCAGCATGTCGGGCTGCTTGAAGTGACACAGGCGAAGCGCGTCGGATGCCGAGGGGGCGGGCAGGACCGAGAAGCGTTCCGCCTCGAGGTGCTCGCAGAGCAGCTCGAGCGTCGTCTCGTCGTCCTCGCAGACGACGAGGGTCGCCAACCTCTCGACATCGGGCAGCATCAGCGGCACTCCCGCGCCGGCAGCTCGAGCACCGCGCTCGCGCCGCGCAGCCCCGCGAAGCGGCGCGGCGGCACGCTCGTATGCACCGCGAGCGGGCGCAGCTCACGATCGAGGAAGACGAGGTCGAGCGCGAAGCGCATCCCGAAGGTGTGCACGCTTCGACAGCGCGGCAGCAGAAGCCCCTCGCCCGCGCGCTCGCGGTCGAGCAGCGCCAGCCCGAGCAGCCGCGCGAACGGCGAGCGCGCCACCGGCACCCGCCGCTCGAGCACGCTCGCGCGAGCGAGGTGGCGAAGGCGGCGCGGCGGTCGCGTGACGTTCATCGCCCCCTTCAATCCCGCGGCTTCGCGGCGCGCCCCCTCGGCGGAGCTGCTGGTCCGAAACGTGTTTTCTTCGACCTCGAAGGTGCAAACCCTCGTTCAGCTTCCGGGCGTCCCGAACACCCGGCTGCGGCATCGGCGAAGATGCTCGCGCTCGGGACTCGCCTCGACCCGGCACACTTCCAAGGACAATCGAGGCGAGGAAACGAAGCTGTGGAAAAGGCAACTCGCAGAGGCAATTACGAGTCGGGATCCGACTACGTGCTCGAGTACGGCGAGCTGCGCTTCTCCTTCAACGAGGAGGACTTCGGCCAGCGGGTCGAGCAGGCCGCGGTGAAGCTCGACTTCGTCGACCAGGGCCTCGCCGACAACGAGCTGCATGACCTGCTCGAGCTCGCCGTCAACGGTGAGATCCGCGAGCCGACCTCGGCGCTCGGCGAGCACATCAACACGCACTGGACCGAACTCGTCGGCCCGGCGAACCGCAGCCTCGTGCACTGGATCCGCCGGCTCGTCTTCCGCGGCGCCTGGCTCGACCAGCGCGTCAAGGAGGGCGAGCTCGACGTCGCCTTTGACCCGGACACGAGCACGTTCGGCTACGTGCAGCCCGATCGCGAGGCGGAGCCGATCGAGCTCTCCCGCGAGCCTTCCTGGGCCGGGCTCGCGTACCGCGGCTAGCGGCCTGCCGGACCTACAGCGAGCCGAGCAGCTCGGCGTTGGACGTCGAGCCTTCGATCCGCTCGCGAAGCAGCTTCGCGGCCTCGGCGGGGTCGAGCTCGGCGAGCTGTGAGCGAAGCCGCCGCGACGCGGCGAGCTCGTCAGGGGTCCGCAGGTAGTCCTCGTTCGATACGCGGCAGCCGGCCGGGTCGATCGCCGGGTGGACGCCATCCGCGGCAAGATCGGGGTCGAGCGTGACGAGCGCGCTCTCGGTCGAGATCACCGCTCGCTCGGCCTCCCCCTCGTCGCCGGCGTCCGCGACCACGGTGGCGAGCACCGTCAGGGAGCCGCCCCCGGAGAGGTTCCGCCCCGATCCGAACAGGCGCTTCACCTCGCCCGCGTCGCCAGCGGCTACGGCAAGCCGGGAGAGGGAGTCGCAGACCAGGATCGCGTCGGCGCCCGACTCGGCGAGCCGGCGCGCGCGCTCGATCGCCAGCTCCGCCGTCCGCATCTGCTCGATCGGCGCGAGCTCCGAGGTCGCGATCGCGAACTCCGCGTCCGAGAGGGCCTCGCGCCAGGCGGTGGCCTCCTCTGGGCGCTCGTCGATCAGCAGCACGATCAGCTTCGCGTTCTCGACCGCTCCTGCCGCCCTGGCGATCCCTCGCAGGAGCGTGGTTCGACCCGAGCGCGGGGCGGCGCGGATCAGCACGCGCTGGCCGAGCGCAAGCGGGGCGAGCAGGTCGACGCTGCGGACCAGCAGGTCAGCGGCCTCGCCGTCGAGCGGCACCCGTCGCTCGGGAAGGACCGGGTCGAGAGAGTCGAAGTGGGGACGCGCGCCGTCCTCGGACGGCTCCCCTCCGTTCACCCGGTCGACGTGGGTGAGGGCGCGGTGGCGTTCTCCGCGGCGCGCGGCACGCGCCGGCCCGACCACCTCGTCGCCGGGGCGAAGCTCGCAACGGCGGATCTGGGAGGCGGAGATGTAAACGTCTCCCTCCGCAGGGGCCAGTCCGCGCAGGCGCAAGAAGCCGAAGCGCTGGCGGGTCAACTCGAGCACCCCGCGGACCTCCTCGGTCGGCGCCTCCTCGGCTTCCCCGGCCGCCCGTTCGCCTTCGGCGCGGCGCTCGCCCTCCTCGGCGGGCGCGAGCGCCTCCAGCTCGTCGGTGTCGGCCTCCTCGCCAGGCGTGCGCCGCCCGGCCAGGAGCTCCGATCCGCCGCCCTCCGGCGAGCGCCGGAGTCCTCGCCCGCCACGGCGACGCGGGCGCCGCTCGCCGGGCGTGCCCTCCCTCGCCCCCTCGTCGGTCATGCCCTCCCGCGGCGCCTCACGCACGGCCGGCTCTGCGGCCGGGCCGCTCTCTCGGCCAAGGGCCGCGATCAGCTCCTCGCGGCGCAGCAAGCGATAGCCGGCAATGCCGCGGTCGGCCGCGCGAGCGTGCAGGGCTGCGATGTGGAGCTCGGCGAGGTCGCTCATCGGGCGCGCAAGGATATCCGCACGCCGGCCGCGGCTCCCCGCGGCCCTAGTTGACCGATCCAGCTAGCGAGTGGGGGCGCGGCTTCGCCCGGTGAGCTCGCGAAGCCATTCGCCGAACTCCGGACGCGACTGCCAGTCGGCCCGGAAGCGCTCCGCGCCGGAGTCGGTCAGCGGGTGGTCGAGCATCTGCCCGAGCACCTTTCCGGGCACGGTCGCGATCTCGCAGCCGAGCGAAGCCGCGGTCTTGACGTGCTCGGGGTGGCGAATCGAGGCCGCGATGATCTCTGAGGTCACGCCACCGGCGCGAAAGCAACCGACGATCTCCGCGACGACCGCGCCCGAGTCGACCGAGATGTCGTCGAGGCGACCCATGAAGCACGAGACGTACGTGGCGCCCGCGCTCGCTGCCAGCATCGCCTGGTTGGCGGAGAAGACGAGCGTCATGTTGACTGGGATCCCGTCGGAGGCGAGGGCATGGGTCGCTGCCAACCCCTCCTTGCAGAACGGGACCTTGACCGTGACGTGCTCGTGGAGCTCGCGAAGCGCGCGGCCCTCGGCGACCATGCCGTCGGGATCCTCGGAGACCACCTCCGCCGAGACCGGCCCATCGACCAGGTCGCAGATCCTGCGGATGATCTCTCCGGGGTCTCCGTCCTCCTTGGCGAGCAGCGAAGGGTTCGTCGTCGCCCCCGCGAGCACCCCCCAGGCGGCGATCTCCTCGACCTCCGCGATGCTGCCCGTGTCGATGAAAAGCCTCATTCGTTCCCGTGCGGGAGCTTAGGCGACCGGGAGGTCGTCGCGGCGCCGCGCGCCCGCCTCATCGCGGAAACTCCGGATCCCCTCGAAGCGCGTCGAGATCGGAATCCGACTCTGCCCAGGTCCGGGCTCTCGGATCGTTGGCGAATCCGATCCTCAGGTGATCGAGCGCCTCGGCGCGGCGCCCCGACAGCGCCGCCTCGCATCCGAGCACGTAATGAAGCGTCCCGTGCTCGGGGTAATGCTCGAGCCCCTCGGCGACGATCTCGTAGGCGCGCTCGTGGTCGCCTGCCTCGCTGGCCGGAATCGCGGCGTACCAGAACTCGAACGGCGAGGGCGGAAGCCCGGCGCCCGGCCGCCAGCATCCCTTCTCCAGCGGGACCCGCTCGAGCTCGTCGAGCTGGACGGTGCGGAAACGTGGACCGGAGCCGGCGCTCACGCGGCGCCCGCCGGATCGATCCCCTCCGCGGCGGCGTCCTCGACCCACCGATCAGCCTCCGCGCCCACGCGTGCGTCGTCCCACCCGAGTTCCTCGCCGAGCACCTCCGCCACGGGCCGCACCGACTCCGCGGTTCGCAGGGCGGGCGCTGCGAGCAGGCCGAGCCGGGTGCGGCGCAGGAGCACGTCGGCGACCGAGCGCGCCTGCTCGCGCCGCACGGCGATCGCCGCCTCGGCGAGCAGGTCGGGCTGGCCCTCGACGATCGGGCGCGCGAGGCCGGGGCGCTCGGCGCAGAGCCGCAGGACGTCGCGCCCGGCGTGGCCGTAGCGAAACGCGAGCAGCTCGCGGTAGCCGGCCGGAAGGTCGGCCTCGGCGAGGTCGTCCGGCGGCTCGAGGTCGCCGTCCGCGGCACTCATCCCGAGCGGCAGGTCGGCGGTCCTGCAGGGGGCGACGCGGCCCTCGCGCTCGACCATCCGGTCGACGACCTGCTTCGCCATCCGCCGCCACGTGGTCAGCTTGCCGCCGGTGATCGTCAACAGGCCCGACGAGGTCTCATACAGCTCGGCCTTGCGCGAGATGTCGACCGACTTGTGCGCGTCGCCGGTCGAGATCAGGGGCCGGACCCCCGCGTAGGCGCCGCTGACGTCGGCGACCGTCAGGCCGGTGCCGAAGAAGACGTTGATCGCGTCGAGCAGGTAGTCGACATCCTCGGCTCCCGGCTCGACGTGGGTGATGTCGCCGTCGTAGTCGTTGTCCGTCGTGCCGATCAGAACCCGCCCGTACCAGGGCAGCGCGAAGATCCTGCGCTCCTCGCCCGCGGGCACGACGCAGGCCGCCTTCGCCAGCGGCAGGCGCTCGAGCGGCAGGGTCAGGTGGGTGCCGCGGCTGGGGGCGATCCGGGGAACCTCCGCCTCGTCGTGGATCTCCTCCGGGCGGATGCGGTCCGCCCAGACGCCGGTCGCGTTGATCACGTTGGTGGCCTCGACCTCGAACTCCTCGCCGGACTCGGCGTCGCAGCAGAGCACCCCCGCCGCAAGCCCCCCACGGTCGATGAGACCCGAGACCTCGGCGCGGTTGAGGCAGACGGCGCCGTAGCGCTCGGCCTCGCCGAGGATCGTCAGCACGAGGCGGACGTCGTCGGTCTGGCAGTCGTAGAAGAGGTAGGCGCCGCGCGGGTCGCGATCGGCGAGCGCCGGGATCAGCTCGGCGACCTCGGGCCCCTCGATCGTGCGGTGGCGGTTGGGCGCCCAGTGGTCGTCGAGGAGCTGGCGAGCGAGGCGATCGCGCCGGCCCGGGCCGACGTTCGCCGAGGCCATCGCGTCGTACATGTTGAGGCCGACCCCGAGCAACCGGTTACGGCGGTCGTCGCCGAGCGTCGGGACGAGAAACGGGGTCGGGTAGACCAGGTGCGGGGCGAGCTGGACCATCAGCGCCCGCTCGAGCAGCGCCTCGCGGACCAGGCCGAGGTCGAAGCTCTCGAGGTAGCGGAGCCCCCCGTGAACCATCTTCGAAGAGCGGCTCGAGGTACCGCAGGCGTAGTCGTCACGCTCGACCAGGGCAACCGAGTACCCGCGGGAGGCGGCGTCGAGCGCGACGCCCGCGCCCGTCACCCCGCCGCCGACCACGACGACGTCGAACGCCTCGCTGGTCATCGCGCGCAGCGCGTCGTCGCGGGAGAGCATCAGTCGAGGTAGGCAACCACGGAGCTCGCCGGATCGCGCTCGGGGGCGGGCTTCTTTTGCACGCAGCGGCCGAGGTGGATCAGCGCGACGAAGCGCTCGTTCGGCTCGAGCCCGACCGCCTCGGAACCCTCGCTCGTCCTCAAGATGTCAGGAGTTCGCCAGTAGCCGGCGAGGCCGCGGGCGTGGGCCGAAAGCAGGACGATGTACGCGGCGCAGGCGGTCGCGTGGAGGTCCTCCTCGTCCTGGATCGCCTCGCCGGAGAGCGCGCAGGAGCAGACGACGAGGGTCGGGGCGCGGTCGAGCTTTGCAGCCGCCTCGGCCCCGGCGGCTCGCTTGAGCCGCTCGAGCACGCGCGGCCCGAGCACCCGGAAGCGCCAGGGGTTGGTCAGGTTGTGGTTCGGCGCCCAGCGCGCGAGCTCGAAGAGCTCGTCGAGCACCTCGCGCGGTACGGGCTCGGTCCCGTAGGCCTTGTGCGTGCGCCGGGTGCGAATCGCGGTCTCGAGATCCATCCTCCCAACGGTACGTGACGCGCCCTCACGGCAGGCGCTGGCGATACCAGAGGAATCCCGCGGCGAGCGCGAGGGCGAGGGCGCCCAGCCCGCCGAGCGCGTAAGCGAGGGTGTTCGAGCCCTCCTCGGCCTCCTCCGAGGCCGCGGAGGCGAGCGGCTCCCCAGCGAGGGTGGCCGCTTGCTCTGCCGCCGTCTGGGGCGGGCTCAACTTGCCTTGCGGCCCCCGCCCCGCGGACCCCTCCGAGGCCGCACCGCCGTGCGCGCGGCGCCCCCCAGCGTGCTGGGATCGCCGCGCATCCGCCGCGTCCGATTCCGACCCTTGGGCGCCCGCCGCCGCGAGCGGCCCGCTGCCACCCGGGCCCGTCCCGTCCTGGCCGGCGTTCTTCGCGACCCGCCGCGGGACCGCGGCTAGCGGAAAGGCCTGGCGGCGGACCGCGAGCAGGACCTGCGCGGTGACCCAGACCGGTGTCTGGTCGCTGGCGCGCGAGTAGCGGTAGTGGCCGTCTGGCGCGCGCAGCGTCGCGAGGTAGGCGAGTGCGCGCTCGAGCGGCTCGCCTCCCTCGCCCGTGGCGAGGAGGCCCTGGACGGCCCAGGCGGTCGACTGCGCGTTGACGACACCGCTCGTCGCCAGCCCCCAGCCTCCGCTTCGATCCTGCGAGCGGCGCAGGTATCGCGCTCCGTCCACGGCCGCCGGCCCGTCCGCCCCCGCGGCCGCCAGTGCCTGAAGCACGGCCCCCGTGGAGTCCGGGTCGCTCGGGGCGCCGGGGCGAAAGCCCCAGCCCCCGTTTGCGCCCTGCGCGGCGCGAAGCCAGCCCGCCGAGCGCGCGAGCTCCCCCGACTCGATTCCGGCCGCTCGCATCGCGAGCACGTAGAACGCGGTCAGGTTGGCCTGGCCGTCGACCGAGCCGTCGCGGTCGCGCCGCGCACGGAGCTCGGCGACGAGGTCGTGGCCGGCGAAGGCTCGCGGGTCGATCCCCGCGCCCTCAAGCGCGAGGATCGTGCGCTCGAGATCGCCGACGGAGCGCAGTCGCGCGACCTGCGAGCGCAGGTACTCGACGGGACCCCCGCCGCGACGCAGGTCGGCCGGGTTACGCCCGGCGGCCTCGAGCCCGAGCATCACCCAGCCCGTCATTGCCGGGCTCGAGGGGTACTCGGGCGTCGCCCCGTAGCCGCCGTCCGCGTTCTGGGCGCGCTCGAGCCAGGCACGGCTTTCTTCCACCCCGAAGGCCTTCGCCGGGCCAGGGGAGGCGAGTGGCGAGAGCGCGACTGCGAGGGCGAGCACGGCGAACGGCTGCGCCGCCGCGGGTCGCCAGGTGAACTCGAGCCGCGTGCGGTAGCGGGAGATCATCCGCACGAGCGCCGGGCCGGCGGCGAGCGCGATCGCGAAGTTGCCCGCCGCGTGGGCGACGTTGAACGGAACCCCGCGCGCGGCGAGGGCCAGGTAGCGGTCGAGCGACTGCTCGCCGCCGTAGGTGACCATCACGTGGAGGTCGAGCAGGGCACCGTAGGCGAGGCCGGCGAGCGCGCAGGCACAGGCGAGGCCGAGTCGTCCGAGCCGGCGCCCGCTCGTGGCCGCGAGCGCCGCTCCCGCGAGACCGACGAGGCCCCAGCCCGCCATCTGCCACGGCGTCCACGGGCCCTGGCCGAGCCAGATGTTCGAGATCGGAGCGGCGAGCGCCCCAACCGCGAAGCCCGCCGGGCCGCCGAGCGCGTAGCCGGTGAGCAGCGCAATGTCGGTGGTCGCGACCACGTTCGGCACCGGCGCGAGGACCAGGCGCCCCGCGACCGCGAGCGCGGCGAGCGTTGCGACGACGGCGATCAGCCGCGCCGGCGGGCGCGAGCGCTCGTACCAGGCGAAGCCGCACCCCAGGACGACGGCGAGGCCGGCGAAGGTGAGGAGCTGCCAGCTCATGCGCGCGCCGCCCCGAGCGGCGGAGGGGCAAGCGACTCGCGCAGCTGCCTCGCGCCCTGCTCGGGCGTGATCGCGCCACCGCCGCCGAGGATCCTGGCGACCTCGGTGGCGAAGTACCAGCCGCCGGAGAGCACCTCGTCCGCGGAGCCGTCGGCGATCAGCTCGCCGTCGCCGAGCAGCAGGACACGAGCCGCGAAGCGGGCCGCGAACTCGACGTCGTGGGTGGCGACGATCACCGCCGATCCGCCGTCGGCGAGCTCCCCGAGCCACTCCGCGAGCGCTCGCTTGCGTGCCCCGTCCATCCCGCGAGTCGGCTCATCGAGGCAGACGACTCCCGGGGCCTTCCCGTCCCCGCGCCCCGCCATCACCACCGCAAGGGCAAGGCGCTCGCGCTCGCCGCCCGAGAGGTCGCGGGGGTCGCGCTCGCCCGCCCACTCGAGCCCGACCGCGGCGAGCGCCTCCGCGCCGAGCTCCCCGGGCAGCTCCTCGTCGACCCGCTCTCGCAGGAGGAGGTCTGCCGGGCTCTGCGGCAAGAGCGCGCAGCCCCGGGCCGCGTCGAGCGATCCCCGCGCGGGCGGGAGAAGACCGGCGGCGCAGCGCAGCAGCGTGCTCTTGCCGGCGCCGTTTCGGCCCATCAGCGCGACTCGTTCACCGGCCCTGATCTGAAGCTCGAGCCCGCGCAGCGCCCGGCGAGCGACCCCGCCCGCGTCGAGCTCGACCCAGAGGTCGCGGGCCTCGAGTGCGGGGGATGGCCCACCCCGCCTTCGTCGGCGCCTGGCCGGCATCCCCCCGGGGGGTTGGGCGAATGATCCGCCTCCACGACGGGTTATTCGCCCCACCCCCACCATCGGGGGCCCGCCGATGCCGGCCGCGCGCGGGGCGAGCCCCTGGCGGAGCAGGGTTCGGCGTGCGTCCTTGGCGGCGACCGGAAGCGGGCGGACGCCGGCGAGCGAGAAGAGCCGCGCGCCGGGAGTCGCGAGCGCCGGGTCGGCCGCGATCGACCACCCGGCAAAGCCCGTCGGCGAGCCGTCGAAGGCGATCCGCCCGCGCTCGAGCGCGACGACCCGGTCGGCCGCGGCCAGGCAACGCTCGAGGCGGTGCTCGGCGAGCACCACCGCCATGCCCCACTCCTCGTTCAGGCGGCGCAGCAACCCGACCAGCTCGTCGCCGGCGACCGGGTCGAGCTGGGACGTCGGCTCGTCGAGCAGGACGAGCCGCGGGCGCAGGACGAGCGCGGCAGCGAGCGCGACGCGCTGCAGCTCGCCGCCGGAGAGGGTGTCGGTCGGGCGCTCGAGGATCCCGGTGATCGCAAGCGCCAGCGCCACCTCCTCGACCGCCCTCGCCCGGGCCGCCCCCGGCTCTCCGCGAAGCTCGAGCGGCAGCTCGAGCTCGCCGCGCACGGTGGTCGAGACGACCTGCGTCTCGGGCTCCTGGCCAACCAGCCCGACGGCGCCTCCGAGCTCGGCCGGACCGTGCTCGCGCACGTCGAGCCCGCAGACGGCGAGCGCGCCCGACGCCTCCCCCCCGTGGTAATGCGGGACCAACCCGCAGAGCGCGCGCAGCAGGGTCGACTTGCCGCATCCCGAGCGCCCGGCGAGGACGATGAACTCGCCCTCGGCCAGCTCGAGGTCGAGCTCGCGAAGCGCCGGCTCCCCGGCGCCCGGGTAGGTGTAGGAGAAGCGCTCGAGGCACACGAGCTCAGCCACGGATCCCCTTCCGCGACCCGGCAAAGGGCAGGGCGGCGAGCCCCACCAGCCCGACTGCGAGGCAAAGGGTCAGGGGGTCGGTGTCCAGCGAGGCGGTCGGGTAGGCGTCGAACTCGCCCGCGCCGGCGATGCGCGCGGCGACCCCCGCGCCGGCGATCCCCGCGCCGGCGAGGGCGAAGCGCCAGGAGTGACGCGAGTGGCGCGAGTGGCGCGAGCTGCCGGCAACCCGCGGCGCGCCGTGCGCGTAGCCGCGCAGCTCGAGGGTCGCGGCGACATCCACCGCTCGGTCGAGCGAGCCGGCGACGAGCCTCCTGACGATCGCAGCGCGCCCGACTGGCGCCGCGGCCGGGCCGCGCAGCCGCGCCGCCTCGCGAAGCCGGGCGTGGTCGGCCGCCGCAAGCGGGACGAGCCGCGCGATCAGTGTCGCGGTCAGCGCCGAGTGACGCGCGAGGGGTCGCAGGAGCCGAAGCATCCGGTCGGGATCCACGCAGGCGGAGTGAACGGCGAAGGCGCCGAGCACGACCGCGATCCGCAACGCAAGCACACCGCCCTCGGCAAGTGCCTCGGCGCTGACGTCGAGCTGGCCGAGCACCGGCAGCTCCCAGCCCCGGACCAGGATCGTTGCGCCCCGCTGGGAGGCGAGCCCGTTGACGGCGACCACGAGGACTCCGAGGGCCGCTCCCCAGCGGGCTGCCGCACCGAGCGCCCGCCGAGCGCCCGCGGCGACCCCGACCACCACGACCCCGGCGCCGACGCCGCCGAGCACGATCGGGTTCGAGCTCACGAACGCGACCAGCGCCAGGGAGCCGAAGAAGGCGGTTGCCGCAAGCGCGCTCGACTCCGCGAGCGGCCCGAGACGGGGGACGTAAGCGAGCGCAGACCTCACTCTGTTGCCTCGGCCACGGGCAGCGGCAGGTCCACCTCGGCTGAGACGAAGAGCGCATAGCGATCCGCGAGGCTCGGGCCGAGGGCCTGGCTTGCCAGCTCGACGCCGCTGGCGTCGGTGCCCGTGATCAGCCAGGTCGGCGGCTTCTCTCCCTCGCGCAAAGCAGCGACGAGGCCTGCCCCGGAGTCATCCTCCCGAACGAGCTCGGCGCGCTCGTCGAGCGCTAGCAGGCGGTAGCCGTCGCGGAAGCGCTCGAACCGCGCGAAGACGCCGCTCGAGCTCGGCGCCTGCTCGAGCAGCGCGGCGATCGGATCGGCGCGGACCGACTTCCACGGACCGACGAGGATGCGAGGCGCGTCGGC
>Ga0136632_10000008_pt1 | contig 58468 bp, 60 predicted proteins | sample AntDrymUQ6112106_2_FD_104670 | JGI IMG/M metagenome (GOLD analysis project Ga0136632, IMG submission 104670) | Polar desert sand microbial communities from Dry Valleys, Antarctica - metaG UQ611 (21.06) | ecosystem: Environmental > Terrestrial > Soil > Desert | place: Antarctica: Dry Valley...
CACCGCCTCCGGCGGCCCGGTCGGGGTGGGCACGGCGACCGCGAAGTCGATGGTCTTGAACATCGTCCTCGTTCACATCATCGGGATGATGGGGACGCTCGTCTTCTGGGGAGCGAACCCGCGGGCCCCGATCGGCGGCTAGACCACCAGACCAAGAAGGGGAAACGAGAGTGGCAGAGGAACGCAGGGACCCGACCGACGAGCGGATCGCCGAGGACGAGGACGTGAGCGCGGAGGACCGCGACGAGGAGACGACCGACGAGCACGGGCTCTCCGACGAGCACGAGCGCTTCGCCGGTGACGTCGACCATGACGACCCCCGCTACGACGAGCACGACGCCGACTACGACGAGCCGGCGCCCGAGCTCGGCTCGCTGCACAAGGACTACACGATCCCGGGCGTCAACGCCAAGGAGTCGAACCCGTATCGCTGGCACACGGGCGAGAAGCGCGACCACGGCGGCGAGGACGCGATCGAGGTGATCGACGTGGTCAAGCAGTTCGGCCGCACGCGGATCCTCAACGGGCTCAACCTCGGGCTGCCCGACGATCAGATCTCGATGGTCCTCGGGCCGTCGGGAACCGGCAAGTCGGTGCTGATCAAGCACATCGTCGGGCTGCTCTACCCCGACTCCGGCGACCTGCTCGTTCACGGCGAGTCGGTTCCGAGCATGACCGACGACGAGCTCTTCGAGATGCGCAAGAAGTTCGGCCTGCTGTTCCAGGACGGCGCCCTGTTCGGCTCGATGAACGTCTACGACAACACCGCCTTCCCGCTTCGCCAGCACACCGACAAGAGCGAGGACGAGATCGGCGAGGTCGTCAACGGCCGCCTGAACGAGGTCGGGCTCGCCGAGGCGACCGACAAGATGCCGAACGAGCTCTCCGGCGGGATGAGAAAGCGCGCCGGGTTCGCCCGGGCGCTCGTCCTCGACCCGGCGATCGTCATGTTCGACGAGCCCGACTCGGGCCTCGACCCGGTCCGCACGGCGCTGCTCTGCGAGCTGATCCGCGAGATCCACGAGGAGAACGGCGGCTGCTATCTCGTGATCAGCCACGACCTCGGCACCGCGCGGCGGATTGCCGACTTCCTCGCAGTGCTGTGGAAGGGCAAGATCGTCGAGTCCGGCCCCTCCGAGGAGCTGTTCGACTCCGACAACGAGTTCGTCAGCCAGTTCCTGAACGCCGAGACCAAGGGCCCCCTCGCGATGGATTAGCGCTCGCGGCTGCGGGCGCCCCTAACCTGAGCGCATGAGGAGCTTGCTCGCAAGGGTCGCGGGCTTCTGCGTGGCGCGGCCGGCGCCGGTGCTCGCGGCCGTCGCCCTGCTCACCCTGCTGGGCGCGATCGCGGCGCTGCGGCTGGAGCCTGACGCCGGCACGGACCAGCTCGTCGATCGCGGCTCCGAGGCGTACCAGGCGACCGAGGAGTTCAAGGCCCGCTTCGGCGACGACGCGGTTGTCGTGCTCGTCCAGGGTGACCTCGAGAAGCTCGTGCTCACCTCCGACCTCGGCAAGCTGCTGACGCTCGAGGGGTGCCTGGCGGGGAACTTCGCCGCCGGTCAGGAGTCCGGCGGGATCGAAGCGCCCCCCGCCTGCGTCGAGCTCAACGAGACGGCGCCCGCCCGCGTGGTCTACGGGCCGGCGAGCTTCCTCAAGGCGTTTGCCGACCAGGCCGAGAAGCTTCTGCGCGAGCAGCTCGCCGTGGCCCAGGAGCAGGCGCGCGTGGCGTACCTGCGTGAATCCCGCGCGGCCGCTCGCCAGGGCCTCTCGGAGGTCGACCAGCAGCGCGTCGGGCAGGCCGCCGCCCAGGAGGTCCTGGACGCGCTGATCAACGACCTGCTCACCCTCTCGGTTCGCTACGGACAGGCGCCGCGGATCCCGACGATCGACGATCCGCAGTTCGTCCAGAACGTCGTCTTCGACCCTCGCGAGCCCGGCCAGCCGAAGCCGAAGTTCTCCTACCTCTATCCGAGCGCCGAGTCGGCGCTGATCTCGATCCGGCTTCGCCCGGAGCTCTCCGACGCCGAACGCTCCGAAGCGATCGACCAGATCCGGGCAGCCGTCGCCGACCCGGCGTTTCAGATTCGCGACGCCTCCTACGTGGTCAGCGGCGTGCCGGCGGTGGTTGACGGTGTAGCCGACGAGCTCTCCGCAAAGATCTTCCTGCTGCTCGCCGTGGCGCTCGCGGTGATGGCCGTGACGCTGGCGCTGCTCTTCGGCCCGCCGCTTCGCCTGCTGCCGCTCGCCACCGCGCTCGCGACGGTGGCGGTGGTCTTCGGCGCTCTCTCGCTTCTCGGAGGCGCGCTCACCCTGGCGTCGCTAGCGGTCCTGCCGGTCTTGATCGGGCTCGCCGTCGACTACGCGATCCAGTTCCAGGCGCGCTTCGGGGAGTCGCTCGCCGCCGGCTCCTCGCCCGGGCGAGCGGCGGTCGAGGCTGCGGCGCGTGGGGGCCCGGTGATCGCGACCGCGCTGCTCGCGACCGCGGCGGGGTTCTGCGTGCTCCTCGTCTGGCCGCTTCCGGTGATCCGGAGCTTCGGCCTGCTGCTGATCGTCGGGGTCGCTCTCGCCTTCTGCCTCGCGCTCTGCGCCGGGCTGACGATGCTCTCACTCGCGGCGCGAAGCCAGAGCCCCTCGCGGCGGCTACCCGCCGCGCCCGATGCCTTCGCCCGCGTGGCGGCCTCCGCCGGTCGGCTCGGTGAGCGCGTGCGCGACGCGGGCAAGGGCGCGATCGCGCTCTCCTTGCGGGCACCGGGCACCGTGCTCGCGATCGCGCTCGTCGGCGCGCTGGCGGGCTGGGCGCTCGGCACCAGGACCGACGTGGTGGCCGACATTCGCGAGCTCTTGCCACGCGACGTGGCGGTGCTCGAGGAGGTCGAGGCGCTCGAGGAGGGGACGGGCGTCTCCGGCGAGGTCGACGTCATGGTCACAGCCCCCGATCTCACCGATCCGGCGGTCGTCGCCTGGATGGGCGCATACAAGCAGCGGGTGCTCGATCGCGCGGGCTTCGGCTCGGAGGCCGACTCATGCATCGAGCAGGACGCTTCGCTCTGCCCCTCGATCGCGCTCCCGGACCTGTTCAACGAGAGCGAGGGCGCCCCGACGCAGGCGCGAATCAGGAGGGTCCTCGGGCTGCTTCCGGAGTACTTCTCCCAGGCCGTGGTCAGTGGCGACGTCGAGGGTGGGACGGGGGCGGCGGTGATCGCGTTCGGGATCAAAGTGATGCCGTTCGACGAGCAGAAGGAGCTGATCGACACGATCCGCGCCGAGCTCGACCCGCCGGGCACGGAAGCCGATCCGCCGCCGGGGGTGGAGGCGGAGGTCGTCGGGCTGCCGGTCCTGGTCGCCGACGCGAGCGCCGGGCTCTCCGGGGATCGCCATCTGCTGACGCTTCTCGGCCTTGCGGCCGTCGCGCTCGCGCTGCTCGCGGCGTACCGATCACTGCGTCGGGCGTTCGTCCCGCTGATTCCGATCGTGCTCGCGACCGGCTGGTCTTCGTTCGCAATCTGGGCGCTCGGGATCGAGCTCAACCCGATGTCGGCGACGCTCGGCGCGCTCGTGATCGCGATCGCGACTGAGTTCAGCGTCCTGCTCGCGTCGCGCTACGAGGAGGAGCGAGGCGCCGGCGCCTCGGTGGCCGTTGCGCTGCGTTCCGCCTACTCGCGGACGGGCAGGGCGGTGCTCGCCTCCGGGATCACCGCGATCGCCGGCTTCGCGGTCCTGATCGTCAGCGGGATCCCGCTGCTGCGCGACTTCGGGCTTGTCACGGTGCTCGATCTCGGCGTCGCGCTGGCCGGGGTGCTGTTCGTGCTCCCGGCGGCGCTCGTCTGGGCCGAGCGCGGCTTCGAGCTTCCGGGGAGGCGGGCCGGGGGCGAGCGGCCCGGGGAGCCGGCGGGGACCCCGGCCACGGCGGGGACCCCGGCCAGATGAGCGAAGCGCCCGAGCCGGCCCCCAGCGAGCGCGAGGAGGAGCGCCCGCGCCCGACGAGCCGCTACTCGCTTTACGTCGGGGTCGCGTTCCTCGTTCTCGTAGTCGTCGCCACGCTGAACACCTTCCAAACGCAGGAGAGCGGCGTCCTCGGAGCCGACGTCACGCAGGCTGGCACCGCGTTGCCCGAGTTCGCGGTGCCCGAGCTGGTCGGCGGCCCCGAGGGCGACGCCAACATCTATCAGGACGATTGCGCGACGGCCGAGAACCCGTGCCCGGCCGAGCAGCAGCGCGACCCGGCGTGCGCGCTCGAGCTCGACCGCGTGATTCGGGTCTGCGACCTCTTCGACCGTCCGCTGTTGCTCTCGTTCTGGTTCTCGAATCCGTCCGACTGCCCCCCGACGCAGGACGTCGTCGACGAGGCTTACCGGCGGTACGGCGACCGGGTCAACTTCCTCTCGGTCGCGATCCGCGGTGAGCGCCCCGAGCTCGAGGAGATCGTCCGTCAGCGAGGCTGGCAGATGCCGCTCGGCTGGGATCGCGACGGAGCCGTTTCGAACCTCTACCGCGTCGGGCTCTGCCCGACCGTCGCCTACGTCCTGCCAGGCGGCATTCTGCACGAGGCGAAGATCGGCGCCGACGAGCTGACCGCGGAGCGTCTCGCGGCGGGCATCGAGGGCCTGCTCGAGGAGTCCGCCACGCGCGCGGAGGAGGAGCGATGAGCGAGCAAGGGCGAGTCGAGAGCGGCTGGGTGGCCCCGGAGCTTCGCGAGGAGTTCCCGGCGCTCTCGCTGAGCTACGTGGTCTGCGAGCGCGGGTCGGGCCGTAGCGGTGCCGAGGTCAAGCAGCGCCTGCGCGCGCTCTCGAACCGCTTTTCCGGGGCGCAGGCGATCAACCTCCGACACCAACCGATCCCGTGGGCCTACCGGGTCTTCTTCAGGCACATCGGACTCGACCCCGATGAGCAACCCACGCCGGTGGAGGCGCTCGCGCTCGAGCGGATGAAACGGGGAGGCTTCCGCAGCCTCAACCTGCTCGACGATGCGCTCACGATCGCGACGATCGAGTCAGGGGTGGCGCTTCGCGCGTTCGACGCCGACCGCGTCTGCGGCCAACCCGGGATCCGCCCGAGCACGGCAGGCGAGATACTCGAGGGCCGCCCGTCCAAACTGCCCGAGGGCACGCTCGTGATCGCCGACGCCGAGCGCCCGATCTCCCTGCTTTTCGGCGCGCTGGCCTCGGGGCGGGGGGTTTCCTCCGGCACCTCGCGGACGCTCCTCTGCGCGCTCGGCGTCAAGGGGGTTCCGGCGATCGCGATCGAGGAGGCGCTCTGGATCGCGGCGGGAGTGATCGGATAGGTGCCCCTTGGCCCGGGCAGCGCGACCCTCTAGACTCCCGGTCAGCTACTGCAGGCCGAAGGAGCTCGACCGTGCCAGATCTACTCGAGCAGGACCAGCGCGCGACCGTCGTCGACCGGCAGCCGTTCCCGTCGGTCGCCGTGCCCGCGGGCTCCGAGCGCCTCGCCCGCGACGAGCTCCGCCGCCAGATCGGCCTGCTCGAGCGCCGGCTCGCCGAGCTATTCGCGAGCGCGTTCCCCCGTCAGGGCATCGACTGGCGGGTCGGGGCCGTCGGTGGGCCGCGGATCCTTTCGATCGCCGAGCTCGAGCGGGTTCGTGACGCCCTCGCCTACAGGCTGAGCGAGGCTCAGCACGAGATCGCCCGGCGGGCGGACGTCGAGGAGGTCAACCGTGGCCTGCTCGAGTCGATGATCGCCGAGCCGCAGCGCTTCCGCTGGGTCCGTCTCTCGAACGAGGACGTCGGTGAGACCGGCTGCCGGCACTGGCACGCTCGCCCGCGCTGGGGCGTCGTCGGGATGTTGATGGGCTGGTGGCGGGTCAAGCTGTCCTCTGGTTGCCCGTTAGCCAGGGGCCGCTGGCCCCGGGCGTGAAGCCCAGAAGTTTCGGATGAGCAAGCAGCGGCGCAAACAGCACCAGAGGGCCTCCGCGCGCCCCGCCCTCAGTCCGGCACCGGCTCCCCGCCGCCTGTCCGGCGAGGAGCGCCCGCCGGCTCCGTGGGGGTCGTTTCCGCTGGTCGAGATCATCGTCGCCGTGGCCCTCGTGATGCTCGTCGCGGGGTTCTTCGTCGGCGGGACACAGGGCGGCGTGCTGCTCGGCACCGGTCTCGTGCTCGGCTCTCTCGCCGGCCTGGAGCTCTCGGTGCGCGAGCACCTCGCCGGATATCGCTCGCACACCCTGCTGCTCGCGGCCACGCCAGCGGTGGTGACGATGCTCGTCCTCGCCTACCTGGCGAAGCTCTCGCCGGGGCTGAGCCTGGCGGTGGCAGCCGCCGTCTTCGGCGCGCTTGCGCTGCTCCTCACGCGTCTCTTTCGGGCCCGCACAGGGCAGGCTTTCAAGCTGCGCTGATGAGCCGGCTGAGAAGGCTCCTCGGCGGCGGCCCGGCGAGCGCGCTGCTCGTCGGGCTGATGCTCGCCGGCTGCCTGCTGCTCTGGATCGGGATCCCGCTCGGCTGGCTCTGGGTCGGCTCGCAGATCGAGAGCTCGACCTCGCTCGCCACCGGGCTCGCGGTGACGATGGCGGGGGTGGTGGTCTCGATCGTGCTCACCGTGATCGCCCTCGGTTGGCTCAATCGTCGCCATGCGGCGATTCAGGAGCGCCGCGACCGTCCCGTCGGTAGCTCCTCGGCGCTCGAGGTGATCCTCGTCTCGAGCGCGGGGATCGCGATCGTCGCATTCGCCGTCTGGTTCTTCGGCTTCGCCGGCGCGTCACCGGTCCCGCTCAACATCGGTTTCTAGTCCAGCCTGCTCCCGGGCCGGCCCCCGGCTACGGCTGGCGGGCAGCGGACGGGGCGGGCGCGTCCGCGCACCCGCCCCGTGACGGCGAGCTCGCGTTACCGCGTCTGAAGCTCGGTGACGAGCATGCTGCGTTGGCGCTGGGTGAGCCGTCCGATCTCGCGGTTCTCGTTCAACGCCAGCGAGAAGAGGAACTTCCTCGCTCGTGTCCGTCCCCAACGCCGCTGGCTGCGAAGCAGCTCTCCGACCGTCATCGTCTCGACCTCCCAGGGGCAGGTTCGGACGACCTCCGCCACTGCGACGTCCCCGCCGGCTACCGAGCGCTTGAGCGCGGCCCTCGCGAGGCGCACGCGGTTCGCGTGGGCCAGGGCCTGCATGTGCTGCGGCGTTCGCGCAGGGGCGATCGTCGTGGCAGCTTCCATTCTCACTCCTCCTCCGAGTGGCTGAGAGTTTGCGGGTTATCTGGTCACGTCGGCTTACCCGGCGACTGCAAAATCAGCCGCTGAGGGGCGGGTCGGGGCCTCTCTTCTTCCCCGATCGCTCCCTGCCCCGGGCGCGTCCGGCGCGAGCGCCAACCTACGGAAGCAGGCGCCCCCGCGTCAACAGCACAACCCGTCGGAGTCGTCCACTTCGTTCGCTACGAGCACGGTTTTCCTGCGCGCGATTCGCTTGTTCAGAAATGGACAAGCTCAATCTCCCCCGGTGGGGGTAGTGGACAACCCCTTGTCCGGGCGCCGCACTCTGGGCGGCGCGGCGGTCAACTCGCCCGCGGCAACTCGGGGAAGTCGGCCGCGACCCGCTCGATCGTGGCGAGGGCGTGATCGAGATGTTCGCGCTCGTGGGTCGCCATCAGCGAGGTCCGAAGCAGTGCTCCGCCGGGCGGGACCGCGGGGTGGATCGCCACGTTCGTGTAGACGCCCGCCTCGAAGAGCGCCTTCCAGAGCAGCACCGCCTGCCAGTCCTCGCCGACGATCACGGGCACCACCGGCGTGGTCGCTTCGCTTCCGTCCGCGAGGTAGCCCGGCTCGACGACCGCGAGGCCCAGCTCGCGCATGCCGGCGCGCAGGTAGCGGGCGTTGTCGAGCAGCCGGGCCATCAGCTCCGGCCCCTCGGAATGGATCACCCGGAGGGCCCCGAGCGCCGCGCCGACGGCCGCCGGCACCGCGGAGGCGGTGAAGATGAACGGCCGGGAGGCGATCCGCAGGTACTCGACGACGTCGGCCGGACCGGCGATGAAGCCGCCGCACGAGGCGAGGCTCTTGGAGAACGTCCCCATCCGCAGATCGACTCGATCCTCGAGCCCGAACAGCTCGCAGGTGCCGGCCCCGCGGTCGCCGAGCACGCCGACGCCGTGCGCCTCGTCGACCATCAGCCGTGCGCCGTAGAGCTCGCAGAGCTCGACGATCGCCGGCAGCTCGCAGAGATCCCCCTCCATTGAGAAGACGCCGTCGACGACGACCATCACCCCCCCGCCATCGGAAACCGAGCGCTCGAGCATCCGCTCGAGCTTCTCCATTCGGTTGTGGCGGAAGGGGCGGAGCTTCGCGCCCGAGAGCTTGCAGCCGTCGAGGATCGAGGCATGATCGGCCGAGTCGCAGATCACGGTGTCGCCGGGCCCGAGGATCGTCCCGATCGTGCCGGCGTTCGCCTGGTGGCCGGTGGTGAAGACGATCGCGTCCTCCGTGTGCATCCACTCGGCGAGCTCGCGCTCGAGCTCGAGATGCAGGGGCGTCGTGCCGTTCAGCAGGCGCGAGCCGGTGAGGCCGGTGCCATAGGTCTCGAGCGCGTCGCGAGCGGCCTGCTTGACCCGCGGGTCTCCTGTCAGCCCGAGGTAGTTGTTCGAGCCGAGCATGATCGTCTCCCGGCCCTCCATTTCGACCACGGGGCCCGCCTCCGAGGTCATCACCCGGAAGTAGGGCAGCAGGTCGGCCTCCCGGGCGGCCTCGAGCTGCTCGGCTCGATCGTGCTCGCGGGCCTTGGCGAAGACGTCGACCGAGATGCGGGCGGTCTCGGGCATCGCGCGAAGTGTAGGTTGAGCGCCCGTGGCAGAGCTCTCCGTGCGACCGGTCGCCTCCAAGGGCGACCTGAAGCGCTTCATCGAGCTCCCCTATCGCCTCCGCCGTGCGGATCCGCAGTGGGTGCCCCCGCTTCGCTTCGAGCGTCGCCAGTTCCTCGATCGCAGCCGCAACCCGTGGTTCGAGCACGCCGAGGCCGAACTCTTCCTCTGCGAGCGCGAAGGGGTCGTCGTCGGGCGGATCAGCGCCCAGGTCGACGCGCGCTGGGACGAGTTCCAGGGCGGAAACGACGGCATGTTCGGCTTCGTCGAGCTCGAGAACGATCCCGAGGTAGTTCGCGCGCTCCTCGACGCGGCGAGCGGCTGGCTACGCGAGCGAGGGCGCTCGCGGATGCTGGGGCCGATGGACTTCACCCTGAACGACGAATGCGGCCTCCTGATCGAAGGCTACGAGGAGCCGTCGATGATCCTCGAGCCGTGGCATCCCCCGCACTACCGAGAGCTGCTCGAGGGCGCTGGCCTCCGCAAGCAGATCGACCTGCTGATGTGGGAGCTGTGGTTCGGCGAGCTCAAGGAGGGCACCGCGATGCACCCCCTGATCCATGCCGCCGCCGAGAAGTCGCGAGAGGAGGGGGTCGTCCTTCGCAACATGCGGCGCGCCGACATGGAGGCCGAGGTGACCCGCTTCATGGAGGTCTACAACGTCGCCTGGGGGCGCAACTGGGGCTTCGTCCCGATCACGGAGGCGGAGGTGCGCTTTCAAGCGAAGAACCTGAAGCCGGTCCTCGACGAGAGCTGGGCGATGATCGCCGAGCGCGAGGGCGAGGTCGTCGGCGCCGCGCTGACGCTGCCCGACGTCGACCAGGCGCTGGCGCGGATGAACGGGCGCGTGCTCCCCTTCGGCTGGGTGCACTTCATGCGCCGCAAGCACTACATCGACCGGCTTCGGGTCTTCGCCCTCGGGGTGCTCCCGGAGCACCAGCATCTCGGAGTCGCGGCGGCGCTTTACGAGCGCCACGTCGAGATGGCCGCCGGCCCCGGGCCGCGCGGCGGTCACATGGGCTGGATCCTGGAGACGAACGAGCCGATGAACCGGGCGATGGAGGGGATGGGTGGCAAGATCGTCCAGCGTTACCGGATCTACGAGCTCGAGCTGGCCGAGGGCAACGGCAAAGCGCGCCGACCGGAAGGCGTAAAGTAGGCGCGGTGAGCGAGCGCGAGGTCTTCGAGAGCGAGGCCGTGGAGGTGGACTCCGTCCCGGTCCTCGAAGCCGAGGACGCCGCCGCCCGCCCGCTGCCGGCCCCGTTCGCGCCCGGGGGCGATGTCTCGGCCTGGAAGGGCGAGGTGCGCAGCGCTGCGATCGCCGCGGCCGGCGGAATCGTCGCCGGGGCAGCGACCGTCGCCGCGGTGCGGGCGACCCGTGCCGCAAGCCCTCGCAGGCGCGCGGGCGGCTCCTTACGCGGCCGCCAGAACGTCGTCGCCAGCCGCTCGTTCCTGGTCGACGTCCATATGCTCGGCTCGAAGTAGCTCGTGCCTTCTCAGCGGCCGCGGATGCTCGAGGTCGAGGTGCGCCCGCCGTGGTCGTTCCGCCTGCCGCGCTCCGGGCGCGGTGACGGCGTGCTTCGCCTGCGTGGCGGGGTGCTCACCCGCCTGCTTCACATCGACACCAACGCCGTCGTCGTGCACGCCTGGCAGCCGAGCTTGGAGCGGGTCGTGCTGCGCGCGGGCGCGGTCGACTCGGCCGATCCGCAGGCGCTCGAGCGGGCGATCGAGCGCATGCGCTTCGCCCTCGGGGTCGACGAGGACCTGAGCCAGTTCGCTCGCGAGCTCCGCCACGATCCTCTCGTCGGCCCCGGCCTGCGGCGGCGCCCCTGCTTGCGGCCGAAGCGGCGTCCCTGGCCATGGGAGGCGCTCGCGTGGGCGGTCACCGAGCAGCTGATCGAGTCGAGCCGCGCGGCCGAGATCCAGCGCACGGTCGTCCGTCGCTGGGGGGCGCGGCTCGAGCCGGGCTCGAGCGAAGCCTGGGCCGGGCCCGGCCGGCTTCGCGACGTTCCGAGCGCTGGGACGTTCGCCGACCGTGCGCCGGCCGAGCTCGCCGCCTGCGACCTCGCTCCTTCCCGAGCGCTCGCGCTGGTGCGCTGCGCGCGCGAGGTCGCCAGCGGCAGGGCTGATCCGGGCGACCCCGCAGCCGACCGCAGGCTGACGCGGATTCCCGGGATCGGTCCGTGGACCCTCCAGTGCCTGGGCTACTTCGGGCGCGGCGACCCCGACTCCTTGCCCGCGGGCGACCTCGCCTTCGTCAAGCTCGTCGGTTCCCTTGCCCGCCTCGGGCGCCGCGCCACGGTCCCCGAGGTCGAGGAGTTCTTCGCCCCCTACGCGCCCTGGCGCGGGTTGGCGGGGAGCTTCGCGCTGGTCGGCAACCCGGCCGCCCTGATCGAAGGCAAGCACCTCCCGCTCGCGGCGTAGTTTTTCCACGTGCGCTTGCCTGGAGCCGGCAATCCTCGCCCGGACGCTGCGGGCGGTAGGGTCCGCTTTTTTCGAACAGAAAGGAAGGGTCGCTTGTCTTCCACGACTCCGGATTCCGACCTCAAGGGACGCCACCGCGCGATGTGGGCATCGGGCGACTATCCGTCGATGGTCGAGACGTTCCTCCTGCCGCTGGGGCCACGACTCGTGGAGGCATGCGGGATCGGTCCCGGCATGCGCGTCCTCGACGTTGCCGCAGGTACCGGCAACGCGTCGATTCCGGCGGCCGAGAGCGGCGCGAGCGTGACCGCCAGTGACCTCACCCCGGAGTTGCTCGAGGCCGGCCGCAACCGGGCGGAGTCGCGTGGCCTCGAGCTCGAATGGATCGAGGCCGACGCGGAGAACCTGCCCTTCGACGAGGAGTCCTTCGACGTCGTCATGTCCTCGATCGGCGCGATGTTCGCGCCTCACCACCAGGATGTCGCCGACGAGCTCGTCCGCGTCTGCCGTCCCGGTGGCACGATCGGGCTGCTGAGCTGGACCTCGGAGGGCATGATCGGGGCGCTGTTCCGAACGATGGGCCCGTTCGCGCCCCCGCCCCCGCCCGGCGCGCAACCGCCGCCGCTTTGGGGGAGCGAGGAGCACCTGAACGAGCTGTTCGGGCAACGTGTCGACTGGGGCACGCTCGCGCGCGACGTTCTGGAGATCACCGCCTTCGAGCGACCCGGCGACTACGGCGAACATTTCAAGTCGCGTTACGGCCCTACGATCGCCGCCCGCGCCAACGCCGTGAAGGCCGGCCGGGAGGACGAGTTCGAGCAAGCGCTGGACGCGTTCTGCGACGAGTGGAACCGTGGTAGCGCCGACCAGGCGCGCTTCGAAAAGGAGTACCTGCTCGCGGTCGGCACTCGGGGGTGATGACGCGCCCGAGCGGGGCGCTGTGACCGCGACTGTCGCCATCCGGGATCGATGGCGCGTTCCTCTCGCATAGTGAGAGAGAAAGGCGTCGGCCGAGCCAGCGCGCTACTCCGGGAGCAGCTCGTTGGTCAGCAGCTCGTCGGCGCTGAGGCGCTGCTCGGTGAGGCCGCGGTCGGCGAAGAAGCCGGCGAAGCGCTCCCACTCGCGCGGGTCCATGTAGCCGTAGGGGTCTGATCCGCGGTCCGGAAGCAACAGCGGCAGGGTGCGCTCGACCTCGGCGCGGGTCAGGTCCGGCTCGAGCCCGTCGCCCGCTTCGAGCACGACCTCGCTCGCCGCGGCTGGGTCGCGTGCCGCCTCGCGCGTGCCGCGTTCGAGGGCGGCGATGAACAGCCGGATCGGCTCGGGGTCCGACTCGATCGCCTCGGTGGAGGCGACGAGGACGAGCTCGTCGTAGGTCGGGACCCCGAGCTTGTCGACGGGCACCACCCGCGGGTCCTCGCCCCGCTCCTCCAGATCGACCCCCTCGATGTTGAGAAAGCCGCCCAGCATCGCGTCGGCGCGGCCGGAGAGCACGGCGGGGAGCAGGCCGAAGCCGACGTCGACCTGGCGGACGTCGTCGAGGCCGAGGCCGACGGGGGCGAGGATCGAATCGAGGAAGTCGGCCTGGTAGGGGATGCCGGCGGTGGCGATCGTCTTGCCGCGCAGCGCGGCGACCTTGCGGATGCCCGCCTCCGGCAGCGAGATCAGCGAGGTGAGCGGGCGCGGCACGAGCGCCGCGACCGCCTTCACCGGCAGGGCCTGATCGCGCGCGAGCAGGACCTCGGGCTCGTAGGAGATCGCCAGGTCGACGTTCCCCGCGGCCACCTGGCGGATCGGCGCCGAGGGGTCCGACGGGACGCGCGTCTCGACCTCGAGCCCGGCGTCGGCGAAGTAGCCGCGCTCGAGCGCGGTCAAGAGCCCTGCGTGGTCGGGATTGACGTAGAAGTCGAGCGCGACCCTGTAAGGCGTCGGACCCTCGCCGCCGCCCTCCTGCTTCTCCCCGCAGCCGGCCACGAGCGTCGCCCCGAGGACGCACGCGAGGGCGAGGACACGACGCGAGACCCTCATCGGCTTCCCCACCAGGCATAGCGGCGCTCGACCACGACAAGGCTGGCAAAGAGGATGAGCGCGATCGCCGAGAGCACGGCGACTGCGGCGAACACGCGCGCCGTCTGCAGCTGTCCCTGGGAGATCAGGATCAGGTGCCCGAGGCCGGAGTCGGCGCCCGCCCACTCGCCGAACACGGCGCCGATCACCGAGATCACGGCCGCGACCTTGACCCCGCTGAGCAGAAAGGGAAGCGCCGCCGGAACCTCCACCCTCCGCAGGATCTGGCTCCGGCTCGCGTCCAAGGTCCGCATCATGCGCACCTGGTCGCGGTTCACCGAGCGCAGCCCGTCGAGCATGTTGACCGTGACCGGGAAGAAGCAGACGAGCGCGATGATCGCGAGCTTCGGCCCGATTCCGTAGCCGAGCCAGACGACGAGGATCGGCGCGATCGCGATCACGGGGATCGTCTGCGAGGCGACGAGCAGCGGATAAACGGCGCGGCGCAGCGGCTCGAAGCGGTGCAGGGCGAGCGCGAAGCCCGCCCCGAGCGCGACGGCGAGCGCGAGCCCGGCGAGGATCTCGCGCAGGGTCACCCAGGCGTTCTCGGCGAGCAGGGACCGGTCGCTCCAGAGCGCCTCGGCGACCTCGCTCGGCGCGGGAACGAGAAACGGCTCGATGTCGAGGGCGTTCGAGAGCAGCTCCCAGCGGGCCGCGAGCTCCCAGAGACCGAGCAGGGCGAGGACGATCACCAGCGGGGCGAGGATCCGGCGAGCAACGGCAAGCACCGCGTTCATCGATCCTCCGCGAGCACCGCGAGGGCCCGCTCTCGCGCCGCCGTGAAGGCCGCAGAGGTGACGGCCTCGGCTCGCGGTCGGCGGCGTGGCGAGGGGGAGTGAAGCTCGGCCAGGATCCGTGCGGGGCGCCGGGAGAGGATGAGTACGCGATCGGCGAGGTAGAGCGCCTCCTCGATGTCGTGGCTGACGAGCACGACGCTGCGCCGCTCGACGGCGAGCGCGTCGGCGAGCCACTCCTGCATCTCGGCCCGCGTGATCGCGTCGAGCGAGGCGAAGGGCTCGTCGAGGAGCAGCACCGGCTTGCCGGCGAGCAGGGTGCGTAGGAACGCGACCCGCTGGCGCATTCCGCCCGAGAGCTCGGCGGCCCGCGAGGCCTCGAAGCCCGCGAGCCCGAAGCGCTCGAAGAGCGGCGAGGCCTCGGCGCGTGCCGCGGCGCGCGAGGCCCCGCGGTTTCGAGGCGCGAGCGCCGCGTTGTCGATCGCGCTCAGCCAGGGGAGGAGCAGGTCGCGCTGCGGCATGTACGCGCAGAGTCCGAGGCGGGCTTCCGGCTCGAGGGCGTGGTCGACACGGATCCGCCCGCTGCTCGCGCGAGCGAGGCCCGCGATCAACTCGAGCAGGGTCGACTTGCCGCAGCCCGACGGCCCGACGATGCCAAGCACCTCGCCGGTGGCGAGCTCGAGCTCGAGCCGGTCGAGCACCCGCAGCTCGCCGAAGCGGTGGCTGAGCTCGCGGGCCTCGACGGCCGCCCGTCCGGGGAGTCGGTCGCCTCGCACCGCTCCCTCTACGTGCCGAGGCTCCACAACCGGAGCCTCTCTTGTTGGCTGCATGACTCCCTCCGCGCGCATTACCGCACAGGTTCGAAGGGTCGGCGCCGGGTGCTGTGCGCAGGGCGCCCTCTCAGCCCGCTTTCCCGCGAGCCCCCCTGGATGACTGGCCGAATACTACGGCCTCCACGCTTTACTCGGGGACTCGTGCGCCGCCGGCGATCACGTTGACGAAGTCCTCGAGGTGCTGGGTTGTCCAGCACTCGAAGGTGGCGGTGCAATGGCGCTCGTACGCGGCCATCACCGAGTCGCCGTAGTTCCAGTAGAGGCGCGGCTCAGGGTTGAGCCAGAACGTTCGCCCCGCTCGTTCGGAGAGCCGCGCGAACACCTCGGGGTGAGGCTCGCGGCCATTCGTGCGGGCGTCGCCGAGCACGATCACGGTCGACCGCGGACCCAGGTCCTCGGCGATCTCCTCGAAGAACTCGAGCCAGACCCGGCCGTAATCGGTGTATCCGGAGACATCGGCGACGCCTCCCTCGCGGCTGATCTTCTCGGAGATCGCGCGAAAGTCGCGTTCGTGCTCGAAGACCTCGGTGACCTCCGAGATGCGCTCGATGAAGACGAAGCTCCGCAGCTTGCGGAACGAGTCGTGGAGTGCGTGCAGGACGGAGAGGAAGAAGACGCTCGCCGAGGTGACCGAGGTCGAGACGTCGCAGAGGACGTAGATCTCCGGGCGGCGTGGGCGCTTGGGACGGTGCTTGAGGCGAAGCGGCACGCCGCCGGTCTCGAGCGAGGCCCGCATCGTGCGGCGCACGTCGACGACCGCCCCGCGCCGGCGCCCACGCTGCTCGTGGCCGAGCGTCGCGAGGCGGCGCTTGAGCTGGGCGACCGCCCGGTGAACCGCGGCCAGGTCCTGGGAGGGGCTCGTCGGCAGCGCCCGGTCGAGCTCGACGAGCGGGCGCGAGGGCGGAAGCTTGCGGGTCCGCTCGACGAGCGCGCGCTCGAGCTCGCGTCGCAGGTGGCGCTCGAAGGCTTGCACGTCCTCGCGCTCCAGTCGGGGCTCCCCATCGCGGCGCTCGCGGTTGCTCGTCGTCAGCCCCAGAGTGCGGCGGATCCGCTGCACGTCGACGCCGACCACGCCCGAGCCTTCGCCCCGGCGGCCGAAGGCGGCGATTGCCAGCCTCGCCGCGTCGCGCATCTCGCCGTCGTTGCCGGCGGCGATCGCCTGGCGGATCGCGTCGCGCAGCTCGTCGAGGTCGAGCCGCTCGCCACCCTCGTAGCGGCGCTCCTCGCGAATGTCGCGTCGAACCGCCTCCGCCTCCGCGGCGCGGAAGAAGAAGCGATCGAAGAGCAGGTCGAAGACACGACGGTCCTCCTGGGATTTCGTCACGGTCGCGGCGAGCGCCTCCCGGAAGTCCTCCGCCACGGCCCACGGCACCGCATCGAGGGCTTCGAATGCGTCCATGATCTCCGCCGTGCCGACCGCGACGCCCTCCCCGCGGAGCTCCTCGCAGAATGCGACCAATCGCGGCGCCAGCCCCGGCGGCAGCGCTGATGGCTCAGCCATCGGTCCTCAGGCGCCGGAGGACTGAGGGCTCGGGACCGAGGGCTCGCCGAGGCGCACGCCCACGCGCTCCGCCACCAGGGCGATGTCGCTTCGATGCTTGACGATGATGCTCATCGTGCGCTCGAGCACCTCTGCATCGAGCTCGTCGGCGCCGAGCAGCAGGAGCGCCCGCGCCCAGTCGATCGATTCAGCGATCGAGGGCGGCTTCTTAAGGTCGAGCTGGCGGACCATGTGGATGACCTCGACCAGACGCCGCGCGAGCCGCTCGTCGAGCTCGGGCGCGTGCAGGCGGACGATCTCCATCTCGCGCTCGACCTCCGGGTAGTCGAGCCACAGATAGAGGCAACGGCGCTTGAGCGCCTCGGTCAGCTCGCGTGAGTTGTTCGAGGTGAGCACGACCACCGGGTGCGTGACGGCCTCGATCACGCCGAGCTCGGGAATCGAGATCTGGAAGTCGGAGAGGACCTCGAGCAGCATCGCCTCGAACTCCTGGTCGGTCTTGTCGATCTCGTCGATCAGCAGGACTACGGGCTCGGTCGAGGCGATCGCCTTGAGCAGTGGTCGTGAGAGCAGGAACTCCTCGGCGAAGATCTCGTCGTGGACGCCCTCCCATCCTTCCCTCGCGTCCGACTGAATCCGCAGGAGCTGCTTTCGGTAGTTCCATTCGTAGAGCGCCTTCGCCTCGTCGAGGCCCTCATAGCACTGAAGGCGGATCAGCTCGCGGCCGCTGGCGCGCGAGATCGCCTTCGCGAGCTCGGTCTTGCCGACCCCGGCCGGGCCCTCGACGAGGACGGGCTTTCCGAGCCGTTGGGCGAGGAAGCTGACGAGCGCCGCGGGCTCGTCGGCGAGGTAGCCGACCCGCCCGAGCGAGTGCTTGACGTCCGCGACGCTCTCGGGAGACGTGATGCTCACTGGAGCGCAGGGTAGTCAACGCCCGGCCCGGCGAGGATAATGCGCCTGTGCTGGAGCCATTCGGCGACACCATGCTCGTGCTCGCCGAGGTGCGCACACTCTCCCACCTGGCTCCCTACCTGGGGATTCTCGCCTTGGGATTCCTCGTCGGCGCCTGGGGGAGCTCGGCTCGCTCCCCGTTCGCGATCGCCTTCGGGATCGCTTTGATCGTGCTTGCGATCGTCCTCTTCCAGCTCGAGGTCCACGACCTCCCCGACAACCCGCCGCCCGGGTCGGGGCTGTGAGCGCACCGCCCGCCGGCGAGGGCTCTCCCGGTCTGACCGGTTCGGTTACGCTCGCAGGGTCCGCGAGCTGGCCTCCGTCCGATGGGGACCGGGGGCTCGCAGGGCGGGTGGGGTGAATGGCTGACGGTCCCGACCGACGAGGCGAAGAGGCACGCTCACAGGTTGCGGGCGCCGCCAAGCCGCGCCTTCGCGCCGTCGCCGAGCCGGCGCTCGAGCGCGCCGCCACGGACGCCGTCGCCGGTGCCCGGGGCGCCGTCGCCGAGGTCGAGGGAGCCGCCGCCGACGCCCGCCAGCAGAGCATCGAGGAGCTCGCGGCGGAGGTCAGGCGGCTACGCGCGGAGCTCGCGGTCGCCCGCGAGGAGGGCAAGCGCGAGGGCGAGGTGGCGGCGGCGCGAGCGAAGGCGCGCACCGATGCCGCGATCGAGGCGGCGACTCGCCAGGCCGAGGCCGAGGTGCGCGCGGTCAGAGACGCCGCGGAGCGGCGAGTTGCCGGCGCGCGCGAGCGGCTCCGCGCGCGTGCTCAGGAAAAGCTTCGAATCGCCGCGGCGAGGATCAACGAGCAGGCCGCGGCCAGGACCCGAGAGCTGGTCGACGAGCAGGCCAAGCGGGCGAAGACCGACGCCCGCGAGGAGGTGATGGCGGAGGTGGGCGAGCGACTTCGCGCCGCCGAGCGCCAGGCGGAGATGGCTGCCGAGCACGCCGAGCGCTCGGTCCGAGCCGAGTCCCAGCTCCGCGCCCAGGCGGAGGCGGCGCTCGCCTCCACCGAGCGCCGCCTGGAGGTGCTCGTCGACCGGCTCGCGCGCGAGGCCGGCCAGGAGGCTCGTCGGGCAGCCGAGGAGCGCCTTCGACTGCAGGCCGAGGAGCTCGAGCGCCAGGCGCAGGCCGCGGCTGCACGGGCTCGTGAGGAGGCCGATCGGGCCGCGAAGGCCGAGCTCGAGAACCGCATGCGCGAGGAGCAGGCGAAGGTTCTCAAGGAGGCCGAGGAGCAGGCCCGCCAGCAAGCGGAACGGCGGTTGAAGAGCCTCGAGCCGCGGATCGAGCGCGAGGTGGAGACGCAAGCGCGCGCTGCCGCCGAGGAGGCCCGCCGCGAGGCCGAGCGTCGCCGCGACGAGCTCGCGGAGCGCTTTCGCGCTGAGGCTGAGCAGGAGGCCCGCGCCGCGGCCGCGAGAGTGCGCCAGCAGGCGCTCGGCGGGAACCGCTAGCGACCGCGGGCCGGCGACTGTTCGCCGCCGGCCCGCTTCGTTTCAGCCCTCGTCACCGCTCAGGCGGGAATCTCGGCGCCCGGGTGGGCCTGGAGGACCTCCTCGCCCGACTCGCCGGTGCGGATCCGGATCGCCTGCTCGACGGGAAGCACGAAGATCTTCCCGTCCCCCACGTCACCCGTGCGGGCGTGTCGCAGGATCGTCTCGACGACGATCGACATGTCCTTGTCCTCGACCACGCACTCCAGCTTGAGCTTCGGCCGCACGTTGACCGTCAGGCTCGAGCCCCTGTACTGCTCGACGACCCCCTTCTGGCGCCCCGAGCCCTTGACCTCGCTGATCGAGAGCGAGGGAAACCCCTTCTCGAGCAGCTCGCCTCGGATCGGCTCGAACGCGTCGTGGCGGATGTAGGCCTCGATCTTCTTCATCAACTCACCTCCTTCCTACGCCTCTGAGGGCCGTTCGGCGCCGATCGCCGAAACCGTGGCGGGCGCGTGCGCCGGCGCGGCCGGCGTCCCGCCTGGGTACTCCTCGGGCGAGATGAACTGCTCCGGGTAGCCGTACATGCCGTGCTCGGAAATGTCGAGCCCCGCATCCTCCTCCTCGGGACTGACCCGGAGGCCGATCGTCGCCTTGATCAGGGCGAAGACCGCGTAGGAGACGACGAACACGGCCGCAAAGGTGACCGCCACCCCCAGAGCCTGGGCGCCGAGCTGATCGAAGCTGCCCGTGTACCAGAGACCCCCCTCGCCGACCGCGTTGAACTCCGCGAAGCGCGGCGAGGTGAAGATACCGGCGGATAGCGTTCCCCAGATCCCGGCGAGACCGTGCGCCGAGAGGGCCCCGACAGGATCGTCGAGCAGCTTCTCGATCGCCAGCACGCCGAGGACCACGATGATCCCACCGACGGCACCGATGATCGGCGCGGCCCAGTACTCGATGTAGCCGGAGGGCGCGGTGATCGCGACCAGACCGGCGATCGCCCCGTTGCCCGCCATGCCGATGTCGATCGTCCTGCGCAGCCCGTACATCGTCGCCACCGCCGCGATCACGCCGGCGGCTGCCGCGAGGTTCGTTACCAGGACGACCTCGGCGAAGCGGTTGCCGATCCCGGCCGCTGCGTCGCCGAAAATGCCGAGCGTCGAGCCCGGGTTGAAGCCGAACCAGCCGAGCCAGAGGATCAGCACGCCGAGGCCGACGAGCGGCATCGAGTGCCCGGGGATCGCGCGAGGCTTGCCCTCGCCCGTGTACTTGCCCCGCCGCGGCCCGAGCAGCAGCAGCGCCGCGAGCGCACCCGTCGCGCCGAGCAGGTGAACGACCGTCGAGCCTGCGAAGTCCTGCATGCCGATGTTGACCTGGAGCCAGCCGCCGCCGAAGATCCAGTGGCTGATCACCGGGTAGATCACCGCGCTGAACACGATCGCGTAGATCACGTAGGCGCCGAACTTGATCCGCTCCAGGGTGGTGCCCCAGACGATCGCCAAGGAGACCGCGCAGAAGGCGAACTGGAAGAACAGGAACGCCGCGGGGTCGATCCCGTAGAGGCCGACGAAGGGGAATTGCTTGCCCGCCTCGGCGGCCGTCGATCCGACGTCGAGGAAGAACCCCGAGTCGCCGGCGATCGCACCGGCACCGCCGAAGGCGAGCGCAAAGCCCACCGCCCAATAGCAGAGCGAGGCGATCGAGAAGTTGACAAAGATCTTCGCCACCCCGGCGCCAACGTTCTTCATCCGCGAGAAGCCGACCTCGAGCAGCAGGAAGCCGGCCTGCATGAACATCACCAGCACCGCGGCGACGATCACCCAGGTCGTGTTGACGGCGTCGGCCGCCTCTCCGATGCTGCCCTTCAGGTCCTTGATCCGGTCGAGGGCGGGATCCTGGCCAAACGCCACGCCGGGCAACGCCAGAAGCGCTACCGCGACCAGCGAAACCGCCACCCCCAAGTACCTGCGTCTCATCCAATTACCTCCGTTCCCGCCGCGGCCCCGTGGCCGAATGCAAGGAAAGCGCCGAGCAGCCGCCCGGCGGTCGCCGTTCACGAATCGCGACTCAAGGTAGGAGTGGGGGGCCACCCTGTCGTTGTCCCGATGTCGAGACTTTGAGGCCCGTTACTTGTACCGGCGGTCGAACCGGTCCGCTGTCAGGCGTGAACCGGGTCGCCGGCGCCGATCTCGAGCTCGGCGCCCTCCATGCCCATCTCGAGCGACGTGGCGTCCCCGCCGAGGGACTCCCAGGCCCGACGCGCGGAGGCATGGAACTCGTCGAGGAAGGCGTCGGCGTGCAGGGGATCGTGGTGGAACAGCATCAGCCGCTCGGCGGCGACCCGCCGGGCGAAGGTCAGCGTGTCGGTCATCGCGGAATGCCCCCACCCGACGTGCTGGTGGTACTCCTCGTCGGCGTACTGGCAGTCGTGGATCAGCAGGTCGGCGCCGTGGGCGAGGTCGAAGCCGGAGATCCACTCCGGCTCGAGCCCCGCGAGCGGAGCGCCGAGCGCGGGCTCGTGGTCGGGCAGGTAGCAGAGGGTGGTGTCGACGTCCTCGATCCGGTAGCCGAGCGTGGGTCCACGGTGGGTCACGGCCTCGGCGCGAATCCGTGCGCCGCCGAGCTCCCACTCACTGGCCGGCGTGTCGCGGAAGGCGACCGAGCAGGGCAGCTCGCGCACCTCGACCGGCGAGAGCGGCGCCGAGATGTAGCGGGCGATGCGGTCCTCGAGCGAGGCCTCGGGGGAAGCGGGACCCCAGATCACGATCTCCGACTCGGCGCGAAAGCAGGGAGGAAAGAACATCAGACCCTGGATGTGGTCGAGATGCAGATGCGTGAGCAGGATGTGGATCCGCTCGCGGCCGGTGAGGTCGAGGCCGAGGGTGCGAATGCCCGTCCCGGCGTCGAGGATCAGGATCTCGCCGCTTGCCAGGGTGACCTGAACGCAGGACGTATTGCCTCCGTAGCGGTTCATCTGCGGGCCCGGCGAGGGCACCGATCCTCGCGCTCCCCAGACCTTGACCCGCACCGCTAACTCTCCTCAGGCCCGGCGCCGTTTGGCCCCAGCGGCCAGAACAGGATCATCGCCCCCGAGGAGCCTTGCGCGGAGGCGACGATCGGGATCGCGCTCGCCTCGATTGCGACCGCTCCCCGCGCGGCGCGGATCCGGAAGCGCCCGTGGGCCGGGCGGCCGTCGCGGATCGCCTCTGTGGGGGCGAGGGAATCGACCGCCATCGGCTCACCCCCCTCATCGAAGGGGCCGAAGGCCGCGGTCCATTCATCCGCCGTCATCCGCCCCGCCTCCTCGAAGGAGCGCCCGAGAAGCGCCGCCGCGGCCTCGTTGTAGAAGACGACCGCCGCGCTGGCGTCGAGAAGGAACGCCGGCGTGGAGATGCTCGTCAGCAGGTTGCGAGCGAGGATCAGCTCGAGGGGCTTCTGCGTGTGCGATCGCTCCATCCGGTCTTCTTCGCACATTCTTCCACCCGACCGGCGCCGGGAGCCGAGAGGGACATCAAGCGCGCAGGGTCTGCGGCCGATACCAGCACCAGTGTTTTCCTCTCGCAAGCGAGAAAATCTGGCAGCCGAGCTCGCCGCCTCCCACGACCCCGTCGCGGGGGGACTGCTGACGCTGCGCGCCTTTCGCGCCCAGTTCGAGCTCGACCTCGAGCGCTCGCGCCGTTACGAGAGGCCGATGACCGTCGCCCTGCTCGACGTCGATCGCTTTCGCTACATCAACCTCAAGCACGGCTACGGGACCGGCGACGCGGTGCTCGCCGCGGTCGGCGAGGCGATCACCGAATGCACCCGCTTCAACGACCTCACCTGCCGGGTCGGTGGCGACGAGTTCGCGATCCTCTTCCCGGAGACGGCCCCGACCGGCGTCCTCGACGCGGTCGGCAGGCTGCTCGTGTCGATGGAGGGGATCGAGGCAGGCGAGGTGCGCGGCGTCTCGGCGTCGGTGGGAATCGCGGGGTTCGAGCCTCGAGATCAGAAGCCGGAGGAGCTCCTTGCCGCGGCGGCGGCCGCGCTCGATCGCGCACGGGTCGCAGGGGGAGGGCAGGCTGTGATCCACAGCTCAGGCTCAGAGGCCGAGCAGGAAGCTGCCAGCCACAGCCACATGATCGCGGCGCTCGCCTCGAGCTGGGAGAGCGCGATCGCTACACGGGCGATCACTCCGAATCGGTGGTCGAGCTCGCGGAGCCCGGCCCGCTCGATGAGCGCGAGTGGGAGCAGATGCGACAGCACCCGGCGATCGGCGAGCGGATCATTCGCGCGATCCCGGGCCTCGGCGCCGTGGCCCGTGTCGTTCGCCACGAGCACGAGCGCTGGGACGGTGGCGGCTATCCCGACGGGATCGCGGGGAAGGAGATCCCCGTGGAGTCGCGGATCATCCTCGCCTGCGACGCCTACCACGCGATGACGAGTGATCGCCCCTATCGCGAGGCGATGTCACACCAAGACGCGATCGCCGAACTCTCCCGGCATGCGGGCACCCAGTTCGACCCGGAGGTCATCGAGGCCCTCGTTGGCCTGCTCTACGGAATACGTCAGAACGGCGTCGCAGCCGTCTGAGCCTGTCGCGGCCGAGCCCCGGCGGATCGAGAGGTTCGCTAGTCGAGCTTGCCGATCTTGAAGATCTTCGTCCCGCAGTCCGGGCACGTCCCCTGGATCGCCGGCCGGCCGTTCTTCATCGTGACCTGCTGGGGTCCCTGGATCTCGACCTTCTTACGTTCCTTCACACAGTAGCCCTCGGGCATGCGTCTCTCCTTTCAGAGGTTCGCGCGACCGTAGAGGAGCCGTCGGACGCACGCAAGCCCCCTCGTGCGAAACGCCACAAGCCGCACACGGCTCGCCTGCGCGCTACGGGCCGCTGGAGGCGCCGCCGGTACCGGAGGGGCGGGGGCCAGTCTCGAGGTCGGAGATCTGGGTTCGCAGGTCGGCGATGTCGTCCTGGACGACGGAGAGCTCACCCTCGGTGGTCCGCTGGTCGCTCCCGAGCGTCGTCACGCGAGCCTCGAGCTCCTCGAGGCGCGTGGTCAGCGAAGCGACGTCGTCCTCGGCGGCCGCGGCGGCCTCCTCGCCCACCCCCTGGACCTCGCCGCGCAGCATTCGCAGCTCCTCTTTCGTCGCGCTCTCGTCCTTGGCGCTCACCGCCAGCACGACGCCGACGATTCCCGCCGCCAGCGCGAGCACGACGGCGGCCCCGAGAGCGTATGTCCGCACGCTGAGCTTGCGATCGAGCTGCCCGAGCCAGGCGCGCAAACCGTCAACTCGCTCCTCGAGCGGCGGCACGACGACGACGGCGTCGGCTCCTGTAGCAGGGCTCGCCTCCGGCGCGGGTCGATCCGGCCCGTCGCCGGGCGCGCTCGCGGCGGAGGCGTCAGCGCTCGCGGGTGCGGGAGCCGCGCCAGCGGATGCGTCCTGCGCGGGGGGGATCGGCTTTGCGCGGCGAAACCTCACAGCCTTGATCCTAGAGTCCTAGGAGGCGGGCAGCGGTGCGCGGACCTCGCCGTCCTCCGGCTCGAGCGGGCGCCCCGCTTCGGCCCAAGCGGTGATCCCGCCGGCGAGGTTGTGCGCATCCCAGCCGCCCTGGCGAAAGGCGTCGGCGGCCATCCCGGAGCGGTTGCCGGAGCGGCAATAGAAGACGATCGGGCGCTCGCGCGGCAACGACTCGGCGGCCGCGGTGAGCTCGTTGATCTCGATGTGGCGAGCGCCGGAGATCCGCCCGCCCTCCCATTCGTAGGCTTGGCGCACGTCGATCAGCTCGGCCCCGCTCGCGACCAGATCCGCGACCTGCCCGGCAGAGAGCTCGTTCGCGCTCGCCTCGGCGTCGCTCATCGCAAGATGAATACCATTCCGCGTCTTGCGCCGGGCCTCCTCGCCCGCACGCTCATAACCCGAGACAAGGAGCCCGAACCAGATGCCCGAAGCCGTGATCGTCGACGCCGTCCGCTCTCCGATCGGACGTGCCTTCAAGGGATCGCTCGCCCAGCTTCGCCCCGACGAGACTGCGGCCTACGTGGTCGACCAGCTGCTCGAGCGGAACCCGGACGTCGAGCCGGCCCTGGTCGAGGAGGTGATCTGCGGCTGCGGCATGCCTCAGGGCCTGCAGGCGTTCAACATCGCGCGGATCATCGCGCTGCTCTCCGAGCGGCTGCCTCAGGAGGTGAACGGGGTCACGGTCTCGCGCTATTGCGCCTCGAGCCTCGACGCGATCCGCCACGCGGCCAATGCGGTCAGGGCCGGCGAGGGCGACGCCTACGTCGCCGCCGGGGTCGAGTGGGTGAGCCGCTACAACGAGCGCACCGAGCCCGCCGGCGCGGCCGACCAGAACGAGAACCTCCAGGGCAACGACGGGCAGCCGAACGTCTACATCGAGATGGGGCTGACGGCGGTCAACGTGGCGAACAAGTACGAGGTCAGCCGCGCGGACATGGACAAGTACGCGCAGCGCTCCCAGGAGCTCGCGGTCGGCTCACAGGAGTCGGGCTTCTTCGACCGCGAGATCGTCCCGGTGCGCGACCACGAGGGCAACGAGGTCGCAAAGGACGACGGCCCGCGCGCGAGCTCCACGCTCGAGAAGCTCTCCGAGCTGCCCGAGGCCTTCGGGGGCGGCGGGGTGACCGCCGGCAACTCCTGCCCGCTCAACGACGGCGCGGCCGCGACGCTGGTCATGTCCGACTCCAAGGCCAAGGAGTTCGGCCTCGAGCCCCGGGCGCGGATCGTGTCCGCCGCCACGCACGGCAACGAGCCGGAGTTGATGGGCGTCGCGCCGATCGGCGCGATCAAGAAGGTGCTCGGGCGCGCCGGGATGACGATCGCCGACGTCGGCACGGTCGAGCTCAACGAGGCCTTCGCAGCTCAGGTGATCCCGATCATGAGCGAGTGCGAGATCCCGCTCGAGAAGCTCAACACCCATGGCGGGGCGATCGCGCTCGGCCACCCGTTCGGGATGACCGGCGCCCGGATCATGACCACCCTGCTCAACGTGATGGAGAGCGACGATCACGACGTCGGGTTGGAGACGATGTGCGTGGCCGGCGGTCAGGGCGAGGCGATGATCGTCGAGCGCCTGAGCTAGGCGCCTCGGCCCGCACCGGCGGGCCCCCGACATGGAAGTCCTACCGAGCATCCTGAGCGCGGGCTGGGCCTCGGGCGTCAACGCTTACCTGACCGTCGCCGTGCTCTCGCTCGCCGGGCGCGCGGGCGTCGGCGAGGTGCCCGAGGCGCTTCATTCCGACGGGGTGCTCTATGCCTCGGTCGCGATGTTCGCGATTGAGTTCGTCACCGACAAGATCCCGTACATCGACAGCCTCTGGGACGCCGTGCACACGGCCGTCCGTCCGGCGATCGGCAGCGCGCTCGGCTTCGAGCTCGCCGGCCAGGAGGGGCTCGAGGGCCTCGACGAGGTGCTCGCGGGTGGGGGCTCCGGGGCGCTCGCCCTGCTCAGCCACGCGGTCAAGGCGAGCCTGCGGCTGGGCATCAACGCCTCCCCCGAGCCGGCCTCGAACATCCTCGCCAGCCTGACCGAGGACGGGCTGGTCGCCGCGGTGACCGCCTTCTCGCTCGAGAACCCCGAGATCGCGGCTGTGATCGCCGTCGTCCTGCTGGTCGCGGGCATCATTCTCGTCGTGGTGATCTGGACCAGGATCCGCCGCGCGATGGGCGCCCTGCTGACCCGGCTAGGGCGCCCGCCGCCCGGCTGAGGGTCGGGTTCGATCAGGGCGGGCCATGGCCGGCGCGCGGAGCTCCGGGAAGCTCAGGAATGTCGCTGGCAGGGGCGGGCGGTTGGCCGGCGCTCGAGCCGGGATAAGTGAGTGGGCCGGCGCCTGCGGGGGGGTTGGCGCCCCGCGGGGCCGCGGGGCTCGCGGGTGACCCGGGGCTTGTCAGCGGGTCGGCTTGGGAGGAGGCCTTCGGGCTGGGTCGGCGCCCCGCCTCCTCGGAGGGCCCCGGCTTGGTCGCTCGCCGCCTGCCTCGCGACCCCCCGCCGTCGGCCTGCGTCTGCCGGGGGGAAGACCCACCTGCGGCGTGCGGGTCGCGTGGGCTTCCGCGTCCTGCTCCTGGGGTCCTGCCGCCCCCCGGCGCGATGTCACCGCCCGACGGAGTCCCGATCGGCCGATCGCTCTCGGGCGAAATGATCGAGCGGCTGGTCTCGTCGGGCGCTTCGACCCCCTGCGGCCGGCCGTCCCCGGCGATCTCGAGGCCGACGCCTTCGAGCACCCTGGCGACGGGCTCTGGCGGTCGAATTCCGGCGAGGGCCAGCCCCGCCGTGAGTACGAAGGCGGCGAGCGCGAGCGTGGCGAGGCGCAACGTAAGCGCCGGGCCGCGCCAGATGCTCGATGTCTCGGGGGGCCTTTCGCCGCGGAGCGCGTGCCCGGAGGCGACGGGACTCGGCGAATATCGCAGCCAGGTGGCCGTGCGCGAGCTCGGCGCTCGGCGGATGTAGGAACGAGGCGCGTAGGTCCTGCTCGAAGCTAATCACGGGCCCGTTCGTCGGGCGATGGCTCATCGTGTTCTCGTAAGCGCCGCCGGAGCAGTTTCGGTTACTCGCGTTCTCGCTCGTCGGGTGGCCTGCGGTTCGAGGTTGCGGCGCGCGGTGGCGAGCCCTCGGCGCTGGAGCTGCTTGATCGCCCCCGGGCGCTTGCCCAGGGCTCGCGCCACCTCCTCGATGCTGAGGTCGCCAAGCACCCTGAGCAAGAGGACGTCGCGCTGGGCGGGTGAGAGAGCACCGAGTACCTCGACCACCCGCTCGAGATCGAGACGGGCGAAGACGTCCTCCTCAACGTCCACGGGCCCCTCCAGATCCCGCTCCGCCTCGAGCAGGGGCTCGATTCTCCTGCGCGCTTCGCTGCGGCGCTCGTCGAGCAGCCGGTTGCGGGCGATCGTGAACGTCCAGGCCCGAAACCCGCGCCAGTCGCCCTGGAAGCGGTCGAGATCCCGCACGACCTGCACGAAGACCTCGCCGGTCAGGTCCTCGGGGTCCGGTGCGCCACGGGCACGCAGGTACCCGAGCACGCCCGGAGCGAGCGCGCCGTAGATCTTCCGCCAGGCGGGCTCGGCTCCCTCGCGGGCGGCGGCGAGCAGTTGCTCGGGCTGGGCGGGTCGCGGGCTCGACATGTGGGGTGGAGGCGCGGCTGTTGCGTCTCGTACCCACAACCCGCGGAGGGGCCGGCGGTAGCGGTGAAGGCGAAACGACGACGGGGCCGCTCGGGCCCCGTCGCACGTCCGCTGTCGATGCCCGGGCCACGCGGCCCGGCGCCCTCCCTGGCCTACGCCTCCTGCGCTCAGCAGCTCCGCTTCGTGTCGTTACCAGGGCCGCCGCGGCAGCTGTCGTTGCCGGGACCACCCTTGAGCACGTCGTCACCGGGGCCGCCGCCGAGCTTGTCCCGGCCGGCGCCACCGCCGAGGTTGTCGTCACCGTCGTTGCCGCGCAAGCGGTCGTTGCCGCCGCCGCCGCGGACGATGTCGGCGTCGGCGCCGCCCCTGAGGAGGTCGTCGCCGCCGTTGCCGCAGATGACGTCCTTGCCGCCGAGCCCGCGGAACTGATCATCGCCTCCCATGAGCACGACCACGTCGCGCTTCTCGGTGCCGTTGAGCACGTCGGCGCCGCTGGTGCCGACGATCGTCGCGACCTGGCCCTTGCAGGTCGGTCCGGTCGGTCCGGGGGGCGCTGCCGTGATGGTGGTGGTCTCCGTGTCCTGGTTGTTGGCCGCCTGGGGATCGGTGTCCGTCGTGGTGACGGTCGCCGTGTTCGTGATCGTCCCCTCATTCTTCGCCGAGACCTGAAGGGTCACGGTCGCGGTCGCCATGCTGGCGAGCGTGGCGAAGCTGCAGGTGACCTTGCGGCCCTGGGTGGTGCAGCTGCCCCCCTGCGACGCGGTCGCGGAGACGAGGTCGAGGTCGGCTGAGAGCGTGTCCTTCACGATCACGTTGCTCGCCGTGTCGGGTCCGGCGTTGCGGACTTCGATCGTGTAAGTGAAACCCGTGCCGACGGCGACCGAGTTGGAGCTGTCGCTCTTGTTGATCGAGAGGTCGGCGGTGGCGGCCGAAGCCGCTCCGGGAGCCACCAGCGCCGCGGTGATCGCCAGCGTGGCGATCCCCAGAGCGCCGGTTCTGCGTCGCATGCTCAGCATGAATCAGGCCTCCTCGCGTTCCCTGCCTGTGGGAACTAAGTGGTATTGCACTACCTCCCCAGCGCCGTAGGGGGCTGTGGGGTTACGGGTGGCTCAGTCCTCGAACAGCGCGTATCCGTATTCGCCGCGGCGGTAGGCGAGCTTCGCGATCGCGGAAACGCGCTCGTCGTCGTTCGATTCGATCTTGCGGAAGTTCGAGCGCACCCGCCCGGCGGCGCGAGTGCAGAAGGTCTCGGCGATGTAGCGCTCCTGGCCCGAGGGCTCGACGCCGTGGTCCTCGAAGATCTGCGTCACCCGGGAGAGGACCGCGATCTGGGCGTAGATGTCCGAGACCGCATCCGAGAGGCGCTTCTGGGCGAACTGGCGCTCGACGATCTCCTTGCGGTGCTCGCGCAGCAGCGACTCGGAGATCGAGCGAAGCTCCTTGACCTGATCGGAGACGGCCTCGGCGTGCGAGCGCAGCTCGGGATGGGCCTTCGAGATCCGGTCGGGGCGGACCTCGCTCAGGATCCGGCCGCCGACGTAGTCGAAGAGCACCCCGATCGAGCCGACCGGGTCGGAGAGGCCGATCTCGCCGATGCCGGAGAGCTTCTCGCCGACCGGCTTCATTCCGGACAGCGCCACGAAGGCACGGAGCACGTCGTTGGCGCCCTCGAAGATCGGGAAGATCCGGATGTCGCGGAGGATCTTCTCGTAGGGCTCGTCGCGCATGTAGCCGGCGCCGCCCTTGAGCTGGAGGGCGCGATTCGCGCCGTACCAGAGGAACTCGGTACCCGAGACCTTGCAGATCGCCGACTCGAGCGAGTAGTCCTCGACCCCGCCGTCGACCAGCCCGCAGGTCAGGTAGCACATCGACTCCAGCCCGAAGAGGTAGGAGACCATCCAGCCGACCTTCTCCTGGACGAGCTCGAAGTCGGCGAGCTGGCGGCCGAACTGGCGGCGCTCCTTGACGTGGTCGATCGTGCGGTCGAGCAGCCCCTTCATCGCGCCCACAGAGCCGGTGCCGAGCCCGATTCGCCCGTTGTTGAGCACCTGCATCGCGATCTTGAAGCCGTCGCCGGGCTCGCCGAGCACATTCTCCGCCGGGACGCTGACGTCGTTGAAGTAGAGGCGGCGCAGGTCGTTGCCGCGCAGACCCATCGTGTCGAAGCGCTCGCCGACCTCGAAGCCCTCCATCCCCTGCTCGAGGATTACGGCGATGTGGCGGTCCTTGCCGTCGATTTCGCAGCGTGCGAACGCCGTGAAGATCTCGCCCTTGGAGCCGTTGCCGATGTAGCGCTTCTCGCCGTTGAGGACCCAGGAGCCGTCGGGCTGCTTGACCGCCCGCGATTGGATCCCGTACGCGTCCGATCCCGCCTCCGGCTCGGTGAGCGCGAAGCCGGCGAGCTTTCGCCCTGCGGCGAGCTCGGGTAGGAAGCGCTCCTTCTGGGCGTCGGTGCCGAACATGTGGATCCCCTTGAAGCCGATCGACTGATGCACCCCGAGCACGATCGAGAGCGTGGCGTCGATCTGGGCAAAGGTCTCGAACACGCGCGCGTAGCCGGTCTGCGAGAGGCCCTGCCCGCCGTAGCGCTCGTCCACGTAGAGGCCGCAGAGCCCCGCCTCGCCGAGCTCGCGGACGGTGTCGTCGCCGATCCAGCGCTGCTCTTCAATCGCGCGGTGATCCATCCGCGAGCCGATCTCACGGGCGGCGGCGTTCAGCGTGCGGATTCGCTGCTGCTCGTCGGGGTCGGGCGCGGGCCAAGGGAAGACGAGCTCCTCGCGGATCTCGCCCATGAACAGCGACTTCGCGAACGAGGACGCCGAACGCTCGGGCTTGCCCTCGAGCTCGGGCTTGGTCGCGGCCTCCACGGGGCCGCACCCTACCCGGCCGCGCTGGGGCGATCAGAGCAGCGGCTGGATCTCGTCGGCGATCAGCCGCGCGAGCGGCAGAGAGGACGTCGCCGCGGGGGAGGGGGCGTTGCGGACGAAGAGCGAGCGCTCGGTGGAGGAGACGACGAAGTCGTCGACGAGTGAGCCGTCGCGCCCGAGCGCCTGGGCGCGGATGCCCGACGGCCCGGTGAGGAAGTCCGAGGGGCGGAGCTCCGGTACGAGGCGCCTAGCGGCGGCGACGAAGGCGCCTCTGGACAACGCATGTCGAAGCTCGACCGCGCCGGTCCGCCAGTGGCGGCGAGCCAGCCGCCACGTCCCGGGCCAGGACAGCGTCGCCCGCAGGTCCGATCCGCGCACGGTCGTGGCGCGGTACGCGTCGCGGGCGCCGACGAGCAGCGCCGAGGGGCCGAGCAGCACGCGTCCGTCGATGCCGCGTGTCAGGTGCGGGCCGAGGAACGGGAGCTCGGGATCAGCCACCGGGTAGATGCTCGCGCGCACGAGGTGAGCGCGCTCGGGCCGCAGGCGCAGATAGGCGCCGCGAAAGGGGACGATCCGAGGCTCCGCCGGCGCGCCCGCGGCGATCGCGAGCCGGTCCGCCCAGGCGCCGGCGCAGACGGCGAGGGCGCGGGCCCGGGTGATCCCGCCCGAGTGCTCGATCGACGCCACGCCACCCTGCTCGCGCACACGGGCAACGTCGCACCCGAGCGAGACGCTTGCGCCGTGTCCGGCGAGGTCGTCCGCGAACGCGCCCGCGACGCGCGCGAAGTCGACCACTCCGGTCGCCGGGGAGTGAAGCGCCGCGACGCCGCGCGCGTGCGGCTCCAGCTCGGCGATCTCTGCGCGCTCGAGCATGCGCAGGCCCGTGACCCCGTTCTCGCGCCCGCGGCGCTCGAGCTCCCCCAGGCGAGCCAGCTCCTCCTCGCGCACGGCGACGATCAGCTTGCCGCTCCGCTTCGTCGGGATTCCACGCTCGACGCAGTACGCGTACAGCTCGCTGGCCCCGGTCGTGCACAGGCGCGCCTTCAGCGACCCCGGGCGATAGGCGATCCCAGCGTGGATGACCCCGCTCGTGTGGCCGGTCTGGTGGGGTGCGATCGTCGGCTCACGCTCGAGCACCGCGATCCGCAGGCCCGGGTGGCGGATCGCCAGCTCGCGCGCCGTCGCGAGGCCGACGATCCCGGCGCCGATCACCGCGACGTCGCACTCGCGCGGCGGCTCGCTCAGGTTCACGCATGCGAGACTAATCGCGGATGTCGCTTCCGCTTCGCCCGCCCGTTCAGCCGCAGCTCGCACTTTCGCGAAAGCAGCTTCCCGCGGACGACGGGTGGGCGTATGAGCCGAAGTACGACGGCTTCCGGGCGCTCGCCTTCGTCGACGGCGAGGAGGTCTTCGTGCAGTCGCGCAACGGCAAGCCGCTGGCGCGCTACTTCCCCGAGTTAGAGTTTCCAGCCGGCCGCTACGTGATCGACGGCGAGCTCGTGATCCTCGGCGAGGACGGGCGCGAGCGCTTCGATGCGCTTCAGAACCGCATCCACCCGGCCGCGTCGCGGATCAAGATGCTCGCCGTCGAAACTCCTGTGCGCCTGCGCGTCTTCGACCTGCTCGCCGAAGGCAAGCGCACCCTGCTCGCGACGTCCTTCGACGAGCGCCGTGCCGAGCTCGAGGCGCTGCTCGCGGGCTTCCCCGGTCCCGGCTCGCTCGAGCTCACCCCGCTCGCCGGTGACCCGGCCGAGGCGGCGCCGTGGCTCGAGTCCGGGGAGGGTGTGATCGCCAAGCGCCGCGACGCGCCGTACCTGCCCGGGGAGCGCAAGGGGATGGTCAAGGTGAAGCGACTTCGCACCGCGGACTGCGTCGTCGTCGGCTGGCGGCCGGGCAAGGAGGAGGGCACGGTCGGCTCGCTGATCCTCGGCCTCTACGAGGGAGACGAGCTGCGCGTCGTCGGCCACACCTCCGGACTCAAGGCGCAGCAGAAGCGCGATCTCGTCGCCACCCTCGCCCCGTATGAGACCGGCGAGCGCGGCTCGGCCGACCCGAGCCGCTGGGCCGCCGACCGCGAGCTCGAGTGGATCAGCTTGCGTTCCGAGCTCGTCGTCGAGGTCACCTTCGACCACGTCTCCGACGGTCGCATCCGCCACGGCTCGAAGATCCTGCGCTGGCGCGAGGACAAGCCCCCCCGCGACTGCCACTTCGCCCAGCTCGACCAGTAGCCCCATCCCGCGCCGAGCGGGCGATCGAAGTCGCTATGCGGAGGGGATCCCCCGCTCGGCGCGGCTCAGCGGCGCTTGGGCTTCGCCTTGCTCGGCTGAACGCGCTTCGGCTCGCCTTTCTGCTTGCGGAAGTGCGGCGGCCAGGGAGCGTCGCCGAGGCCCTCGGCCTCGTCGCGTGCGGCGAGCTCGAGCAGCGGCTCGAGCGAGAAGTGCTCGGAGTCGATCGACGCCGAGGGGTCCCCGCGCTCGGCAAGCCGCGCCGGCACCGTGACGAGGCGGAGCTCGCCCGACTCGGCGTCGGGCACCTCCTCCCACTCGAGCGGGGTCGAGACGCGGGCGTCGGGCGTCGGGCGCACCGACCAGGCCGAGGCGACGGTGCGGTCGCGGGCGTTCTGGTTGTAGTCGACGAAGACGCCGTGGCGCTCCTCCTTCCACCACTTCGAGGTCGCGAGCTTCGGCGCTCGGCGCTCCACCTCGCGGGCCAGCGCGAGTGCTGCCCGGCGGACCTCGGTGAACTGCCAGCGCGGCTCGACGCGCACGTTGACGTGGATCCCGCGCGAGCCCGACGTCTTCGGGTACCCGGTCAGCCCATGGGCGGCGAGCGCTTCGCGGACGACGAGGGCCACCTTGCGGACGTCATCCCAGGAGGCCTCCGGTGTCGGGTCCAGGTCCACCCGCAGCTCGTCGGGGTGGTCGAGGTCGGCGCGTCGCGCCGGCCACGGGTTGAAGTCGATCACCCCCAGGTTCACGGCCCAGACCAGGTGGGCGGCGTCGTTCGCGCAGAGCTCGGTCGCGCTGCGCCCGCTCGGGAAGGTCACGGTCGCCGTCTCGAGCCAGTCTGGTGCACTTCTCGGGACGCGCTTCTGGAAGAAGAACTCGCCGCCCGCCCCGTCTACGAAGCGCTTCATCGTCGTCGGGCGCTCGCGCAGGTGAAGCGCCGCCGCCTCGGCGACCTCAACGTAGTAGCTCGCGAGGTCGAGCTTCGTGTGGCCGGCGTCGGGAAAGAAGACCTTGCTTGGGCTCGAGAGCCGCACCTCGCGCCCGGCGGCCTCGATCGTGGTCACCTCCTTCGCCGCCACCGGCGCCATCTTCGCAGTAGGTTCGTCTCGAACGTGGCCGCCCCGACGACGATGACCTACGCCCGCGAGGGGCGGATCGCGCGGATCACCCTCGACCGCCCGGAGCGCGGCAACGGGATCACGCTCGAGATGCCCCGCGAGCTTGCCGTCTGCGTCGAGCGGGCGAACCTCGACCCGGCCGTCCACGCGATCGCTCTGGCCGGCAACGGCTCGGGCTTCTGCGGCGGCTATGACCTCGTCGCCTCGGCGGAGCGAATGGGGGAGGAACGGTTCGGCGCCGCGGGGCCCGAGCTGCCGGAAGGGTCGCCGCTCGATCCCCTCGTCCAGGGCCGCAACCACGACCCGGCCGGCGTCTGGGACCCGGTCGTCGACTACCAGATGATGTCCCGCAACGTGCGTGGCTTCATGAGCCTGTTCCGCTCCGAGAAGCCGGTCGTCTGCAAGGTCCACGGCTACTGCGTCGCCGGCGGGACCGACATGGCGCTGTGCTCGGACCTGCTCGTCGTTGCCGAGGACGCGAAGATCGGCTATCCGCCCGCGCGTGTGTGGGGTGTGCCGACCACGGCGCTCTGGGCGCACCGGATCGGCCCGGCCCGCGCCAAGCGGCTGCTGCTCACCGGCGACTCGATCGACGGGCTCACGGCCGTGGAGTGGGGACTCGCGACCGAGAGCGCGCCCGCCGGCGAGCTCGACGACGCCTTCGAGGCGCTGCTCGAGCGGGTCGCCCGGCTACCCGTCAACCAGCTCGTGATGCACAAGCTGCTCGTCAACCAGACGCTGCTTGCCCAGGGGCTCGAGGCGACGCAGGTGCTCGGCACCTTCCTCGACGGGATCGCCCGGCACACGCCCGAGGGCTTCGAGTTCGCCCGGCGCGCCGCGGAGGCCGGTTACAAGCAGGCGGTGCGCGAGCGCGACGAGCCGTTCGAGGACTTCGGTCTCAGCGGCGACTCCGCGCCGCGAGGCTGATCGCGGCGAGCGCGACCACGATTCCGGCCGCGTCGACGGCGACGTCGAAGGGGTCGGCGTCGCGGCCGGGGACGAAGCTCTGGTGGTATTCGTCGGAGACCGCGTAGAGGAGGGAGATCACGCCGGCGGCGAGCAGGAGGGTGCGCCCGCCGAGCGCGGGTGCCAGCGCCCAGCACCAGAGCGCCGCGAGCAGCGCGTACTCGCTGAAGTGGGCGAGCACCCTTCCGGCCGATCCCACATCGGGTCCCGGGTCGGGTTGCGCCGAGACGAGGAAGATCGTCGCCATCAACGCCAGCGGCGCCAGGGCTCGCAGCGCCGCCAAGCGCCCGGACTCGTTCAAGGGACCCGGTGGACCTCGAACAGGTTGGTCCCGAGCCCCTGCTGGGGGAGCCCCGCCGTGATCCCGATCAACTCGCCCGAGCGCGCCACCCCGTTCTCCTTCGCGAGCCGCGCGCAGTCGGCGAGCAGCGCCGTCAGCCCCTCCCAATCCTCGGCGATCGCGCAGCGCACGCCGAACAGCAGGTTGAGCCGGCGCACCGTCTCGAGTCGCGGTGAGACGGCGAGCACCGGGACCCGCGGGCGGTGCGCCGAGACGAGCCGCGCGGTGCGCCCGCTTCGGGTCGGCACCACGATCGCCTTGAGCCCGAGCGTGTAGGTCGACCCGACCGCGGCGCGGGCGACGGAGCCGGCGACGTCGGAGGGTGGGGTCAGGACGCGGTTGAAGACCCAGTCTCCGTAGGGCAGGTCTGGCTCGGTCTCGCGTGCGATCCGGTCCATCAGCCGCACGGCCTCGAGCGGGTACTCGCCGACCGCCGTCTCCTCCGAGAGCATCACGGCGTCGGTGCCCTGGTAGATCGCGTTCGCCACGTCTGAGACCTCGGCACGGGTCGGGCGCGGCGCGTGAACCATCGAGGCGAGCATCTGCGTGGCGGTGATCGACGGCCGCGCGTGACGGCCCGCAAGCGCCAGCAGCCGTTTCTGGAGCGCCGGCACCTTCTCGATCGGGAGCTCGATCCCGAGATCGCCTCGGGCGATCATCACCCCGGCGGTCGCCGCCTTGACGATCTCCTCGGCTCGCTCGGCCGCCTGCGGCTTCTCGATCTTCGCGATCACGGGGATGTCGGCGCCGCTCGTGCGGATCCGCCGCTCGACGGGCAACAGGTCCTCCGCGCGACGCACGAATGAGACCGCGAGCAGGTCGATCTCCTGTTCGATCGCGAAGTCGACCCAGGCGAGGTCCTCGCGCCCGGCGGCGGGGAGCTCGACGTCGGCGCCCGGCAGGTTGAGGCCTTGATGGGAGGCGACGGGGCCGCCGACCTCGACCGCGCAGCGGACCTCCTCGTCGCCGCAGTCGAGCACCCGCAGGCGGATCCGCCCGTCCGCCATGTAGACCTCGCCGCCCTCGGAGACGGCGTCGGGGAAGCCTTTCCACGAGACGGTGATCCGCTCCGGCGTCCCGAGCACCTGGTTCGTGGTCAGCGCGACCTCCGAGCCTGTCGGGAGGTCGATCACGCCGCGCTCGACGTCCCAGAGGCGGATCTTCGGGCCCGGGAGGTCGCCGAGGATCCCGACCTGCTTGTCGCTCCGCTCGGCGGCCTCGCGCGCCATCGCCACGTTCTCGGTGTGGTCGGTGCGCGTGCCGTGGGAGAAGTTGAAGCGAAAGACGTCGACCCCCGCCTCGATCAGCTCGCTCATCCCCTCCACGGTCCGGGTGGCCGGCCCGATCGTGGCGACGATCTTCGTCCTCCGGTGGCTCATCGCGGGGTGTGCGTCGGGGCGGGGCCGCGGTCCTCGACGCGGTCGCCCTCGGCGAGCTCGAGGCGTTGCACGTAGGGGAGCTGCCACGCGGCGCCGGCGATCGCGAGCCCGATCGCCACGCAGAGCAGTGCCAGGAACCACTGCCCGCCGGCGAGCAGCTCGAGCTCGAAGAACTCGCGCACCGGCGCCGCGGCGAGGATCGCGGCGAAGATCGCGCCGAGTCCGGCGACGAGCGCGAGCATGTAGCTCTGGATCGTGATGTGCTCGCGCCCGGGCCCGCGCTCGAGCAGGACGATGAAGCAGAGTCCGAGCACGATCAGGGTCGTGGTTGCCGCGGTCCGGCCCTCCTCGAGCGTGCCACCGGCGAGACCGTCGACGAAGAAGAAGGAGAGCAGCGAGGCGATCCCCATCGCGACCCCCGCCGGGAAGGCGAAGGCTGCCAGGGCGCGAAGCAGCCGGCCGCGGTAGAGCGGCCCCTCGCTCGGCGCCAGTGCGAGCACGAATGAGGGGATCCCGATCGTCAGGAAGGCGGCGACCGTGAGGTGGCGGGGCAGGAAGGGGAAGGTGATGTCGAAGATCGCCGTCAGCGTGATCAGGAACGCCGCGTAGACGGACTTGGTCAGGTAGAGGCGGCCGAGGCGGTGGATGTTTCGGGCGATCCGCCGACCCTCCGCGATCGCGCGCGGCAGCATCGAGAACTGATCCTTGAGCAGGACGATGTCGGCGATCCCCTTGGTGATCTGCGAGCCCGAGCCCATCGCAACGGCGAGGCGCGCCTGCTTCAGGGCCGGCACGTCGTTGACCCCGTCGCCGATCATCGCCGTGAACCGGCCGCGCTCGGTGAGGGCGCCGACCAGCGCCTTCTTCTGCTCGGGCTTGATCCGGCAGAAGATCGTGTTGCGCGCCGCCGCCTCGACCAGCCCGCCCCTGTCGGCCGGGAGCTCGGGTCCCTCGATCACCGCGTCGGCCGGCACGCCGACGGCCTGCGCGACGGCGGTCACGGTCTCGCGCGCGTCGCCGGAGATCAGCTTCAGGTCGACCTGCTGGGAGCGCATGAACTCGATCGTCTCCGCCGCGTCGGGGCGCAGGGTCTCCTCGAGCACGATCAGCGCGCGCGGCTCGAGTCGCGGGGGCGGCTCGGCGGCCGGATCGCCGGGGAGCCCGTCGCGCGCCTCGCCGAATGCGACCACCCGCCGGCCCGCGGCCGTGTGCTCGGCGAGCGTTCGCTGGAGGTCCTCGGGGAGGCGCATGGCGCCGCTTTCGGAGAGCACGTCGGGGGCCCCGAGCACGTACGAGCGCGGAGCGCCGTCGCCGTTCAGGGTCAGCCCGCTCCACTTCCACTGCGAGGAGAACGGGACCTCGGCGCTCACCGCCTCGGCACGCCCGGGGTAGCGCTCGGCGATCGTCTCCAGGGTCCGGTTTCGCTCGCCCGCCGAGGCCGCGAAGCGGGCCAGGGCCCGCTCGGCCGAGCCGCCCCCGTCGGGCTCGGCCGTCTCGACGCGAACCAGCTCGAGCTTGCCGTTGGTGAGCGTCCCTGTCTTGTCGACGCAGATCGTGTCCACGGCGGCGAGCGCCTCGGTCGCCGCCATCTGCTGGACGAGCGTGTTCTGGCGCGCGAGGCGCACCGCGGCGAGCGCCAGCGTCACGCTCATCAGCAGCACGAGACCCTCGGGGATCATGGTCACGAGCCCGGCGGTCGCGGTCTGCGCCGCCTCGCGGAACTCGGTGTCGCGGGCCATGAAGCCGAGCAGCACGAGGGCGCCGATCGGGACAAGGGCGATCGTGGTCGCCGAGAGCACCCGGTTGACCTCGACCTGCAGCGGCGATGGCGGGTGGCGGAACTCGCGCGCCTCGCCGGCGATCTTCTCGGCGTAGGAGTCCTCGCGGACCGCGTCGAGCTCGTAGAAGCCCGAGCCGGAGATGCAGAAGGAGCCCGAGAGCAGGCGGTCTCCCGGCTGCTTGCGGATCCCGTCGGATTCGCCGGTGAGCAGCGACTCGTCCATCGCCAGACCCCGCGAGGAGACGACGGGGCCGTCGGCGACGAGCTGGTCGCCCGGCTCGACGCGGACGACGTCCCCCGGGACGACCTGCTCTGTGAGCAGCTCGATGATCCGTCCGTCGCGGACGACCTTGGCCCGCGGCGCGACGAGCAGCGCGAGCTCGTCGAGCGTCTCCTTGGCCTTCAGCTCCTGGCGGATCCCGATGTAGGAGTTGATCGCGGCGATCAAGCCGAAGATCGCGTCGGCCCAGAGGCCGAGCGAGAGGATCAGCACGAAGAAGACGCCGATGATCGCGTTGAAGAGCGTGAACACGTTCGCCGCGACGATGCTTGCCACGGAGCGGCTGCTCGCCGGCTCGAGCGGCCCAAGACGATCGAGCCGGCGCTGGGCCTCGGCGCTCGAGAGCCCCTCGGGAAGTGCCGCGGCCTCCATCGCCCCATTCTTACCGTGAGGCCAGCCCGCCGCCCGGCGGCTCGGGCTAGGATCGCGGCCGTGGAGGGGCGAAGCGCGGTGAACAGCGGTGGCGGCGAGGCCGTCTCGGTCGAGTTTCGCGAGGCGACGAAGCGCTATCCCGGCGCCGAGCGGCCCGCCGTGGACGGACTCAGCTTCGACGTCCCCGCCGGCGAGATCTGCGTCATCGTCGGCCCCTCGGGGTGTGGCAAGACGACCGCGATGCGGATGGTCAACCGGATGGTTGAGATCAGCGACGGCGACATCCTCGTCGGCGGAAGCTCGGTCCGCGACCGCAGCCCCTCCGAGCTGCGGCGTGAGATCGGCTACGTGATCCAGCAGATCGGCCTCTTCCCCCACCGCACGATCGCCGACAACATCGCCACCGTGCCGAGCCTCGTAGGCTGGGATCGCGAGCGCGCCCGCGAGCGCGCCCGCGAGCTGCTCGAGCTGATCGGGCTCGACCCGGAGATGGGCGAGCGCTATCCCGCACAGCTCTCCGGTGGCCAGCAGCAGCGGGTCGGCGTTGCCCGCGCGCTCGCCGCCAACCCCGGCGTGATGCTGATGGACGAGCCCTTTGGAGCCGTCGACCCGATCAACCGCGAGCGGCTCCAGAACGAGTTCCTGCGCCTCCAGGCCGAGATCCGCAAGACGATCCTCTTCGTCACCCACGACGTCGACGAGGCGATCAAGATGGGCGACCGGATCGCCGTCCTGCGCGAGGGCGGGATCCTCGCCCAGTACGCGACGCCGGCGGAGCTGCTGATGGCGCCCGCGGACGCGTTCGTCGAGGATTTCGTCGGCGCCGACCGCGCTCTGAAGCGGCTGGCGCTGATGCGCGTCTCCGACATCGACCTCTGGGAGGCGCCGCTCGCCTTCGTCGGGCAGGCGAGCTCCGAGATCCGCGCGAAGCTCGCCGGCGCCGAGGTCCCGTACGCGCTCGCCGTCGACTCCGAGCGCCGCCCGCTCGGCTGGCTCTCGAAGGTGGATCTCGGTCAGGACACCGTCCCGTCGCGCCCCGACACCGACGCCACGCCGACGCTCGAGCTCGACGACGTCATGCGCGACGCGCTCTCGGACCTGCTCCAGGCGGAGACCCGCTACGCCCCCGTCGTCGACGGCGAGGGGCGGATTGCCGGCGTGCTCTCGGTCGAGATCATCTCCGAGTTCCTCACCTCCGACGAGGCGCTCACCGACGAGCACGGGGCGGCCGAGCGTCCGCTCGGATAGGAGCGCGATGGGCCTCGGGGCGATCATCCTGCCGCTCGCCCAGGGCGGCGACGGGTTCGTCCGCGACCCTGCCGAGGCGAGCACCGAGTGCGTGGCCAAGAACGACACCGTCTGCATCGGCTGGGCGCTCGAGAACATCGACCGCTACGTCACCCCCACCCTCGAGCACCTGGTGCTGGTCGTCGTCTCGGTCCTCGCCGGTTTCGCGATCGCCTTCGCGATGGCGCTCATCTCCCACCGCCGCCGCTGGCTGATCCCGGCCTTCACGGCGGGCACGGGCGTCCTCTACACGGTGCCGAGCATCGCCCTCTTCCTGCTCCTGCTGCCGATCACTGGCCGCGGGACCCTGACCGCGATCGTCGCGCTCACGCTCTACACGCTCCAGATCCTCTACCGCAACAACGTCACCGGCCTCGCCAACGTCCCGGAGGCCACCAAGGACTCCGGGCGGGGGATGGGGATGACCGACCGCCAACTCCTCTGGAGGGTCGAGCTGCCGCTGGCCGTGCCGGAGATCATCGCCGGGCTGCGGATCGCGACGGTCTCGACCGTGGCGATCGCGACCTTGGCCGTGTTCGCCGGCGCCGGAGGGCTGGGCGCCGAGATCTACAACGACCTCACCTTCAAGACGGGAATCGTCGTCGCCGGCGGGATCGCGGTCGCGATGGCGATCCTCTTCGACGTGGTGCTGGTCGGGCTCCAGAGTCGGCTCGCCGGCTGGCGCAAGGCGCACGAGGCTGGCGCAGGGGACGCCGGACGCTTCGCCGGGGCGCTCGCGCGGCTGCGGGGTGCGCATTCGTGAGCCTGTCGCTCGCCTTCCTCGACTCATTCTCAGGCGCGATCGAGTTCATCTTCAGCTCGCGCGACGCGGTCGGCGTGGGGGGCGAGGTCGGCGGGCTCGGGCAGGTCGGAGAGCTGTTGGGCGAGCACGTCAAGGTGAGCGGGCTGGCGCTTGCGGCTTCCCTTGCGATCGCCTTGCCGGTCGGTGCCTACCTCGGACACCGGGGCACGGGCGAGCTCCTCGCAGTCGCGATCGGGAACGCCGGGAGGGCGATCCCCGAGCTCGCCCTGATCGCATTCATGGCCGCGTTCATCGGGGTTGGCCTGCTCAACGTGACGATCGCGCTGATGGTGCTCGGGATCCCGCCGATCCTCACGAACACCTTCGTCGCCATGCGCCAGGTCGACCGTGGCGCGGTGGAGGCGGCGCGGGGGATGGGGATGACCGAGGCCGAGGTGGTCGGCAGGGTCGAGCTGCCGCTCGCCGTGCCGACGATCATGAGCGGCGTGCGCACAGCGGCGATCAACATCGTCGCGACCGCGGCGATCGCCCCGCTCGCCGGTGTGATCACGCTCGGCGACTTCATCCTCGGTCGCAACGTCTACGGCGACGATGGCGTGCTCGCCGGGGCGATCCTCGTCGCGGTGCTCGCGCTTGCGGTCGAGCTCAGCCTCGCAACCGTTCAGCGCGTGCTGACGCCGCGCGGGTTGAAGCTCGAGCGCGAACGCGCCCGCGCGACCGCATAGGGTTCGGGCTCACGGATCCCGCTGGGGTCCCCAAAGCGCACTGGAGGATCACGTACCCATGAGCACCTCACAGCTACGCGCGATGTTCGCGCTGCTGGCCGCCTTCGTGCTCGCCCTCGGAGTCGCCGCGTGTGGAGACGACGAGGACGAGAGCGGATCTGGCGAGACCGGTGGCGAGACGAGCGCGACCCTGATCGAGGAAAACCCCGACAACAACGCAGTCAAGCTGACGCTCGGATCGAAGAACTTCACCGAGCAGTTCATCCTCGGGGAGATCTACGCCCAGGCTCTCGAGGCGGCGGGCTATGACGTCGAGACCGACCTCAGTCTCGGCTCCGAGCAGATCGCCCTCAAGGCGCTCGAGAGCGGGGACATCAGCGGCTACCCCGAGTACACCTCGACGGCACTGACCGCGTTCTTCGAGTTCGCTCCCGAGGACGTCCCGGGGGATCCCCAGCAGGCGTTCGAGGAGACCCAGGATGACTTCGAGAAGCTGGGCCTGGTGGCGTATCCGCCGACCCCGTTCTCGAGCGCGAACGCGGTCGGCTTGCTCAGCGAGAAGGCTGAGGAGCTGGGCGTGAGCTCGATCTCGGACCTCGAAGGCAAGTCCCAGGACCTGACCCTGTACGGCTCGCCCGAGTGCCGCCAGCGCATCGACTGCCTGGTCGGGCTCGAGGAGAACTACGGGCTCGAGTTCGCGAAGTTCGCACCCGTTGACATCGGGTTGCGCTACGAGGTGCTCGACAAGGGAGACGCGGACCTGTCGATCGTGTTCACCACCGACGCGCAGCTGTTCGTCTCCGAGGACTACACGATCCTCGAGGACGATCAAGGGGTGCTGCCAGCGGGCAACGTGCTCTTCGTCGCCAGCCAGGAGACGGTCGACGAGGCCGGTCCCGACTTCGGCGAGACGATCGAGTCCGTCCAGGAGAACCTCTCGCTCGAGGTCATGCAGGAGCTCAACTCCCGCGTCGACATCGACAAGGAGAAGCCCGAGGACGCGGCGCGCTCCTATCTGGAGGAGTTCGGCTACATCGAGTAGCAGCGCTCGATTCGCGATGGTGCCCGCGGGGTAGCGAAGCCCCGTGGGCACCGCCGCGATCCTCGATGTCGACGGGACGCTCGTCGACTCCAACTACCAGCACTCGATCGCCTGGTACCGGGCCTTCCGCGAGCACGAGCTCACGGTCCCGGTCTGGAAGATCCACCGCCACATCGGGATGGGCGGCGATCAGCTCGTCCCGGCGTTGCTCGGCAGCGAGCTCGCCGCCACGCACGGCGATGGGGTCCGCGAGGCCGAGAAGCGCCTGTTCGCGGAGCTGATCGACGAGGTGGTCCCGCTGCCGGGCGCCCACGAGCTGATCGTGGAGCTGAAGGACCGGGGGCACACGGTGGTGCTCGCGAGCTCCGCGCAGGGTGACGACGTCGAGCGTTATCTCGACCTGCTCGACGTCCGCAAGCTCGCCGACGAGTGGACGACCTCGGCCGACGTCGAGGCGACCAAGCCCGAGCCGGATCTGGTCGCGGCGGCCCTTCGCAAGGCGGGCGAGCTCTCCGCAGTGATGGTCGGCGACACGAACTGGGACGTCGAGGCTGCCGCTCGCGCAGAGGTGAAGACGATCTGCGTCATGACCGGCGGCTTCTCGGAGGCCGAGCTACGCGAGGCGGGCGCGGTGGCGGTGTTCGAGTCCTGTGTCGAGCTCCGCGAGGGCCTCGACCGCACGCCGCTTCGATAGCCGTGGCGCCGATAGGGTGTCGCCGCGATGGCGCTGAAGCTGGGCATCAACCTCGGCTATTGGGGAATCGGTCCCCAGGGGGAGGAGGCGGTGGAGCTCGTGCGCGCCGCGGAGGCCGCGGGCTATGACTCCGTCTGGGTCGCGGAGTCCTACGGCTCCGACGTCGTCTCGGTGCTCGCCTGGCTCGCGCCGCAGACCGAGACGATCAAGCTCGGCGCGGCGATCATGCAGGTGCCCGCCCGCCCCCCGGCCGCCGCCGCGATGGCGGGGGCGACGATCGACGCGCTCTCGGGCGGACGCTTCATCTTCGGCTTCGGCCCCTCCGGCCCGCAGGTCTCCGAGGGCTGGTACGGCGTCCCGTATCCGAAGCCCTGGGGCCGCACCCGCGAGTACATCGAGATCGTCCGCGCGATCATCGCGCGCGAGCAGAAGCTCGAGTTCAAGGGGCAGCACTACCAGCTCCCCCTGCCTCCTCCGGAGGCAGGCACCGGGCCCTCCGGGCCGTGGGGGGGCACCGGCCAGGGCAAGGCCTTGAAGCTCAACTTCCACCCCCTGCGCAGCGAGATCCCGGTGTTCGTCGGCGCGATCGGTCGCAAGTCGGTCGAGCTGGCGGCGGAGATCTGCGACGGCTGGATCCCGATCTTCTTCTCCGCCGACGCCTTCGAGGAGACCTGGGGCGAGCACCTCGAGGCCGGCTTCGCGAAGGGCGGCCGGACCCGCGCGGACCTCGAGGTCTCCCCGTCGCTTCAGGTCGCGATCGACGGCGACCTAGAGGCCGCGAAGGGGATGGTCAAGGCGGGCCTGCTGCTCTATCTCGGCGGGATGGGCTCGAAGGAGACGAACTTCTACGTCGACCTCACCCACCGCTTCGGCTTCGGCGAGGTCGCCGACCGCGTGCAGTCCCTCTACCTCGACGGCAAGCGCGAGGAGGCCTACGCCGCGATCCCCGATGAGCTCGTCGACGCCACGGCCCTGGTCGGCCCCGAGAGCGAGGTCGCCGGCCGGATCGAGAAGCTCGAGGCCGCGGGCGTCGACCGGATCATCTGCTCCCCGGTCCAGGCCGACCGCGAGCAGCGCCTGCACACGATCGAGCGCCTCGCCGCGCTCGTCGGCGTCGGCGCGACGGCCTAGCTCCGTTAGGCTGCGCGCGCTTTTCCTCGATGAAGGTCGGCGTTCCGAAAGAAACCGCTGAGGGCGAGCGCCGCGTGGCGCTGATCCCTGACGTGGCGAAGTCGCTTGCCGGCGATGGCGTCGACATCGTGGTCGAGTCCGGCGCGGGGGAGGGGGCGGGGCATCCCGACGGCGAGTACTCCGAGGCCGGCGCCGAGATCGGCGATCCCTGGAGCGCCGACGTGGTCACCAAGGTCGCGGTGCCGAGCGGAGAGGAGATCGGGCGCCTGCGCCCCGGGCAGGTGCTGATCGGCCATCTCGCCCCGCTCACCTCGGGCGAGACGAACAGGGCGCTCGCGGAGAGCGGCGTGAGCGCCTTCGCGATGGAGGCCGTTCCGCGGATCACCCGTGCCCAGGCGATCGACGCGCTCTCCTCGCAGGCCAACGTCGCCGGCTACGCCGCGGCGCTGCTCGCGGCGCGCGAGGCCGGCCGCTTCTTTCCGATGATGACGACGGCCGCGGGCACCGTCGCGCCGGCCAAGGTGCTGGTGCTCGGCGCCGGCGTCGCCGGCCTGCAGGCGATTGCGACCGCGAGGCGCCTTGGCGCGGTCGTCTCCGGTTTCGACATCCGCCGCGCCGCCTGGGAGCAGATCGCCTCGCTCGGCGGGCGCCCCTTGGAGCTCGACTTCATCCCGGACGCCGAGGACGAGGGCGGCTACGCCCGACCGCTCAGCGAGGAGGAGAACGAGCAGGTCCGCGAGGCGCTCGCCGAGGCGGCGACCCGCCAGGACGTGATCATCACCACGGCCCAGATCCCAGGTCGCCCGGCGCCCGTCCTGCTCACCCGTCAGGCGGTCGCGAACATGTCGCCGGGCTCGGTGATCGTCGATCTCGCGGGCGAGTCGGGGGGCAACTGCGAGCTCACCGAGGCCGGGCAGACCGTCGTCTCGGAGAACGGCGTCAAGGTGATCTCGCCGACCAACCTGCCGAGCGAGATGGCGACGGATGCGTCGCAGCTCTACGCGAAGAACATCGAGAACCTGCTCCGCCTGCTGATCGACGAGGAGGGCAACCTGAACCTGAACTTCGACGACGAGGTCGTCGCCGGCGCGTGCATCACGCACGAGGGTGAGATCCGCAACGAGCGCGCCCGCGAGGCCGCCGGGGTGGGTAGCGAGGCCGGCGGGCCCGAGCCCGCGACGGCCGGAGGGGGCTAGGCGATGGAGGTGATCGTCGAGCTGACCATCTTCGTGCTCGCCGCCTTCGTCGGCTTCGAGGTGATCTCGAAGGTGCCGACGACGCTGCACACGCCGCTGATGAGCCAGACGAACGCGATCCACGGGATCGTCATGCTCGGCGGGCTGATCGTCGTCGGCTTCGCCGACGACACGCTCGAGCAGACGATCGGCGTGATCGCGATCGCCTTCGGGACGATCAACGTCGTCGGCGGCTTCATGGTCACCGACCGGATGCTCGGCATGTTCGCCCGCAAGCCGAGGCCAAAGCCGGCCGAATCCTCCGCTGACGCGTCCGGTTCGGCCGGGTCTGCGAAGGGCCGGGGTTCCTGAATGGCCCTTCTCGCCGTGCTCGAGCCCGGCGGCGACGCCGCGACCGCGCTCTACATCCTCTCCTTCTCGCTGTTCATCTTCGGTGTCCGGCGCGGCACCCACCCGACGACGGCGAAGCAGGGCAACATGATCGCGGCCGTCGGGATGGCGATCGCCGTGCTCACCACTCTGCTGCTCGACGGGATCGGCAACTGGGGGCTGATCGTCGCGGGCCTCGCGCTCGGCACCCTGGTCGGGGTGGTCGCCTCGATCCGCGTGCAGATGACGCAGATGCCGCAGATGGTGGCTCTCTACAACGGTGTCGGCGGCGGCGCCGTGGCGCTGATCGCCTGGTCGGAGTTTCGCGAGCTCGACTCCCACCTCGCCGGCGGCGAGATCCCGCTCGACGAGCTGATCCCGATCCTCTTCTCCGCGGTGATCGGGTCGGTCTCCTTCTGGGGCTCGAACATCGCCTTCGCCAAGCTCCAGGACCTGATCTCGACGCGTCCGCTCGCCGTTCCCGGCCAGCAGGTGCTGAACGCGTTGCTGCTGGCCGGCGTGCTCTTCGCCTGCGTCCTGATCGCCGCCAACAACGACGGGCCCTCGGAAGGGGTCTTCATCGCGATCCTGATCGGCGCGGCGCTGCTCGGCAACCTCGCCGTGCTGCCGATCGGCGGCGCGGACATGCCGGTCGTGATCTCGCTGCTCAACGCCGCCACCGGGCTCTCGGCGGCCGCCGCCGGCTTCGCGCTGGACAACGTCGCGCTGATCGTCGCCGGGACGCTCGTCGGCTCCTCGGGAACGATCCTCACGCTCGAGATGGCGACCGCGATGAACCGCTCCGTCTCGAACGTCCTCTTCGCCGGCTTCGGCGGGGCCCCGGCCGGCGGCGCCGCCGGCGCAGGCGAGGAGCGACCGCACACCTCGATCGGCGCCCAGGACGCAGCGATCAAGCTCGCCTACGCGGACTCGGTCGTGATCGTTCCCGGCTACGGGCTCGCCGTCGCTCAGGCTCAGCACGCGGTCAAGGAGATGGCCGACGAGCTCGAGAAGCGCGGGGTGAGCGTGAACTACGCGATCCACCCGGTCGCCGGGCGGATGCCCGGCCACATGAACGTCCTCCTCGCCGAGGCCGACGTCCCCTACGAGAAGCTGCGCGAGATGGACGAGATCAACCCCGAGATGCCGCGCACCGACGTCGCCGTCGTGATCGGCGCCAACGACGTCACCAACCCGGCGGCGAAGAACGATCCCGACTCGCCGATCGCGGGGATGCCGATCATCGAGGTCCACGAGGCCAACCAGGTGATCGTCATCAAGCGCTCGCTCTCACCCGGCTTCGCCGGGATCGACAACGACCTCTTCTACGAGCCGAATACCTCGATGCTCTTCGATGACGCGAAGAAGGCGGCCGCGGAGATCGCCGGCGAGGTCGGAAACCTCTAGCTCCGGCTAGTCGCGGCGGCGCAGACGGGGCGCCGCCCAGCCGATCAGGCCGCCGAGCAGGCCGGCGAAGACGAGCGCGAAGATCAGTGGCGCCGTGATCTCGGCGAAGAGGAAGTTGATCTGCTCCTCGCGCGAGTTCTGGGCGACGAAGATCAGCAGCAGGATCCCCGCGATCGCCATCAGCCAGCTCTTCCAGTCGCGGCGCTTGCCGCGCGGCTGCTCCTCCTCGTGACGATCGTCCACGTCGCGAGAGTACCGCGCGAAAGCTGACGCCAAACCGCGACTCCGTGAGCGCCCCCCGCGATAAGCACCCTCCTAGGCTCGCGGGGTGGCGAGAGGGATGCGCTCGGAGTCGGGCCAGTCGACCGTCGAGTGGGCCGGGCTCGTGCTCCTGGTCTCCCTCGCCGTCGCCGGGCTCGGCGCCCTCGCCGGTGTCGCCATGCCGGGCGCGGGGCTCGCCTCGGCGATCGGTTCGCGCATGCTCTGCGCGGTCGGGCTCGACGGCATCTGCTCGACGCTCGAGGAGTCGAAGCTCGCCATCGTCTACGGGGAGGAGCTTGCTGCGCTCCTCGCCGACCACGCGCCGACGCTCATCTACGAGGAGGGGATGCGCGAGCTGCCGATCGACTTCCGTGACTGCCGCGAGGACGCCTGCTCGATCAGCTCGCAGGGCGACTCGGCGTGGCGCACCGATCGCGGCCTCCCGGTCACCGCGTTCGTGCACGCGATCGACTGCCGCGGCGCCGCGGCAGCCACGGGACGCTGCGCCGACGAGCGCGCCGGCCGGCTCTACCTCCAGTACTGGCTCTATTACCCCGACAGCCAGACCGAGCCGTTCGGGGAGCGCGGCTATCACCGCGACGATTGGGAGTCGTTCCAGGTGCGGATCGGTGAGCAGGCCGAGGCGCGCGCAAGCTCGCACCACTCCTACAACTATGGGGGCGGCGTCTCGAACTGGCCGAGCGACGCCGGCGTCGACACCAAGTCGGCGTGGGGCCCGTTCACGGGCGAGCTCCATGTCTCCTCCGGGAGCCACGCGGGCCACGTCCTCGACGAGCGGTCCGCCCACCGCCGCACGCCCGCCGCGCGCCTTCGGCTCCTCCCGCTCGAGGGCTTGAAGCCGAGCGACCGCGCGACCCAGTTCGCCGTCACCCCGCCGTGGGAGAAGCGCGTCTGGAGCGACCCGGAGTACGAGGGAACCGATTGACGCGACGCGGCTCCGAGGAACCGCTCGCCCGTTACTTCGGCGGCATCCGCAGAGCGCCGTCGAGGCGGATCGTCTCGCCGTTCAGCATCGGGTTGGCGACGATCGCCGCGACCATCTGGGCGTATTCCTCGGGACGGCCGAGGCGTGATGGGAAGGGAATCCCGGCGCCGAGCGCCTCGCGCTGGTCCTCCGGCAGTGCGGCGAGCAGCGGGGTGTCGAAGAGGCCGGGCGCGACCGTGACCACGCGGATTCCGCGGCTCGCCAGATCGCGGGCGGCGGGCAGGGTGAGGCCGACGATCCCGCCCTTCGATGCCGCGTAGGCGACCTGGCCGATCTGCCCATCGTAGGCGGCGATCGAGGCGGTGTTGACGCACAGGCCGCGCTCGCCGCCTGCGTCGGGCTCGTTCTCATTCATCGCCGCGGCCGCGAGGCGCAGCACGTTGAAGGTGCCGATCAGGTTGACCTTGATCACGTTCGAGAAGATCTCGAGGTCGTGGGGGCCCTGCTTGGAGACGGTCCGCTGGGCCCAGCCGATCCCCGCGCAGCACACCGAGACCCGCAGCGCGCTCTCCGCGGTGGCAGCGTCGACGGCGGCCTGAACCTGATCCGCGTCGAGCACGTTCGCCTCGACGAAGCTCGACCGCTCACCCAGCTCTGCTGCGAGCGTCCCTCCCTTCTCGGCGTTCAGGTCCGCGATCACGACCCGCGCCCCGGCGCCGTGAAGGCGCCGCGCCGTCGCGGCTCCGAGCCCCGAGGCCCCGCCGAGAACGAGTGCGCCCTGTCCCGCGAGCTCCATCGCGCGGCGCAATCTAGCGCGGAGCGAGCGCCTCGATCATCTCTCCGAGCCGGTCGGGGGTGGTGATCGGGGTGAGGATCGGCAGCGTGATGCCTCCCGCGACGAACTGCCCGAGGCGCTCGCGCATCTGATCGGGGGTGCCGAGCACGAACATCTCCTCGATCAGCTCCCAGGGTGCGGCGGCGGCGGCTCGCTCACGGTCCCTGGACGCCCATGCCTCGCACATCTCCGCGATCGCCTCGCCGTGCCCGAGCCAGCGGTAGAAGTTCGCATAGACCGGCACGGTCACGTAGGAGGCGAACATGAACCGCGCCACCGACTCGACTTGCTCGCGCTCGCCCGGCAGGCAGAAGAAGCGGCAGAGGAGCTCGAACCCCTCCGGAGCCGCTTCGAGCTGGCCCGCCACCTGCGGCAGGCCGGAAATCGGAAGGAAGTTGGTGAATGCGCCGTCGGCCTTCTCGACCGCGAGCCGGAGCATCTTCCCGCGGAGCGCCGCGAGCACGACCGGCACTCGCTCGGGCGGCGCCTGCTCGAGCTTGAAGCCGGTTTCCGTCCGCTCCCCGGCGAGCGCGGTACGCAGGAAGTCGACCGTCTCCGAGACGCGGGAGAGCGGCTTCTCGAAGGGGATCCGGTTCCAGCCCTCGACGATCCGGTCCGACGAGGCGCCGATTCCGAGCGCGAAGCGGCCGCCGCTCAGGTCGGCGAGCGCCGCGGCCTGCTGGGCGAGCAGCGCGGGGCCGCGCTGGAAGACGCCGACGACGCCGGTCCCGAGCCGCACTCGCTCGGTCTCCACGGCGGCCAGGGCGAGCGGGGTGAAGCCGTCCGGGCCCGCGGTCTCGCCGCTCCACAGGTCGGTATAGCCGGCTGCCTCCGCGCGGCGGATCAGCTCGCCGTGCTCGCGCAGCGCCACCATCGGCAGCGGCAGCGTCAATCCCCAGCGCTCCATGAGCGCGGGAGGCTATTCGGTCGCGAGAGCGGGGCGAATCGTGTGGCGAACACATGCGAGGGTGTAATAGGCTCGCGCCGGGGTGGACTTCTCACGCCTGAACCGAACCCGGGTCCTGGTCGGCGGCGCCGCGGCGATCCTGCTCATCATCAGCCTCATCTTCCTGCCCTGGTTCGAGCTCGACACCAACCCGCAGCGCGCGGGTGACGCCGAGCGCAACCCCGACTTCAACGCCGAGGCGTTCATCTGCGGCGCCGGCGAGTTCGAGTGCACGGGCTTCGAGACCTTTCCGATCATGCGCTGGCTGCTGATCGCCGCCGCGCTCGCGCCGCTGATCCTGGCCTACATCCTGGTCCGCGGGCACAAGCTCTCCTGGGCACCGGGCGAGGCGACGATGGTCGTCGGCTTCACCGCCTTCGTCCTGATCGCCTACAACGGGATCATCGACAGGCCGGGGGCGAGCGTCGCCGAGACGGGCAACAGCCTCGACTTCGGCTACTGGCTCGCGTTGCTCGCGGCACTCGTGATCGCCGGAACGGGCTTCATCCGCTCGCTCGAGAGCGGCGGGCGCAAGGCGCGCAAGGCGCCGGGAACCGTTTAGCCCGGCACCGGCCACCGTCGGCAGCCCCTCCAATACCCTGCGCGCCGATGGGCGTGATCTCCCAGGATCAGCGCTCCGGCGAGAAGCCGGACCGAAACCTCGCGCTCGAGCTCGTCCGAGTGACCGAGGCCGCGGCGCTCGCGGCCGCGCGCTGGGTGGGCCGCGGCGAGAAGGAGTCCGCCGACGGCGCGGCCGTCGACGCGATGCGCCTGCTGCTCGACACGGTGCCGATGGATGGTGTCGTCGTGATCGGCGAGGGGGAGAAGGACGAGGCGCCGATGCTCTACAACGGCGAGCGGATCGGCGATGGCAGCCCGCCCGAGGTCGACATCGCCGTCGACCCGCTCGAGGGAACGACCCTGACCGCCCGGGGCATGCCATCGGCGCTCTCGGTGATCGCGCTCGCCGAGCGCGGCACGATGTTCGACCCGGGCCCTTGCGTCTACATGGAGAAGATCGCCGGGGGCTCCGACGTCGCCGACGTCCTCAGCCTCGACGACCCCCTGGAGGAGGTGATCGCCAGGGTCGCCGAGCGCAAGGGCAAGGCGATCGGCGACGTGACGATCATCATCCTGGATCGCCCGCGCCACGAGCAGGCGATCGCCGAGATCCGCGCGGCCGGCGCCCGGGTCCGCCTGATCAGCGATGGCGACGTCTCGGCAGCGCTCTTCGCCGTATCCGCCGAGGGGGGCGTCGACCTGCTCTGGGGGATCGGCGGCACCCCCGAGGGAGTCCTGTCGGCGGCCGCGATCAAGTGTCTCGGCGGCCAGCTCCTCGGCCGCCTCTGGCCCCGCGACGAAGCCGAGCGCCGCGCCGCGCTCGATGCGGGCTACGACCTCGACGAGGTCCTCGGCGTCGACCGTCTCGTCTCCGGCGACGACGTCTTCTTCGCCGCCACCGGGGTAACCGATGGAGATCTCCTCCAGGGTGTTCGCTACACCCGCGCCGGCAAGGCGACGACGGAGTCGCTGGTGATGCGCTCGCGCTCGGGCACGGTGCGCACGGTCTCAGCCCGCCACGATCAGGCGAAGCTTCGCGAGGTGACCGGGGGTCGCTACGGCTGAGCGCGGCCGCGTGCTCGTCGCCGGCGCGACGGGCTACATCGGCCGCCGACTCGCGCTGGAGCTGAGCGCCGGCCCGACACCGGTGCGCTGCCTGGCGCGCGATCCCTCGCGGGCTCGCGACCTCGAGCGGGCGGGGTGCGAGCTCGTGCGCGGCGACGTCCTCGACTCGGCGAGCCTGGGGACGGCGCTCGCGGGCGTCCGGACCGCCTACTACCTGGTCCACTCGATGGGCCGTGGCTCCGGCGGCGGCTTCGCCGAGCGTGACGCGCGCGGTGCCGAGAACTTTGCGGATGCGGCGGGCGCGGCGGGCGCGGAGCGGATCGTCTACCTCGGCGGCCTCTCAGGTGGTGGCTCCGAGCACCTCGAGAGCCGTCATCGCACCGCCGGGGCCCTCGCCGGCTCCGGTGTGCCGCTGAGCTACCTCCGCGCCGCCGCGGTCATCGGCGGTGGCAGCGAATCGTTCCGGGTCGTCTATTACCTGGTCAAGCGCCTGCCGATGATGATCACCCCGCGCTGGACCGAGACGCGTACGCAGCCGATCGCGATCGCAGATGTGATCGCCTACCTCGTGGCGGCCGGGGATCTCCCCGAGGCGCTTGGCCGGGAGATCGAGATCGGAGGTCCGCAGGTGACGACCTACGGCGGGATGATGGACGCGATGGCCCAGGCATTCGGACGTCGCCCGCGCCCGCGGCTGCCGGTGCCGGTGCTGACGCCTCGGCTCTCCTCGCTGTGGGTCGGCCTCGTCACCCCGGTCGACGTCGGCGTCGCGCGCCCGCTGATCGAGGGCCTCTCGGTCGAGACGGTGGTTCGCGACCGGTCCGGGATGGACCTTTTCGACGTCGAGACGACGCCGCTCGCCGAGGCGATGGCGGCGGCGGTCCGAGAGCTCGAGCTCGAGCGCTAGCCGCGATCCTCGCGGACCGGGACCCGCACGAGCTCGGCCGTGTCCTGCCAGCTCGGCTCGGCCACCCGCCCTGTCGCATGGTGCTCGTAGCGCAGGGCGTTGATCACCGCCCCGGCGAGCAGCGCCAGCGAGACGAGATAGAACCAGAGCAGGGCGACGAGGATGAAGCCCAGCGCGCCGCCGATCTGATCGACGCTGGACTGTCCGAGGTAGAAGGGAAAAACGGCGTTGGCGAGCGCCATGGTCCCGGTCACGAACAGCGAGCCGGGCCAGACGCCGCGCCACGGAACGTGGCCCTTGGGGACGAAGTAGTAGATCAGGCAGCAGATCGCGAAGGTGATCATCAGCGCCGCGGCGAGCACCGCGAGGGTGCGCAGGAAGCCGATCTGGTCGAGGCCGAAGGGCAGCTCGTCGGCCCGCGAGACGAGGAGGCCCTCGGCGAGCGGGACGACGACGCTCGCCGCGAGGAAGGCGACGACGACGAGCAGCATCACGAGCGCGAAGCGCTTCTGCTCGGCCCAGCCCCGGCAGGTGACGTGGTAGATCCGGCAGAAGGCGGTGTCCATCGCGCCCCAGAACGAGGCGCCGATCCAGATCGCGCCGAGGCCGGCGACGACCCCGATCGTGGTCGAGTTGCGCTGGATCCGCTCGAGGGCGCGCTCGAGCTCCTCCTGCTCTGCTGCGGGGAACAGCCCCTCGAGGTCGTTGAGCACGGTCGCCTGGATCTCGGCGTTCTCGAGCACCTGGCCGAAGACGAACAGCAGCAGCAGCGCGAAGGGAAAGAGTGCGAGCGCGAGGTTGAAGGCGACCATCGCGGCCATCCCGGTGACGTTCTCGCGGTAGGCGCGATGCCAAAACGCGCTCAGGTAACGACGCCCGCGGGCGTGCCGTGGGGAGCGGGCGACCGCGCTCACGCCCGACGGCGCCTCGCCCGTCCGGGGCTCGGGGTCAATGCCGTGAAGCGGCGTCGCGCAGGGTTTCCACGGCCCGCGTCGCGAGCCGCACTCCGAGCGTCGCTGCCTCGGCGGCGACGGCGACGCCCGCCCAGGCGAGGTCCTCGAGCCCGGCGGGCCCGTCTCCGGGAGCCTCCGCGGCCGGCTCCCGTTCGGCTGCTCGCGGACGGGGCGGAACGTGCTCGGCCGGCGGATCGGGGTCGGCCGGCGGATCGGCCTCGCCGGGGGGATCGGGGCGAGGCCCGGGCTCCGCCGTGGCGTCCGTGGAGCCTTCGGGGGCGCGCCGGGGGCTTCTCGTCCCCGGCCGCGAGGCCGGGAGGTTCCCGAACACGCTCGGGGCCTCCTCTTCGCTGCGCTCGTCGCTCACTTCTGCGTCATTCCAGCGCGATCGGCGGACGCGCCCGCCCCGGGACCGTAACCCGGGGCGGTCCTCGGTGTTGGGGGGGCTGCGCCAGAGGGCGCGGAGACCTTGACTTCAGAAAATATAGCGGCTACCCTACGATCCGATTTTAGCTGCGCGAACCAGGCGATCCGGGCGGGGATCCCTGCGAGGCTGCGCATCCGCGCTCTCGACCGGGGCCGCGGGGGATACCGACCCGATCGCCGCGGCAGCCGATTGAGGCGGGTGACGCCCACCGCCCCGGCCACGTAGAGAACTAGGAAGGACACCCGAGAAATCAGATGCTGATCGCAGAACTTCAGGAACTCGAAGAGGTCAAGAACCTCGTCACGAAGGGCCAGACGGAGGGCGTGGTCGCCTATGGGGAGGTCGCCCAGGCCCTCTCGGAGGTCGACGTCGACGAGTCCGACATCGAGGAGCTATACGGCTACCTCGAGGGCCAGGGCGTCGAGATGGTCGACGACGTCGATCCGGCGCAGCGCCCCGATGCCAGCGCCGAGCGGGCCGAGCCGAAGCGCGGCAAGCGCCGCCAGAAGGCCGCGCTCGACCTGAAGCCGGACATGACGACGGACTCGCTCCAGCTCTTCCTCAAGGACATCGGCAAGGTCCGCCTGCTGACCGCCCAGGAGGAGGTCGACCTGGCGAAGCGGATCGAGCGAGGCGACCTCGACGCGAAGCAGAAGATGGTCGAGTCGAATCTCCGGCTCGTCGTCTCGATCGCCAAGAACTACCGAAACCAGGGGCTCCCCTTCCTCGATTTGATCCAGGAGGGCACCCTCGGGCTCGTCCGTGCCGCCGAGAAGTTCGACTATCGCAAGGGGTTCAAGTTCTCCACCTACGCCACCTGGTGGATCCGCCAGGCGATCGCTCGCGCGCTCGCCGACAAGGCGCGCACGATCAGGATCCCGGTGCACGTCGTCGAGAAGCTGAACAAGATCGGGCGCGCCGAGCGCAAGCTCGTGACCGAGCTCGGCCGCGAGCCGACCCCGGACGAGATCGCCGAGGTGACCGGGATCGATCCCGAGGAGGTCGACCAGATCAAGCGCTCCGCGCAGGCTCCGGTGTCGCTCGAGAAGCCGGTCGGCGACGAGGAGGAGTCGGAGTTCGGTCAGTTCATCGCCGACGAGAAGGCCGAGTCGCCGTTCGACCGCGCCGCCGACCTGCTCACCAAGGAGGCCCTCCGCGAGGCGCTCGAGAACCTCTCCTACCGCGAGCGCCGCGTGCTCGAGCTCCGTTACGGGCTCGGAGGCGAGCACCCGCGGACGCTCGACGAGGTCGGGCGCACGTTCAACGTCACCCGGGAGCGGATCCGGCAGATCGAGAATCAGTCGCTGAAGAAGCTCCAGAGCCTCGCCGAGGCACAGAAGCTGCGCGAAGTCGCCTAGAGCAGCGCCAGCTCCCGTGATCACGCCGCCCGGGGCCGGCTCTCGCCGTTCGGCGAGCCTTCGGAAGGCCGCCGCGACCCTTGCAGTCGTTGCCTCGGCAGGCGCGGCTGCTTCCGGCGGTGAGCCCGCCGCGGCGCAGTACGTGCCGCCGAACATCGTCCTGATCACCAGCGATGATCAGACGGCAGAGTCGTTGCGGGTGATGGAGCGCACACGGCGGCTGATGGCCGAAGGCGGGACGAAGTTCACCCGCAGCTACGCCAGCTTTCCGCTCTGCTGCCCGGCCCGCGCGACCTGGCTCACCGGCCAGTACGCGCACAACCACGGCGTGCTCCAGAACACCGCGCGCAACGGCGGCAGTTATACGTCCCTGCGCGAGCCGGGCAAAGTGCTGCCGGTCTGGCTCAAAGAGGCGGGCTACGATACGGCGTTCGTCGGCAAGTGGCTGCACGGCTACGAGGGACTGGAACGCCCCCCGGGCTGGGACGTCTGGTGGGGACTGACTCAGCCGAGCATGACCAGCTATTACGACTACGAGGTTGCCGACTCGCGCGGCGGCGCGACCGCCTTCGGCAGCTCCGAGCCCGACTACCAGACGGACGTGCTCACCGATCGCTACGCGATCGGGTACATCCGCGCCCGTGCCCAGCTCGGCGAGGGCCTGCCGATCTCTGCCGGTGCGCCTCCCTTCTTCCTGCACGTCTCCTACATCGGTCCCCACTGGGGCAGCGGTCGCGAAGATGCCGCAGGCCGCCGCTGCGCCAACGGTGAGCCGTTCGTCCCCGAGACCGCGCGGTCAAAGCCGGCGCCCCGCCACGCCACGCGCTTTCGCGGCGCGCCGCTGCCGAACCCGCGGTCGTTCAACGAGGGCGACGTCTCCGACAAGCCCAGCCACCTGCAAGCCGAACCGATCGACCGGGCGGCCGGGCTCGCGATCAAGGAGCGCTACCGCTGCAGCCTCGCCTCGCTGCTCTCAGTCGATGAGGCGGTCGGCCGCATCCATCACGCCCTCGAGGCGAGCGGGTTCGCCGACGACACCGTGGTCATCTTCACCTCCGACAACGGCTACATGAACGGCGAGCATCGGCTGCCCGGCGGGAAGGTCCAGCCCTACGAGGAGGCGATCAACGTGCCGCTGCTGATCTCCGGGCGGGGGATCCCGGCGGGGCTGGGCGTCCAGGATCCGGTCTCCAACGTCGACCTGGCGCCGACGATCCTCGACCTCGCGAACGCCCGCCCGCCCGCCGGGCTGGCGCGGCCCTTCGATGGGCGCTCGCTCGTCCCCTACCTCGCTGGGCACGGTGACCCCCAGCGGGCGGTCCTGATCGAGGCCAAGCGCGCCCTCCGCGGTCCCCGCGGAGGCCCGTACGTGTCCCGCTCCTGGGTCGGGCTGCGATCGAAGCGGTACACCTACGTCAACCACTTTCGGGCGCGAGGCGTGACGCCAGAGCTCGCACGGGAGCTTCCGATCGGGTCCGGCAAGCTCACCGACGTCGAGCTCTACGACGAGCGCCGCGATCCCTTCCAGCTCGAAAACCGGGCGGCCAGTGAGGCATACGCCCCGGTGCGCCGCGCACTGGCTTCAGGGTCCAGCGAGCTGCGCTCATGCTCGGGCCGCCCCTGCGGGGCGCGTCTGCAGGTCCCGCGCCCCCGGCGCTAGTCGGCGCCTCGCCGAGGGAGCACGCGGCTAAAGCGCCGCGGCTGAACGCCGATAAGGGACCTTCGCTACCTGGTCGAGCACGAGGGCTCGGACTTGCATGTCAAGGTCCCGTCGCCGCCGATCGTCCGCGTCCACGGCGAGCTTCAACCGCTCGAGGGCGCGGAGCCGTTGGGCCCCCAGGATTCCGAGGCCGCCCTTCAGCAGATCCTCAAGGACCCCAAGCTGCACGAGGAGTTCGAGCGAGACGGGGAGGTCGACTTCGCCTATGCGGTTCCCGGGCTCTCTCGATTTCGGGTCAACGCGTTCCGCCAGCGCGGCCACGTCTCGATCGCCTGTCGCGCGATCCCCTTTCAGGTCCGCACGATCGACGACCTGGCGCTGCCGCCGGTGATCCGAAAGCTCGCCGAGGAGCCGCGCGGGATCGTGCTGCTGACCGGGACGACGGGGTCGGGCAAGTCGACGACCCTCGCGGCGATGGTCGATCACATCAACTCCACCCGCGCGAAGCACATCATCACCCTCGAGGATCCGATCGAGTACCTGCATCGCGACAAGCGGTCGATCATCAACCAGCGCGAGGTGGGCCAGGACACGGAGAGCTTCGGACGGGCGATGCGCCGCGTCCTGCGCCAGGACCCGGACGCGATCCTGATCGGCGAGATGCGCGACGAGGAGACGGTCCGCACGGCGCTCGGAGCCGCCGAGACCGGCCACCTCGTGCTCTCGACCCTGCACACCCTCGACGCCACCGAGACGGTCAACCG
>Ga0136632_10000009_pt1 | contig 57917 bp, 66 predicted proteins | sample AntDrymUQ6112106_2_FD_104670 | JGI IMG/M metagenome (GOLD analysis project Ga0136632, IMG submission 104670) | Polar desert sand microbial communities from Dry Valleys, Antarctica - metaG UQ611 (21.06) | ecosystem: Environmental > Terrestrial > Soil > Desert | place: Antarctica: Dry Valley...
CCGTCCGCGCCCCCGGGCGCCCGACCCCCACAAGTGCCTCGGACGGCACCTCCGTCGCCACCAGCCCGGACACCGCCGGCGCCAGCGCCCGCACGATCCCCCCGACGTCCTTGTCCTCGAGCACCGCGAGACACGCGATCACGGGCCGCCCCCCGCTCAGCCCCGGCAACGCCTGAGCCAGCGCCGTCGCCCCCTGGGGATTGTGCGCCGCGTCGAGGATCATCGGCGGCTCTGCGTCGATCACCTCCGCCCGCGCCGCGAGCGAGAGACTCGCTGCCACCTCCCGCACATGCCCCGGATCGAGCTCTGAGACCACGACGTCCACACACGCGAGCGCGACCGCGAAGTTCGCCCGCGCGTAGGGCGCCGGGCTCAGAAGATCGACCGCATCCGAGAGCCCCCGCACGGGGACGACGCTCGCATGCCGCTCGGCCGCGGCCCGCCGCGCGAGCTCCTCGACCTGCGCGCTCACCTCACCGAGGATGAGCGTCGAGTGGTCGCGCAGCACCGCCAACTTCTCCGCCGCGATCTCGAGCTCGGTCTCCCCGAGCCATTGGGTGTGCTCGAGCCCGATCGAGGTCAGCGCCGTGATCCTCGAAGGCAGGACGTTCGTCGCGTCGAGCCTCCCCCCGAGCCCGGCCTCGATCACACCGACCTCCACCCGCGCGGCGGCGAGCGCGACGAACGCTGCGGCCGTCGCGGCCTCGAACTGCGTCACCCGGTCACCCTCCTCGAGGGTGCGGTCGACCACCTCCACGGCCTGCGCGACCCGCTCCACGGCGGCGGCGAACTCCCCGGACGCTATCTCGGCACCGCCGAGCCGCACCCGCTCCGAGAACCGATCGAGGTGTGGCGAGAGGTACGCGCCGGCGCGCACCCCGTGTGCCTCGAGCAGCGCCGTGGTTGCCTCGCTGACCGAGGACTTGCCGTTCGTCCCGACCACGTGGACCGAGGCGAAGCGGTGCTGCGGCATGCCCAGCGCCGAGACCAGCTTTCGCATCCGCTCGAGCCCGAAGCGCCAGCCGAGCGGCTCCAGGGAGCGCAGATAGCCCTCCGCGTCGAACACGGTCGCCGCGCCCGCTACTCGAGCTCTGCGAGCTCCCCCCGGTAGGCGTCGAGCTTCTCGCGCTCGGCGTCGACGACCTCCCGGGGAGCCTTGCCCACGAAGCCCTGATCGGCGAGCTTTCGCTCGGCGCGCTCGACCTCGGAGCGAAGCTGGGCGCGGCGCTCGTCGATGCGGCGCGCGGCCTGCTCGGCGTCGATCTCCCCGGAGGCGAGGATCTCGACGGGCCCGAGCGCGGCGAGCCGCTCACCGTCCGCGCTGTCGATCCGAAGCCGCGCGAGGCGCGCGAGGAGCTCGTCGCGGTCCTCGTCGCGGCAGCCTCCCTCCCCCACGAACCGAGCCGCGAGCACGCTCGCCGCCGGGACTCCGACCAGGTCGCGCCAGCGGCGCACGCGGCGGACGCTGGCGATCAGCTCCTCCATCTCGCGCTCGGCATGGTGATCGCGAAGCGTTTCGTCGACCCGCGGGTACGGAGAGGCGATCAGCAGCTCGCGCTCGCCGGGCAGGTGGCTCCAGATCTCCTCGGTCACGAACGGCATCAGCGGGTGGGCGAGCGCGAGCACCTCGCTGAGCACGTGGAGGAGGTTCGCGGCCACGTCGGGGTCGCCGTCGTAGAGGCGCGGCTTGGCGATTTCGAGGTACCAGTCGCAGAGCTCCGACCACAGGAACGCGTAGAGGTCGAGCGCGGCGTGTGCGAAGTCGTAGGACTCGAACTCGCCGCTCACGGCCTCGATCGTCCGCTGCAGGCGCGAGAGGATCCAGCGGTCCTCGAGGCGTTCGGTGCGTGGGCCGGGCCCGGCGTCCCCGGCGTTGAGCAGCACCAGGCGCGAGGCGTTCCACAGCTTGTTGGCGAGGTCGCGCCCCTGCTGCACCTTGGCGGCCGAGTAGCGGACGTCCTGGGTCGAGGACATCGCCAGCAGGCCGAAGCGAAGCGCGTCCGCGCCGTGCACGTCGATTTCTTCGAGGGGGTCGATGCCGGTCCCCAGCGACTTCGACATCCGCCGCCCGTCGGGCGCCTGGATCACGGAGTGCACGTAGACGTCGCGAAACGGGATCTCACCGGTGAACTCGATCCCCATCATCACCATCCGCGCGACCCAGAGGAAGAGGATGTCCCGGGCGGTCGAGAGCACCGAGGTCGGATAGAAGGCGTCAAGCAGCGGCGCGGGCTCGTCGGGCCAGCCGAGGGTCGCGAACGGCCACAGTGCCGAGGAGAACCACGTGTCGAGCACATCCTGCTCGGCGCGCAGCGCGTCCGGATCGAGCCCCCGCTCCGCGGCGGCGGCGCGCGCGCGCGCCTCGGACTCGGCGACGATCTCCTCGCCGTCGGGGCCGTACCAGACTGGCAGCCGGTGGCCCCACCAGAGCTGGCGCGAGACGCACCAGGGCCGGATGTTCCGCATCCACTCGAGGTAGACCCGCTTGTGACGGGCCGGGATGATCCGCACCTCGTCGCGCTCGACCACCTCGATCGCCGGCGCGGCGAGCTCGTCCATCCGGCAGAACCACTGCAGCGAGATCAGCGGCTCGATCCGCTCGCCTGAACGATGCGAGTAGGGAACCGAGTGGGTGTAGGGCTCCTCCCCGCGCAGCCGGTCCTGCTCGCGAAGCGCCGCCACGACCGCGTCGCGAGCCTGCGCCGCCGGCAGCCCGGCGAAGCCCTCACCCGCCGACTCGCTCATCCGCCCGTCCTCGCCGATCACGACGATCTCCTCGAGCCCATGGGCCCGGCCGATCTCGAAGTCGTTCGGGTCGTGGCCGGGGGTGATCTTGAGCGCGCCGGTGGCGAACTCGGGGTCGACGTGCTCGTCGGCGATGATCGGCAGCCGCCGCCCGACCAGCGGCAGCTCGCAATGGCGGCCGACGAGGTGCGCGTAGCGCTCGTCGGCGGGGTTGACCGCCACGGCGGTGTCGGCCAGCATCGTCTCCGGACGCGCCGTCGCCACGGTGAGCACCTCGTCGGAACCCTCGACCGGGTAGTCGATCGCGTAGAGCGCGTCGGTCACCTCGCGGTTCTCCACCTCGAGGTCCGAGATCGCCGAGCGGGTGCCGGGGTCCCAGTTGACCATGTAGTTGTCGCGGTAGATCAGACCCTTCTCATACAGCGACACGAAGACCCTGTACACGGCGCGTACGTAGCCCTCGTCGAGGGTGAAGCGCTCGCGCTCGTAATCGCAGGAGGCGCCGAGGCGCTTGAACTGCTCGACGATCCTGCCCCCGTACTCCTCGCGCCAACGCCAGGCGCGCTCGACGAATGCCTCGCGGCCCAGCTCATGGCGGGAGAGGCCCTCCGCGGCGAGCTGCTTCTCCACCACGGTCTGGGTGCCGATCCCGGCATGGTCGGTGCCGAGCACCCAGAGCGCGTTTCGGCCTCGCATCCGGTTGAGCCGGATCAGCACGTCCTGAATCGAGCCGTTGAGCGCGTGGCCCATGTGTAGCGATCCGGTCACGTTCGGGGGCGGGATCGCGATCGAGAAGCTCGCCTGGGCGGATCCCGCGGCGCCGGGAGAGAAAGCCCCGCTTGCGAGCCAGCTCTCGAACACCCGGACCTCGACCTCGTCGGGGCTCCATCGCGTGGTCTTTTCGAGCTTCGCTCGCCGCTCGGCATCCATGGCGGCCGAGTCTAGTTTCCGGCCCGATCGGTGTTCTTGACCTACCCTGGGCGCGTGGGACCGGGTCGAACCGCGATCGGCACCTGGAGCGGCGGGCGCTTCATGCGCTTCGGAGTCGAGATCGACGAGCGACGCCTCGAGGCCCTGCTTCACCCAGGTGAGGGGATCGCGACGCTGCTCAGCGCGGACACCTATGGCCAGGGCGAGGCCGACGAGCTGCTCGGGCGCGCGGTAGCCGGAGCCCCGCGCGAGACCTTCAGCCTGATCGGCGCGATCGGCCATGACTTCTACACGGGCCAGCGGGACGGGCCGCGCGGGTTTCCCCGCTTCACCGACCCCAGGCTGCGTCGGGCCGACCGGTACGCCGACTACCTGCGGATGGCAGCCGAGCGCAGCCTCGAACGGCTCGGGGTCGACCGCTTCGACGTGCTGCTGCTCCACAACCCCGACCGCACCGGGTATGAGAGCGCGGCGGTCTGGGAAGGGATGGCGGCGCTTCGCGAAGCCGGCCTCGCCACCGAGATCGGGGTGGCGCCAGGCCCGGCAAACGGCTTCACGCTCGACCTGATCCGCTGCTTCGAGCGCTTTGGCGAGCTGATCGACTGGGCGATGGTGATCCTCAACCCGCTCGAGCCCTGGCCGGGTGAGATCCCGCTCGCGGCAGCCGAGCGTCACGGTGTCAGCGTGATCACCCGCGTCGTCGACTACGGCGGGCTCTTCTGGGGGGACCTCCTGCCCGACACCCCGCTCGCCCGAGGTGACCACCGCGCCTTCCGCCCCGAAGGATGGATCGAGACGGGGCGCGAGCGGCTCGAACGGCTGCGCCCGATCGCCGAGCGCCTGGAGCTTACCCCGATGCAACTCGCCTGCCAATGGAACCTTGCCCACCGGGCGGTCGAGTGTGTGGTCCCGACCCTGATCCAGGAGGATGGCCCGGCCGCGCGCGCGATCGAGGACAAGCGCGCCGAGCTCGCCGGGTTGCCCGCCGAGGGGCTGCTCACTGCGCAGGAAGTCGAGGAGATTCGCCGGATCGGCGACAACACCGGCTCGATGAAGCTCAAGGGCGCGAGCCCTGTGCACGAGGGGCCCGACGCCCCGGACCGCTGGGCGCTGAGCGAGGAGCTACTCGCTGCCGGCCGGCGCTGGGGCGTCGAGCCCGCGCTACTCGCCGAGCCTCTGCGGGTTGTATGAGGCGGAGATGCTGAGGACCAAGCTCGCCACCGCGCTCACCGCCCTTTTCGTTTTCGCCCTGCCCGCCGTCGCGCAGGCGGGCAAGATCGAGCACCGCGGCACCGTCACAGGGGTGCCGGGGACCGAAATCAAATTCACGCTCCAGAAGCGGGGCGGCGAGCTGAAGCGGATCAACCACATGGCCTTTCGCGACATCCCATACACCTGCGACCAGGGCCCGGGCGGGGCGATCGACGCCGACCTGCCGAGCTTCCGGATCAGCGGCAACGACTTCACCCGCAAAGTCATACTCGAGGGCCCTGGGATCGACACCGGCTCCCTGCGCGTCGCCGGCCAGTTCTCCCGAGGTGGCAACCGAGCCTCGGGTCAGGTCCGCTTCTCGTTCAAGCAACCAAGTGGAGCCAAGTGCGGCACCGATGACGTCGGCTGGAAGACGCGGAGGCGGTAACCCGGCCGGGGGCGCTCGCAGCTAGGCCGACTCCTCGCGGACCTCGCCGAGCTCCTCGACGTCTTCCTCGGGAGCCTGGGTGACGAGCGTCGGGCGCTGGGAGCGCTCGATCGTCTCCTTGGTCACCACGCATTTCGAGACGTCGCGTCGCGAGGGCAGCTCGAACTGGACGTCGAGCAGCGTCTCCTCGAGGATCGAGCGCAGGCCGCGGGCTCCGGTCTCGCGCTCGAGCGCCTTGTCGGCGATCGCCGAGAGCGAGTCCTCGGCGAACACGAGCTCGATGTCGTCGAACTCGAAGAAGCGCATGAACTGGTGGGTTAAAGCGTTCTTCGGCTCGGTCAGGATCGTGATCAGGTCGTCGCGGCTGAGCTGGTGGATCGCCGCCATCACCGGCAGGCGACCGATGAACTCGGGAATCAGTCCGTACTCGATCAGGTCCTCTGGCAGGACCTGCTCGAACAGCTCGCCTGTGTCCTTTTGCGACTTCGACGTGACCTCGGCGCCGAAGCCGACGCCGTGGCGGCCGATGCGGCGCTCGATCACGTGGTCGAGGTTCGCGAACGAGCCACCACAGACGAACAGGATGTTCGTCGTGTCGATCGTCAGGAACTCCTGGTGGGGGTGCTTGCGCCCACCCTGGGGAGGAACCGAGGCGGTCGTCCCCTCGAGGATCTTGAGCAGCGCTTGCTGCACGCCCTCGCCGGAGACGTCGCGGGTGATTGACGGGCTATCGGCCTTGCGAGCGATCTTGTCGATCTCGTCGATGTAGATGATCCCCGTTTCCGCCTTCTTGACGTCGTAGTCGGCGGCCTGGATCAGCTTCAGGAGGATGTTCTCGACGTCCTCGCCGACGTAGCCGGCCTCGGTGAGTGCGGTCGCGTCGGCGATCGCGAAGGGGACGTTGAGGATCCGCGCCAGCGTCTGGGCGAGCAGCGTCTTGCCGCAACCGGTCGGGCCGAGCAGCATGATGTTCGACTTCTGCAGCTCGATCTCGACGTCGGCGTCCTGGCTCATCTGGACGCGCTTGTAGTGGTTGTAGACGGCGACCGAGAGAGCCCGCTTCGCGGTCTCCTGGCCTACCACGTACTCCTGGAGGACGTCGTAGATCTCGCGAGGCTTCGGCAGGCTTTCGAGCTCGAAGCTCGGCGGCGCGGTGAGCTCCTCGTCGATGATCTCGTTGCAGAGATCGATGCACTCGTCGCAGATGTAGACCCCGGGGCCTGCGATCAGCTTCTTGACCTGGCGCTGCGACTTGCCGCAGAAGCTGCAGAGAAGCTGCTCGTTGGAGTCGGTCGGGCGTGCCACAGCGGGTCTCTCCTATCGGGTCGCGAGAACGGTTCCCGAGCCGCCTCCGTCCAGGTTACGACACGACCGGCCTCGGCTCGACCCGGTGTTGTTACTCGACGAGGGTCGGTGTCCCTGCAAGCGACGGCGGGCTTGCAGCAGGGTTCGTCCGCGCTAGTGGTGCTCGATCACCCGGTCCACGATGTGGTACTCCACGGCCTCCTGGGCTGACATGAAGTAGTCGCGATCCGTGTCCTTGGTGACCTTGTCGAACGGTTGGCCGGTGTGCTTGGCGATGATCTCGTCGAGCCGGCGGCGGACGTCGATGATCTCCCTCGCGTGGATCTCGATGTCGGTGGCCTGGCCCTGAAAGCCGGCCGAGACCTGGTGGATCAGGATCTTCGAGTTCGGCGTCGCCATCCGCTTGCCCTCCGCCCCGCCGGAGAGCAGCAGCGCTCCCATGCTCATCGCGACGCCGACGCAGATCGTCTGCACGTCGGGCTTGATGTACTGCATCGTGTCGTAGATCGCGAGTCCCGCGTACACCGACCCGCCCGGCGAGTTGATGTAGATCGAGATGTCCTTGTCGGGATCCTCGGACTCGAGGTGGATCAGCTGGGCGACGACGAGGTTGGCGATGTCCTCTGTGATCGGCGTGCCGAGGAAGATGATCCGCTCGTTGAGCAGCCGCGAGTAGATGTCGAACGCGCGCTCGCCGCGCGAGGTTTGCTCGACCACCATCGGGACCAGGGGGCTCATATGACTTGGCTCGCGCTACGCAAGAACACCATCTCCTTTGTCGAGCTTCTCGCTCGCAGCGCGGCAGTGTACCCATGCGGCGCCGTCGGCTTTTCGGCGGAGATGGCGTCCTCGTCGCCCTGACCCAGGGTGTCGGTGTCTCATCGCTCCTCCTTTGAGCCCGGGGTCCAGAGCTCGGTGGATCCCTTCTTCTGGTCCTCTTGCTTCTCCTGCTCCGGTGTCCAGATCTTCTCGCGCGCCGCCGCCTGCTCGAGCGGGATCGGCTTCGCCGAGTCGGCGACGAGGTCGGCGGCCCGGCGCAACCGGACCTCCTCACGCAGCAGGGCGTCGCGACCGCTCTCGCGTAGGCGGGCGAGCAGCTTCTTCGGCGAGTCGCCGCCCTCGCCCGGACCGAGCGCCTCGAGCAGATCCTCGTCGCTGGGCTCGATCCGCTCGGCGTCTGCGATTGCGGCGAGCACCGCCTCGCGCCGAAGCGCGCGCTCGGCATCCTGCTCGGCGTCGTCGATCAGCTCGTGGCGGGTCTTGCCCTGCATCTGCGCGTAGATCTGCGGATCGATTCCTCGCGCGGTGAGCTGGCGCTCGATCCGCTCCCACATCTCGTGTGCGCGGGCATGGACGAGCTCGCGCGGGATCTCGAGCGTGGCCTCGGCCCCGGCGGCGTCGACGGCGGCCTCGCGAAACTCGGCGTCGGCGCGGCGCTCGAACGCCTCGGCGATCCGCCCTCGTATCTCCTCGCGCAACTCAGCGAGCGTGTCGAACTCCGAGGCCTCCGAGGCGAACTCGTCATCGAGCTCGGGAAAGTTCTTCTCGCGCACCTCCTTGACCGTGACCGCAAAGGAAGCAGCCTTGCCGGCAAGGTCCTCGGGCTGGTGGTCCTCAGGGAAGGTGACGTCCACGATCAGCTCGTCGGCCGCGCTCGCGCCGGCAAGGGCCTGGTCGAACTCCGCCATCAGCCCCTCGCGTCCGAGCTCGACCGCGAAGTCGCGCGCCCCCGAGCCCTCGAACGCCTCGCCGTCGATCGTCCCGTCGTAGTCGATCACGACCACGTCTCCCGCCGCGGCCGGGCGCTCGACGGGCGCGAGGCTGGCAAGACCCTCTCGCAGGCGCTCGATCTCGGAGTCGACCGCCTCGTCGGGCACCTCCGCCGCAGGGCGACCGACATCGAGCCCCTTGTACTCGCCGAGCTCGGCGCTCGGGCGCACCCCGACCTCGATCGTGAAGGAGAGCTCCTCGCCGTCCGGGGGAAGCTCGCCAACGTCGAGCTTCGGGTCGCCGACGGTCGCGATTCCGGTCTCGAGCAGGGCCCGCTCGTACCACTCCGGCAGCGAGTCGCGAAGCGCCTGCTCGAGCACCGCCTCGCGCCCGAGGCGCTGGATCACGAGCTGCGCGGGCACCTTGCCCTTGCGAAATCCGGGCATCTTGATCTCGCCCGCAAGCGTCTTCGCCGCCCGGTCGACTCGCTTGGCGAGCACGTCCGGCTCGATCGCGACATCGACGCGGACGCGCGACTCCGGCAGCTCGGTGACGTTCGTCTTCACGGCGGGTGAGCTTATCCGGCGCTAGCTTGCGCCCGTGCCTGCCCTTGGGGTCCTCCGCGACCGGCTCATCGTCTGGCTGCTCACCGGCCCGGCGGGCCGGCTCGGCGCTTTCCTCGCCGACCTCGGCACGTACTGGTGGCGCTGGGCGGGCGGTCGAATCGGCGACAGGCTCAGACCCCGGGGCTAACCTCTGAGGTGATCGTGGCCCGCCTGCTCGTCTGCCTCAGCTGCCTGCTCGTGCTCGTACTCGCCTCCGCGCCGAGCGCCCAGGCCGCCAAGAGATGCCCTGTGCCCGGAGCCGGGGACTGGGCCGAGGCGACGCCCGCGGAGGCGGGGATGGATGAGGAGCGACTGCGCGACGCGATCGACTACGCGACCGAGAACAACGCGCTCGCGGTCAGGGTCTACCGCTACGGCTGCCGGGTCGGCGAGGACTCGGCCGCCACGGCGAACCGCAACACCCAGTTCGAGAGCTGGTCGATGGCGAAATCCGCGACGGCCCTCGTCTTCGGCCGGGCGATGACCCTGGGGTTGATGGGCCCGGACGACCCGCTCGGATCGCTGCTCCCCGAGGCGGACCTGCCTCACGGGCAGATCACGATGCGTGATCTGCTGACGATGACCAGCGGTTTGCGCTGGAACGGCGCTCGCGACTACAACATCTTCATGCCGGACCGGATCCGCGAGGCCCTCGCGATGGAGGTTGAGAAGCCTCCAGGCACCTACTGGGAGTACTCGCAGAGCGGCCCCGCGCTGCTCGCCGAGGCAGTCGCCAGGGGTACGGCTGAGGACTTCCAGGCCTTTGCGCAGCGCGAGCTGTTCGGGAAGCTCGGGATCGATGACAACGCTTGGTACTGGCGCCGCGACTCCGCCGGCCACACCCAGGGCTTCTTCGGACTCAACATGCGCGCGGACGACTTCGCGAGGCTTGGCGAGCTGATGCGCCGGGGCGGCAAGTGGGGCGGCAAGCGGCTGCTCTCGAAGCGCTTCGCCCGCGAGGCGATCGAGCCGGTTCCGCAGAGCGGCTGCTACGGATGGCTGATCTGGCTCAACTCCTCAAAGCCATGCGTCGGGCCGCGACTCGAGACGCGGCCGGTGGATCCGGAGCGCATGTACCCGTCGCTGCCGGCCGACCTCTACCAGTACTCGGGCCTGTCCGGCCAGCGCGTCACGGTGATGCCCGGCCAGGGCCTGGTGGTGGTCCGCCTCGGAAACGACGGCGGGACCTTTACGGGCGGCGCCGACTGGGAGGAGGAGCTCTACCGCCGGGTGCTCAACTCGATCACAGACGGCGCGGTCCGCTATCCACCGCCCGGCCCCGACGCCGGCAGGGTGAGCGAAGACGACGTCGACCGCGGCTTCAGCGAGGCCTTCGCCGACCCCGGGCAGTACCTGACGCCCACCACACCTCCCCCGCTCCCTCCGGCCGGGCCTCGGCGCGCTCGGGCCGCGCTGATCAATTTCCGCGTTCGCCGGCCGACCGCCGACGGCCGAGTGAAGGTCCGCCTGCGCTGTCCACGCGCCTGGCCGTCGGGCTTGCGCCCGCGCTGCGCCGGAAAGGCCCGGCTCGTGAATGCTGGCGCCCCGCTGGCCTACCGGATCCGCGCCGGAAAGATCCGAACGCTTCGCCTGCCAATCGCCGCCCGGGCCGAGCGGCGCCTCGAGCGAAAGCACCGCCTCGCGGTCACGATCAAGACCCGCAACCGCGACCGCCACCGCGGTGCGGTGGCAAAGCGCAGGCTCGTCCTCCGCCCCCGCTGAGCTGGCTACGGCTAGCGCTCGTTCGCGTAGCCGAGGATCGAGCGGTCGATCAGCCATTCGACCGGGGCCTTGTCGTCGGTGTAGACGGCACCGCCCCGAAGCCGCGCTCCGATCCGCGCCGCCTCGGTCGCGGCGACGCTTCGCAGCTCGAGCGGGAACTGGCGCGCCGCGCGCTCGAGGTTCTGCGCGGACGCCGGCGCCACGGTCCCGGCGAGCAGCGTGTTGGTCGGCTCGATCGGATCGCGCAGGACGGTCGGGAAGACCTCGGCCATGGTCGCCGAGAGCACCTGCTCGAGGTCGTCGTTTCCCTCCGGGTGCCCGGCGTTGACGATCACGATCCCACCCGGCGCGAGGCGATCGCGGACGAGCTCGAAGAACTCGCGGGTCGCGAGGTAGAACGGGATGTAGGGCTGGCGGTAGGCGTCGACCATAATCACGTCGTAGCCCCCCTCCGAGCGCCGCAGCCAGGGTCGCGCGTCCTCGTTGTGGACGGTCAGGTTCTCGTTCGAGCCCATGTCGAAGTACTCGCGGCCGACTTCTTCGAGCTCCGGGTCGATCTCGACGCCGTCGACGAGCGTCTGGGGGAAGAAGTGGCCGTACGCGCGGGCGGTGGTCCCGGCCGCGTTGCCGAGGATGGCGATTCGGTCGGGCGGCTCGGAGAGCGCCGTGAACGGCAGCACCAGGTAGCCGTCCCAGACGTCGCCGGTCAGATAGGAGCCGGGGCGCAGCAGCGAGTGGGTCGCCTGGCCCTCGTTGAGCTCAAGCGCCCGATCGCCATCGGGTTGCTCGATCACGCGGATGTATTGGTGCTCGGAGTCGGCTTCGAAGATCACCCGGCCCGAGTCGGTCGCCTTGACTGTGCCGACCGGAATCGCCATCGCCGCGGCGACCGCGACCGGCGCGGCGATCGCTCGCCAGCCGAGCCCGGCCGCGGCGACGAGCGCCAGCGCGAGCGCGAAGGCGAGGAAGGTCCGCTGGGTGCCGAGGAACGGGATCAGGACCAGCGCCGCGAGCATCGTCCCGAGCAGCGAGCCGACCGTCGAGATCGCATACAGGCGCCCCGCCGTCCGCCCGGCGTGCTCGACATCGGGAACGGCGAGGCGGATCGCCCACGGCGAGCACGTGCCCGCGAGCCCGACCGGGATCGCGATCAGGAAGAGGACCGCAAACAGCGAGCCGACGAACGCCCCGGCCTCGATCTCGTCGAGCGCGTCGACCGAGAGCTCGAAGAACGGCTGGGAGACGAGTGGCACGAGCGCGAGCAAGAGCGCTGCGGCGAGCACGGTGAGGCAGAGGCTGCGGACGTTCGGGTAGCGGTCGCCGAGGCGGCCGCCGAGCCAGTAGCCGACCGAGAGCGCGACGAGGACGACCCCGATCGTGTTCGCCCAGACGATCGTCGAGGCGCCGAAGAAGGGCGCCATCAGCCGCGCCGCGGCGATCTCCGCGCCGAGCGTCGAGATCCCGACGACGAAGACCAGGACGTAGAGGAAGCGGTTCGTCGTGGCCGGCGTCTCGGCCCTGGCCCTCATGCTCACGCCCTGCCGCCCCTGATCCGCTCGCGCAGTCGATCCCCCTGGCCCGCCGCCACCGCGCGCGCTGCCCGGGCCGGGTCGAGCTCGAAGCCGCGCGCCTCCGCGAGCTCGATCAGATCCTGCCTCTCCGCGCTGCGATTAGCGGCGCGCAGGAAGAGCCAGGTGAAGAGGCCGAGGGTGATCGCGCCGGTCCAGATCATCATCACGTTCCCGGCCGCGCCCTGGTCGGCGAGCGGCGAGATTCCCCATTCGGCCTCCCCCGGCGCGTAGGCGTCATACAGCGGCGAGCCGGACCAGATCAGGACGTTGGCGAGCACCGCCTCGAGCAGGCGCACGACGACGACGTAACCGAGCTTCGCCCCATCCCCGAACCATTCCGGCTTCGGCAGCGGGCCGACCAGCGGCAGCCACATCGCGAGCCCGAAGGTGAAGAAGCCGGCGTGCTGAGCGAAGTGCAGGAGCGGGCTCGTGAGCACGCCCTCGTACAGGGCCGAGAGGTGCCAGAGGTAGAGGTTGAGCGCCCACAGCGGCAGCGCGGCGAGCGGGTGGCCGAGCACGCGCAGCCACGCGAACGGCCGGCGAGCGAGCAACGGCTGGAGCAGCGGCCCGGTGAGTCCGAGCGCGATCAGGAGCCCGGCGAGGTCGCCGATCAGGAGGTGCTGGACCATGTGCCCGACGACGATCTCCTCCGCGATCGTCGAGACCGGCGGCACGTCGGCGGCGAGCAGGATCGCGATCCCGACCCCGAAGCAGACCTGGCGCCAGATGCCGACCCCTCGTCCCTGGCTCGCGAGCGCGGAGGCGCGCCGCGCGTAGGCGAGCGCGACGAGGACGAGCAGCAGCGGCGCGAGGACGTCGATCACGCGATCCAGCGTAACGAGCGGCCTCGGGCCGCTAGAGCCAGTCGATGCGGCGAAAGAAGCGGTACAGAGCGGCGACCGCGATCGCCATCAGGGCGAGCGCGAGCGGGTAGCCCCAGCTCTCGTTGAGCTCGGGCATGTGCTCGAAGTTCATCCCCCAGATCGAGGCGAGGAAGGTCGGCACGGCGATGATCGCCGCCCAGGCTGAGATCGAGCGCACGACCTCGTTCTGCTTCACCGAGAGCAGCGCCAGGTTCGCCTCGAGGATCGAGGTGAGCAGCTCGCGCTGCGCGGTCACCTGCTCGTCGACGCGGCGTGCGTGGTCGGCGACGTCGCGGAAGTAGCGGCGAAGCTGTTCGTCCATCTGCGGGAAGGCGCCGCGCTCGAGCGCCTCGAGGGGGGTGAGCAGCGGGCCCACAGCGTGGTGGAACTCGATCACCTCTCGCTTCAGGAAGTAGATTCGCTGGGTCGCGTCGGCGCGGTCGGCGAAGATCTCCTCCTCGACCTCTGTGATGTCGTTGTCGATTCCATCGACGACCGGCTGGTAGTCGTCGACGACCTTGTCGAGGATCGCCCACACCGCCGAGGCAGGACCCCCCTCGAGCAGCTCCGGGCGCGCCTCGAGGCGCCGGCGGGCGACGTCGAGCCCACTCGCCTTGCCGTGGCGGACCGCGATCACGTAGTTCGCCGAGAGGAAGATCTGGATCTCGCCGAACTCGACCGCCTCGTGTTCGTCGTCGTAGCGAGCCGGGCGCAGGACGACGAAGTAGGAGTCCTCGTAGTCCTCGAGCTTCGGTCGCTGGTGAGCTTTACCCGCATCCTCGAGCGCCAGCTCGTGCAGGTCGAAGCGCCTGCCGACCTCTTCGAGCTCCTCCAAGGTCGGCTCGAGCAGGCCGAGCCAGACGAAGCCACCCTCATCGAGCGCGCAGCTCGCTGCCCGCTCGAGCTCGAGCTTGCCCTCGTGCTGGCGGCGGCCCTCGTGATAGTGGGCGCAGTCGACGATCACGCCGACCTGTTCACCCCCGGCCGCGGTGCTCCTGCCGCGGGGTGGCGGCGCTCAGCCCGGCTACTGGGCCGGCGCTGGGGGCGGCTGGGTGAAGCTGACCTGCGGGACCTCGCGCTCGGCCGCGTTCTCGATCTCGAAGAACTCTCGCTCGGTGAACCCCCCGGAGCTGGCGACGATCGAGTTGGGGAAGATCTGGATCTTCGTGTTGTAGGACTGCACGTTCGAGTTGTAGATCCGCCGCGAAGCCTGGATCTCGTCCTCGAGCTCGGAGAGCTGGCCCATCAAGCGCTGGAAGTTCTCCGTCGCACGCAGGTCCGGGTACTGCTCCGCTACCGCTCTCAGGTTGCCGAGCGCGGCGGTCAGCATCCCCTCCGCCTGGCTTGCCTCGCGAGGGCCGTCGGCGCGCATCGCGTCGGCGCGCGCGCGGGTCACGTTCTCGAACGTCGCGCGCTCGTGCTGGGCATAGCCCTTGACCGCCTCGACGAGGTTCGGCACCAGGTCGTGGCGGCGCTTGAGCTGCACGTCGATGCCCGACCATGACTCGTCGACTCGGTTCCGCGACCCGATGATTGAGTTGCGGATCAGGATGAAGATCAGCGCCAGCAGGACGACGACGCCGACCACGATCAGGACTACGGTCATTCCCTAAGTCTCCTCACGGTGTTGGGTGGCCGCGATTATCGCCTACTTGTCGCTCTCGTCAACGGCCGCAGCGCCGCGAGGCGGCGCATCCCGGCTAGTTCCCGATCGCGCCCTCGAGGCGCAGCAGGTACTCCTTCAGCTCCGGCCCGCCGCCGTAGTGGCCGATTTTCCCGCCCGAGAGCAGCACTCGGTGACAGGGCACGATCAGGGGGATCGGATTTCGCCCGAGGGCACTGCCCGCGGCGCGATAGGCGCGCGGGTTGCCGGCCGCGGCGGCGATCTGCGCATATGTGGAGGTGATGCCGAAGGGCAGCTTCGCCGTCGCCCGCAGCACGCGGCTACCGAAGCCCGGGCCGACCAGACGCCAGTCGAGCGGCAGGTCGAACTCTCGCCGGGCGCCTGCGAAATACTCGTCGAGCTCGCGCCGCGCGTCGTCGAGGCGACCCGGAAGCTCGAGCACCCGGGGGGAGATGCCGTGGGCGAGTTCGTCGAGGACGTCCTCGACCGGCCGATTCGGAAGCCCGATCGCGACCACCCCGCGCTTGGTTGCCGCCACCGTGCCGGTCCCGACCGGAGACTCGTAGGTCGCGTACGCGACGTCGATCAGGCCCTCGGCGCTCGCGCGCTCGGCGAACCGCCGGGCCGCCGTCGCGGCGTCGCCGGCCGGTCGGGCGAGCGAGGTGCGGATCGTGTCCCCGGCGGTGCGAGTCATGGCGTTGCCTCCTCGGTTTCGATCTTCGTGCGCAGCGTCCGGTGGGCGTCGGAGACGCGCCGGCGCGCCGCCTGCTCGCTGCAGCCCAGCGCCGCGGCGATCTCCCGGTAAGGCAGGTCGGCCGCGTAGCGAAGGGCGATCGCCGCGCGCTGGGCGTCGGGCAGCGCTGCGATGGCCGCCCGGATCCACTCGCCCGAGTCGTCCGGCGCCGATCCGTTGCGCTCGACGGGCTCGGGCAGCTCGGCGCGTGGCTCGGGACGGCGGGCCCGCGCCCGGTGATGGTCGATCGCCTTGCGCTTGGCGATCGTCATCACCCAGGCACGCGGGTGGCGGCCGTCCATCCGGCGATACGCGCGAAGCGCCGCGATGAAGGTCTCCTGAAAGCAGTCGTCGGCGTCGCTCGGTCCGACCATCGCGCGCAGGAACGCATGAACCGGCTCGCGGTGCTCGTCGAGGAAGGCCTGAAAGGCGAGCGGCGTCGACATCGGAGCAATCATCTTCTCCCCTGAAACGTCGGCGCGCCGGGATCTGTGAGTTCGAGCCGCGTCGGCACCTCAGCGCGTCAGCCGAGCTTCCCCAACAGGTCGTTCCAGCTCAGCGAGCGCGCCGGCGGCGGCGCGGCCGGCGGCGGAAGGGGCCGCTGACCTCATACACGGCCCCGACCCCGAGCGCCCGCTGGGAGGCGAAGTACATGCGCTCGCCGCGCGGGTCGAAACAGACCCCGGTCACCTCCGAGGCGGCGTCACTGTTCGGCTCGCCATGCTCGGGGCCGGTCAGCTTCGCGAAGCGTGCCACCTTGCGCCGGCGCTGGCGGCCCGCTCCGGGAGTGATCAGCGCCACGTCGTAGGCGTCGGGAGCGCCGTTATCCTCGCAGACGAAGAGATCTCCGGAGGGCTTGTGAACCGTGAGGTTGTCGACATCGGTGAGCGGCGGATCGACGATCTTCTCGGGGTCGTAGAGCACGCGCATCTTCTCGAGGCGAACGTCGTAGTCCCAGATCCGGCTGTCGCTCGTGGTCGCGAGGTAGACATGGCCGGAGTCGAACCAGATCCCCTCGCCGCGCGCGAAGCGGGTCGCCTTGGGCACCTGCTCGCGGGTCGGCGCGCTCGCGGCCGACGGGTCGGGAACCGGGTGCCAGACGACGGCCCCGCGGCGCCCGACGCGCGCGGCTTCGAGCTTCCCGGCCGAGAGGTCGCCTCGCCGCCGTGGGCGAAAGCGGTAGAAGAGCCCCTCGCCATCGTCCTCGCTGAGGTAGAGGAACCCGGTGCGCCGGTCGACGCAGACCGCCTCGTGGCTGAAGACGCCGAGCGCCGGATGGACGACGGCCTCGCGCTCGCCCGAGGGATCGCATTCCCAGACCATCCCGTCGTCGGCCTCCTCGCAGGAGAGCCAGGTGCCCCAGGGGGTAGCGCCGCCGGCGCAGTTGGTGCTCGTCCCGGAGAGTATCCGGTAGGCGTCGGTGATCTCGCCCGCGGCCGAGAAGCGGATCGCGCTCGCCCCTCCCTCGCCCGGCGCCCCGAGGGGCGGATCGAAGGGAAGCTGGACCGGCGTCGGGGTCTCGGAGTTCGAGACCAGGATCCAGCCGCCGTCGGGCGTCTTGAAGGTGGCGGCGCCGTCGCTGAAGATGTGCCAGTTGTAGGCGGTCCCGGAGACCGGCTGGTTGCCCCTGGCGACGACCCGGGAGCCAAAGCCCTCGGGTAGCGCCAGTCCGTTCGCGTCCGGCGCACGGAGCGGGCCGTAGGGGCCACGACCGGGCTTCGCCGGTCGCGCGAGCGACTGCCAGTACTCGGGCCCGAGCGCCAAGGCGCCGGCGGCGACCAGGCCGGTCGCGACGAACTCTCGTCGGCGAAGCTGTCGCGTCCCGTCGCCCTCCACAGCAGCCACGCGCTTAAGGGTCGCAGGTCGCGAGCGATCCCAGGTGAAGAGCCGGTTACTCAGCTCTGCGAATCGCTCCGCGGATTGCCGCCTCGACCCCCTGCAGACGCTCGCGCTCACCGCTGGGCAGGGTGATGAACACGGCGCCGTCACGCTCGAAACGGGCCCGAGGCTCCATCACGATCACGCCGGTCGGCCGGTCGTCGGCGTCGAAGGTCCAAGTGTCGCCCTCGGGGCTCTGCTCGCGCCGCGCCGTGTGCTCGGCGCTGATCCGCGCGTAGAGCACGTCGCCGGGGGGGTCATAGGAGAACTCGGGAAAGCTGAGCCGGCCGCTGCGCACGCCTTACTTATACGCCGGGGCGATTAGCCCAGCTCGCTCAGTGGCTGAGGCTGGGCACGAAGCGCGGCTCCCGGACCGCAGCGGCGCTCATCGGGAAGAGATCGAAGCTCCCGCAGTTGCCGCACGTGCCCTCGACGACGACTCGCCCCACACGGGTCATCACGTGCGCCCCGCAATCGCGACACAGGCATCTCGCGAACGGCAGCGCTCGCGGTCGCAGTGAGCTGATCAGCTGTGGTGACACCCCTCGCTCCTCGAGCGGCCTTCGTACCCACTCCCCACGGAATCGATAACCCCAACGGACAACCTGTACGAGGTTTGCACGAGCCCTTGCAGGGCTGCGCCGAGGGATGCGTCTGGGGCCGAGAGGTCCCTGATGGGATGGCTTTCGAACCGCGAGGCCGTGATCGCGGTCCTACGATTGCGAGGGCTGCTCGGGTAGCCAGACCCCGCTCGCCAATCTTCCCGACGCTCCCGAGGCCGGGGAATGGCGGAGGCTTGCGAATGGAGATCCGCTTCTGGACTAGCTCATTCGGCTAGGTTGGTGCTCATGCCTCGCGAGGGACAGGAAATCCTTAATCCGCGAACCGGCCAGCGGATGCGCTTTGTCCAGATACGCGATGACGAATTGCGGATTGAAAGCGCAAATCCCCCTACGGACGAGCGGGAGCCGGAGCACGTTCACCCCAATCAGGAGAGCCGTGCCGAGGTGCGATCCGGTTCGCTCGTGTTCGAGGTCGACGGGAAGCCGCAGCGAATCGGACCGGGTCAATCGATCACGATCCCAGCGAACACGCCGCACCGATTCTGGAATGAGTCCGAGGACCCAGCCCAGTCGGTGCAGACCTTTCGACCGGCAATGGGCATCGCCGCCTTTTTCGAGACCTACTTCGAGCTCGCGCGGCGGGGAGAACTCAAAGCGGGAGGCGACATACCCCTGCTTCAGGTCGCTGCGATGGTCCCCGTGTTTCGCAACGAGATTCGCCTCACTCGTCCTCCATGGCCGATCGTGCGCGCCCTCACGGCAGTCCTCGGCCCCATCGCCCGCCGGCGTGGGTATCAAGGGCAACTCGATTACGGCTCCGACGCGGTCGAGCCGGTAGCAAGCAATCAACCTTAAGGTGAGCGAGGGGACTCGAACCCCCGACCGCCTGGACCACAACCAGGAGCTCTACCAACTGAGCTACGCCCACCGCGTGCGATCAATGTAGCGCGGCATCGTGGCGGGACTGTCATCCTGCCGGGTCCCAGAGGGAATGTCCGATGAAGAGGTGTCACATCCAATGAAGCGCGTCCTGATCTGCGCCGCGGCGTCCACGGCCCTGCTCGTGCCCGGCTCGGCCCTGGGAGGGACGATCTCGCAGTCCGTCTACTTCGGCGAGCTCGACGGCGTCGAGGGCTCCGAGGTCAAGCTGAAGGCGCGAACCGGGGATCACGGCACGAGGGTGATCGCGGTGGCGGTCCGCGACGTGCCCGTCAACTGCGAAGGGGACGAGGAATTCGTCTTGCCGCGCGTCGTGCTTCGCGGCAAGATCCCGGTCGAGGGACACAAGTTCTCGGCCGAGGACGACAACGGCAAGACGACGTTCAAGGTCGAGGGCCGCGTCGGCGAGCGCAAGGCGACCGGCCGGTTCAGGTACTTCGGGGAGATGGACGCGGGCGATCAGACGCTCGAGTGCGACACGGGGCGTCAGTCCTTTACGGCTCGCGTCTGATCGCGCAACGCAGCGCCCCCGCCAGGACTCGAACCTGGGGCCTGCTGCTTAGAAGGCAGCCGCTCTAATCCAGCTGAGCTACGGGGGCCCGCGGAGAGCTTAGCCCGAGCCTCCGCGGCCTCCGGCGCCAGCGCCGCGCTCGCGGTCGTTCTTGCCGCGATTCTGGCGGCCGCGATGCTCACCCTTGCGCTCGCGCGCCTCACGCGCGGGTCGGTCGTCCTTGGGGGTCGGCGCCGGCGCGGCCTCCTGCACCTTCTCTCCCACGCCCGAGCCGCCGCTCGCGCCGGGCCGTTTGAGCGCCTCGGCCGCCGACTTCGCCTTGTCCTTGAAGCTCCCGGGCCCCTTTAGGACATTGCGCAGCTCGCCCGCGTCCTGCTTGAGGCTCTCGGTGCCGCCCCGCTTCTCGACCAGGTCCTTCGCCTTGCTGCTGAGTTGCTTGAGGTCCATGTCTCGCTCCTTCGTTGATCCGCCCACCACTTCTTTCCCGGCCCGAAGCCGGACTACACTCGACCCACGGGGCGTGGCGCAGCCTGGTAGCGCGCGGCCTTTGGGTGGCCGAGGTCCCCGGTTCGAATCCGGGCGCCCCGATAGAGGTCTGGACGGCCGCCTCGGCAGAGCCCCAGGGCGGCTGTAGGCTCTGCGCGCCCGATGGCCGATGTCCGCCCGCTGAAGGCGCTCCACTACAACCTCGCCGCGGTCGGGGGCCTCTCCGACGTGGTCGCGCCGCCCTATGACGTGATCGACGCGAGCCGGCGCGCGAGGCTGCTCGCCCGCTCGCCGTTCAACGTGGTCGAGATCGACCTGCCCGAGTGCGAGGGCGCTGACCCCTACGAGCACGCGGACGAGACGCTCGAGGAGTGGACCCTGCAGGGCATCCTCGCCGCCGATCGCGCGCCGGCGCTCTGGGCGCTGACGCAGGACTTCGACGCGCCCGACGGCTCGCGGCTGACGCGGCGCGGGCTGCTCTGCCGCGTCCGGGTGAGCGAGTACGGGCCGGGGCTCGTACGCCCGCACGAGCGAACCCAGCCGGCGCTGAAGGAGGATCGACTGCAGCTCACGAGGGCCACTCGGCACAACCTCTCGCCGATCCTTTCCCTTCACCCGGGCGACGCTTGGCGTCACATCGACGCCGCAACTCACGGCGAACCGTGGGGTGAGGCCACCGACGAGGAGGGCACCGTGAACCGCGTCTGGCGGGTCGGCGACCCCGAGGCGATTCGCGCGGTCGCGAGCGAGCTCGCCGACGCGGAGCTCCTGATCGCCGACGGCCACCACCGCTACGAGACCGCGCGCACCTACGCCGAAGAGGTCGGCGGCGAGGGCGAGCACCGCTTTACGTTGATGTGCCTCGTCTCGCTCGAAGACCCCGGCCTCGCCGTGCTCGGTTACCACCGGCTGCTCTCGAACCTAGGTGCCCCGGAGCGTCAGGAGGCCCTCGCCGCCGGCCTGCGCGAGAATTTCGAGATCGAGGAGGTCGGGTTCGATCGCCTCGATCCGGTGGGCGAGGACGGGGTCGGCGTCTTCGGCTACGTTGATTCCCACTTCCGGCGTGGCTTCCGCCTGCGGCTCAAGCCCGCGGCGCTTGAGCTCCTCGACTCCGCGCTCGCCGAGCGCTCCGCGGCCTACCGCCGCCTCGACGCGACGATCCTCGAGACACTGGTCCTGGGTGGCGCGCTGGGGATGAGCGGAGCCGACGTCGAGGCGAAGCGCGGAATCGGCTACACGAGCTCCGCGTCGGAGGCGATCGCGGCGCTCGACGCCGACGTCGACGCTGCCTTCCTGATGCGCCCGACGCCGGTCGAGCAAGTCCGGGCCGTCGCCGAGGCCGGCGAGACGATGCCGCCGAAATCGACCTTCTTCTTCCCCAAGCTGCTGACGGGGATCGTCTTCAACCCGCTGAGCTGACCCCTCAGTCCCCGCCGGTCGTCCACTCCGGCGGTTCGTACGGCTTCCCCGGCACACCACCGACGCAGAGCGCGCGCAAGCCCTCGGCTGCGCTCGTCAGCGTGCGACTTACCCCGGGACCGACCCGGACCAGATGCTCTGCGTCGAGCGTGAGCCGCTCGCCGGAATCGTCGATCACCACAGCTCCCGCGCCCCGCAGCGCCACGTAGAGCTCCTCCTGGCCGCTCTCGCCCTCGTCGTGGGACTTCGTCGCGTAGTCCGGGGGCAGGTCCATGATCTGCGCTCCGAAAGCGGTGATGCCGCAGCCTTCGCGGACCAGCTTCGCGAAGCCGTCCCAGATCTGCGGCAGATCGTCGATCTTCGTTGCGGTGTAGCCAGCGTCACTCATCTCTTCACGCTCCTTTGTCATCGAGCAGGCCGACCTGGCGGAGGATCGAGACGGAATCCGAGTAGACGTCCTTGCGCTTGACCAACCCCCGCTCGAAGGGGATCACGTCGAGGCCATTCCACTCGATCCGCCGCCCGGTGGGCTCGACGACGAGCTCCCCGCGGCGCATCGTGCTCAGGTGCGTCCCTCGCGCCGTCCATTCCTGTACGACCAGGTCCTCCCGCACATAGCAGCGGCGGGTCTCGAAGGCGAGGTCCGGCCAGGTCGCGAAGATCGCAGCGATGTGAGCTCGAACCTGCTCGCCCTCCGCGACCTCGCCCGCCGTGTGGTTCTCGAAGACCATCTCCGGCGCGTGCAGCGCGACGATCGCGTCGAGGTCGTGGGCGTTCCACGCTTCGTTGTAACGATCGATCGTCTGGCCGAGGGGCTCCATCTGCGCCTCCACCGCTCAGCCTCTCAGAGCCCTGCCCGCGAAGCAAGATCGCCCCGCGCTAGGGTCGCCCCGTGACCCGGATCTACACGAAGAAGGGCGATGACGGGACGACCTCGCTCTGGTACGGGGGGCGGGTGGCGAAGTCGGACCTGCGCACGGAGGCCTACGGCGCGCTCGACGAAGCGAGCTCGGCGCTGGGCGTCGCCCGCTCGCTCTGTGGCGAGGACGACGGAGAGATCGCACGGGACGTGCTCGGGCTTCAGAACGCGCTCTTCGTCGCGGGCGCCGAGCTGGCGACCGCGCCGCAGGCGGCGGAGCGACTCGCCGACGGGGTGAGCCGGGTCAGCGCCGGGATGACCGACGAGCTCGACGGCGTGATCGACCGCTACATGGACCGCGTCGAGCTGCCGCCGAAGTTCGTGATCCCGGGCGGCACGCAGCTCTCCGCGCAGCTCGACCTCGCGCGGGCGACGATCCGCCGCTGCGAGCGCCGCGCCGTCGCCCTCCGGGAGGCCGGCGAGCTCGCCTCCGAGGAGCTCTTGCGCTTCCTCAACCGCGCCTCGGACGCCTGCTACGCGATCGCACGCTTCGCCGACGTCGAGGACCCCGAGCTGTTCGCCGGACGCGAGGGAGCCGGCTGATGGCGCGCGCAGTGGCCCGTCGCCGCGAGGGCTTCACCCACGACGTCGAGCTCGAGGGCGGGCACACGCTCGTCTTCGACGAGCCACACGAGGCGGGCGGCGCCGACGAGGGCCCCTCCCCCACCCGAACCCTGACCGCCTCACTCGCCGCCTGCACCGCGATCACGGTCGAGATGTACGCGGAGCGCAAGGGCTGGGAGCTCGGCGCCGTCGTGGTCGAGGTCGACGCGGAGTACGAGGGCCCCGCGCAGAAGAGCTTCACCGTCACCCTGCGGGTGCCCGAGCCTCTCGGGCACGAGCAGCAAGAGCGCCTCCTGGTGATCGCCGGAAAGTGCCCGGTCCACCGCGTGATCGCCGGCGCGACGGAGGTCTCGATCTCCGACCGGATCGTGTGCGGCTGAACCCGCTGCGCCGTGGACCTCGACCAGGTGCCCGGTGAGGACTGGTACGCCGCCTGGTCCAGGTGATCCTCTGAGCTCGGCGGACGAGCTTCGCACGGCACTTCTCTCTCCGGCCGCAGCGGAAGCGATGGACGCGCACGGGCGGACCGAGGCCGCGGTGCTCGTGCCGCTCTACGGCTGGCCGGAGCGACCCGGCCTGGTGTTCACCGAGCGCCGGCACGACCTGCGCCGCCACCCCGGGGAGATCTCGTTCCCGGGAGGCCGCCGCGACCATCCCAGCGAGTCGCTGCTCGAGACGGCGCTTCGCGAAGCGCACGAGGAGATCGGGCTCGACCCGGCCGCGGTCGAGATCGCCGGGGCCCTGCCGCCGATCGGGACCTTCGTCACCTCGTTCAAGGTGCACCCCTTCGTCGGGCTGATCGAGCCGGGGCTCGAGCTCCTGCCGAGCCCGGTGGAAGTCGAGACCGTGCTCGCATTCACGCTCGAGCAACTGCGCGCCGGCTATGAGATGAAACGCCTGGTACGCCGCGGGGTGCCGATTCGGACTCCCACCTACACCGTCGAGGGGCATCTCGTCTGGGGCGCGACGGCGAGGATCCTCGAGGAGCTGCTTCAGCGCGTCAGCCCGTTGTAGTCGCGCAGCAGCCGCCGCGCCACGCCCTCGATCGTCTGCGTGCCGTAGTCCTTGCTCGGCTGCTCGCGGGTCAGGATCGCCACCGAGAAGCGCCGCGGAGGATCGCGGAGGAGCATCACCTGGTTCACCCTCCAGCTCGGCCGTCCCGACCAGCCACCCTTGAAGTGGAGTTGCCAGCCATCCGGCGCCGCGGGCGGGATGCCCCAGTGCTGCCGGTGGACGATCCTGGTCAGCAGATTGAGCGCGTAGCCGCGATGGCGCCTCGGGATGAACTCCTCGAGCCGGTAGAAGAAGCGGGCCTGATCGCGCGGGGTGATCGTCGAGAGGCCCCAGGTCGGCTGAGTGGTGAACTTACGCATCCCGGCGTCGCGCGCCAGCTCGTACAGGGCGCCCGCGCCGACCCGGTTGTAGATCGCGTTCGCTGACTGGTTGTGCGAGCGCTTGATCATCGGCCCGATCAGGTCCTTCTCCGAAGTGGTCAGCTCGTCGTCGCGCACGTCGGGCTCGCGCAGCAGCGCGACCATCAGCATCACCTTGACGACGCTCGCCGAGTGGTGGACCCGTCCCACGTGGCGACCGCGCAGCTCCCCGGCCTCGTCGACGACGGCGAACGAGATCGTCCCGGCGCGCGATTCCGCGAAGCGCTCCGCGGCCTCGATTCGCTTCTTCCACGGGTAGCCGTCCGCGCCAGGGCCGGCCGCACTCGCGGAAACCGCGAGCGCGAGGGCGGCGACGAGCGCCGCGACCAGCCCCCTCGGGCGGCTAGACGCTCTTCTCGATCGGAACGTCGACTAGGTTGCCCCACTCGGTCCATGAGCCGTCGTAGTTCTTGACGTCGGCCTCGCCGAGCAGCTGATGGAGGACGAACCAGGTGTGCGCCGAGCGCTCGCCGATCCGGCAGTAGGCGATGATCGGCTTGCCGTCCTCGATCACGCCGGCCTCGCTGTAGAGCTGGCGCAGGTCGTCGGCCGACTTGAACGTGCCGTCCTCGTTGACGGCCTTCGCCCACGGGACCGACGCGGCGCCCGGGATGTGGCCCGCGCGCTGGGCGCCCTCCTGCTCGTAGCCGGCCATCGCGATCAGCTCACCAGAGAACTCCTGTGGGCTCCGCACGTCGACCAGATTCGTGTCGGAGCCGAGCGCCTCGCTGACTTCGTCGCGGCGCGCGCGGATCGCGTCGTCGCTGCCCTCGACCTCGAATTTCACCGGGGGGTACGAGGGCACCTCGGTGGAGCTGTCGCGGCCCTCGCCGATCCATTTGTCGCGCGGCCCGTTCATCAGCTTCACCTTGTCGTGGCCGTAGTAGAGGAAGTACCAGTAGGTGTAGGCGGCGAACCAGTTGTTGCGATCGCCGTAGAGGACGACGGTGTGATCGTTTGAGATCCCGCGACCGCCCATCAGCTCGCCGAACGCCCGCGGGTCGAGGAAGTCACGCCGCGTCTGATCCTGCAGGTCACGCTTCCAGTCGAAGCCGATCGCCCCTGGGATGTGGGCCTCCGCGTAGAGGGCGGGGTTCTCGTCGACCTCGACGATCCGGATCGAGTCGTCGCCCAGGTGCTCGGCGACCCAATCGGTCTCCACCAGGACGTCGTTTACGTAATCGGACATCGCATCTCCCCTCGTCGCGACAGCTCGCGGTCTGAAAAGGCCAAATCTCTATCCGAGTTTACCCCTTTTGCTCCGGAACACGGTTGGGGGTTGCGCGTTGCCCGCGCAGGCACGTAACCTACGGCCGTGGTCCCGAACCCCTTTCGCTCCCTCTCGGACCGGCTTTCGGGCAGAAGCAGCTCGGAAGCCGAGGAGCCGACCACGCCGACCGGCTCCGAGCCCACGGACTCCGACGAGACCGGCGACAGCGCGATCGCCGCCGAACACGACGCTGACTCCGAGGGACACGGGTCCGCCGAGGAGGTCGACTCCGGCGAGCACGACGGTCCTGAGGAAACCGACACCGGCGAGCAGGACGGCCCCGAAGCGACCGACACGAGCGAGCGCCCCGTCCTCGAGGAGATCGACGCCAGCGACACCCCGGCGCCATCGATCGGGCCACACACCAAGATCACCCAGGAGGACCCGGAGACGCGGCTCGCCCGCCATGAGCAATCAAACGTCGACGCGATGGGCCAGGAGAAGCGCCGCGAGGTCGTCGGCGGCAGCTACAGCCCGAGCTTCGCCCGCCAGGCCACCCTCTACGGGATCTTCGTCCTCGTGGTCGGCCTGCTCGTCGTCGGAGCGATCCTCGCCGTCAACGAGTTCGACCAGCCGCCGGAGGAGCAGAAGCTCGAGGCTCCCTGGAAGGACTCGACCGACCCGGCAAAGGCCGCGGAGATCGACTTCCCGGAGGACAGCGCCCCTGAGCAGGTGCCGACGGGGCCCGACGCGACCGGCAAGGGCCGCGCCGACCGGGCCTGACCCGTCCCGTCCGCCCTCGCCTCAGCGCGAGAGCAGCCGCTCGACCCCGGCGATCATCTCGGCGCGCCACGTCCCCGTGTCAGCGGGGTCGGCCTCGACCACCTCGACCCTGATTCGCCAGCGCGCCTCGGCAGCCCGCGCGGCCGCCGCACCACGCGCTCGAATCCCCGCCGCCAGCTCTCCCCCGCCCTCGTAGACGAGCCCCCGAACCGGCGTGTCGACGATCTCCTCGAGCAACCGCTCGAGCCGCGGACCGTGCAGAGCCTCCGTCGCCCGCTCGTTGCCGCGTGCGGACCCCAGCAGCCAGAAGATCACCGCGACGTCGTCGATCAGCTCGACGATCGTCGCAGCGCGATCGGGATCCGCGATCGCCGCCTCGATCCCAACCCCGGCGATCGCCTCGGCGCCGGCTTCGGTTCGACTCGTGCCCCGAACCCGCCAGCCGGCCTCGAGCAGCTCCCGCCCCAGCTCGCGTCCGCGACAGCCGCAGCCGACGATCAGTGCTCGCGCCAATCGCTCCCGCGCTCGCGCACCGCTTCGTCCTCGCGCGCCATCCGCTCGGCGTCCTCCTCGGTGAGCTCCGTCGCACCACGCCTTCGCCGATACTCGTTCTGCGCCTCGATCATCTGCTGGACGTCGTCGATCTCGAGCTGGGCCTCGACCTCATGGGAGCGGGTCGGCTTCCAGTCGACGAGGTCGGCCCCGCTGCCAGGGTAGGCCCGGGCCAGCAGGACGAGGCAGAGGACGATGAACCCGATCATCGTCAGGGTGATGAGGATGAACTCCACGCGCCGGTTACCTTAGTCGCCCTTGCCGGAGGCGCTGATCATCGACGCGGTGCGCACCCCTATGGGCCGCTACCGCGGCGCGCTTGCGGGCGTGCGGCCCGATGACCTCGCCGCGGGCGCGATCAGCGCGGCAGTCGAGCGCACGGGGGTCGATCCCGGCGACGTGCGCGACGTGTTCTGGGGGGCTGCGAACCAGGCCGGCGAGGACAACCGCGACGTCGCGCGGATGGCGGCGCTGCTCGCAGGGCTCCCGGTCGAGGTGCCGGGGGTGACCGTCAACCGGCTCTGCGCGTCGGGCCTCGAGGCGGTCAACGGGGCCTCTCGGGCGCTGCGCCTCGGCGAGGGCGACCTCTACCTGGCGGGTGGGTCGGAGTCGATGAGCCGCGCACCGTGGGTGATCGAGAAGCCCGACGAAGGGTTTGCGCGCGGCCCACAGACGATGCACGACACGGCGCTCGGCTGGCGGCTGGTCAACCCACGGATGGCCGAGCGCTACTCGACCGAGGCGATGGGCGAAACCGCCGAGAACGTCGCCGAGCGATATCGGGTCTCACGTGAGGACCAGGACGCGTTCGCGCTGCGAAGCCACCAGCGGGCCGTCGCCGCGCGCGAACATGGTCGCTTCGACTCCGAGCTGATCGCGGTCGAGGCCCCGGCGGCGAGGGGGACCGGGACGGTGCTGGTCGATTGCGACGAAGGGCCGCGCCCGGACAGCTCCCTCGAGCGCCTGGCGGCCCTGCGGCCCGCCTTCCGCGAAGGTGGCACGGTCACCGCCGGCAACGCCTCGACCCTCAACGACGGTGCTGCCTGCCTCATGCTCGCCTCCGAGCAGAAGGCGGCTGAGCTGGGCGCGAGCCCACTCGCGCGCGTCGTCGCCACCGGGGTTGCGGGCGTCGACCCGGCGTACATGGGAATCGGGCCGATCCCGGCGATTCGCCGCGCGCTCGAGATGGCGCAGCTGGAGCTCTCCGAGATCGACCTGATCGAGCTCAACGAGGCCTTCGCCGCGCAGGTGCTCGCCTGCTCGCGCGAGCTCGGGATCGACGAAGGGCGCCTCAACGTGAACGGCGGGGCGATCGCGCTCGGCCACCCGCTCGGCTGCTCGGGGGCACGGCTCGTGACGACGCTGGCCTGGGAGATGCGCCGTCGGGAGGCGCGCTACGGGGTCGTCGCGCTCTGCGTCGGCGTCGGGCAGGGGCTCGCGACGGTGCTCGAGCGGGTGGAATAGCTTGGGCTCGATGACGGTGCAGGAGCTGGCATCGGTCGATGGCGCGATCGGCCCGACCGCGGAGGCCACCGTGCCGCTCAGGGACGACGGCCTCTACCGCGGCGACGGTGTCTTCGAGGTGATCCGACTTTACGGGGGACGTCCGTTCGCCCTCGGCGAGCACCTCGACCGCATCGAGCGATCGGCGGCAGCGATCGAGCTCCCGGTCGAGCGCTCGCTGCTCGAGGGCGAGCTCGCCACCCTGCTCGGCCGCCATGGCGATGCGGACGCGCAGCTTCGCATCGTGCTCACCCGCGCCGGCCGGCGGCTCGCGATGATCGAGGAGCTGCCGAGCTGGGGCGAGACCCTGACCCTCGCCTCGGTGACCTACTCGCCGACGGTGATCCTGACCGGGGTCAAGTCGATCTCCTACGCCGCGAACATGCAGGCGACGCGGCTCGCCCAGGCACGGGGAGCCGACGAGGCGCTGCTCGTGCGCCCGGACCGGGTCGTACTCGAGGCGCCGACCTCCTCGATCTGCTGGGTGGGCGCCGACGATACGCTGCGGACGCCCTCCCTCGAAGCGGGAATCCTCGATTCGATCACGCGCCGGGCCGTCCTCGACGGACTCGAGGCGCGCGAGGACGAGTTCGAGCTCGAGGAGCTGCTCGAGGCGAGCGAGGCGTTTCTCGCCTCGACCACGCGCGAGGTCCAGGGCGTGCGGGCGATCGATGACCGCGAGCTCGAGGCGCCGGGACCGCGGACGCGTGAAGCGCAGGATGCTTTCGCGTCGGCTCTCGCTGCGGAACTCGAAGCCGAGGCCCCGGCGTCTTGATCGGACTCACCGACGAGCAGGCGCTGATCCAGGAGACGGCGCGGGAGTTCGTCGACCGCGAGGTGATCCCGCGCGCCCGCGAGTCCGACCGCGCCCAGCGCTTCGACGCCGAGCTCGCGCGCCGGCTCGGGGAGATGGGCTATCTCGGAGCCCCGGTGGCCGAGGAATACGGCGGTCGCGAGCTCGACTTCACGGGCTACGGGTTGATCGTCGAGGAGGTCGGCCGTGGGGACTCGGCGATGCGGACCGTCGTCTCCGTGCAGACCTCCCTCGTCTGTGGCTCGATCGAGCGCTGGGGGAGCGAGGAGCAGAAGCAGCGCTGGCTGCCGCGCCTGTGCTCGGGCGAGGCGTTCGGCTGCTTCGGCCTCACCGAGCCGGACACGGGCTCGGACGCCGCCGCGCTTCGCACGCGCGCCGAGCGCAGCGACGGCGGCTGGCGCATCTCCGGGCAGAAGATGTGGATCTCGCTCGGCAACGTCGCCGAGGTCGCGCTCGTGTTCGCCCAGACGGACCCCGCCGAGAAGCACCGCGGGCTCGCCTGCTTCCTCGTGCCGACCGGGTCCCCCGGCTTCACGACGCAGGAGATCCACGGCAAGCTCGGGCTGCGCGCCTCCGACACCGCGGAGCTCTCCCTCGACGGGGTCGAGGTCGGAGAGGACGCGCTGCTCGGCGAGGTCGGCGACGGCTTCAAGGTCGCGATGAGCGCGCTCGACTCGGGGCGCTACTCGGTCGCCGCGGGCTGCGTGGGCATCTGCGAGGGGTGCGTCCAGGCCTCCGTCGCCTACGCGAAGGAGCGCAGGCAGTTCGGCGTGCCGATCGCGAGCTTCCAGCTCGTCCAGGAGATGATCGCCGAGATGGTCGTCCGCCGCGACGCCGGGCGGATGCTCGTCCGCCGCGCCGGCGCGCTCATGGACGCGGGCAAGCCGTCGACCGTCGAGACCTCGGTGGCGAAGCTCTACACGACCGAGGCCTCGGTCGAGTGCGCGAACCTCGCGATCCAGGTCCACGGCGGCTCGGGCTACGTCGACGACTACCCGGTCGAGCGCTACCTGCGCGACGCGCGCGTCACGACCCTCTACGAGGGCACCTCCCAGATCCAGAAGCTGATCATCGCCCGCGACGCGACCGGGATCAACGCGATGGTGCCCCCGATGGCGCCGGCCGCAGGCCAATGAGCGAGCTGCTCGAGACCTCGGTCGACGGTGGGGTTGCCCTCTGCCGGCTGAACCGGCCCGAGGCTCGAAACGCGCTCTCTCCCGAGCTGATGGAGGCGCTCGCCACGGCGATCGCGGCCTTCGACGCGAACCCCGAGATCGGCTGCATCGTGATCGCTGGCTCCGACGAGGTGTTCGCCGCCGGGGCCGACATCGCGGCGATGGCCGACCGCGAGTTCCACGAGGCGCTATTCCACCCCAGCGCGTCGTTTTGGCGCCGCCTCTACGACTGCCGCACGCCGCTCGTCGCCGCGGTCTCCGGCTGGGCACTCGGCGGCGGCTGCGAGCTCGCGCTCGCCTGCGACCTGATCGTCGCCTCGGAGACGGCCGAGTTCGGCCAGCCCGAGATCACGCTCGGGATCATCCCCGGCGGTGGGGGCACCCAGCGTCTCGCGCGCACGGTCGGCAAGCAGCGCGCGATGGAGCTCGTGCTCACCGGCCGGCGCTTCGACGCCCGCGAGGCGGAGCGGATCGGGATCGTCAACGCCGTCACCTCCAAGGGCCAGTGGCTCGACGCGGCGCTCGAGCTGGCCGGGCGGATCGCGGCGCGCCCGCCGCTCGCCTCACGACTCGCAAAGCAGGCGGTGATCGCCGCGGAGGAAACAGCGATGAGCGCCGGGCTCGAGGTCGAGCGCCGCCTGTATGAGCTGTCGATGGCGAGCGAGGACCGTCTCGAGGGCATGAGAGCGTTCCTCGAGAAGCGAAAGCCCCATTTCAAGGGCCGCTGATGGCGAACCTGTTCGAGCCCGAGTTCGATGCAGAGCAGGACCAGCGCGGGTTTCGCTGGCGACGCTCGCGTCTCGGGCGCCAGGCGGGCGCCGAACGGCTCGGCGCGAGCCTCTTCGAGCTGCCCCCGGGCCAGGCAGCGTTCCCGTTTCATCTCCACCTCGCGAACGAGGAGCTGCTGGTCGTCGTGCGCGGCACCCCGACCCTGCGCACGAGCGAGGGCGAGCGCAAGCTCGGCGAGGGCGAGGTCGTCGCCTTTCCGGTCGGCGAGCGCGGGGCGCACCAGATCGTCAACCGCACGCCCGAGCCCGTGCGGTTTTTGATCGTCAGCGAGATGAACGCCCCCGAGATCGTCGTCTACCCCGACAGCGGCAAGCTCTTCGCCCGCGATCAGCCGCCCGGCGGGCCGCCGGTCGAGATCGGCGGGGCGTTCTTCCAAGGGGACGCGGTCGACTACTTCGACGGCGAGCCGGAGCCCGAACCGGAGTGAGCGTCGAGCGCGTCGGGGTTGCGGGCGCCGGCACGATGGGCGCCGGGATCGCGCAGCTCGCTTGCCTCGCCGGCTTCGAGACACGCCTCCACGACCCGGACCCGGCGGCCCTCGAGCGGGGGCACGGCCGGCTGCGGGCCGACCTCTCGCGCGGCGCCGCACGCGGGCGCTGGAGCGAGCGGGAGGCCGCCGAGGCGGAGGCGCGACTCGCGGCGGCCCCCTCGCTGGACGAGCTCCACGGCTGCGAGCTCGTGGTCGAGGCCTCCCCCGAGGACCTCGAGCTGAAGCGCGCCCTGTTCGCGCGGCTAGAAGCGGTCTGCGGGGAGCACGCGGTCCTCGCCACGAACACGTCCTCGCTCTCGGTGAGCGCGATCGCAGCCGGAGTCGAGCACCCCGATCGGGTCTGCGGCATGCACTTCTTCAACCCGCCGGCGCTGATGCAGCTGGTCGAGGTGGTCGCAGGCGAGCGAAGCGCGGCGCGCGCGCTGGCCTCAGTCGAGGAGGTGGCCGTGCGCATGGGCCGGACCCCGGTGCGCTGCTCGGACTCGCCGGGGTTCATCGTCAATCGCTGCAATCGGCCGTTCACGCTCGAGTCGCTTCGGATGCTCGACGAGGACATCGCCTCGCACGCGGAGATCGACCACGTCGTCCGCGAGGACGGCGGCTACCGGATGGGCCCGTTCGAGCTCATGGACCTGATCGGGATCGACGTCAACCTCGAGGTTGCGCGCTCCTTCTATCGCCAGCGCCCCGAGCCTCGCTGGGAGCCGCACCCGATCCAGGAGCGGATGGTCGCCTCCGGGAAGCTCGGCCGAAAGACCGGCTGCGGGTTCTACGGGCACACGGACGAGGCGGACGGGCCGTCAGCCCGCGCCACGGCTCCGCCGGACCCGGTGCGCCGCGCGGTGCTCGAGCGCCTCGTCTGCGCGCTGGTCAACGAGGGCTGCTTCGCGGTGGGGGAGAAGGTCGCGTCTTGCGAGGACATCGACCGGGCGATGAAGCTCGGCCTCAACCACCCCCGGGGGCCGTTCGAGTGGGGGCGCGAGCTCGGTCCCGACCGTGTCCTAGCGACGCTCGAGGCACTCGGCGCCCGAGTCGGGGAGGAGCGCTACCGCCCCGCCCCCCTGCTCGAGCGTTGGGCCCTCGACCCCGGCGCGGCGCCTCCCGAGACCTAGCCGGCCGTCGGCCGCGAGGTAGGAGCCCGCGAGGATCAGCGCCAGGCCGGCGAGGGTCGCGACAGTGATCACCTCGTCGAGGAAAACGGTGCCGTAGATGACGGCGAACCCGGGCGCGAGATAGGTGACGATGAAGGTCCGTGCCGGGCCGACCCGGCTCATCAGCTCGTAGAAGATCGCGAAGGCGACGCCGGTGCCGAGCACGCCGAGTACCGCGACCGCCGCAAGCGGTCCCATGCCCGGCACGTCGCCCGGCAGCGTCGCCGCGGCGAGCGGGGCGAGCAGAACGGTGCTCGCGACCATCACCCAGGCGGCGATCCCGATCGGCGGCACGCTCGCAAGCCGGCTCTTGACCAGGAAGCCGCCGACCGCGTAACCGAGGCCCGCGAGCAGCACCGCGGCACCGCCGAGCAGCTCGGCGGTACTGCCCCCCAGGTCGACACCGAGGAGGACCGCAACGCCGCCCAGGCCAAGCCCGATCCCGACCAGGCGCAGCCCGCGGGAGCGCTCCGCGTGGTCGAGGCGGATCGCGAGCAGGGCGGTGAACAGCGGCGCCGAGGCGACGAGGATCCCAGCGAGCCCCGAGGAGATCTCCTGCTCGGCGGCGGCGATCAAGACGAAAGGAATCGCCACCTGGATCGCGCCCACCAGAGCGAGCCAGGCCACGCCGTTGCCTCGAGCCGCGGTGAGCGCGCCGGAGCGCGCCGCGAGCGGGACCAGCACGGCCGCGGCAAGAGCGATCCGTCCCCAGGCGACGAGCACCGGGGAGAGGTCGCGAACCCCGATCTTGATCAACAGGTAGCTCGCGCCCCAGATCGCGCCGAGGACGAGGAGCAGGGTCCAGGAGCGTCGATCCACGCCCTCAGGTTAGGGGGAGGGAAACGAAAGGTCCGAGGCGAATACCATTATTGGAAGCAGCGCCGCCCGCCGATAAGGGGGCGGACGATTCGGAGGTAGTCGATGTACGACGTTCTCTATCTCGATCACTGCGGAGGCTCGCTCACCCTCGGAGCCCGCCTCGACCGCGAGGCCGCGACCGAGCTCGCCTGCGCCGAGGCCCGGCGCCGGCGCGCCGGCCGGATGTTCCTCGCCGGCTCCGAGAGGCCCTGCCGCGGCGCGGTCGTCGTCATCGTTGAGGCCGACCTCGCGCTGCCGGCAGCCGTGTAAGTCCACTCGAGGCCTGACGATCCGATTTCCGACGGTACTCTCGGCCCGAGGCCTCCTATCCGTTCGGTTCGGAGGCCGAGCGGGGCTGCGACGAGCGCGCCACACAAGGTCTTTCGGCGGGCTGGGCGGACCTCGACCGCTTCGCGCTGCCTGATCTCGCGCGCCGACCCGCTCGACCTGCTTGCCGAGGCCAACGAACACAACAACGCCCGCGGGATCCGGGTCGCGCTTCGGCCCCGCCAGCTCGCGGTCCGAAAGCTCCAGACATCGTGCCGGACTAGCGGCTGGGCTCGGGCGCGACCTCGACCGGCTCCCCGCCGGCGCTCCAGTGCGCCTCGGGAGACGGCGGCGTGTCACGCAGGTACCACTCGGCATCGAGCGCACCCATGCACCCGGTGCCGGCGGCGGTGACCGCCTGGCGATAGATGTGGTCGACAAGGTCGCCGACCGCGAATACCCCGGCAAGGTCCGTCCGGGTCGAGCGCCCGTCGGTCACCACGTAGCCGTCCTCGTCGGTGGCGACCTGCCCCCGGACGAGCTCCGAGCGCGGGATGTGGCCGATGGCGACGAAGGCACCGCCGACCTCGAGCTCCTCCGTTTCGCCGCTGCGCGCGTGCCGCAGCCGGACCGCGCGAAGCTTGCCGTCCTCGCCGGCGAGGAACTCCTCCGGCACATAAGGGACGTGAAAGGAGATGTTGGGCTGCTCGCCCGCGCGCTCGAGCATGATCTTCGAGGCGCGGAACTCCTCGCGGCGGTTGACGACCGTGAGCTCGGACGCGAACTTGGAGATGAAGATCGAGTCCTCCATCGCCGAGTCGCCGCCGCCGATCACGACCACTTGCTCGCCTTTGAAGAAGGCGCCGTCGCAGACCCCGCAGGTCGAGACCCCGCGGCCAGCGAGCTCCATCTCCCCGGGGATCCCAAGCCTGCGCGGCTCGGCCCCCATCGCCAGGATCACGGTCTTCGCGACGTGCTCCTCGTCGCCGACCCAGACCCGCTGGAGACCTCCGTCGGAGAACTCGACCCGGGTCGCGTCGTCGCTCTCGAAGCGGCTCCCGAAGCGCTCCGCCTGGGCGCGGAAGCGGGTCATCATCTCCGGGCCCATGATCCCCTCGGGATAGCCGGGGTAGTTCTCGACGTCGGTCGTGTTCTGGAGCTGCCCGCCCCACTGGAAGCCCTCGATCACGAGCGGTTCGAGGTTCGCGCGCGCGGCATAGAGGGCGGCCGTGTAACCGGCCGGGCCACCGCCGAGGATGATCAGGTGCTCCGTCGCTGGATCGGCCATTCCGCGCCTAAGCTATCACACTTTACTTTCTGAAGTAATGGGTTGGGAGGCGGCTAGAGGGCCAGAATCGCCCGGGTCGGCATGGCTCGCAACCGCGGGTCGGTCCCGCTCCCAGCGGGAGACCGTGCCGCGAAGCTGGAAGAAGGCGACCATGCCGGGCAGCAGTGGGAGCCAGAAGGCGATCAAGCGGTAGAGGAAGACAGCGGCGATCACCTTCGACTCCGCCACCCCGGGGAGGTCGAAGAGCAAGAAGCTGCCGATCATTCCCGCGTCGACGCCGCCGACGCCGCCGGGAAGCGGAATCAGGTTGGCGAGCATGCCGACGAAGAAGCCCTGAACGAGGACCGCGATCGGGACCTCGACGCCGAAGGCCTCGAAGGAGGCCCAGAGGATCGCGATGTTCGTCGCCCAGAAGCCGACGGCGCCGGCCACGGCGAGGCCGCCCCGCGAGGGCTCGCGGATGAACGCGAACGCGGTCCTGGTCCCGCTCGCAAACGTCGAGGGGACCGTCGCCATCCGGCGCATCGTGCGCCCGGTGAAGGTCTCCTGCGAGGCCTCCGAGAAGCGTCGCTCCAGATCGCCGGGCACCAGCGCGATCAGCCCGAAGATCACGATCACCGCACCGCCGAACCCGGCCGGGACCACGGTCAGCCCCGCCGGAGCGGGCCCCGGCAGGACCCCGGTGCGCAGCAGGATCCCGGTCAGCACCAGCGCGAGCATGTAGACCGCGTAGAGCAGGACGAGGAAGGCGACCATCCGACACGCCGACTGCTTCTGCGGCATTCCCGCCTTGCGGAGCGCCCAGTAGGTGAGCACGATGCCGCCGGCGCCGCCCGCCGAGAAGAGGCGCGTCGCGGCCAGCCCCGCCATCGTGATCTCGTAGGACTCACGCCAGCGCAGGCGAATCCGCTCGCCGACGACGCCCTTGAACAGGGCGACGTAGGAGACGAACATCGCGACGCTGAACGCCAGCGCCACCCCGATCCACACGGGGTCCGCCCGCCCGAGCTCGGCGATCCCGTCCTCGACCCCTATGAGCGCCGGGAGCAGGAAGTAGATCGCGGCGACCAGGAGGAGGACGACGAGCGCCGTCTGCACGATCTTCTTCGGGTCCTCGAAGAAGCGCGGCTCCCCGGCCTCCTCGAACACCTCTTCCCTGGCCGCCTCGGGCTCGGCGCCGCCAGGAGGCACGGCGATGCCCGGAGGCTCTGTGGTGGAGGAATGGCGCGGGTCCAACTGCCCGTTCCCTCCTTCGCTCAAGCCAGAGCCCGACATCGCGGCTCCGAATCCTCGCAGGCCCGCCGGTGGACGGCGGGCTGCTAGCCCGCGGCGACCCACTCGAGGCGGCGAAGCATGCGGTTGACGGCTTCCACGGCGGGCTCCACGAGGGGCTCGCCGCGGCGCACGGCGACGACCAGGGCGCCGCCGGCGAGCAGATCGGTGAGGTAGTGCTCACCGAGGTAGAGCAGGGCGAAGCCGAGCGCCGCGGCATAGGACCAACCCAGCGCGCCGGCCAGGGGGCCGACCTCCTCGAGCAACAGGGCAGCCAGCAGCGACGTCGCGAAGTGAAGCGACGGCATCGCCGCCCAGGGGTTGCCGCCGAGGGAGTCATAGAGGGTGTCCCAGGTGTCCCCCCAGACCTCCGCTCCGACGTCGGTCATCACCCTGCGGAGCGCCGGCGAGTGGCCCTCGGCCTCGAGCCCCGCCTCGGCGGCCACCGCGGCGCTCACGCGCTCGAGCTCGGCGTCGAGATGCCCCTCCTCGGCGGCCCACCAGGGAGGCGCGGTCGGCAGCGCGAAATAGACGGCGCAGCCGAGGTCGTAGACCGCGGCCATCTGACGGGCTGCCCTGGGGAAGGCCTCCAGATGGCGCGCCTGGATGAAGAGCAGCGTCAGATGCGGCTCGAAGAACCACGCCCAGTGGACCAGCGAGAGCGCGCGGTCGAGGTTCGTCACCCGGCCTGGCGCGGAGAGCGCGCGCTGAAGACGCACCCCCGGAAGCTCCCCGGCGCCGAGCACGCGGTCGACCACGATCGGGTAGCGAATTCGCAGCCGCCGCCGCAGCCCATCGGGATCGTCGTAGGGGATCTCGTGCGCCTGCGCGAAGGCCCACATCTGAAGGGCGTAGAGCGCCGCATCGCGGGTCCGGGTCCGGGGGGTGAGCACCGCGAGTGCGAGCGGCCCAGCGGCGGTCGCGGCGATCGTCACCGCCGCAGGAACGCCGAGCCGGCGGCGGGCGAGCGGTACGGCGATCGCCGCCACCAGCGATCCGACCGCGCCCGCGCGCACAGCGACCCGCAGCGCGGGCGAGGGCCGTCGGCGTCGTCCGAACGGGCGCAAGGCGGCGCGATTGTAGGCCTACACGTCGACCCCCGTCCGCGCCCTTTCCATAGAATGCCCGCGCCTTGCCGCCCCTCGGAGCCATGCTGCTCGCCGCCACCTGCGCGCTCGCGGCGCTCGCCGTCCTCGCGGCGCCGGCGCAGGCATTGCAACTCGGGCTCGAGGAGCCCCACTCCCCGAACGCCGAGTCGATCTCGACCGCCTACTGGGTGATGATCGCGCTCTCGACGTTCCTGATCGTGGCAATCAACGCCGTGCTGATCATCGCCGCGGTGCGCTTTCGTGAGCGCCGGGGCCGCGAGGCCTCGCGCTTCTCCGCCGGGCGCGGCGCGCTGCGGCCGGTGGTGGGCGTGCTATCCCTGCTCGCGCTCGCGATCTTCATCTTCGGGGTGGTGATCACCGCCGACGTTCGCGAGGTCGAGCCCTCCGGTCCCGAGGGTCTCTCCGCGCAACCTACGGCGCAAGTCGGGGTCAAGGGCCTACCGGGGGCGGGCACCGTCGAGACGACCGAGGCGATCAGCGACGACGCTCCGACCGCGGCCTCGCCCGGTGAGTCAGCGCCGCTCGAGATCAACGCGATCGCCCAGCAGTGGATCTGGCGCTTCGAGTACCCGGGCCATCAGCCGAGCAGCCCGGCCTTCTCCTATGGCGAGCTCGTCGTCCCGGTCGACACCGCGGTCGTGCTCAACATCAGCTCGACCGACACCCTGCACTCCTGGTGGGTCCCTTCGCTTGGCGGCCAGGTCCAGGCGTCCCCCAACGACGTCTCCCAGACCTGGTTCAAGGCAGACGAGGTGGGCCGCTATCCGGGGCGCTCGACGATGTTCTCCGGCAGCGCCTACCCCGTGATGCGCTCCTGGGTGAACGTCGTCGAGGTGACCGAGTACCAGGACTACGTCCGCCAGCTCGCCGATGACCTGAGCGCCGCTCAGGAGATCGTCGCCACCGAGCAGGAGAAAGAGGCCGCCGAGTGACGCCCCCGACGCTCAGCCCCGGCCGTCCCGAGATCGTCACGCGCGGTGTGCCGGTCGCGCGCGCCGGCTGGACCGAGCGCGCGACCAGCGCCGACCACAAGTCGGTTGGCCTCCTCTACATCGCGACGGCGCTCGTCTTCCTCGCCCTCGCCGCGGTCGAGTTCGCGCTCATGCGCCTACAGCTGATCGTGCCGGAGAACTCGATGATCGAGCCGGAGATCTTCAGCCGCCTGCTCTCGGCGTCGGTGGTGACGCTCGTCGTCCTGTTCGCGATCCCGTTCGCGATCGGGCTGATCGGCTACATCGTCCCGCTTCAGATCGGGGCCCGAGGGGTCGCCCTGCCGCGCCTCAACCAGCTCTCCTACTGGCTCTACCTGACCGGTGCGGTGACGATCTACGCAACGTTCCTCTACGCCGCTCCGGAGACCGGCACCCTGGCCCTGCCGCCACTCTCGGACACGACCTTCTCGCCAACCAATGGCACCGACGCGTGGATCGTCGGGACGGGGCTCGCGCTGGGCGGATTCGTGCTCTTCGCGGTCAACCTCCTCGTCACGGTTCAGCGCATGCGCGCCCCGGGGATCGCCTGGCGCCGGGCCGCGCTGTTCTCGTGGGCCGGGACGGTCGCCTGCTCCGTGCTGCTGATCGTCGGACCGGCGATGATCGCCGCGCTGACGATGCTGATCGTCGACCGGCGCTTCGGCGGGGTCTTCTTCGATCCGGGTGAGGGTGGCGCGCCCCTGTTCTACGAGCACGTCGGTTACCTGTTCCTGACCGGGGCCTACCTGATCGTCGTGATCGTCGCCGCGGGGATCGTCTCGGAGATCCTGCAGACCTTCTCCCGCAAGCCGATCTTCTCCCACAGCGCAGTCGGAGCCTCGCTGGTGGCGGTCGCGGGCCTCGGCTTGCTGGCGTGGATGCAGAGCATGTACATCGCGCCGCTCGCTGAAGGCTGGACGATCATGGCGATGGCCTTCGCGCTCGCGCTCCTCGTCCCACTCGGGGTGCTGTTCTTCTCCTGGATCGCGACGATCTGGGGAGGCGCCCTGAGGCTGCGCGCCGCGCCCCTCTACGCCCTCGCCGCCGTCTCGACGATGGCCTGCGGCCTCGCCGGTGAGCTCGCGTACTCCGTGATCCCGGTCGGTTGGGCGCTCGACAACACCACCGCGAGCCAGGGCGACACCCTCTACGTCCTCGTCGGCGGTGGCGTGTTCGGCGGCTTCGCCGCGCTTCACTACTGGTTCCCGAAGCTCGGCGGCCGGCTGCTCGGCGAGGGCGTCGGCAGGCTCGCGCTCGCCCTGATGCTGGTCGGCATCCACCTCTACGTGCTGCCGATGTTCCTCGCCGGCCTCGAAGGCCAACCCGTCGACGTCTTCGAGTTCTTCGGGGACACCGGGGTCGACGCCCTCAACCTGATCGCCTCGATCGGCGCCTTCGTGCTCGTGATCGGGATCCTCGTCGCGCTGGGCAATGCGGCGTTCAGCTGGAGCAACGGGTTGCCGGCGGCCGGTCACGACCCGTGGGCTGGCGCCACCCTCGAGTGGTTCGCCCTCTCGCCCCCGCCGCCGCACAACTTCGACGCTGTTCCCGACGTGCGCTCGGCGGAGCCGCTGCACGACATCCGCGAGTCCGTGCGCCGGCGCGCCGAGTCCTGGCGCCCGCCTGCGAGGCTGGAGCGGCCGAGGCCGGCCGCGGTCGCCGCCGAGGACGCTCCCGAGCCGGCAGCGGCCGCGACGGAGACCGCCACGGAGCCCTCTCAGGAGCGCCCCGAGAGCGAGAACGGCAGCGGCAGCGCCCCTGTAGCCTGAGCCCGGTGGATGTGCGCAGCGCCGCCGCTCAGGGCGAGGCGGAAGAGCTTGCTCGCTTCCGCCGCCTCCTCACCGCGACGATCGTCGCGACCTTCGCCTTGATCCTGATCGGGGGCATCGTCAGGGTCAGCGACTCCGGGCTCGGCTGCGGGCCCGCCGGAAGCGGCACGCACGGCTGGCCGCTCTGCGAGGGAGGCCTCCTGCCGGCCGCCAGCGGCGAGTCGGTGATCGAGTTCTCCCACCGAATCGCGGCCGGGGTGGTCGGCGTGCTGATCGCGATCTGCGCCTGGCGGGCGATCCGCCACCTGCGCGAGCACCGCGCGCTCGTCCGCGGATCGATCATCGCCGGGGCGCTCGTGCTCGCTCAGGCGGCACTCGGCGGCCTCACCGTCGAGCAGGGGCTCGAGGAAGAGCTCGTCGCCGCCCACCTCGGTCTCGCGATGCTGCTGATCGGGCTCCTGATCCTCCTGCGCCGGGGCGCATCGCCTCGTACCGAGCCGCCGCCGCACCCCCGCGGCCTCGGCGCGTTGAGCGTCCTCGCCGCGGCGCTCGTGCTCGCGACGATTGTCGCCGGCGGCTACGTCGCCGGCACCGAGAAGGAGGGCACGCCCTCCGAGCCCGCCGCCGGCCAGGCGCACGTCGCCTGCGGCGAGCAGTTCCCGGGCTGCAACGGCGCCTTCATGCCCTTCGGGCAGTCGAGGCTCGTCGACATCCAGCTCACCCACAGGGCGTTCATGTATCTGGCGGCGATCGCCGTCCTCGCGCTGGTCGCCCTCGCGCTTCGCCGCCGCGTCTCGAGCCGCGCCTTCCTCTTCGCCGGCGCCCTGCTCGCCGCTCAGATCCTGCTCGGAGCGCTCAACGTCTGGCTCGGAAAGCACGCCGGGCTGATCCTCGCCCATCTCGCGCTCGGGACCTTGCTGTGGAGCGCGATCGTCTACGCCGCCGCCACGCTGCTGCCGGCCGCCGAGCCGGCAGCGCGCGGGCTGCGGCGCGCCGAGGCCGCCGGGGCGGCGGCCTAGGAGCCCGCGGGTGGAGAGCGCGACGACGACGATCCGCGTCGCGGGCGGCGAGCGGCGGCGCTCGCTCGGCGCGGTGCTTCGCGACTACCTCGCGCTGACCAAGCCGCGAATCATCTCGCTGCTCCTGTGGACCACGGTCGCGACCATGGTCGCTGCTGCGCCTTCCGGGCTCGAGCTCTCGACCGTGCTCTGGACGATGCTCGGCGGATATCTCGCGGCCGGCGGCGCCGGGGCGATCAACAACTACATCGACCGCGAGCGCGACGCGCGGATGTCGCGCACCCGCGCGAGACCGCTCGTCTCCGGCCGGATCGAGCCGCTTCACGGCCTCGTCTTCGGGATCGTGCTCGGGGCGCTGGCGACCGCGCAGCTCGCGCTGACGGTGAACGTGCTCGCCGCTGCGCTCGCGCTCGCGGGCCTGCTCGGCTACGTGTTCGTCTACACGGTCTGGCTCAAGCCGTTGACGCCGCAGAACATCGTCGTCGGCGGCGCCGCCGGCGCCGTGCCGCCACTCGTCGGCTGGGCAGCGGCGACCGGGGGTCTCGAGCTGGAGGCGCTGATCCCTTTCGGGATCGTCTTCCTGTGGACGCCGCCACATTTCTGGGCGCTCTCGCTGCTGATCAAGGACGACTACGCACGTACCGGCGTGCCAATGCTTCCCGTAGTCAAGGGGGAGGCCGAGACACGGCGCCAGATCGTCCTCTACACGATCCTCCTCGTCGCCTTCTCCGCACTCCCGGCCGCCACCGGGTTCCTCGGCGGCCCCTACCTCGCGGCGGCGCTCCTCCTCGGCGGGGCGTTCGCCGCCCTCGCGATGCGCCTGCGCCGCGAGCCATCGCGCCGCGGGGCGCTGCGCCTCTATCTCTCCTCACTCGCCTACCTCGCGCTGCTCTTCGCGGCGATGGCCGCGGACCGGGTCATCTGAAAGAATCGGCCGATGGACCGGACCAGAGCCGAAGGCAACATCGTCGCCGCCCTGGCGACCGCGGGGATCGCGCTCGGCGTCTTCGGGCTCGCCTTCCTGATCGCGATCATCTACATCGGCTGATGGCACTCCCCGAGCGCTCGAGCGAGCCCGGCGAGCTGATCTACCTGCCGGAGCCCTCCTGGCATCCGCTGCTGATCGCCGCGGGGATCGCCGGCATTCTCGCGTCGCTATTCACCTGGTGGCCCTACGGGGTGTTCGGCGCCATCGTCGCTTTGCTCGCGATCTTCGCGTGGGTCCGCGACTCGCGGGAGTCCTTCGGCCGCCTGCCCCGCCGCCAGCACACGGTCGCCGCCTCGCTGCCGGCCGTCCCGCTCAAGCACCGCGGCGAGTAGCCGCACCCCTCGCTCAGCCGGCGTTGCCGCGAGCGTGGATGACGACGTGGGGCACGGCGCGTCGCTGTCCGCGAAATCGCATCTGAAAGCGGCGGATCGCCCTCACCTGCTCGAAGCCGGCCGTGGCGACCATTCGCCTCAGCGCGCGCGGCGACGGGCGCCACCAGGTCATCCACGGTGTGTCGCCGCGAAACTCGGCCGCGGCGAAGGGAAGCAGCGCCAGCCTGCGGCTGTACTCGTCGGCGAGGATGAAGCGCTCGCGACACAGTGCCGCCATCCGCTCGAGCGCGAGCATCGGGTCGCGCAGGTGGATCAGGATCGAGCCGCAGAAGACGAGGTCGAAGTGCCCGAGGCGCTCAGGCGTCGCCTCGTACACCGTCATCGCGACCCGTTCCACGGAGCTGCCAAGGGCTTGCCGTGCGATGCGAAAGCCCTCGCCCCGGCGACCATCGTCGGCGGGGCGCAGTCGCGGCGCAGATCGAACATGCCCGGTGTGAGGATGCCTGGCGCGAGCTCCTGGGTGTGGTACCACCAGTCGAAATCGCTGATCCGTCGCCTGAGCTCGTCGGCTTTGTAGCTCGTGCCCTGTCGGTCGGCGGCTTCGATGGCGGGCAAGGCTAGTCGCTCTGGCGTCAACGATTCCAGATCGTTGCCGCCCGCGACGACCCACCCGGCCCTAGGCCGGCTGCGTTTCGCCCTGGGGCGCCGTCATCCCCGAGGTCGCGCCCTCGGAGGTCCAGACGCGGACGATGTCGCGGATCGAGAGCACGCCGACCATCTCCCCGCCGTCGACCACGACGAGGTGGCGGATGTGGCGGTGGGACATCTCGGCGGCGGCGCGCTCGAGGCTCCAATCGGGAGCTGCGGAGATCACGGTGTCGCTCATGTGGCTGGCGACGCGCTCGACGTCGGGATCCTCGCCGCGGCCGATCGAGTTGAGGATGTCGCGCTCCGAGACGAAGCGTGGGCCCGGCGACTCCTCGTCGATCACGACCGCCGCACCGACGCCCTTTTCGGTCATCCGCCGCGCAGCTTCGCGCAGCGTGTGGCCGGGACCGACGGTCAGCACGACGCTCGACATTCCCTCGCGAACTTCCAATTCCAGCCCCCCCAGGACCGGGACTCCGACGCATGTGCAGATCGGCTCGAACCCTATCCGATCGCCCCGCGGCGAGCCGTCGCTGACGACTGGCCCGCCGACCCGGACAGATAGGATGCCGCGCGTGCTGAAGCCCTTCCCTCACCGGCGCGCCGTCGCTCGTCCGGCCGCTCTCGCCGTCGCTTTGGCGAGCCTCGGCGCGATCGCCGGATGCGACGCCTCCGAGGACTCCGACCTCGATCGAGGGCGGGCCCTGTTTCAGTCCAAGTGCGGCACCTGTCACGCGCTGGCCGAGGCCGGAAGCACCCAGGAGACCGGGCCGGATCTCGACTCGGCCTTCGCCCAATCGCGCGCCGACGGGATGGACAACGACACGATCGAGGGCGTCGTCCAGGGCCAGATCGCCAACCCGCGAGAGATCAACGTCCCGGAGGATGACCCGGCCTACACGAGGGTCTACATGCCCGCCGACCTGGTCACGGGCCAGGACGCCGAGGACGTCTCGGCCTACGTCGCGAGCGTCGCTGGGATTCCGGGCATCGAGGCCCCGAAGCTGCCCCCGAACGAGCTCTTCACCGAACAGTGCGGGAGCTGCCACACCCTCGCCGCCGCCGGCACCGCCGGCGAGACCGGCCCGAACCTTGATGAGGCGCTGGCCGGCGAGCCCGCGAGCTATATCGAGACCCAGATCGTCGATCCCAACTCGGAGATCGCCCAAGGATTCGGCCCGGACGACATGCCGCAGGACTACGAGCAGACCCTCTCGCCCGACGAGCTCGAGGGCCTCGTCGACTACCTTTTCGAGAACGTCGGCAAGACCGCCGGGGGCTAGCCCTCTGGCTCCTCGGGCTCCGCGCGCCGCCTTCTGAGAGCCCGCCACAGCACCCCCACCCCCACACCCAGCTCGACCCCGAGCACGATCAGCCCGAACACGGGCCCGACGAGCAGCGCAAGCGCGATCACCGGCACCGCCGCGACGACGACCGCCACCAGCACCCGGAACATCTCCGCCTCGGACTTGAACGGGTTGCCCATCAGAAGCAGACGATCCGGCGAGGACGCAGAGATGCGCCGCTTTGCAGGCCCCTCAGAGGATGTAGACGGTGACGAAGACGATGATCCACATCACGTCCACGAAGTGCCAGTAGATGCCCGGGACCTCGACCCCCAGATGGTCCTTCTCCTCCGGCCCGAAGTGCCCGCGCCAAGCGCGAATGTTGGCGAAGCTGAGCAGGAGAAGGCCGACGAAGACGTGCGCTCCATGGAGGCCGGTGAGCCCGTAGAAGATCGAGCCGAACGACCCGTCGCGGGCGCTGAAGCCGATGTGGATGTACTCGTTGATCTGGATGAACAGGAAAGTGGCGCCGAGCAGCCAGGTGAGCGCGAGCCCCATCTGCAGGCCGCGGCGGTTGCCCTTGCGGACGGCCTCGAGCGCCCAGTGAACGGTGAAGCTCGAGGAGACGAGGATGCAGGTGTTGACGAATGCGACCGCTACCGGGAGCTCGAAGCCCTCAGGCGGCCAGCCGCCGTCGTTGGAGATCACGCGGAGGAAGAAGTACGAGGCGAAGAAGGCCCCGAAGAGCATCACCTCGGAAACGATGAAAAGCAGGATCCCGAGCGTCTGGCGGTCGATTCGCGAGCTCGCGTGGGCCTCGGGCGGCCCGTGGTGCTCGTGGCCGTGGGCGTGACCTGCGGCGACCGACGCGCTCTCCATCAGGCCCCTGCCTCCGGGGTCGCCCTCGAAGCGACGAGCTGAACCTCGCCCCGCGCCTCCCCGACGTGCTCGACCGGCTTGTCGGTGATCTCGTGCACCTTCTCGATCAGGCCCTCCTCGAGCCACTTCGAGCGCTGGCCGGCGAGCGTCGAGATCAGGATGTCATCGACCCGGTAGTGCTCGATCGCGTTCTGAATCGCCGCGAGCGGCTCCGGGCTCATCGGCTGGCCGGTGGCGTCGATCTCGGAGCGGTAGAGCTCGGCGAGCGTGGTGGCGAGGCGGGTGACGACCTCCTCGCGCCCGACGTCGCCCGAACGCGGGCAGATGATCGTGTAGCGGTGAGGGTGGTCATCGGCGCGGCGCTTCAGATGACCGATCAGCGCCGGGCTGTCGATCGTCTGCGTGCCGACGACGAGCGTGTGGGTCACGTCCCAGCGCACCGAGTCATCCTCGACCCGGACCGGAACGTGGGTGACCGGCACCTCGAGCTTCGCCTTCGCCCACTCGACCAGGTCGCGCCGCAGCAGGCCGTATCGCGACTCGTACAACGCCGAGAGCAGCACCTCGCGCGGCCCGAATGCCCGGACGGAGTCGTCGAGCGCCAGCGAGGGGTCACGGTCCATGGTGGCCCCCACCGTCTCGATCCCGAAATCGCCGAGCACCGCCTGGGTCACCTCGACGCGCGAGAGCGCGGCTTCGCGGACCTCGTCGCGGTCGACGATCTGGCCGACGATCGGCTGGTTCTGCGGGGCGACGACCGCGACCTCCTCGGCGCCGGCCTCCACCCGCTCGCGGATCGCGCCGAGCAGGCGCCTGCCTCCGGCGACCTCGTTGAGGAAGGCGAGCACCGTACCGCCCTCGCCCCAGTCGACCGCGGCCCCCGGGTCGTCCGCCTGCACATCGGCGATACCTTCGTGGCTCATGGCCCACCCCTGGTCAGGGTCGCGGTCCCCCCGCCCTCGCCGGAAGCCGACCCGGCGGCCTCGGCCGGAACCTCGTGCTCGGCATCCTCGCCCTCGCCGCCCATCAACGCGTGACGGGCGCCCGGCACTCCGAACTCATACGGGCCGCCGACGACGCGCGGGATCTCGTCGAAGTTGAAGATCGGCGGGGGTGAGGAGACCTGCCACTCGATCGTCTTCGCCCGCCACGGGTTCGCGGTCGCGCGCGGGCCGTAGCGCCAGGAGACGACCATGTTGTACATGAAGACCAGTTGGGCAATCCCGAGGATGAACGAGGAAACGGAGATCATCAGGTTCCAGTCCCCGAACTGGGCCGAGTAGTCGGCAACTCGGCGCGGCATCCCCTCCATCCCGATCCAGTGCATGGGGATGAAGGTGCCGAGCATCCCGACCAGGGTGAGATAGAAGTGCACCCGCCCGAGCTTCTCGTCGTACATCCGCCCGGTCATCTTCGGGAACCAGTGGTAGATGCCGGCGAAGATCGTGAACACCGAGCCGCCGAAGAGCACGAAGTGGATGTGGGCGACGATGAAGTAAGTGTCGGAGACGTGGATGTCGATCGGCACCATGCCCAGCATCACGCCCGAGATGCCGCCCACCACGAAGGTGACGATGAAGCCGAGGGCGAACAGCATCGAGGTCGATCTCAGGTGTAGGACGCTGTCGAACAGCGTCGCGAGCCAGGAGAAGATCTTGATCCCCGTCGGCACCGCGATCAGCAGCGTGGTGATCATCATCGGCACCCGCAGCCAGCTGAACATGCCCGAGACGAACATGTGGTGGGCCCAGACCGTGTAGGAGAGGACGACGATCCCGATCAGCGCCAGCGCCATCAGCCGGTAGCCGAAGATCGGCTTGCGGGCGTGGGTGGAGATCACCTCCGAGACGATCCCGAAGCCCGGCAGCATCATGATGTAGACGGCCGGATGGGAGTAGAACCAGAAGATGTGCTGATAGCTCAGCACGTCGCCGCCGAACGCGGCCTGGAAGAAGTTCGTGTCGAGAACGCGGTCGAAGAGGACCATGAACTGCACCCCGGCGATGAACGGCGTCGCCGCGACGACGAGCAGCGAGGTCGAGAGGTTCGCCCAGACGAGCAGCGGCATGCGCCAGAAGGTCATTCCGGGCGCACGCATGGTGATGATCGTGACCAGGAAATTGAGCGCGGTCGCAACCGAGGACGCCCCCGCGAACTGCACCCCGAGGTTGAAGAACGACTGCCCGAGCGGCGCCCCGGTGGAGAGCGGCGCGTAGCCGGTCCAGCCGGCGTCGAAGGCCCCGCCGGGGACGAGGAAGCTGGCCATGAACAGCAGCCCCGCCATCGGCAGCATCCAGAAGGAGAGCGCGTTGAGGCGCGGGAATGCCATGTCCGGTGCGCCGATCATCAGCGGCAGGACGTAGTTCGCGATCCCGGCGAAGACCGGGATCACGAAGACGAAGATCATCAGCGCCGCGTGGGTCGAGAAGAGCCCGTTGTAGACCCCTGGGTCGACGATCTGGGTGCCCGGCTGGGCGAGCTCGGCACGGATCAGCATCGCGATCAGCCCGCCGACGAGGAAGAAGAAGAAGGTGGTGACGATGTACTGGATCCCGATCACCTTGTGATCGGTGTTGAAGCGGAAGTAGTCCCGCCACGTGCTCGCCCCGTGCTGGGAGTGGTCCTCCGGAAGGGTCGGCCTGCCAGCCGCCCAGCGGAACCAGTAGTCGAAGCATCCGAGCCCGATCAAGAAGCCGAGCGGGCCGGTGATCCCGGGCACCACCAGGTGCGGGTAGCCGGTCTGCTCGGTCTGGAAGATCTCGAGCCCGGAGATCGCCCGCAACGCGACCACGAGGCCGAAGCCGAGGGCGCCGCCGACGAGAAAGCCGAACCCAGCCCTGATCAAGCTGGGCCTGCGTAGCGCCGCCGTCACGTTCCCGTCACCTCCCGCCGCATCTTATGAGCCGCTGCCCGAGCTCGAACCGGCGTCCCCCGTCGGAGTGGCGCCGCCACCGCTCCCCGCCTCGATCTGCTCGTCGATCCACGCGTCGAAGTCCTCTTGGGACTCGACCACGACGCTCGCCCGCATCGTCGAGTGGCCGATTCCACACAGCTCCGTGCAGACCAGCGAGTAGGCCCCTTCCTCGTTCGGGGTGACCACGAACTCGTCGTCGACCTCGTCGCCCCCCGTCCCGGTGGGGACGGCGTCGCGCTTGATCCCCCACTCCGGCACCCAGAAGGAATGCAGGACGTCGAGCGCGGTGAGCTTGACCTCGAGCTGGCGATCGACCGGGACGTGGAGCTCCTTCGTCGCCAGCGGCTCGCCGTCGACCTCGTGCTCGGGGTACTCGAAGCTCCAGGCATACTGCTGCGCGGTCACGCTCAGCGGCATCCTGTCGTCGGCCCTCGCCTCGAGGTCGTCGAGCACGATCCACGAGTAGACCGCGCCGAAGAGGACGATCACCGTGGGGATCACGGTCCAGGCGATCTCGAGGCGGGTGTTGCCGTGGATCGGCTCGCCGTCGGACTCGTCCCCGGGCTTCGCCCGGTACTTCCAGACGGCGTAGCCGAGCATCACGATGACGATCGCGAAGACGAACGCGGAGAGCGCGATCATCACGTCGAGCAGGGTGTCGATCGGCCCCCGCTCCACGGAGGCGGCGTCGCCGTTCCAGTCGATGTTGACCATCACGATCGAGGTCACGATCGTGATCAGCACCATCACGCCGAGCAGGCGGGCATACGTCGCGCGGGTCACCGGGCGCGATTCTATTGATCGCCGAAGCGCGACCGGCGCGGCCGATTCGAGTTCGCGGCAGGCGCCACAAACGCTCAGCCGGAGCTCGGCTTCGCGAGCCCGTCGAGCTCCCCCGCGGACGCCGCGAGCACCCCGCGGGCGACGCCCTCCCAGCTCCACAGACGCTCGACGGTCGAGCGCAGCGCCGAGCCGGCGCGCTCGCGCTCGGCGGCGTCGAGCGCCAGCCACTCGTCGAGGCGACCGGCGATCGCCTCGACGGCCCCGGGGCCGAGCTCGAAGGAGACCAGCTCCCGAGGCGCGCCTTCGAGGCCCGCGGCGAGCTCGCGAGAGACCTCGACCGCGCCGGAGTGCGCCGCGGACACCGGCAGCACCCCTGCCGATGCCGCCTCCGCCGCGACCATCCCGAATGCCTCCGGGAAGGTGCTCGGGAAGACGAGGGCATCGCAGGCCGGCACGAGTTCGCCCACCTCCCCATGCTCGAGGCGACCGGCGAAGGCGGCGGCGGCGGCGGCGGCGCGAGCCATCTCGGCGTAGTCGGGGGGCGGGCTCGTGAGGAATGCGGTGAGGATCGAGAGGCGTGCGTCTTCGGCGCCTTCGAGGCCGCGGCCTCGCTGCGCGAGGGCAGTGAGGGGAGTGAGGTCTCCGCGTTCGAGGGCGGCCCAGATGTCTCGCAGGACCGGCTCGAGGGCGCCGAAGCCGACGATCAGCAGGCGGGCTTCCGGATGCTTGGCGCGGACCAGGGGCCAGGCGGCAAGCAGGAGGTCGATTCCTTTCGAGACGATCAGCTTGCCGACGAACAGCACCCTCGGCCCCGTCGCCTCCGCAAACCACCCGACCGCCTCCGCCGCCCCGGCGAGGTCGCGGTCCCACGCGCTGCCGGTGGGGTTGGGCGAATTGCCCGCCTCCTGGACGGGTTTTTCGCCCGACCCCCCCTCGGGAGGCGCGTGGCCCTCCGATGCGTCCTCCCTCACTCGCCCGAGCTCACGCGCGAGGTCCCGCAGGCGGTCGGCTCGACGCCCGGGTGCCAGCGGGGCGAAGAGGTCGGTGTCGACCCCGGGGGGGCCGAGGCGGACCTTGGCGTTGACCTCGGGCCGGTCGACCGCCTGGCGCAGGCGCTCGGCGATGTGCCCGGAGCCGACGAGGATTCCGCTCGCGGCGGTGACGGCTTCCTCCGCATAGGGACGGAAGCGCTCGAGGTGCGGGAGGACGACGTAGGAGAGGTCCGAGCCGTGGATCTTGAGCGCGAAGCGCAGGCCCGCGCGGGCGAGGATCACGGGCGCCATCACGAGGTGGTTCGCGAGCGCGGCGTCGAAGCCGCCAACGGCATCGGCAACCTCCCGGACAGCCGCGACGTTGCGCTCGATGTAGGCGTCAAGCTCGGCGTCGCTGAGCTCGGGGAACGTCTTCACCTCGAAGCCTTCGTAGGCGTCGTGGACGTAGACCGGCAGCAGGCCGCCGATCTCGGGGTTGTGCACGGTCACCGATCCGCTGGCGCCTTCCGGAAAGAGCTCGGGCGGCTCGCGATCCTGGCAGAGCAGATGGACCTCGTGCCCGAGCGCGGCAAGCGTGCGGGCGAGGCTCGCGTTGTAGACGTTCGAGCCGGTCCCGCGCAGCAGGTAGCCGTGGAAGACGAGCACCCTCACGCCTTGGAGCGTATGGACCGCCGCCGGATATATCGTTGTTCCGCGAATGCAGAATCGCCAGCAGATCTACCGGCTGCGCGCCCGGGCCTCCGGGCGCGAGACCCTCGCCCCGGCTTCGGCCGACGGCGTCTATCGCGATCGCGAGACGGGCGAGGAGATGGAGCCGGTGACGCGCACGCTGCCGCTCGCGCCCTCCCCATCCGCTCTTTTGCGAATCCCCGAGAACCTGCGGGCGTGCCGCCGCTGCGACCAGCTGATCGGGCTCGACGTCAGCGACTGCCCGTACTGCGGTCTGCGCCAGCCCGCCCTCGACGGCGCCGGGTGAGGCGCCCCCGGCTCGGCGCCGGTGCGGCGGCGCTCGTGCTAGCCCTCGGCGCCGCCGGACCCCTCGCCGGCTGCGGCGATGACGATGAGGACGGCAAGGACGTCGAAACGCCGATCACCGCCAAGCCCGTCGAGCAGCCCGAGATCGACCCCGAGGACCCGGACTCGCCCGAGCAGCCCGGCACGGACACCGGCGGCACCGAAGCGCCCTTCGTCCCCGATGACGGCCACGAGGGCGGTGGCCCCGACCCGGGCACCGAGGAGGCCGAGGACGCGGCCGGCGGGACCGGCGGTTCGGGCCCCGAAGGGATCGGGGACGGTGGGTCGAGCCCAACCGACGCATTCGAGCAGTTCTGCGAAGAGAACCCGCGCGCCTGCGAATAGCGGCGCGTCCGAGTTAGCGGCTCGGCGCGAGGAACGCGCGGTAGAGCAGCCGCGCGGACTCGTACCTGCACGCGTAGCTGCGCGTGTCGCCCACCTTCTGCTGTGCTCGGCTTCGCTTGGTCAGGTCGGCCTCGTTCGCCTTGGCGCTGTCGCCGGGCTCGTCACCGCATTGCCCCTTGTTACGGCTCGCCCTCCAGGCGTCCGTCTCCGGGCCCGCGAGCCCGAAGTTCGGCAGCCATGTGGGAGTGGTGAGGGCGACGATCAGGCCCGGCTTCACCTTGAGCGGGTCGTTCAGCGTGAAGATCGGCCGCTCGCCGAGGAAAGGCTTGAGATCGACCAGCGGGCTCTGCTTGGTGAGCTTGAACTCGCCATCCCCCTGCTTGCTCAGGATCGCGAGGCGCGCCACCGGGTCGACCCCGAGGTTGTCGCTGCCAAGCGCATCCTCGAAGAAGTCGCGCTCGTCGCGATTCGGGCGGGAGAGATCGACGCTCCAGGCGACGATGCGCCCGGGCTCGCGGACCTTGAAGATGCCCGAGCGGCCGTCCGCGCGAAGCTGGAAGCCCGTGACCTTGCCCATCACCTGGCAGAGCTTCTCGGCGGGAGGGTTCTGCCCGGAAGGCGTCGGGCAAGTCGGTGGGGGCGTGCGCTTCGTGGCGCCGATCACCGTCGCGGAGGTGTCCCCGTCTCCGCCGCCACCGCCACCGCCGCCACCGCCACCGCCACCGCCACCAGGGCCAGCCCAGGCGCCGGCGGCCACCAGCGCGCCGAGGACGAGCAGGGCCGAGGCGATCAGCGCCGCGAAACGCGGGTTGTTGCGCGGAGAGGTCATCGAGAAAGGTGGAACACGCTTTCCGGTGTCGGGTTGCGGTTGTCGTGCGTGGCCCCGTAGCTTAGGTAGCGGCCCTTCAGTGGGCTGCGTCACGGGAGGCTGGTGGGCGCCGCTGTACATTCTCGCGCCGTGGCGGCAATCGAGGTCGAGGGGCTGAAGCGAGAGTTCGAAGGCGGGATTCGCGCCGTCGACGGCGTCTTCCTGGAGGTCGCGGAGGGTGAGATCTACGCCTTCCTGGGACCCAACGGGGCGGGCAAGACGACTACCGTGCGGATGCTGACCACGCTGCTTCGACCGACCGGCGGCAGCGCCCGGGTGGCCGGGCACGACGTGGTCGCGGACTCGGGGGCGGTGCGCCGTGCGATCGGGGTCGCCCTCCAGGAGGCGGCACTCGACCCGCTGATGACGGGCCGCGAGCTGATCCGCCTGCAGGCGACTCTGCACGGCCTCGCCGGCTCCGAGGGCGCGCGGCGCGCCGAGGCGCTGCTCGGCCGCGTCGGCCTCACCCAGGCCGGCGACCGGCGGGTGGGCACCTACTCGGGCGGCATGCGCCGCCGCCTCGACCTCGCCTCGGCGCTCGTCCACGAGCCGCGGGTGCTCTTCCTCGACGAGCCGACCACCGGCCTTGATCCGGTCAGCCGCAAGGCGATCTGGGAGGAGGTCGCGGCGCTCAACCGCGAGGGCACGACCGTCTTCCTCACCACGCAGTACCTCGAGGAGGCCGACCAGCTCGCCGACCGCGTCGGCATCATCGCCACCGGGCGGATCGTCGCCGAGGGCACGCCAACGTCGCTCAAGGCCGAGGTTGGAAAGCCCCACCTCGAGGTCGGGCTTGCCGACGGTAGCGCCGAGCACGCCGAGCAGGTCTGCGCCGCCTTCGGCCGCCGGCTCCCCGCCAAGGACGGCAAGATCCTGGTCGAGCTCGAGCACGGCGCGAGCGAAGTCGCGAAGGTGGTCCGGGCGCTCGACGAGGCGGGGATCGCGGTCGAGTCGCTCGAGCTCGTCGAACCGACCCTCGACGACGTCTTCGTCGACAAGACGGGCGAGCACCTCGAAGGCGCCGACAAGCAGGCACCTCCCGCGCAGGCAGAGTCGGCTTGAGCGGACTGGCGCTCAACGCGCGGGTGGTCGGCGCGCTTGGGATGCGCTCGGTGCGGCAGACCCTTCGCCGCCCCCAGCTCGTCTCGCCGATCCTGATCTTCCCGACGCTGCTGCTCGCCGTGCAAACGGGCGGGGCCGGGAGCGCCGTTGACCTTCCGGACTTTCCCGAGGTCAACGGCTTTCTCGACTTCATGATCGCCGGAGCGATGATCCAGGCGACACTGCTGGCCGGCAACAGCGGCGGGATCGCGCTCGCCGTCGACCTCGAGATGGGCTTCACCGACCGGCTCTTCTCGGCGCCGATCTCCCGGTTTGCGATCGTCCTCGGCCGACTCGCCGGCACCGCCGTGCTCGGAGCGTTCACGGCGCTGTGGTTCATCGCGATCGCCCTGATCTTCGGCGTGCAGTTCGAGGAGGGAATCCCTGGCGCCGTGCTGATGATCGTCTTCGTCACCCTCTCCGCGGTCGCCTTCGGGGCGCTCTCGGCGGCGATCGCGCTCTACGCGGGGCAAGCGTCTGTGGTCCAGGGGCTGTTCCCCCTCCTCTTCGTGATCCTCTTCCTCTCGAGCGCCTTCTTCCCGGCCGAGTTGATGCTCGAGCCGGCTGCCTCGGTGGCCGAGTACAACCCGCTCTCCTTCATCGTCACCGGGATCCGCGATCAGGTGGTCGGCGGCTTCGACCTCGCGGTCTTCGCGGAGACGGTCGGCGCGATTGCGCTGATCGGCGCAATCTCGATCGCGCTCAGCGCGGTCGCCCTGCGGCGCCGCCTCAGGGTCGGCTGATGGGCGCCGCAGCCGAGCTCGGGACGATCTGGGCACTCGTCCGTCGCTCCGCGAACGAGATCCTCCGGGTACCGGGGGCAGCTATCCCCGGGGTGCTCGCGCCAACGATCTTCTTCCTCGGGCTCACCGCGGCGTTCGGCAGCCTCACCTTGCTGCCGGGCTTCACGACGGACACATACCAGAGCTTCATCATCCCCGTCAGCCTGCTGCAGGGAGCCGGGTTCACGGGGGCGGCAACCGGGGTCAACCTCGCTCGCGACATCGAGCAGGGTTGGTTCGATCGGTTGATCGTCTCCCCCGCCTCGCGCCCGGTCCTGCTTGCCGGCCTGGTGCTCTCGGCGAGCCTGCGCTCGCTGATCCCCGCGACCGTGCTGCTCTCGGTCGGCTTCGCGCTCGGCGTCGAGTGGCCCGGCTTCGATGGCCTGGCGCTGGCGCTGGCGCTCGTCCTGGGCCTGGGGACGGCCGCGGCCTGCTGGGGGACGATGATCGCGCTGCGCTTTCGCACCCAGAGCGCGGCGCCGCTGATGCAGGCCGGGATGTTCGTCGCGATCCTGACCACTACTGCCTACGCGCCGCTCGAGCTGCTCACCGGCTGGCTTCAGGACGTGGCGCGCCTGAACCCGGTGACGCAGGTGGTCGAGGCGGCGCGTCAGGGATTCGTCGAGGGAACGCTGAGCTGGTCGGAGACCTGGCCCGGGCTGCTCGCGCTCGCGGGGCTGGTGCTCGTGCTCGGGGCACTGGCGCTGCGCGGCATGCGCCGGGCGTCGTACTGAACGAGGCGGCCGGCAGAGCGCAGCGGCGAGGCGCTACTTGTAGCGGTAGGTGATCCGGCCGCGGTCGAGGTCGTACGGCGAGAGCTCGATCTTCACCCGGTCGCCGGGCAGGATGCGGATGTAGTGGCGACGCATCTTGCCCGAGATGTGCCCGAGGACCTCGTGGTCGTTGTCGAGCTTGACCCGGAACATCGTGTTCGGGAGGGCCTCGGTGATCTCGCCCTCCATCTCGATCTTCTCCTCTTTACCCACGTGCGCGCAAGAGGGTAGCTCAGCGGCCTTCGAACGTCGCTTGGCCGGGCCCGTCGGCAAGGAAGCTCTCGACGGCGTTCTGGAGGTCCTCGGTCGCGAACAGTTCCGCGAACTCGCCCGGCGTGACCCTGTCCGCCTCGGCGACGCCGCGCTCGAGTTGGGCGCGGACGATCCGCTTCGTCGCCGCGTGGGCCTTGGTCGGGCCGGCGGCGAGCCGGGCGGCGAACCGCATCCCCTTCTCGAGCAGGTCCTCGTCGGCGACGACGCGGTTGACGACGCCCCAGCGCTCGAGCGTCGCCGCGTCGTAGAGGCCACCGGTCATCACGAATTCCCGGGCGCGACCGGGGCCGGCCCGCTCGGCCATCCGCTGCGTGCCCCCGGCGCCCGGCGTGAGGCCGACGACCGCCTCGACGAGGCCGAAGCGCGCGGACTCGCTCGCCCAGATCAGGTCGCAGCCGAGCGAGACCTCGAGCCCGGCGGTCAGGCAGAGTCCCTGGACGAGCGCGAGGGTCGGGATCTCGAGCGCCTCGAGTCGGCGCACCCCCTCGATCAGCGGCGCGGCGAACTCGCTCGCGCGTTCGGGGCCGGCGTCGACGACACGCTGGAAGGCGTTCACGTCGACGCCGCCCGAGAAGACCTCGCCCTCCGCGCGCCAGACGAGCGCGCGGGCGCCGGAGCCCTCGACCTCCGCCAGCGCGGCGACGAGCTCGTCGAACGCGGTGTCGCCGAACAGGTTGAGCGGCGGGTTGGAGAGCACGACCTGGGCGACCGCGCCCTCGCGCTCGAGGCGGATCAAGGCGCGGCCTCGCGGATCTGCGCGGCGATCGCGGCGATCTGGTCCGCGTCGGAGCCCCGGGGGATCCAGGGGAGCTTCAACGGGTCGTCCTCGTAGCGGGGGATGACGTGAACGTGAAGGTGAAAGACGGTCTGCCAGGCGGCGGGCCGGCAGGAGTTGAGGATGTTGAAGCCGTCCGGTTCGAGCGCCGCCTCGATCGTGCGGGCGAGGCGCCGCGCGGCGAGAATCGTCTGCTCGAGCTGAGCGTCGGAGGCCTCCATCAGGTCGGCGACGTGCTCGCGCGGGACGACGAGCGCATGCCCGCGCGTGGCCGGGTTGATGTCCATGAACGAGACGGTGTGCTCGTCGGAGTCGACGATCTCTCCCGGCAGCTCGCCGGCGACGATCGCGCAGAAGAGGCATTCGGCCATCAGCGCGCCAGCCTACCCCGGGCCCGCCCGGGCGAGTGAGCGGCGGGCGAGCTCGATCGCCGAATCCCGCTCGCTGACCTCGCCGGCGAAGACCGCCGCCTCGATCTCGCCCAGCAGCCGTCCGAGCTCGGGCCCCGGGGCGATCCCGAGCGCAGCGGCGAGCTCGTCACCGGCGACCGGCGCCCGCGGCGGCCCGTCGCGGTGCCACGCGAGCGCCGCGGGGAGCACCGCGCGGGCGAGCTCGAGATGGGCCTCGATCATCTGCGCGGACGCGGTCGGACCGGTGCCGCGTGCGGCGAGGCGGTCGGCGACGGTGAGCAGGGTGACGTCGGCCGCGACCGGCTCGGTCAGCCGCAGGTAGTCGTAGAGGCGCCGGCGCGCGAGCGGGTGCTCGGTGGCCATGAAGCCGAGGTGCAGATGGTGGAACGCGAGGGCCTCCAGGTGGCGCGCGGTGGCGCGGCTCGTGCGCAGCCGCGCGCACGCGTCGCGCACGACGCGCGCGCCCTCGCGATCGTGGCCGATGAAGGAGACGAGCCCGCCCTGTTCCCGACGGGTGGCCGGCTTGCCGGTGTCGTGGAGGATCGCGCCGAAGCGAAGCGCTTCGCCGCGCGTGAGCGAATCGGCGAGCGGCTCGGCAAGCAGCGTGCGCACCTCTTCGGCCGATTCGCCGGCGTAGCGCTCGAGGTCGGCCTCGACGTCGAGCAGGTTGGAGAGCACCTCGACCGTGTGGCCGTGGACGTCGAGGTGGTGGTTGGGGTTCTGGCCGACGCCGTGAAGCGCGGCGAGCTCGGGCAGCACGGCGGGGGTCGCGTCGAGCTCGTCGAGCAGGCGAAGGCCGCGAACCGGGTCCGGTCCGCCGACGAGCAGGCGAAGCTCGGCGAATTGGCGCTCGCCTGCCGGCTCCCCAGCGCGCGCGGAGCTCGCCCGCGCGAGCTCTCGCGTCTCGCCCTGGAGCTCGAAGCGGAGCCCGGCGGCGAGGCGCGCGGCGCGCAGGATGCGCAGAGGGTCGTCCTCGAAGCTGCGCTCGGAGGCGGCGCGCAACAGGCGGCGCTCGAGATCCGCGAGCCCTCCGGTCGGGTCGAGCGGTGCGGCCGCGAGCTCGGCCAGCGGGACTGCGAGGGCGTTCGCGGTGAAGTCGCGCAGCCGCAGGTCCTCCTCGATTCGATCGCCGCGAAGCGCGGTGACGTCGAGGTGTCCGCCGCCCGGGAGCAGCACCCGCCAGGTGGCGAACTCGCAGGAGAGCTCGAACGCCGGGCCCCGCGTCTCGGAGGCGATCTGGCGCGCCGCCTCGGCCGGATCGCCGGCGAGCGCGAGGTCGGCGTCGAGCACGTCCCGACCGAGCGCGGCGTCGCGCACCGCGCCGCCGACCACCCAGACATCGGCTCGCTCGCCGAGCGCGCGGCGGGCTGCGACGATAGTCGGCGCCCTTGCGAGCGCGTCGCCGAGGCTCACGAGCGCGGGCCGGCGGAGCGGACGTAGTCGCGAGGCACTCGTGGGGAGATCCCGCAGGTGATCTCGTAGTTGATCGTTCCGAGGCGTCGGGCGAGCTCCTCGCAGAGGATCCGCTCGCCTCCCTGGGATCCAATCAGGACCGCGGCATCGCCGGGCCCGGCG